>Ga0111539_10003922_pt1 | contig 19552 bp, 18 predicted proteins | sample RhiMethybrSRZTD1_FD_79667 | JGI IMG/M metagenome (GOLD analysis project Ga0111539, IMG submission 79667) | Populus rhizosphere microbial communities from Tennessee, USA - Rhizosphere MetaG P. TD hybrid SRZTD1 (version 2) (version 2) | ecosystem: Host-associated > Plants > Roots > Rhizosphere >... | reverse complement strand
GTTCGTAATGCAGGCCCGACGGCGTGATGATGCCGACCAGGCTCTGCAGCGGCGTGAACGACACGGACGACTGCGCCGTACGCGTGAGCCCGGGGCTTTGCCGGCGCACGACGCCGGCCTCGTAACGGGAGGGGACACCGTAGGGCGACGCGAGGATCGGCGCGCCGAGCGTCCGCGTCCACGGCGGATCTGCTGGTGACTGCGCGTCGGCCGCCGCATTCGCCGGGCGTGCGGCGCTTGCGGCGGCAAGTGAACCCGCGATGGCCGCGCCCTGTACGAGAAACGCACGACGCTTCGAATCCGCCGCCAAGCGCTGCGGCATGTCCGCCCGCGTTGCGCCGGTGGCCGCGTGTTTACGAATGGCAGGCGAACGGCGGCGCATGGCCGCATGAGCATATGCGCATGCGAATCACCCGGTCAACCCGGGTCGCCTACCGATTACGCCAGGTCACGCCGTTGGACGGCGTTAAAGACTTCAGTGAATGGTCGCGGTCGTCAGGAACCGCAGCATGTGGCCGTCCGCGAGGCGGTAGAAGCCGTCCGAAACGTGCTCGGCATCCTCGAAATCCGCCTGCGTGAAGGCAAGCTCGGTCTCGCCATGGGTCGCCTCGAGAACGACGTCGTCGGCGACGGTGAACTCGTCGGGGATCCGCACGTAGGCGGTCTCGAATACGACGCCGTCGATTACGACGAAATCGGCGTCGTGCATCGTGTCGGATAGCTTGAGCGTCATCGATCGTCACCTTCGTCTTGAACAGCGTTGAACCTCTGGTCTCGAACCGTAGATGCGGGCCATGAGGTTTCCCTTCAAGCGGGCAACGACGCCCAGTAACCGCTTCCTCCTGGCACCCTTGCTATGACGTCTCGATGATCGGGGGAGCGCAATCGCTTGTCGAGTCGACGAACGCTGTGAATCGCGTCCGCTTCCGGCCTACGGGTTTGACGTTTTTGACCCTTCGGCTGACCGGAAGGGCGACCGGGACTGTCAGGCGAGCAGCGTACGGACGAAATTCGGCAGTGCAAGCGCCGCCCGATACGTGTCGCCGTTGAGACATTGCAGCTTCTCGATGCGCCGCTTCACGATGCGCGCGTCGACCGCGTCGGCCGATTCCAGGCGCGGGTCGAGCGATGCTGCGCAGCAGGCCATCATCCACAGGCCGCCGTAGAGCGGGATCGAAGTCAGGTACGGCGTGACGACTGCGAACGCGTCGCGCAGCTCGACGATCGTTTCGCGGACACGGTCGGGGTGCGCGATCGGGCTTCCGACGTGCATCGTCATCGCGCCCTCAGGCGTGAGTCGACTTGCGCACGCCCGATAGAACGCCGGCGTGTACAGCGCCGTGGACGGTCCGCCGGGATCCGTCAGGTCCAGCACGACCAGGTCGTATTCGTCGCGCGTTTCCTGCACGAATCGAAACCCGTCGCCAATCCGCAGCGTCACGCGCGGATCGTCGAGCGCGCCGTGATGGACAGCACCAAAGTGCTCGCGGGAAATGTCGATGACCGCGGCATCGATTTCGGCGATCGTCACGGTGCGCAGTGACGGATGCTTCAACAGCTCTTCGGCCGAACCGCCGTCGCCGCCGCCGACGATCAGCGCGCTCGCCGGCGCCGGATGTGCGAGGGCCGCGATGTGCACGAGGTTCTCGTGATAGAAGAACTCGTCGCGCTCCGATGTCATGAAGTGACCGTCGAGGCGGAAGAGCTTGCCGAACGGCGCGCTGTCGTGAACTTCGACGTCCTGCAGCGCCGAGCGGAACTTGGCCAGCGTCGCGTGCGACCGGACGAACAATCCCCACTCGGGAGTCAGGTACTCGGTCATCACGCCGGGTACAAGATCGCCCGGCACGCTGTCAGCCGTCATGCGCGTGGTGCAGCGCGGGCTCCGGACGGCGTAGCGTTTCGGCGAGCGTCGGCGCATCCGTTTCACGGCCGCCGCGCTGGATTGCCTGGAAGCGCGTGTAGCTGGGTTTCAGCGCCGCCTCGAGCGCGGCGAACACGCGTTCAGCCTTTGCGGTGTTGTCCGTCGTGTAGTTGCAGACGTACACGTCGACCGTGACGAATCCGGATTCGGGCCAGGTGTGGATCGCCAGATGCGATTCTGCGAGCAGCACCGTGCCGGTGACGCCCTGCGGCTCGAATTGAAAGAAGCTGTCGCCGACGATCGTGAGTCCGGATTCATCTACGGCCTGGCGACACATGTCCCGCAACGCGCTCGCCTGCGTCAGCAAAGGTTCGTCAGCCGGGCAACCGTACCATTCGCCCAGCAGATGGATTCCTTCCATCGCGTTACCCTCCAGGAACTGCTTCCGCTCGGGCGTCTTCCGGATCCCGGAGCAACCGTTGCCTATGTGTTGGGCCTGACAAATCGGCCGCGATTACGCGGCTCGACCGTCCGTGTACTCGATACCGCTCCCGCGCGCTCGCGCGAAATCGAAACGCGAAATTATGGCACAATGGTTGGGCTTACGCCATTGAATTCAAGACCTTCGCGCTGCTTCGCCCTCCGGCGCGCACATCCGCACATCATCTGCCGTAGCGCACCCCCTTCCATGCTCGATTCCGGCGTCCCGCTACAACCGACAACGTCCGTGCGCGACGCTGATCTCGCCAATGCGATCCGCGCGCTCGCGATGGATGCCGTCGAGGCCGCGAAATCAGGCCATCCGGGCATGCCGATGGGAATGGCGGAAATCGCCGTCGCGCTGTGGACGCGTCACCTTCGCCACAACCCCGCGCATCCGCACTGGGCCGATCGCGACCGTTTCATGCTGTCGAACGGGCACGGGTCGATGCTGCAATACGCGCTGCTGCATCTGTCCGGATATGACCTGCCGATCGGCGAATTGCAGCGCTTCCGCCAGCTCGGCTCGCGCACACCCGGACATCCGGAAGTCGGCGTCACGCCCGGCGTGGAAACGACGACCGGCCCGCTGGGCCAGGGCCTCGCGAACGGTGTGGGCATGGCGCTCGCCGAGCGGCTGCTCGCTGCGGCGTTCAACCGGCCAGGCCACTCGATCGTCGATCACTACACGTACGTGTTCGCCGGCGATGGCTGCATGATGGAAGGCATCTCGCACGAGGCGTGCTCGCTCGCCGGCGCACTCGGGCTCGGCAAGCTCATCGTGCTGTATGACGACAACGGCATCTCGATCGATGGCCCGACGTCCGGCTGGTTCACCGACGACACGCCGAAGCGCTTCGAAGCGTATGGCTGGCATGTGCTCGCGCATGTGGACGGCCACGACGTCGAAGCAGTCGGCGCGTCAATCGCCGCCGCGAAGGCGGATCGTGATCGCCCCACGCTGATCTGCTGCAAGACCATCATCGGCAAGGGCGCACCGAACAAGGCCGGCACTGCCGACACGCATGGCGCCGCACTCGGCGAGCGCGAGGTTGCCGCCACGCGCGCAGCGCTCGGCTGGAACCATCCGCCGTTCTCGATCCCGCAATCGATCCGCGATGCATGGAGCGCTGCGGCGCGCGGCAGCGCCGACGAGCAGGCGTGGTCGACCCGCTTCGCGAGCTACACCGCCGCGTTTCCTGATCTCGCTGCGGAATTCATCCGCCGGATGGAAGGACGTCTCCCCGCCGACTTCGCCGCCGTCGCCGCGCAGTTCGTCGCCGCGCAAGCGCAGAAGGCGGAGACGATCGCCACGCGGAAGGCATCGCAGCAGGCGATCGGTGCGTATGCAGCGCGGCTGCCGGAGATGATCGGCGGATCGGCCGACCTCACGGGCTCGGTGTTCACGAACTGGTCGGGTAGCACGGTGGTGACGGCAAAGGCGCCCGGCAACTACGTCAACTACGGCGTGCGCGAGTTCGCCATGGCCGCGATCGCGAACGGCCTCGCGCTGCACGGCGGATTCATTCCTTACGTTGGCACGTTCCTGACCTTTTCCGATTACATGCGCAACGCCGTGCGGATGGCTGCACTGATGAAGCTCCGCGCGATCTACGTGTTCACGCACGATTCGATCGGACTCGGTGAGGACGGCCCGACGCATCAATCGATCGAGCATGCCGCAAGCCTGCGCCTGATTCCGGAGCTCGACGTCTGGCGGCCGTGCGACACGGTCGAAACGGCGGTTGCGTGGGCGCATGCGCTCGAGCGCAGCGACGGACCGTCGGCGCTGCTGTTCACGCGGCAGAACGTCGCATTCGCGAAGCGCGAGCCGGCAGCCGTTGCCGACATCGCGCGCGGCGGCTACGTGCTCGCCGATTTCGGCGACGTCCGCGATGCGCGGCGCGCCGTCATCATCGCGACCGGCTCCGAGGTGCCGCTGGCGCTCGGCGCGCGGGAAGCACTCGCGCAGGACGGCGTCGCGGTGCGCGTCGTGTCCATGCCGTGCACGGCAGCGTTCGACCGTCAGGACGCCGCGTACCGCCGCGCAGTGCTGCCGCACGGCGTTCCAAGGCTCGCCGTAGAAGCCGGAGCGACCGACGGGTGGCGCAAATACGTCGGCGCCGTCGACGATCCCACCGCGGGTGTCGTCGGCATCGACCGCTATGGCGAGTCCGCGCCGGCACCGACGCTGTTCAAGCATTTCGGCTTTACCGTCGAACATGTCGCGCAAGCGGTGCGCGACTTGGTGGCGACGGGTCCGGTCCAATGACGATCGGCATCCGCCGCGCGACGGTCGACGACGCGGCTGCCATCGCCCGCGTGCGCATCGATTGCTGGCGCCTCACGTACCGCGGCCTGATTCCGGACGCGTATCTCGACGGCATGCAGATCGACGACAGCACGGCGCTGTGGCAGCGCGTGCTGTCCGCCGGCCAGAACACAACGAGCGTGTTCGTCGCCGAGAACGACGGTGACGTCATCGGTTTTTCGGCCGGGAACATGTTGCTGGAACCTCGCTACGACGTCGATGCCGAACTGTCGGCGGCGTACGTGCGGCGCGAGTTCCAGCGCGGCGGCGTCGGGCGCCGCATGGTCGCGGCGGTTGCCGACGCCCAGCGCGAGCACGGCGCCCACGGCCTCATCGTGTGGGTGATCGCCGGCAACAAGGGCGCGCGGGCATTCTACGAAGGGCTCGGTGCGACGTTGCTCGTCGAGCAGCCGTTCGAATGGGACCTAATGCCGCTGGTGGAAGCCGGCTACGCGTTCACCGACCTCGACGCGCTGCTGGAGGCGACAGCGCGGGTACCCGTGGCCCACGGGTCGATCATTCACTGACCGACACGAACCGGGCTTCGCCGGTGCGGCAGCATCGGCCGGTCCATCCGATTCCATTCAGCACGCACTGGGAGACTAGAGATGACGATCAAGGTTGCGATCAATGGCTACGGGCGCATCGGGCGCAACGTGCTGCGGGCGCATTACGAGGACGGCAAGAAGCACGACATCGCGATCGTCGCGATCAACGACCTCGGCAGCCCTGAAACGAATGCACACCTGACGCGTTACGACACGGCGCACGGCAAGTTCCCGGGCAAGATTGCCGTGGACGGCGATTCGATGGTCGTCGACGGCGACCGTATTCGCGTGTTCGCGCAGCGCGATCCCGCGCAGTTGCCGTGGGGCTCGCTCGGGGTCGACGTCGTGCTCGAATGCACCGGGCTCTTCACGACGAAGGAGAAGGCGTCGGCGCACCTGAAGGGCGGCGCACGCAAGGTGATCATCTCCGCGCCGGGTGGCAAGGACGTCGACGCAACCGTTGTCTACGGCGTCAACCACGATCGGCTCAAGACGTCCGATACCGTCATCTCCAACGCGTCGTGCACGACGAACTGCCTCGCCCCGCTGGTGAAGCCGCTGCACGACAAGATCGGCGTCGTCAGCGGCCTGATGACGACCGTGCACGCGTACACGAACGACCAGGTGCTGACGGACGTCTATCACGAGGACCTGCGGCGCGCGCGATCGGCGACGATGAGCATGATCCCGACGAAGACCGGTGCCGCCGCGGCCGTCGGGCTCGTACTGCCCGAGCTCAACGGCAAGCTCGACGGCTATGCGATCCGCGTGCCCACGATCAACGTTTCGATCGTCGACCTCTCGTTCATCGCAGCGCGCGACACGACGGTCGATGAGGTGAACGCCATCATGAAGGCCGCATCCGACAGCGGCCCGCTGAAGGGCATCCTCAACTACAACACGGCGCCGCTCGTGTCCGTCGATTTCAACCACGATCCGGCGTCGTCGACGTTCGATTCGACGCTGACCAAGGTGTCGGGGCGACTCGTCAAGGTCTCGAGCTGGTACGACAACGAGTGGGGATTCAGCAACCGAATGCTCGACGTGACCTCCGCCTGGATGGCGGTGCGCTAGGCCGATCGCAGGTTGCGGTGGCCGACGTCGTCACCCGGCCGATCGCGCTCGCCGACATCGAGCAGTTCCGGCATGTCACCGACCTCGTCATGCGCGAACGGTCGTTTCTCGCGTTCGTCGAGGGATTTCCGATCGACGAGGCGGCCGCGTTCGTCGCGCGCAACGTGCGTCTGCGCAATCCGCAGTTCGTTGCCGATGATGCCGGCCGCGTCGTCGGCTGGTGCGACATCCGCCGCGAGACGATCCCCGTCTATGCGCACGTCGGTCACCTCGGCATGGGATTGTTGCAGGCATACCGCGGTCGCGGAATCGGCGAGCGCCTCATCCGGACGGCCATTGATGCAGCGCGCGCGGCGGCGTTCGAGCGTATCGAGCTCACCGTGTACGGGCGGAACGTCCGCGCGGCGGCGCTCTATCGCAAGGTGGGATTCGTGCTGGAGGGAACGCGCATCCGCGGCAAGAAGCTCGACGGCGACTACGACGACGTCCACATGATGGGATTGCTGCTATGACAACCTCGGCATTTCTGCGCCTCGCCGATGTCGATGTACACGGCAAGCGCGTGTTCATCCGCTCCGACCTGAACGTGCCGCAGGACGACGCGGGAAGCATCACCGACGACACGCGGATCCGCGCATCGGTGCCCGCAATCCAGGATGCGCTGACGCGAGGCGCCGCAGTGATGGTGACGTCGCACCTCGGTCGCCCCACCGAAGGCACGCTGGCCGATGCTGATTCACTGGCACCTGTCGCGGCCAGGCTCGGCGAGCTGATGGGCCGCGAGGTACGGCTGATCCGGGACTGGGTCGACGGCGGCCCGTGGCACAGCACGCTGATGGCGGGCGATCTGGTGATGCTCGAGAACTGCCGCGTCAATCCCGGCGAAAAGAAGGACAGCGTCGCGCTCGCGCAGAAGATGGCGCTCCTTTTCGACGTCTATTGCAACGATGCATTCGGCACCGCGCATCGTCCCGAAGCGACGACGCACATGCTGGCCCGCTACGCGCAGGTGGCATGCGCCGGCCCGCTGCTCGCCGCAGAGCTCGACGCGCTCGGCCGCGCGCTCGAGAAACCGCAGCGGCCGCTCGTGGCCATCGTCGCCGGCGCCAAGGTCTCGACGAAGCTGACGATTCTGCGTGCACTGGCCGCCAAGGTCGACACGCTGATCGTCGGCGGCGGCATTGCGAACACGTTCGTGCTCGCCGCAGGCGGACGCATCGGCAAGTCGCTGGCCGAACCCGACCTGGTCGGTGAAGCGCGCGCGATCCTCGAAGCGTTTCCGGGGAAGGTTCCGATCCCCGTCGACGTCGTATGCGCGAAGCGCTTCGCTGCCGACGCCACGCCGACGATCAAGGCGACGGGCGACGTGGCCGACGACGACCTGATCCTCGACATCGGACCGCGGTCGATCGCGATGCTCGAACGGTCGATCGCCGAGGCCGGAACGATCGTGTGGAATGGCCCCGTGGGCGTCTTCGAGTTCGACGCGTTCTCGGCGGGCACACGCGCGATCGCCGCCGCAATCGCCGGCTCACCGGCGTTCTCGATTGCCGGGGGCGGCGACACCGTGGCGGCGATCAGTGCGTTCGGCATCACGGACCGCATCTCGTACATCTCGACGGGCGGTGGCGCATTCCTGGAGTTTCTCGAAGGCAAGACGCTGCCAGCCGTCGCCGCGCTGAACGAGCGCTTTGCCGCAGTGTCTCGCTGACGCGGGCGATTTGCCTTAACATCGCCGATCGGCGTCCGTATCGTTCGCCGAATCGCGCAAACGCCATTCGACCAACATGCCACGCTCAACGAAGATCGTCGCCACACTGGGGCCCGCGTGCAACAAGCCCGATGTGCTGCGCCGGATGCTGGCCGCCGGCGTCGACGTCGTGCGCCTGAATTTCTCGCACGGCACAGCGAAGGATCACGTGGACCTTGCCACACTCGTTCGCGAGGTTGCGCGCGCACTCGGTCGCGAAGTCGCGATCATGGCCGACCTGCAGGGTCCGAAGATTCGCATCGGCAGGTTCGCCGACGGCAAGATCGAGCTCGTGCCCGGCGCCACGTTCATCCTCGACGCCGAATGCGAGCGCGGCGATGCGACGCGCGTCGGCCTCGACTATCGCGAGCTCGTCCAGGACGTCGGCCCGGGCTCGATGCTGCTGCTCGACGACGGGCTGATCAAGCTCGAGGTCGAGTCCGTCGACGGTCCGCGAATAACGACGCGCGTGATCCTCGGCGGCATGCTGTCGAACAACAAGGGCATCAACCGCATGGGTGGTGGCCTGTCCGCACCGGCGCTGACGACGAAGGACATGGACGACGTCAAGACGGCCGCGCAGCTGCAGGCCGATTACCTGGCCGTGTCGTTCCCCAAGAGCAAGGAAGACATGTACATGGCGCGCCAGTTGATGCGCGCTGCCGGCGGCCGCGCGATGCTGATCGCCAAGATCGAGCGCGCCGAAGCGATTCCGGCGCTCGAGGAGATCATCGACGCGTCCGACGGAATCATGGTCGCGCGCGGCGACCTCGCCGTCGAGGTGGGCAATGCGGCGGTTCCCGGGCTGCAGAAGCGGATGCTGCGCGCGGCGCGCGAGCACAACAAGCTGACGATCACCGCGACGCAGATGATGGAGTCGATGATCCACAACCCGGTGCCGACGCGCGCCGAGGTTTCCGACGTCGCCAACGCGGTGCTCGACGGCACGGACGCCGTCATGCTGTCGGCAGAGACGGCCGCCGGCCGCTATCCGGTCGAGACGGTCGAGACGATGGCGCAGATCTGCGTCGAAGCCGAGAAGTCCGACCCCGTGCAACTCGACCGCGATTTCATGAACCGCACGTTCACGCGGATCGACCAGTCGATCGCGATGGCGACGCTGTTCACCGCCTATCACCTGAAGGTCAAGGCCATCGCGTCGTTGACGGATTCCGGCTCGACGGCGTTGTGGATGTCGCGGCACAACTGCGGCTGCCCGATCTTCGCGCTGACGCCGAAGGTGGAGACGCAGCGGCGCATGGCGCTGCTGCGCAACGTCACGTCGCTGTTCCTCAAGCAGAGCACCGACCGCGACGAGGCGCTGCGCGCGGCGGAGGATTTGCTGCTCACGCACTCGCACGTCCAGCGCGGCGACATGATCGTGCTGACGATCGGCGAACCGATGGGCAAATCCGGCGGCACCAACACGATGAAGATCGTAAGAGTCGGAGACCACAGGTCGTAGACGCTTACGATCTCGGCGTTCGCTAACGTGAGCGCAGCGAACGTTAAGCGAGTTTAAGCGAGCGGCGAACGCTCAGATAGTCAGGGTCGGAACCGGGGCCAAACCTCCGAACGCCTGCTGCTGGTTGATATCCGAGGCACGGTTGCCCTAACTGCGCTTATCCGCATTGCACTCGATTAACCACCCGGTTAATAATGCGCCGATGCGTAAAACCTCCCCCGCCGGCTCACCGCCCAGCCAGCGCCGCCGCACCGTCCGCGACAGCGAACGCACGCAGGCGGCGATCCTCGCGGCAGCCACGCAGGAGTTCGCCCGTCACGGGCTTGGCGGCGCGCGCGTCGACCGAATTGCGGCACGCGCCAAGACGAACAAGCGGATGCTGTACTACTACTTCGGCCGCAAGGACGCGCTGTTCCTCGCCGTGCTGGAGAACACGTACGCCGGCATCCGCAACGCCGAAAAGCAGTTGTCGCTGCTCGACGCTCCGCCGGCCGAGGGCATCCGCCGATTGATCCGCTTCACCTGGGACTACTACGTCGCGCACCCCGAATTCCTGTCGCTTTTGAACAGCGAGAACCTGCACGCGGCCAAGCACCTGCGGCGCTCGCGCCACGTGCTGGCGATGAACTCGCCGTTGATCGAAACGCTCGGCACCGTGCTAGCCCGCGGTCGCGAGGCCTGCGTGTTCCGAAGCGGTGTCGACCCGCTTCAACTTTACGTATCGATCGCCGCGTTGTCGTACTTCTATCTCGGCAATAACCACACGCTGTCGGCCGTATTCGGTCGCGACCTCGCCACACCCCAATCGCATGCCGCGCGCCTTGCACACATGGCCGATCTTGTGCTGGGCTACCTGCGACCTGACGCCGCTGGCGCGACATGCGTGCGCACCGACGCTCCGCGTGCCGTCGCCGCGGCCGCCGATTGACGGGGCCGGCACGCGCCGCGATAATTAACCAACCGGTTACATCGAACCGACGCCCAACCCTTCTCCCATGCCCAAGGCTCGAGGACCCACCCGATGAAGCGCGCCGCTTGGCAGCGCGTGCTGCTGTCGGCGTGGGTGCGGCCGGTGCTGCTGGTCGCACTGCTGCTCATCGCGTGGGACCTCGCGATCCGGCTGTTTCGCATTCCGCCTTACCTGATTCCGTCGCCGTGGTCGGTCGTTCAGCAGCTCGTCAACGAATGGCCGCGCCTGTTGAAGGAGAGCATTCCGACGACGTACGCGACACTCGGCGGCTTTGCGCTGTCGATCGCGTTCGGAATACCGATGGCGCTGATGATCGCCTACTCGCGGACCATCGAAAGCTTCGTCTACCCGCTGCTGGTGTTCTCGCAAAGCGTGCCGAAAATCGCGATCGCCCCGCTGTTCGTCGTCTGGTTCGGATTCGGGATCATCCCGAAGGTGATCGCCGCCTTCATGCTCGGCTTCTTTCCGATCGTCGTCTCGACCGTGATGGGGTTCAAGTCCGTCGACCCCGATATGCTCGATCTCGCGCGATCGATGAAGGCGAGCCGGCTTGCGACGTTCCTGCGAATCAGCCTTCCGCACGCGCTGCCGTCGATTTTTGCCGGCCTGAAAGTGTCGATCACGCTGGCCGTCGTCGGTGCCGTCGTCGGTGAATTCGTGGGCTCGAACTCGGGGATCGGGTACCTGCTGCAGATTGCGAACGGCAACTTCGACCTGCCGCTGATGTTCGCCGCGCTGACCGTACTGTCGGCGATCGGCGTCGTGCTGTTCGTCGCCGTCGATGTCATCGAGCGGCTGATGATCCCGTGGCACGCATCGCAGCGGCACGACGCCGTCGTGCCCGCATGAGTCGCGACAGGAACCGCGACGTCCAAACCTTGAACGAACGCCGCTCCACGCGCGGCGTCAAACCCCGAAGGAGGAACCTGCAATGATCAAGCGACTGACATGCATCGCGGCGGCGCTGGTGGCGCTCGTTGTATTACCCGCGTTCGCGCAGGGCAAGGAAAAGGTCGTGCTCCTGCTTAACTGGTATGTCTACAGCGAGCACGCGCCGTTCTTCCTCGGCAAGGAACGCGGCTACTTCGACCAGGAAGGGATCGACCTCGACGTCCAGGAGGGCCGCGGCTCCGGCGTGACCGTGCAGGCAGTCGCAGCCGGGACGGCGACCTTCGGGTACGCCGACGTTGCGACGATGATCAAGGCGGCATCGAAGGGTGCGCCGGTCACGGCGGTCGGCGTCGCACTGCAGACGTCGCCGATGTCGGCGATGGGCTTTGCCGATCGCAACATCCGCAAGCCCGAGGACATCAAGGGCAAGACGGTCGCCGTGACGCCCGGCGACTCGATGTCGCAGATCTGGCCGCTGTTCCTGAAGAAGACCGGCCTCAAGGAATCGGACTTCAAGACCGTGTCCGGCGACGCGCAGACGAAGCTCAACGCCGTGATGAACAACCAGGCGGACTTGCTGCTCGGCTACGTGATGGACCAGGCGATCAAGCTGCAGGATGCGACGCACAAGGACATCTATCCGATCCGGTTTGCCGACTACGGCGTCAACATGGTATCGAGCGGCATCATCGTGCAGAAGGATTACCTGAAGGCGCACCCCGATGTCGTCAAGCGCTTCATGCGCGCCACGACGCGATCGCTCGAGGAGGCGGCGAAAAATCCCGATGCCGCCGTCGATGCGATGCTGAAGGCCAATCCCAAATCCGGCGTCAAGGAGACCGCACTGGTTGGCATGAAGAACACGGCGTCGCTGTACAAGGGCCCCGACAATCCGAATGACCGGCCGTTGCGCGTAGGCGCGAAGAACATGGACGAGACGCTCGCGCTGCTCGTCGAGTACGGCGGGCTGGAGAAAGCAAGCGCTGGCAAGGCCACCGACTATTACACGAACGATTTCCTGCCCTAGCGAAGCTACTGTGGGGCCAATCTGCGTTGTTGCTCGCCCGCTCGCAATTTTCATGTACTGGTTTGTACATTCCAGTTCCTCGCGGGATCGCGCCTAGCATCTTGGCCTCCTCGTCACGCTTCGCGAGCACCGGCGTCGTCTCCGCCCCGGAAACCCATCGGGGCGCCGGCGCGGCGGCGCGACCGCTGATTACGGTCGAAGACGTCGCCAAGATCTATCGCACGCGCGACGGCGACGTCGAATCGCTGAAGCCGCTGTCGTTCGACATCGCCGAGGGCGAGTTCATGGCGATCGTCGGTCCGTCGGGATGCGGCAAATCCACACTGCTGAAGATGATTGGCGGCCTGTTGCCGGTTTCGCGCGGCCGCATCTCGGTCAGCGGTCGCGACGTTCGCGGTCCGCCGGACGACGTCGGCTTCGTTTTCCAGAGTCCGGTGCTGCTCGCCTGGCGGACGGTCCTCGCGAACGTGATGCTGCAGATCGAGATGCGCCGCCTTCCGCGCGACCGCTACCTGCCGAAGGCGCGCGCCCTGCTCGGCATGGTCGGCCTGCAGGACTTCGAGCGCAAGCTGCCGTGGCAGTTGTCGGGCGGCATGCAGCAGCGTGCGTCGATCTGCCGCGCGCTCGTACACGACCCCGCGGTGCTGCTGATGGACGAGCCGTTCGGCGCGCTCGACGCGATGACGCGCGAACGGATGAACCTCGAGTTGCAGCGGATCTGGGCCGAAACGCGCAAGACGGTGCTGTTCATCACGCACAGCATCCCCGAAGCCGTGTTCCTCGCCGATCGCGTGCTCGTGATGACCGAGCGGCCGGGATCGATCGCAGCGATTTACGACGTTCCGTTGCCCCGTCCGCGGTCGCTGACCGTGATGGGCGACCCGGTGTTCGGCGCACTGACGCAGCGGATACGCAAGCACTTTTTCTCGCAGGGCACGCTCGACGCGTAAGCCTTTCAATGAACAAGCGATCGTCCCGCGCACCCCGATTCGCCGTCACCGCGATCGAGTGCTACGAGCGGCCCGTCACGCTGCGGCTGCCGTTCCGCTTCGGTACGGCGACGGTGACGGAGGCACCGCAGGCCTTCGTGCGCGCATCGATTCATGCGACCGACGGCCGCGAGGCGCAGGGCATGACCGCGGAACTGATGATTCCGAAGTGGTTCGACAAATCGCCCGAGCGGTCCAACGGCGAGAACATCGCCGATCTGCGTCGCTCGCTCGCGCTGGCTGCCACGGCCTATTGCGCGAACTCGGCGCCGCGAACCGCGTTCGGCCACGCGACGTTCCACTATCGCGCGCTGCTGGACCTCGGCGCGCGCGAAAGCCTCAACCCGCTGACGATGTCCTACGGCGCAGCCCTTGCGGACCGCGCGATCCTCGATGCGTTGTGCCGGATGCGCGACGTGTCGATCGGCACGGCGTTCTGGCTCAATCTGCCGGGACTTGCGGCCGACCTCACGCCGGATCTCGCGCACTTCGATTTCGATGCGTTTCTCGCGACGCTCGCTGCTCCGACGTCGATCGATGCGCGCCACACGGTCGGCATGGCAGACCCGCTGACCGACGACGACGTGGACCCGGCCACTGATCCGGATGACGGCTTGCCGGTCTCGCTCGCTGCCGTGATCGCACGCTACCGCAATCGCTGGTTCAAGGTGAAGCTCCGCGGCGACGTCGCGGCGGACATCGCCCGGCTCGCGGCGATCGCACCCGTACTCGAGTCCGCGGGCGCATATCGCGTGACGCTCGACGGCAACGAGCAGTTTCCGGATGCCGCGACCCTCGCCGAATTCGTTGCCGCGCTGCGCGCCGAGAAGCGGCTTGGCCGGCTTGTCGAAGCGCTGCGCTACATCGAGCAGCCGTTTCCGCGCTCGATCGCGCTCGACACCGACGTGCACGGATTGCTGGACGGGATGCCGCTGATCATCGACGAATCCGATGCGACGATCGATGCCTTCCCGCAGGCGCGCGCGCTCGGGTACGCGGGTGTGTCGAGCAAGAATTGCAAGGGCGTCTACAAGTCGGTGCTGAACGCTGCGCGCTGCACGCGCTGGAATGCGGCGCAGGAGTCGCCGCCCGCGTTCATGACCGGGGAAGACCTTACCGCGCAGCCGGGCCTCGCCGTGCAGCAGGATCTGGCGCTCGCCGCGCTGCTCGGACTTCCGCACGTCGAGCGCAACGGCCATCACTACGCCGCCGGATTCGCGGGGCAGCACGCGAGCGTGCGCGAGCAGCTTACGTTTCTGGCCGGCCATCCGGATCTGTACGCCGCACAAGGCGACGACGTGCGCCTCGCGATCCAGGATGGCCGCATCGCAATCGCATCGCTCGGTGCGCGCGGGTTTGCATCGGCGACATGGCCCGATGTCGAATCGTTGACACCGATGGCCGTCGCACCCGCACCCGGCGACGATCCGCCGACAAACCTTCAGGCACAGCCCGCACCATGACCGACATTCGCATCGGCATCATCATGAACGGCGTCACGGGCCGGATGGGGACCAACCAGCACCTCGTCCGCTCGATCAACGCGATCCGCGCGCAGGGAGGTGTAGCACTCGCCGATGGCCGGCGCATCATGCCGGACCCGATTCTCGTCGGGCGCAACAAGGCGAAGATCGAAGCGCTCGCGCGCGCCCATGGCGTCGCGCGCTGGACGACCGACCTCGATGCGGCGCTCGCCAATCGCGACGACACCGTCTATTTCGATTCGGCATCGACGGGACTGCGCGCATCGCTGATCCGGCAGGCGATCGACGCCGGCAAGCACATCTATACCGAGAAGCCCGTGGCGACCACCGTCGCCGACGCGCTCGATCTGTACCGTCGCGCCGAGCGCGCGGGCGTTCGCCACGGCGTGGTCCAGGACAAGCTGTGGCTGCCGGGCCTCGCCAAGCTTCGAACGCTGATCGACAGCGGATTCTTCGGCCGCGTCCTGTCCGTGCGCGGCGAGTTCGGCTACTGGGTGTTCGAGGGTGACTGGCAGGAAGCGCAACGTCCGTCGTGGAACTACCGCAAGGAGGACGACGGCGGCATCATCGTCGACATGCTGTGCCACTGGCGCTACGTGCTCGACAACCTCTTCGGCAGCGTGAGGCGCGTGATGTGCATCGGCGCCACCCACATTCCGGCACGCGTCGACGAGCGCGGCGAGCGCTACGCCGCCACGGCCGACGACGCGGCGTACGCGACGTTCGAACTTGCCGACGGCGTCATCGCGCAGATCAACAGCTCGTGGTGCACGCGCGTGCGGCGCGACGACCTCGCGACGTTCCATGTCGATGGCACGCTCGGATCCGCGGTCGCGGGGTTGAGCGAGTGCTACCTGCAGCCGCGCGCCGCAACGCCCAAGCCCGTGTGGAATCCGGACATTCCGCAGACGATCGACTTCTACAACACCTGGCAGAAGATTCCGACCAATCGCGTGTACGACAACGCGTTCAAGGCCGAATGGGAGCTCTTCCTGCGCCACGTCGTCGAAGGCGGCACGTTCCGCTGGAATCTCCTGGAAGGCGCCAAGGGTGTGCAGCTCGCCGAACTCGGCTTGCGGAGCTGGGCCGAGCGCCGGATGCTCGACGTTCCGCCGCTCGAGGGCTGACGCCGGCCATGCGCACGCTCAAGTTGCCGACCGCTGACGGCACGCTCGCCGGCTACACGCTGACTGGCAACACGCTTGCCGCGGCGCCGCGCCCGCGACCACGGTGGAATCGCATCGCGTTCGCCGCCGTGCACGTCGTCGCCGATCCGCGCGCGAACGTCGACCCGTGGCTCGCAGCGGCTGTCGACTGGGATGCGACGCTCGCGTACCGCCGCTACCTGTGGGCAGAGGGCCTCGGCGTCGCCGAAGCGATGGATACTGCGCAGCGGGGCATGGGGCTCGACTGGCCGACGTCGCTCGAGCTCATCCGCCGCACCGTTGCCGAAGCGCGCCACGTCGAGGGCGCCGTCGTGTTCTCCGGCGCCGGCACCGATGACGTAAAGCCGGACGCTGCGGGCTCCATCGATCGCATCGTCGATGCGTACGCCGCGCAGTGCGCGGCGATCGAGCGCGCCGGCGGACGCGTGATCCTGATGGCCAGTCGCGCACTGGCGGCGTGCGCCCGGTCGGCCGACGACTACGTGCACGTCTATTCGCGCGTGCTGGCGAATGTCGGGCAACCCGTGATCCTGCACTGGCTCGGCGAGATGTTCGACCCGGCGCTCGCCGGCTACTGGCTCGGCCGCGACGAGCGCGGACGCGATCCCGATCACGCGCGTGCGATGGACGTCTGCGCGAGTGTCATCGCCGCGAACCGGAGCAAGGTGGACGGCATCAAGATCTCGCTGCTCGATGCGCAGAAGGAGGTTGCACTGCGTGGGCGACTGCCGTCCGGCGTGCGCATGTACACGGGCGACGATTTCAATTTCGCCGCGCTGATCGGCGGCGATGCGAGCGGCCACTCCGACGCGCTGCTCGGCATCTTCGATGCGATCGCCCCTGCTGCGTCCGCAGCACTGTCGGCGCTTGCGAATGGCGACCGCGCGCGATTCGACGCGATTCTCGCGCCGACGGTGCCGTTGTCGCGCCACATCTTTGCCGCGCCGACGCGGTTCTACAAGACGGGCGTGGTCTTCATGGCGTGGCTCAACGGACACCAGGCGCATTTCACGATGGTCAACGGCCAGCAGAGTGCGCGCAGCATCGTTCATCTCGCCGAGCTCTTCCGGCTCGCCGATGCGGCGGCGCTGTTGCGCGATCCCGACGTTGCCGCCGCGCGGATGCGCACACTGCTCGCACTTCACGGCATCGAGTAAGGCCGACACGCCGATGCTGCCGATGACATCGTTCGCACGAGGAGGCCGAGAATGAGCACGCCGGGCGAAGCCAAGGCCCGCAGGGCCCGACGGCGCGCGGAATGAGTGAGGCCGACACGCCGATGCTGCCGATGACACCGTTCGCACGAGGAGGCCGAGAATGAGCGCAGCGGCAGCAGCCGCAGGCGCGGGGGTAAATCAATGAGCGTGCCCGATCCTTCGCTGCTGTCGATCAACACGGCCACCGTGCGCGCGCAGTGGCCGCTGCCCGACACGATCGCAGCCCTTGCGCGGCACGGCATACGCGGCATATCACCTTGGCGCGACCAGGTGGCCGCGGCGGGCCTGGACGACACGGCGCGGCGAATTCGCGACGCCGGCCTGACCGTGACGGGGCTCTGTCGCGGCGGCATGTTTCCGGCGCCCGATCGCGAAGGCCGGCGCGCCGCGCACGACGACAATCGCCGTGCCGTCGACGAGGCGCTGACGCTCGGCGCGCAGTGCCTCGTGCTCGTCGTCGGTGGGCTGCCGAAGGATCGCGGCGGCCAGATCGTCTCCCGCGACCTCGCCGGTGCGCGCGAAATGGTGCGGGACGGGCTGGGATCGCTGTACGAATACGCGCACGGCGCGGGCATGCCACTCGCGATCGAGCCGCTGCATCCGATGTACGCCGCCGACCGCGCCTGCGTGAACACGATGGCGCAGGCAAACGCGCTGTGCGACGAGTTGGCCCCCGATGGCACCGATGGCCTCGGCCTCGCCGTTGACGTCTATCACGTGTGGTGGGATCCGCTGCTACGGGCCGAGATCATTCGTGCCGGCGAGCGCAATCGATTGTTCGCTTATCACATCTGCGACTGGCTGGTCCCTACGCGCGACCTGCTGAACGACCGCGGGATGATGGGCGACGGCGTCATCGACCTGCCGCTCATCCGCGGCTGGATGGACGCCGCCGGCTATCGCGGCATGCACGAAGTCGAAATCTTCTCTGCGCAGGACTGGTGGAAACGCGACGGCGACGAGGTGTTGCTGACATGCCGGCGACGCCATGCCGAGGCAAGCTAAAATCGTGGCCTGACCAGTCCATTCGCAGGAGAAGGAATGCCCCTCGTTTCGATGCGCCAGTTGCTCGACCACGCGGCCGAGAACGGCTACGGATTGCCCGCGTTCAACGTCAACAATCTCGAGCAGGTCCAGGCGATCATGGCCGCCGCGGCGGAGACCGACAGCCCGGTGATCATGCAGGCGTCGGCCGGCGCGCGCAAATACGCCGGCGAAGCATTCCTGCGTCACCTGATCGAAGCCGCCGTCGAGTCGTATCCGGACATTCCGGTCGTCATGCACCAGGACCACGGCCAGTCGCCCGCCGTGTGCCTGGGTGCGATGCGCCTCGGCTTCTCGTCGGTGATGATGGACGGATCGCTGCAGGAAGACGGCAAGTCGATCGCCGACTACGAGTACAACAAGAACGTGACCCGGAGCGTCGTCGACATGGCGCACGCGATCGGCGTCACCGTCGAGGGCGAGCTCGGCTGCCTGGGCTCGCTCGAGACGATGCGCGGCGACAAGGAAGACGGCCACGGCGCCGACGGCACGATGACGCGCGAGATGCTGCTGACCGATCCCGACCAGGCCGCCGACTTCGTCGACGCGACGCAGCTCGACGCGCTGGCGATCGCGATCGGCACGTCGCATGGCGCATACAAGTTCTCGCGCAAGCCGACCGGCGACATCCTCGCGATCGACCGGATCAAGGCAATCCATCGGCGCATCCCGAACACGCACCTCGTCATGCATGGCAGCTCGTCGGTGCCGCAGGATCTGCTGGCGGAAATCCGGGAATTCGGCGGCGACATGAAGGAGACGTATGGCGTGCCGGTCGAGGAGATCCAGGAAGGCATCAAGCACGGCGTGCGCAAGGTCAACATTGACACCGATATCCGGCTGGCGATGACGGGCGCGATTCGCCGCTATATGGCCGAGAATCCGTCGAAGTTCGATCCGCGCGACTACCTGAAGCCGGCGATGGCTGCGGCGAAGGGCATCTGCAAGGAACGCTACCAGCAGTTCGGCTGCGCAGGCATGGCGTCGAAGATCAAGCCCGTGCCGCTCGACAAGATCGCCGCCAAGTACAAGTCCGGCGCGCTGAAGCAGATCGTGAATTAAACGGACGAAGTTTCGCGCGCCGGTCAATCGTGAGGTGCAGGTCAGAGTCAGCGCGGCGCACGATACTTTGGCTAGATAGACCCACCACCAGCTTTTCGCGGTGGATCTCGGACGAAAGTATCGTGCGCGCGTCTCCGTAGCGGCCTTTAGCGGGAGACCGACCGGCGCGCGAAACTGTCGTCCGCTCAGTTCACGATCTGTTTCAGCGCG
>Ga0111539_10003921_pt1 | contig 19560 bp, 19 predicted proteins | sample RhiMethybrSRZTD1_FD_79667 | JGI IMG/M metagenome (GOLD analysis project Ga0111539, IMG submission 79667) | Populus rhizosphere microbial communities from Tennessee, USA - Rhizosphere MetaG P. TD hybrid SRZTD1 (version 2) (version 2) | ecosystem: Host-associated > Plants > Roots > Rhizosphere >... | reverse complement strand
CGGCGCGACAAGCTGATGAAGGCGCTGGGGAAGGGGATCGCGGTGCTCTACGCACGGGGAGACGAGGATCGCGACGGCTACCGGCAGGACAGCGACTTCTACTACCTGACCGGAATCTCGGAGCCGGGTGCGGTGCTCGTCCTCTCACCTGCGGAGCGCACGTACCACGAGCGCCTCTTTCTCAAGCCGCGCGATCCGGACGAGGAGCGCTGGACGGGCGAGCGGCCCGCCATCAGCGATTCGCTGCGGCAGCTCACGGGGATCGAGCGAATCGGCCGGACCGGAGCGCTCGGTGCGACCATGGAGGGGCTCCTCCGCAATTCGAAGATCCTCTGGGCCATTCATCAGCCGGGGGGTCCGGACGATCCCGAAGCTCCCGAGATGACGCTCTACGGGAAGCTGAGCTCGCGCATACCCGGTGTCGAGACGAAGGACCGGACGGATCTCCTGCCCGCCATGCGCTCGGTAAAGGAGCCGCGCGAGCTCGACTTCATGGAGAACGCCATCGCGACGACGATCGCGGCGCAGCACGCGGCCGCGCGCGCCATCAAGCCCGGGGTGGAGGAGAACTGGGTCGCGGGGCTCATCGACCTCGAGTTCAAGCGTGGCGGCGCGGTCCGCCCGGGATTCGAGGATATCGTCGGGTCGGGGCACAACAGCACCGTACTCCACTATCCGGAGCACAGTGCGACGATCCAGGCGGGCGGGCTCGTCGTCGTGGACATCGGATCGGACTACGGCCACTACTCCGCGGACATCACGCGCACGTATCCGGCGGACGGCGCCTTCACGCAGCAGCAGCGCGCCATCTACGACGTGGTGCTGAAGGCCCAGGAAGCGTGCATCGAGATGGTCCGGCCCGGAGTTTTCTTCGAGGACATCCAGCGCCGCGCGGAGGAGATCATCCGGAGCGCGGGTTATCGCGACTACTTTCCCCACGGCATCGGCCATTTCGTGGGGCTCGACGTTCACGACTCCGGGCTCTACTCGAAGCCGCTCGCCGCGGGCATGGTGATCGCGGTCGAGCCTGGGATCTACATTCCGGAGCGTTCGCTGGGCGTTCGCATCGAGGACGAGGTGCTGGTCACCCCGCAGGGCCACCGGCTGCTCACCGCGTCGCTGCCGCGCGACGCGGCGTCCGTCGAGCGTCTGATGAAGGGGGAGTGAGCTAGGGGGACGACTGGCTGCCGCTCTCGTACCCGGGCGGGATCGGGTGGGCGATGGCGGCCGAATCCTTCGGCCAGTCCACGAACCCGTTGCTCAAGGGCTTCTGGTTGTGACACCGCGCGCAAACCGTCTTGTCCGGAAGGGTCAACCCATACTCTCCGGCCTTGAGCGTCTCGCGCCGGATCCCCTGCATGATCGAGAGCTTGGAATAGCCGCTGCCCGCGCTGTGGCAGGCCTCGCACGTCACTCCTTCCGCCTGGGCGTAGGAAGGACCGAAGCGCTCGGCCGGCTCGCCGTATCCCGTGACGTGGCAGGGCAGGCACTCGGGAGCTTTCTGTGGATCGGCGATGCCCTCCTTCTTCGCCATCGCCTTGGCTTTGTCGGAGCCCAGCGTCTCGAAGGCCTTCGCGTGCTTCGATTCGGTCCAGAGGTGGTACTGGTTCCCGACCCGGTCCGCGCCGTGGCAGAGCCGGCACTTGGCGGCACCTACGTAGGTGAACGGGCCGGCGGCCCGCGCCGGACTTGCGATCGCGAGGGCGAGCGTCAGGGCGAGGACGCGCATCACGAGTCGCCGCCCGGCGGAAGCCCGCGCAGCGCGGCGATATGCTCCCTGTATCGCGAGCGGACGGCGATGAAGTCCGCGTGGGATAGGTCGAGCTCGCCGACAATCTTCCGGATCTCCGTCTCTTCCTCGCCCGATACCTCCTGGTCGGCCGCGGAGACGGCGAACAGACACTCGAGCAGGGACTCCTTCTCCTCCTGCGTCGCGAACCGCGAGAACTCACGCGTCACGACGTAGCCCTCCGTCGAGCCGAAAAGCGCGTGCTGCGTCTTGGCGATCCGGACCACGAGCACCGACTCCTCATCGCTGATACCGCCCAGCTCGCGCACGATCCGCTCCATGGCGCGCGTCTCCTCGCGGCCGACCTCAAGGTCGACGTTAGCGACGCGGGCAAGGATGGAGGCGAAGGCGGCGATGTGACGCGCGCGCTCCGGATCCAGCTGATCGAGGCTGTCGACGATGGCGCGTACTGCGTCGCCGCGGCCGGCGGGCGGTTCACGGTTGGGGTCGAAGCCCAGCATGCGCCAGAGAGACATGAGCGTTCCTTTGGAAAAAAGTTCGCTGCCGCGGGATCGTTTGAAAATCCGATCACGCTCCGGACCGAGCCACCGCGACCGCGCGTGACGCGAACGCCATGGCGATGCGTGGATTATAGCGTCGTCGGCCGGGCCGGCTCGACAGGCACGATACGTGATACAGGGGAAGATCAGCCGGATGCGCCGGCCTCGTTCGCCCGGCCAGCGCATCCTTTAGATACAAGGGCGGCAGGAAACGTGACGAGACGAGTCCGAAAACATCCTCCAAGGATGGAGTCAGGACTCAGGAGTCAATGCTCCTGCCGCCCGTTGTTTTGTCGCTGGGGAAACCTGGCGAGACGAGGGGAAGTTCCGGATACCTACCGACCCGCCAGCCACTCCTTGCGTCGGGCGGCCTGCTCGCGCAGCTCATCCTCGAAACGAGCCTGCGCCTTGATCTCGTTCTCATGGCGGCGCTTGAGCGCATCCTTGGAGACCCCTGGGGGAGGGATGCGCGTTTCCTTGTCCTGTTCGCGGCCGAGGCGCTCCCGCTCCGCGCGGAGCGTCTGGTCGAGCTTCATCTGCTCGCGCAGGTCTCGAGCGCGAAGCTCCTGGACCGTCGGACCAGCCGCGCGGCCGGACGAGTAGGAAGGGCCTCGCCCCGGGGTCTCGCGGATCGCTTCGGGGCGATAGACCTCTACAACGCCGCCGCTCACGATCTCGGCGCGATTGAGGCGCGGCGTCCGGGCTGTCGTGACGCGGATGGGCCTCGGCGGCGCTCCAAGCCCCACGCCTTCGGCGGTCATCCCGCGCTCGGCGGGGCGAGATCCGGACGCGGCGTATCGGGTCACGTTCATGGTGAGCGGAAGCAGCGTGGCGTTTCGGCCGATCGGAGCGGTCCGGCTACGAATCCTGGACGACACGAAGTCCCGGGCAGGGACGAACGACCAGGAGCGCTCGGGGATCGCGTGATCCAGCTCCTTGGGATCCATCGAGAGTCCGGCGTCCGCGGTCCATCGGGCATCGGGCGGGAGCGGAGCCCATCCGACCCAGCCCTTGCCACGACGCCACGCCACCCAGGCGGATCCCCACGTGGACGATGGCACCCACACCCAGCCGTGGTCCGGATCTTCCAGCCACCGCCCGTAGTGATAAACCGCCCAGGCCCAAGGCTCGTCTCCGAGCCAGAGCCAGCCCAGCTCGGTGTAGACCCAGCGACCATCCACGTACGGACGCCAATCCGCGCGAACGCCGAGCGGCGCCCAGACCGTGCCGTACGGGTCGAGATCGATCCACTGGCCGTGGCTCTCGAGCGCGCCGCGGAAGCGGTCGACGTCGGCCGCGGTCGCGCGGGCGGTCTCGCGCCCTGGAGGCGCGGGCGGGCCCGAGGGCGGATGCGTGCCGCCGCAGCCCGCGACGAAGGCGAGCGCGCCGAGCGCGAAGCCCGAGATCACCAGCGTTCGAACCATCCTCGACTCTCCCGACGCGGACTTTGTGGCCGCCGAGGCTGCGGAGCTACCTGGCTCGTTCGCGATCGCTCGCGTCCCGCATCTCGCGCCGCCGCTCTTCGAGGCGCTGCCGCTCTTGAGCCTCCACCGCCTTCTGATCGTCCATCTCCTCGCGGTGTCGCTCCCGGAGCTCATCGCGCGTCACTCCGGGCGGGGGACTGCGCATCTCCTGTCGCTGACGGTCTTGCAGCCGCTGCCGTTCCCGCTTCAGGCGCGCCTCGGTATCGCGACGGTCGGACTCCTCGCGCTGCCGTTCCACCTTGTCTATCTCGGCGTGACGGCGCGCGACCTCTACCTCTTGAGGGCTTGCGGGCCGGACGTCGGTGCGGCGCGGAGCCACCCGGGGCCTATAGACCTCAACCGTCCCATCGGCCACATCGCCACGCATGTTTACAGGGGCTGGGCGGTCAGCGACCGGTCGCCGCTGGACGACGTGCCCTGTCGCTCGCTGGATGAGGCCGGGATCCAGACCGCGCTCCGCCGGCCGGTCGGCGAAACTACCGTAGCGGGTCACGTTTCGGGTCCTCTGGATGAGGCCCTGGTTGCGGCTCGGGGGGAGGACGACGGTCCGGATCGACGTGGACTGGAGGTCCTCGTCGGGCACGAACGACCACGCGGCCGGACGGATCCTGCGATCGAGGTCCGAGCCGCTCACGGCGAGGCCCCCGTGTCCGCTCCAGGCCACGTCCGGGGGCAGGGGCGCCCACCCGACGAAGCCGTCGCCGTAACGCCAGGACACCCACGCCGGGGCCCACGTGTCGCCGGGCACCCAGTACCAGTCGCCGTCGTAGCCCCAGCGTCCATAGTGGTAGGTCGCCCAGCCCCACGGGTCGTCCGAGACGTAGGTCCAGCCGAAGTCCGTGTAGGCCCAGCTGCCCGTGGTATACGGCCGCCAGCCGGAATAGATCGAGCTCGGCCGCCATACATGACCGTAGGGTGCCATCTCGGACCAGGTGCCATACGGGGCGAGCTCGTCATAGAAGAAGCCCGAGCGATAGCCCATGCCGTTGTAGTAGGGATCGTAGTCATAGTCGCGATAGCTCGTGCTGCTGCAGCCGGCACCTAAGAGCGCGGCGAGCGCGAGGATCGCGAGCTGGGTTCGATTGGACATGATGGTCTCTCCGGAGTAGGATCGCCGCCGCATGAACGACGAACGATCGCGCCCCGCCCTGGTCGGTCTGGGGCTCATGGTTCTCGCCTTGGGAATCGTCCTGGCCGGCTGGCTCGTCGGCACCGGAATCTCGAGCGTCCGCACCGCGGATCGGTTCGTCTCGGTGAAAGGCGTGGCCGAGCGCGAGGTGAAGGCCGATCTCGCGATCTGGCCGATCCAGTTCGCCGTGACGGACAACGACATTCCCGCGGCCCAGGCGCGGGTGACCGCGAACGTCATCAAGATCGCGGCCTTCCTCGCGGAGAACGGGATCGACACGAGCGAGGTGGAGCTCACGAGCCTCCGCGTGAACGACGTCCTCGCGAATCCCTACAACCCTCCGAATCGCGTCGGCAATCGCTACATCATCGAGCAGACCGTGCTCGTGCGCACGACGCGTCCCGACCTCGTCCAGGCCGCGAGCCGGCGCGTGGGGGAGCTCGTCAACGCCGGCATTCCACTCTCCTCCGGCCAGTACGGCGCGACCGGGCCGACCTACGTGTTCCGCAAGCTCAACGATCTGAAACCGAGCATGATCGCGGAGGCGACCGCAGAAGCGCGCAAGGCGGCGGAGCAATTCGCGAAGGATTCGAAGAGCCGGCTCGGCGGAATCCACAGGGCCAACCAGGGCGTCTTCGTCATCCTTCCGCGCGACGCGTCCGATTCCGGTGGCGGTCCCGGCATGGGCGAGCAGAGCCAGATGTTCAAGCTCGTCCGCGTCGTGACCACCGTGGAATACCTCCTCCGCGGCTGACCTCTCGCGCTACGCGGTTCTCGGTCTCCTTCCCGCAAACAAGAGCACCACGCCGAGCACGATGGCGCCCACGCTCACCGGAGTGGGCACGTGCACGTGCTCCTTGTCCGTGACCGTGATGTTCACGGGCCCGAGGTCGGCGGTGTCCTTGTCCTTCGTATAGCTGAAGCCTCCCGCGAGCAGCGCCACCAGACCAAGGACGATCAGCGCGACGCCGAGTATGGAAAGCGGTCTCATGCTACCTCCTGTCGTGAGCCGGCGCGGGATCGCGCCGACACGGTCTAGCCACGCAAGAGCCAAGCCAAGACGCACCTGCACCAGAAGGCAGATCCTTCCATCCCCAAGCTTTGAAATTTCTACACCGCCATTGAAAGACACGCTGTGGTCGCCGGGCTTCGTGAGCGCCGCAGGCCGATCGGGGAAGCAGCCGCTTGGCATGTAAGTAGGTACGCTCGCTCACCCTTCTTCTTCATGGCACAGACCGTGCTCAAGGCTGGCGCGGATTGCGTTCATCCGAGCACGCTTCCATCCCACCCCCCGGAGGAATGAATGAAGTCACTGCGGAAGGCGATCGTCCTGGTGGCCGTGACGTCGGCGGCTTTCCTGGCCGCGCCAAGGCACGCGTCCAGCGAAGTGGGCGGGGTTCATCTCAATGTCACACCCTTCGTGGGTTACGGCGATTGGGCGAAGGAAATCAATCTCGACAGCCGCGCGTATTTCGGCGGCCGGCTCGGCGTCGGCATCGGCCCCTATCTCGGGGTCGAGGGCTACTACGGCTGGATGGGCACGCACACGGAGTACGGCACCGGGGACTCACTCTTCTTCCAGGAAGGCTTGAGCACGTCGCCGCGAAACACGATCGACTTGCAGCTGTACGGTGCGGATCTCGTCCTGAATCTCATTCCGAAGTCGAAGTTCAATCCCTACCTCCTCGGCGGGTGGCACGAGGAGAAGATCACCGCCGACGGCCCCGGCGTGAAGACGTTCCAGAACGGCGCGGAGTTCGGTGGAGGCGTCAAGATCGGCGTGAGCCGCCGCGCCGCGCTTAGGCTCGAGCTCCGCGACAAGCTCTGGTCTTTCGGAGACGACCCGAACGTTCCCGACCCGCCGGGAAACGACAACATCCACAACCTCTTCTATAACGCAGGGCTCCAGGTTTCCTTCGGCGGCGCGACGGGAAGCGACGCGGACAACGACGGCGTGGCCGACAGCAAGGATGCGTGTCCGAACACGCCGGCCGGAGCGCTCGTCGACGAGCGCGGCTGTCCGCTCGACGCCGACGGAGACAACGTTCCGGACGGCATCGACCAGTGTCCGAACACGCCCTCGGGCGCGACCGTGGACGCTCGCGGCTGTCCGAGCGACGCGGACAACGATGGTGTACCCGACGGCATCGATACGTGTCCTGGGACTCCGGGTGGCACACAGGTGGACGCGCACGGATGCCCCGCGGATCAGGACGGTGACGGCGTTCCGGACGGTGTCGACCAGTGCGCGAATACGCCGACGGGAGCGCGCGTGGATACGCGCGGCTGCCCGGTGGACAGTGATCAGGACGGCGTGCCGGACGGCATCGACCAGTGCCCGAACTCGCTCCCGGGCGCTCAGGTGGACGCGCGTGGATGCTCGGCCGACTCCGACAACGACGGCGTGACCGACGACAAGGATCTCTGCCCGAACACCCAGGCGAACGTGAAGGTGGACGCGCAGGGCTGCCCGATCGAGCTGACCGAGTACGAGACGCAGCTGCTCGACAAGGGCGTGATCACGACCCGCGAGATCCACTTCGAGACGGCCAAGTGGGACATCCTTCCGGAGTCGCGTCCGATCCTGGACGACATCGGCAAGGTGCTGATCCAGTGGCCGAAGCTGCACATCGAGATCGGCGGCCACGCCGACGCGCGCGGATCCGACGCCTACAACATGGATCTCACGCAGAAGCGGGCCCAGTCCGTACTGGACTATCTCGTCACGAATTTCCCGCAGATCGCCCGCGACCAGTACACCGCCAAGGGGTACGGGGAGCGAAAGCCGGTCGCCACGAACCGGACGGTCGAGGGAATGGCGCGGAATCGCCGCGTCGAGTTCAAGGTCCTCAATACCGAGGAGCTCACCAAGGAACGGGAGCGCCGCCGGCTCTTGAAACGGGGGGAGTAGGGAGCTGACATCCGCTTCCGTAGTGCAGGTGGGGAACCCAAGGTTCCCCACCTGCCACATTCCAAGGAGACGATATGCTGACCAAAGTATGGCATCGAATGATTGCGAGTCTCGTCACGGTTCCGGTTCTGGTTGCGACGGCTCTCGCACAGGATGGCGGCACCGGAACGACGACGGAAGGCGGGACGTCGGCTAGCACCACCACGACCACGACGACCACCTCCGAGTGGATCACGGACTGGAGACTGTGGGCCGTCGTCGGCGCGGTGCTCGTGGTCATCCTCATCCTCGCCTTGACGCGCGGTCGCAGCGAAGGAGGCAGCACGACCATCGTGAAGTGACGCTGCCGTCCGCCAATCTGCATCCGGAGAGCCGGCGTCCCAGACGCCGGCTCTTCGTCATAGTGGCCGTTGTTACAAGGACGCGCGGGTCCGTTCCGATGCGTACAGGCGTGAACGTCGGGGGGGCGCGCCCGTGGAGGGCCCCCGTGCGCAAGTCCAGCATGCGCAGCGTCCACGGCTCAAATCACGCGTACTTCTGCCTACTGGAACGGGTGTTGCTTGAGTGTCCCCGAGTCTTCTCTCAAACGCCTTAGGGCGGCGGGAACCCGGTTCGATTCGAGCTCGCTCTTGACAATTCACAGGTTGGCGCTGGCAATAGCGAATCGTTCGAACGAAAGGAACCCGCCGCCCGCTTTGGCTGTACTCCCCCGCGAGGGGGTCGTACCCGCACACGCCCCGCGCAGGGGCACTCAAGGAAGGAAGGAACAGCTTATGAAACGATCGCTCCTCATTCCGGCGCTCGTCGTGATGGCACTCGCCGGGTGGGAACTCGCGTACGCGCAAACCCCGGACAATTCGGGTGCGGCTCCTGGCACCCCCGGGACGACGACGAGCACCACCACGACGACCACCACGACTCCAAGCACCGCTCCCACACCGGACGCCACCACGACGACGACCACGACGGAGACCACGGCCGCACAGGCGGCGCCGCCGAGTGCCGCGTATCTCGCCGCTCGCGAGCGTGGAAAGGCCGTGACCGCGAAAGAGACCGCTAACGTCGACAAGCAGCTCACGACCGTGTCCAAGCAGGTGGACGACCTGGCCGCGAAGGCGGGTGACGCCACCGTGGCCGGACGTCTCGCGTCCGACTTCGGCGTCTCCTCCGACGCGCTCCTGGCGGAGAAGGCCAAGTACAACACCGGCTGGGGCGATCTCATGATCGCGCACACGCTCGCCTCGAACACGCTGACCGGCGTCACGCTCGACGAGGTCATGGCCATGCGTACCACCGATGCGATGGGGTGGGGGGCGATCGCGAGCGGTCTCGATCTGAAGCTTGGGAACGTCGTGAGCGGCGTCAAGAGCGAGGCGAAGGTGGCGACGGGTTCCTCGCGCGCCGATGGAAAGCCGGCGAAGATCGAGGTCGCGGCGGTGAGCACGACCGGCTCGAGCGAAACGCCGGCAGCGGCGGGGTCGGCCGGCACGAGCGGCAGCAAGTAGTCGAACACGCCCGCAGCGACCAACCAAGCATCGAGGGGCCGCCGGAAGCACGGCGGCCCCTCGGTCTGTTATTCTCTCCGCGTGAGTCCATCCAACCCACAAGGGCTCGACGCGCGGCCGGGAGGGAACGGACACCCTACGGCGCTCGTAACCGGAGCGTCCGGCTTCGTCGGCGGTCGCGTCGTCCAACGCCTCCTCGAACAGGGCATTCCCGTGCGCGCCATCGTGCGCGAGACCGCGGAACCCCCTTCGGACGAGCGGATCGAGGTGCTCCGGGGTGACTTCGTCGACCCGGACACCGCCAGGCGAGCGGTCGAGGGGGTCCATGACGTGATCCACTGTGCCGCGACGGCCGGTCCCGAGATCGACCCCGTGCGGCGCGTGAACGTGGACGGGACGCGCGCGCTCGCGGACGCGGCCCTCGGTCAGCGGGTCCATCGGTTCATCCAGATCTCGACGATCTCGGTCTACGACCGCGAAGGGCGGAGCGCCATCGACGAGGATTCGCCGCTCAAGACCTCGGGCGATCCCTACGGCCTGACGAAAGCCGAAGCCGACCGTGTGGTCCTGGACGCGATGAAGCGTGGACTCGACGCCGTGATCCTCCGCCCTGGCGCGATCCTCGGGGCCGGCGCCACGTCCACGTGGGCCACGCGGGTGCCGCAGATGGTGCAGGAGGGGAAGGTCAAGCTGCGCCGGAACGGCACCGACACGATCCCCTTCATCCATGTGGAGGATCTCGTCGACGCGGTGATGCTCGCCCTCCGTTCGAGCCGCGCCGTCGGCCGGGTCTACGACGTCGCCGACGAGCACCACACCTGGCGCGAGTACACGGACGAGATTCGGCGCTGGTTCGATCTGCCGGAGCTCGCCCGCGTTCCCGATGCCGAGATCCAGCCCGGCACGTTCTGGATCGGGACCGTATCCACCCAACGAATCCGTCGCGAGCTGGGCTTTGCTCCGACCCGCTCGTATCGCGACGGCATGGCCGAAGCGGAGCACGCCTGGAGGGAGCGCCGTGCCACGACCCGACGCGACTGAGTTCCATCCGTACTACGGCCGGTATATCGAGAAGGTGCCGGACGGCCCCATCGTCGACGTGCTCACCTCCGGCATGGACGAAACGCTGACGCTCCTCCGCTCGATCCCCGAGTCCCGGGGGGATCACCGCTACGCGGAAGGAAAGTGGAGCATCAAGGAGGTCGTGGGGCACGTCATCGACGGCGAGCGCGTCTTTACCTACCGGGCGCTCCGTTTCGCTCGCCAGGACGAGGCACCGCTCGCGGGTTTCGAGCAGGATGACTACGTCTCGACGGGGAACTTCGGCGCGCGCACGCTGCGCGATCTCGCGGACGAATTCGAAGCGGTGCGCCGAGCGACCATCCACTTGTTCCGCCACTTCGACGAGACCCAATTCTCCCGGCGCGGCGTGGCCTCGGACAATCCGGTGAGCGTCCGCGCCCTCGCCTACATCACCGCGGGGCACGAGATCCATCATCGCGGTGTCTTGCGCGAGAAGTATCTCGGGCAGGAGGCCCCGGCCTCGCACGCCTGACACGTGCGGCGCCTCGCCGCGGCACGGACTGCTGAAAGCGAAAGGGGCGCCCTCTCGGAGCGCCCCTTCGTCGTTCCTCTCCGCCTCGCGGCGGTTACGGCTTCAACGATACCTGCGATCCCTTGGCGTCATAGAAGTTGAGGAGCGGCCCCTGATCTTCCGTGATCATGAGCTGCGCGCGCGGATTCTCCGCCGCGTCCAGCAGATCGAGAGCCGGTCCATCCTGGCCGACGCCTAGGTTGACTCTGAGCTTGCCGTTCTTGTCGAGAATCGTGAGGGCCGGGCCGTCGTCGCCCGCGCCGAGGATCATCTGCGACTTGCCCTGGGCGTTCTTCAGAACCAGCACTTCCGCTTCGAGCTTCTTCGAAGGGTTGCTGGTCAGACCCATGCAGAGCACGCCGGCCATGCCGAGCAGCACCACGGACCCGAGGACCTTGAAACGGCGATTTTCCCGCTCCACTCGCTCGAGGCGCTGCTCCAGAGACACCGATTCCCTTATATCCCGCGTCATGCACCCCCCTTGTCTGAGCACGCCCGAGTTCGGGCAAGGCAACGACCTTCATCTATCGGCAGAATCGAGGGTTGGCTTGAGGGGGAATCGGCCTATGGGAGGAGGAGAGGCTTCAAGTCCCGGGCCGTACTTACCGATAACTCCGATGGGACGGGTGGTGTGCGTCCTCCGGAGGCCGGATGCGGAAGGGACGGTACGTTCAGCTGGTTTCCTACCGGGTGGCGGTCGTGGTCATCGCCATCTTGACGGGAGCCTTGGCCATGCACGAGCGGGGCACCGGCGCGTCGGTGTGGCTCGTGTCGACCATCCTCGCGGTGGCGGCTGCGTCGGCGCTCGTGTGGCCGCTCGTCGTCCCCGCGCGCGACCGGACGATGAACGTCTACTCGATCGGTCCTGCGTTCTTCCTCGCCGGCATGTTCCTCCTGCCCCCGCCGGCGCTGGTCGGGATCATCACGTTCGCGGTTCTTCTCTCGGGACTCATCCGCGGCGACCGCGCGTATCGCACGGCGTTCCGCCTCGCCTCGATGGTGCTCGTGTTCGCCGGATTCGCGATCTGGTTCCGACTGTCACCGCAGGGGTCGGAGGTCCTCTACAAGCCGGCCGCCCGTGCGACGCTCGAGATGGCGATCGGAGGAGCGGCGCTCGTGGCGCTCCTGATCCTCCGGAGCATCGAGATCCGCCTCGAGCTCGGACCGGAGCAAACGCCCCACTGGGGGGCCTTCCAGAAGCCGGCGATCATGGAGTCCATGCTCTGCCTCGCCTTCTCGACGTCGACGGTCGTGCTCGCGCGCATCCATACGGGCTTCCTCACGGTCGTCGGATTCCAGATGGTGATGGTGTGGTGGTTCCTCCATCGGTACGCGGCGTACACGACCGGGCTCGCGCGCGTCACCGATCGGCGGAAGCGGCCGCGCGCGATCCTGTGGGACGCGGCGACGCGCGACGCACTGAGGGTGGGGCCCTTCGCGGCGCCGCCCCCATCCTTGCGGCGCTTCCCGAAGGACGCGGCTGCGCGCGAGGCGCGAGAGGACGATGACGAGGATTGGACTTCGGAGCGGACAGGGAGGGCGCGCTAGGAGCCGAAGCGCCGGGCGACGTACTCCTCGACGAGCGCCAGGAATTCCTCGGCGATGCGCGGACCCTGGAGCGTGGTCTTGAGCGCTCCGTCGACGAACACGGGCGCCTTCGGATCCTCCGCGGTGCCCGGAAGCGAGATCCCGATGTCCGCGTGGCGCGATTCCCCGGGGCCGTTCACCACGCATCCCATCACCGCGACGCGCAGCTCCTCCACGCCGGGGTAGGACGCCCGCCACACCGGCATCTTCTCGCGAAGCCGGAGATTCACGCGCTCCGCCAGCTCCTGGAAGAAGCTGCTCGTCGTGCGGCCGCATCCGGGGCACGACGTGACCTGCGGCTCGAAGTGCCGGATCTCGAGGGATTGCAAGATTTGCTGGCAGATCCGGACCTCCTCGCGGCGGTCACCACCGGGCTGCGGCGTGAGGCTCACGCGAATCGTGTCGCCGATTCCCTCGAGGAGAAGCGTGGAGAGTCCCGCGGTCGACGCGACGACACCCTTCGCGCCCATCCCCGCCTCGGTCAAACCGAGATGGAGCGAATAGTCGGTCTCGGCGGCGAGCCGGCGGTAGATCGCGATCAGATCGCGCACCCCTGACACCTTGGCCGAGAGCACGATCGCATCGTGCGGCTGCCCGAACTCCTCGGCGAGCACGGCCGAGCGCACGGCGCTCTCGAACATCGCGTCGAGCGTGACCTCCCGGTCCTCGCGCGGCGTGGCACTCCGCGCGTTCTGGTCCATGAGAGCGGTCAGGAGCTCCCGGTCGAGCGATCCCCAGTTCACTCCGATACGCACCGGCTTTCCGTTCGCCACCGCGATCCGGATGATCTGTCGGAAGTGCTCGTCGTGACGCTCGCCGCTCCCGACGTTGCCCGGGTTGATCCGGTACTTGTCGAGGGCGCGCGCGCAGTCGGGGAACTGGCTCAGGAGGAGATGCCCGCTGAAGTGGAAGTCGCCGACGATGGGTGCTGCGATCCCCGCGTCCCGCGTGCGCGCGACGATCTCGGGCACGGAGCGCGCCGCCTCGGGCGTGTTCACGGTGACCCGGACCAGCTCGGAGCCGGCCTCGGCGAGGGCGATCACCTGCGCCGCCGTGCCCGGCGCGTCCGCGGTGTCGGTGTTGGTCATCGACTGCACCGCGACCGGACGGCTCCCGCCAATCGTCATCGAGCCGATCCGGACGGGGACCGACCGCCGGCGCGGAACCGACGTGCTGCCTTGGGAATCGAGCGGAATGGTGATGGTCGGCATCGATGCGAGTCTAGCACGGCCGGCACGGGGCGGCGTGCTAGACTCGCCGTCATGACCACGCCGCCGATCGCCGCCACTGGAAGCGCCGCGGGGGCCGAGCCGCAGGCGCCGGTGGCCCCGCGCGTTCGGAGCATGTTCGCGTCGATCGCGGGTTCCTACGATCGCGCGAATCAGATCCTCTCCCTCGGACTCCACCACCGCTGGCGCGAGCGCACGGTGCGGCTGAGCGGCGCACGTCCGGGGATGCGCGTGCTCGACTGCGCGACCGGCACGGGGGACCTCGCGCTCGAGTTCCGCCGCGCGGTCGGTCCCCAGGGCGACGTCGTCGGGACGGACTTCTGCGCGGAGATGCTCGCTCTGGCTCCGGGGAAATCGGAGCGCGCGGGCCTACCCGTGCGATTCGAGATCGCCGACGTGCTCCACCTGCCGTACCCCGACCGCTCCTTCGACATCGCGTCCATCGCGTTCGGCATTCGGAACGTCGAGAATCCCGCCCGCGGGCTCGCGGAGCTGGCGCGCGTGACGCGCCCGGGCGGCCGCGTCGTCGTGCTCGAGTTCGGCCAGCCGGGAGGCGCCTGGTTCGGTCCCCTGTACCGGTTCTACTCGCACTCGGTCCTGCCGCGGCTCGGCGGCTTCATCAGCGGGCAGCGCTCCGCATACGAATACCTCGACCGGACGTCGTCGCGCTTTCCGTCGGGGGAGCGGTTCCTCACCATGATGCGCGACACGAGTGCCTACAGGGACGTCCACGCGCACGCGCTCACCGGCGGCGTGGCCTACGTCTATGTCGGAGAGGTGGCGTGAGCTTTCATACGACGATCCCGGTCCGCTTCCAGGATGTCGACTCGGCGGGGGTCCTCTTCTTCGGACGGATCTTCGACTACTGCCATCATGCCTACGAGGATCTCATCCACAGCTCGGGGGTGGACCGGGCTCACTACTTCGCGGGGGCGGAGTATCTCGTCCCGATCGCTCACGCCGAAGCCGATTACCGAAGCCCGATCCGCGTCGGGGAGCGGGTCGACATCGCGATCGACGTGACGCGGGTAGGGCGCGCCTCGGTTCGTCTTCGGTATCGCGTGACCGGACGATCGGTGGAGGACCTGCGCGCCGAAGTCGAGACCGTGCACGCCTTCGTCGACCGCTCCACCATGCGGCCGATCTCGATTCCGGAGCCTCTACGCGGATTCTTCCTGGGCCACCTCGTCCCGAACGAGATCTCGGAGCGCGCCGCCCCGTAACGTTTCCTCGGGGATCAGTCCGGAAGCTGCGCCGCGCGGGGGAGTGAGAGGCGAAAGAGGGAGCCGCGCCCCAGCTCGCTGGAAGCGGTCAGGCGCCCCTTCATGCGATGCGCCAGCTCGAGCGCGAACGCGAGGCCCAGACCCAGCCCGCCGACTTCCCGCGTGGGGGATCCGTCCCCCTGGCGAAACGAGCCGAAGATGTGCGTCAGACGCTCCGGGGGAATGCCCGGCCCGTCGTCTTCCACCTCGACGTCCACCATCGCGCCGTCGACGCGCAGCCGGAGCGTGATCCGGGTGCCGGACGGCGTGAACTTCGTCGCATTCTCGACGAGCGCTTCCACGATCTGAAGCGCTCGGTGCCGATCGAACATCGCTTCGAGCGGCCCTTCGGGGGCTTCGAACACGAACTCGCGCAGCCCCTCGGTGACACCCGGGAGCCGGTCCTCGAAATAGGCCCGCAAGGCAAGACCCAGGTCGGCGCGCCGCACGTCGAGTGGAAGGGCCCCACGGGTCGCGGCGCCGAAGTCGAGCAGGTTCTCGAGCATCGCCTTGAGCTTTCTCGACTCCTCGAGACAGACGCCCGTGAACTCGCGCACGGTGTCCGGAAGTCCGCCCTGATCTTCGACCGACGACAGGTACGCGATGATCACGGTCAGGGGCGTCCGGAGCTCGTGGTTCAGGTTTCGGAAGAACTCCGACTTGAGACGGTCGAGGTCGGTCAGCTCCTCGTTCGCCATGCGGAGCTGGCGGTTGTTCTCGAGAAGCCGGTTGTAGAGCGTGGCGTTCTGGAGCGCGACTCCGATCATGCCGAGCGAGGCCTGGAGGGCATCCAGCTCCACGGAGCTGTAGGAAGCACCGCCGGCAGCGGGCCCGAGCGCCACCAGGCCGAGCGTCTCTCCTCGCGAGGAGAGGGGCGCCAGGAGCTCGATCCCTTCACGCCGGGCGAGCGTGACCGTGGCGGGATGGAGCCGCTCCGAAAATTCCCGGGAGCCCAGGATCCGCCGTTCCTCGCCGAGTGCATGGAGCGCGTTGGGAGCGACGGTGGCTCCCAGCGCATCCGCCATCCGCCGGCTCACGCCGTGCGATCGGAGAAGAACGGGCCGCCGATCGGCTCCATCGGGCAGGAGCCAGAGCGCGGCGCGTGATGCGCCGAGCTGTCCCATGAGGTTGAGCAGGACCAGATCCGCGAGCGCGTAGAGGTCGAGGCCCACCGTCAGCTCGCGGCTCAGCTCCGAGATGGCCAGGAGCTCGTGCTCCCGGCGGGCCGCGACCCGAAGCGCCTCCGCGGGATCGAGCTCAGGCCTCAAGGGCACGCTCGGCATCCTGTTCGCTAGCATCGATCGGCAAGAAGGGCTCCAGGTTCAGGAGCTGGATCACGCTCAGCACCGGGGCCGAGGGGGAAGCGAACCGGACCCTTCGTCCCGCCTTTCGAAACTCCTCCGCCACGCTCAGCAGGGTTCCGACTCCGCTGGACGCGATGAATTCGACCCGGCTCAGGTTCACGATGAGATGCCCTCCGTTCGCGCGAACCTCCGCGCAGCGCGCGAGAAGAGCCGGGACGCTCTTCGCGTCGAGGCGTCCCGTGACGCGCACGATCACTCCATGGGCGCCGGACACGACTTCAAGGGGTTCGGGCACGCTGTGCCTCCTCTCGTTGGCTTGGGAAGTGAAGCACCGTAAGGTTGCCTTCGCGGGTTCCCGGGACATAGGCCGCCTGCCGCGTCGCGCGGCGGATGATCTGAAGACCGATCCCGCGCCCCTTCGAACGGACGCGGGGATCGCCGAAGTCGAGGTCGGCGGCGGCGTCTGGCGCAAAGGGTGCCCCGTCGTCGCGCACGAGAAACAGAGTCTCCCCTCGATCGTCGGGCACCCACCAGAGATCGAGCGACCGCGACGGGTCCTCCCGGTACCCGTGCTCCACGATGTTGGCGCACACCTCGTAGAGCGTGGTCGCGAGGAGCGTGAAGTCCCGCTCCGGAAGCGTGCGCGCCGGCGGACAGGTTCGGAGCCAGGCGCCGATTCCCTCGAGCGCGTCCATGCGCGCAGGAAGCGCCAGCGTGAGCCCGCGGGTCCGCGCGCGACGGAGGAGCTCCTCGGCGTCCCCGGAGAACAGGATCCGGGCCGGGTCTTCCTTCGCCTGCTGCGCGATCACGAGGATCGTCTCGTCGTCGGCGGGAGGCGCCTGGTCCGTCCACCCTGCGAGCGCCGCGACGATGGCGTCGATCACGGAGGAGGTGCCGCCCCCGGCTGCCGCGGCCACGGTTCGGCCCAGACGATCGAGTCCGAACTGCTCTCCTCGCGCGTTCGTCGTCTCGTTCACGCCGTCCGTGTACTGGACCAGGACATCGCCTGGCTCGAGCTCGAGCGTGCGGTCCTCCAGCGTCGACGCGATCGCGCCGCCCCGAATGGCTCCGACCGGAATGCCGCGCGTGGCGATCTGGGTCACCGACCGATCACGGGCGCGGTACTGGAGGAGGGGGTTGTGCCCGGCCGAGGCGTAGGTCAGACGCCGTCCGTTCGGGTCCAGCACGCCGTAGAACAGCGTCACGAAGGAGCCCGGCTCCAGCATCTCCGCGAGCCTCTGGTCGACCTGGATGAGGAGCGATGCGGGTGAAGCGACGCTGTCCCGGTACGCGCGAAGCAGGGAGAACACCATGGACATGACCAGACAACCGGCGAGCCCCTTGCCCGCCACGTCGGCCACGACCACTCCGACCGAGCCGCCTTGGAGGTCGAACACGTCGTAACAGTCCCCGCCGACCTCCGCCGCGGGGCGATGGTAGCCCTGGATCACGAAGGCGCCCGCGCGTGCCGTGCCCTTGGGAAGGAGGGATCTCTGGATCCGCTGCGCCAGCTCCATCTCGTGGGCCAGGCGCTCCCGCTCGACGAGGTTCGTCTGCGCCTGCTTCAGCTCGCCGGCCATCTGATTGATGGCGGTCGCGAGCAGTCCCAGCTCCGTCCGGTCCCGGAGCACGAGTGGGCGGTCGAGCTCGCCGCGCCCGATTCGCTCGATGCCGTGGCGCAGCGTTGCGATCGGGCGGAGGAGCTGCGACACGAGGACGAGGGGCACGAGCACGGCCGCGCCGAGAAAGAGTGCGAGCAGGGCGACCTGCTGGCGCCTGGCGTCGGTGATCACCCCATCCAGGTAGCTCCGGGGCATGCCCACGACGGCGAGCCCGAGGCGTCTCCCGTCCGGATGCGTGACGGGAACCGCCGCCAGAAGCGTGCCCCCGTCCTCGCCGAGCGTCTCGCCGGGAGCCAGCCGGTGCGGATCCTCGATGGGACGGAGCCTCGCGGGCAGCGCGTAGCTCTGTCCGAGACTCCGGACGTCGGGATGCCCTTGGACGACGCCGCGAATGTCCGTCACGACGACCACATCGAGCTCGGGCTGGCGCGCGAGGAGCTCCTTCGCAAGGGGATGCAGCGTGAGCTCCGGATAGTCCCCGAGCATGGCTCCCGTGCTCGCGAGGGCGAGCGTGCGGGCGTCGAGCAGGAGACGGGTCTCGATTTCCGCGGTGAGCGCTTTCCGGGTGTTCCGCTCCGCGACGGCTCCGACGCTCAACACCGCACCCGCGGTGAGGAGGACCGCGGCACCGGCCACGATCCACCGTATGCTCCAGACGACCTTTCTCTTGCGCTCCGTCATTGCCCGTCCCCGAGCAGCTCGCGCGTGCGGGCGAGCTGCTTCTCGGCGCGCGCGATGTATCCCTTGGCGCGCGCGTCGTCCGGATCCACGGCGAGCACCCGTTCCCAGAGCGCGACCGCCTCCTCGAGCTTTCCGGCCGCGAAGGAGTTCATGCCTCGCATCAGGTACTCGCGCTTCAGATACTCCCCGACGCGCGCATAGGTCGGGTCGGCCGCCCAGAGGATCTCCCAGTACCGGAGTGCGTCGTCGGCCCGCTTCTCTTCCATCGCGGCGAGCCCGCGCCGGTAGAGCGCGTCCAGCTCCCGGCGCGACAGCGTGGGACGCGGGCGAGCGGGAGCCGCGGGTGCTGAGTGCGGCGCCGAGGTCTCCGGAGCGGGCTGCGGGGTCTTGGGCTGCGCGGCCGCGAGCTGGCGGGACTGGGTGAGCGCGAGCGTGGCGACGGAGAGTCCATCCGCGCGCGGATCGAGCGCCCGCGCCTGATCCAGCTTCTGATCCGCTTCCGCGAGCCGTCCGGCGTCGATCGCGCGGCGCGCCTCACGGATGAGCACATCGGTTTGGCGCGCGATCGCCTGCTCGGTGCGGCGGAGCATCGCGGACGCCTCCTGATCGGTGGGCTGCGCCGCGAGAATGGCCAGGAAGCCCGTGCGAGCGGCGGCGAGATCGTTGGCCGCGAAGGCGTCGAGCGCTTGCGCGAAGCGGTCGCGGATCGCGCTCGTCCGCGCGGACCGGCGATCGCTCTCCGCGCGACAGCGCGCGCGCGCGGCCGCGGCGAGCGAATCGGCCGGATCCTTGGCCAGCACTCGTCCGTACGCGAGGGCCGCGGCCGTGTAGTCTCCCGAGCGCTCGAGCCGGGCCGCGCTCTCGTGCAGGCACCGGCGCTCGAGAGCGACGGAGCGCGGCTCGCCGGGGGAGAGCGTGCTCACCGCTCCGAGTATGTCGAGGGCGTCGTCGTAGCGCTCCGCG
>Ga0111539_10003919_pt1 | contig 19568 bp, 14 predicted proteins | sample RhiMethybrSRZTD1_FD_79667 | JGI IMG/M metagenome (GOLD analysis project Ga0111539, IMG submission 79667) | Populus rhizosphere microbial communities from Tennessee, USA - Rhizosphere MetaG P. TD hybrid SRZTD1 (version 2) (version 2) | ecosystem: Host-associated > Plants > Roots > Rhizosphere >... | reverse complement strand
ATCTCGATGAAGATCACCACCAGAGCCGAATACAAAGGTCTGATTTCATCAAACCCAGATCGGTAAATGATTTGTCTCCCATTCCGGCTTTGCCTCAAAAGTCCTGTCTCATTCACACCGGGCCTTAGCCCGGTGGTCGACGCTTGCTGAAGTCCTAAGAAACCGTTTCAACGGTTCTGCGGCTTTTTAATGCGAGGCGTGTGACCGGGCTGAAGCTCGGTCTGAATGAGAGCAAATCAGACTTTTGAGGCAAAGCCTCCCATTCCTTCTAATTGCGCGACGCTGGTGGGTCGCTATCGTGAATCTCGTCATAGGTTCCGCCAATTCCCTGCAAATCGCCCGATTCGGCCAGTTCCTGATCATTCAGATCCAGAAACGCTCGCTTCGACGAAGTCGCCAGCAGGGCTAATTCCTTGTGCAGGATCCGCGCGCGCCGCTCAGGTAAGGTCTCGATCAGATCTTCGAGCATCGCGCGCAGGCGCCGTTGCACCTGAATGCTGTCGTCGCCATATAGCCGAATTTCCGTCGTCCCCAGTTGCACAAAGTCTTCCCAATTTGGCGTGCGATAGATCAGGCGGACTTGGCCCTTTCGATCTGACTCACGGCCCTCGGCCAAAGATCGCTTGCCAATGTCCCGCAGGAGATGATGAATCTGATCAATGGCCAGAACTGCCGTGGTCGGATCGTTAATGGCCGGCGACAACGCCTTACTCGCGATATCCACAATAATGCGAAAAGCAAACATCGGATCTTGATCGAGGGTGCGCTCCATGCCCACCGCTACTGAATCGCGCAAGCGCTCGTCCGAAAGGTTGTCGCCGCCCTGATAAATCCTGAGTAGCGGATCGCCGTCAGCGATGAACTGGCCAACTTCCGGCACTAATTCAAGAAGACAATTCGATCGTTCCGCCAGTGCCACCAATCCTTTGAGATCAAATGCGAGTACGGCTCCGTCCACCTCACTGAGCACGGTCCGCCTGGGCTCGTCGCTGACGGTCTTGATTGGCGAGGGCGCTGCGGCATCCTGTTCGAGACGAGATGGGTAAATCTTGCTGATGACCTCGCGACCAACCAGGGCCACTGCTCGGACCGCTGAACTGGGCCGCACGGTTTTCCCCACACCATCGATAAAGAAAACGAAGAGCACGAGGTTGAGCAGAAAGCCATAGCCCGCCAAAACCGAGGCGACGCGCGGCACCATTTCGTCGATGCGAACCAAAACGCCGATAGAAAAAGTAAAGGTAAAGACGTACAGCGCCAGCCCCCATTTGAGGTAAGCATTGCGATAGACCATGCCAATTATCCGTGGGGTTATTTGGGCGCTCGCCAGTTGTACCGTTACCAGCAGTGCCGACGCGACCAGGGCCACCAGAGTGAAGATCGAAGCCGCTATGGTGCTCAGGATCGTCCGTGCGGTTTCCGGACTCATCTGGGATTGCGAACCGATAGCTTTTTCGTAGCGCGTCAGCAGTGAGACCGTCACCAGAGCGAGCGGGATGCTTAGAGCAGGCAATACCCAAAGCGAATTGCGAATGTACAAACGAATGCGATATCGGGTGAGCCAACTCATCTTGATAATCCTTGTGACGCTACTCTAAGCCCCCAGGCCTCGACGTCTACTGTAACTTTTGACAGGAAACCAGGAAACAGGATTTAAGAAGCCGCACTCGCACTCCGTATTCGTTGCCGCGTCGGATGTTAGGCTCCCTCCTCGTCCGCCCCCCTTTGTAAGCCTCTTCAGTACAAAGTTTCCGTCGAAAGTTTCAATTTTCGCCTTCTGAAGAAGGGAGTTTTCAATGACAGAGAGAGCCTGTCAATTTTGACAGTGTTGCGCCCCTCGCTTTGGTGCGACGATAGCGCCTTGTTCGGGCTTGATCGAAACTCGGGGGACTATCCTCATAACGTAACGGGAGCGATGCCGAAAACTTAAGATACGCGCGCATGCGACGCATGCGCGCAAAACGGAAGAAAGGTGTGGGGTCGCGGTGTTCGGCTCTCACACCAGTGTGGAGGGGGTGAAATGCATTCTTTGGCGACAAGAGTGCACATAAACACACCCTCCCGGTGGGTCGAGGCGCACAAGGGGGCTAACTCGGCCCGCCGAATTTTTTTTGGCAGCCAGGTTTCCTGATTTGAGTGCGAGTGCGCGTAGCGCACAAACGCAGAAGTCCCGGGGCGCCAAGCCCGGGAAGAGTCTGTAGAGCTCCGTTAGGGTGTTGCTGGGTAGCTCATGCCCTGATCCTAAGACACAAGCAAGGCGAGATCTTTATCAAGAATCAGCGGCTTGAAGCCACGCGCTCAACGCCACACTCCAAACACTTCCAGAAGTTGTGAAAGACACGCTGGATCAGAGTCCATGTGGTTTCGCGTTTGCAACAGTCGCAATAGGCCGTAGATTTGTCGCCCTCTCTGAACGCAACGCCTTCCATGGCGGCAGAGTTTATTCCGCTATCCGAGAGCTTGTCTGTACGGCGTAGGGCAACGCGAGCCTGGCTAATCTTCCTCAGACACAGATTCATGATTCGGTCTTATGGGCTTGCTCGGTCCGGACTCGGAGCACTCCAAAGCGAAACAGAGCGTTTACAATCGCGAACAGAAAAGCCGCCGAAAGTCCGCACAGCAGCACTCCCGAGATGGCCTCAATTGTTCCCAACAGGCGCCAGCTTTGGGGTAGCAGGACCTCCCCGTAACCAGCCGTAGTATAGGAACTCAAAGAGAAGTAGAGGGACGTTTCGAAATCCTGAAACAGCCCATTCCAGCTATAAAAGGCTCCCCAGATCACCGTTTCGCTCACGTGGAGAATAATGAGAGCGGTGAAAACTATCATTAGCAGACACGCGGAGTACGCGAAACCGACTCGATCTTCAATTCTTTGACGTTGCCGAACCATTGCGTTGGTGATGAGAATTATTCCGGTAACGTGAATTACCAGGCAGATTCCCATAACTCCAAACGCGATCAGGAGCTCTTTTAGCATTGTGCCGCTGCCAGACTCGTCGATTTACCCCCGGCCAAAACACTGTCAATTTTGCTAGGTATGCGCTCTTGGACGCGGACATAAGATTCGCCCATCGCCGCTGCCCGGAACCCGATTGTCTGGTAGCCGAAAAACTAAGAATCGAGGGTGAAAGTGACTTAAAGAGAGAGACCAGCAGATCATTCCGGTCAATCGGGTCGCCGCCATCAGGAGTTAACCATGAACAATCAGCAGAGTCGCACGCTTACGGTTTTGGTAACAGTCTCCCTGATCGCCATAATTTCGATCAGCGCCGGATGCAACCGAAAGGATGCGTCCAAGGCCGCCGCTCCACCGCCACCGCCGACGGTCATAGTCGAGCAGATAGAACAAAGAACCGTCCCCATATTTAGCGAGTACGTGGGCCAGACCAAAGCCGATGACACCGTCGAATTGCGAGCTCGCGTGGAGGGCGTTCTGACGAAGGTCTCTTTTAAGGAAGGCTCGCCTGTGAGAAAAGGGCAGCTCCTGTTCACGATCGACAAGCGCCCTTTCCAGGCGACCGTCCAGTCTGCTAAAGCCGCGGTCGCGAAAGCCAACTCTGATTTGGCCCAGGCGCGGCAACGCACTGACGTCATCCAGGCCCAGGCACAATTGACCGATGCCCAGGCCGTGCACAGCAAGACTCAGCAGGACCTGAACCGCATCAGGCCCCTGGCAGCGCAAAAAGCTGTGACGGAAATTGAACTCGATGCGGCGATTGCAGCTGAGAAATCGGCCAAAGCAAACGTCGACGCGAGGCAAGCGAACGTCACCAACCTCGAAGCATCAGTTAAGTACACCATTGAGCGAGCACAAGCCGAGGTTGAAGCAGCCAAAGCGCGTCTGATACAAGCGGAACTTGATTTGAGTTACTGCGATATCTACTCACCCATCAGTGGCGTTATCGGCTTTCAACAAGTTGATGTAGGAAATCTGGTCGGACGGGGCGACGCGACTTTGCTGGCCACCGTCTCGTTGTCGAATCCTCTGCTGGTTGATTTCAACCTCAGCGAAGTCGAGTTCCTCAAGATTACCAACCGCGACACGGTTGGCAAACGCGCCTCGAGTGTCAAGTTTGAATTAATCCTTTCCGACGACAGCAGACATCCTGAACCCGGCAGTTTCAAGGTGGTCGATCGCATAGTAGATCCCACGACCGGAACGATGAAGGTCCAGGCCAGCTTTCCGAATCCCGGCAGCTACCTGCGGCCCGGACAGTTCGCCCGCATCCGCGTAGCCGTCTCAGAAGCAGAAAACGCCGTGCTCGTGCCTCAGCGCGCCATTCAGGAATTGCAGGGTGCTAAGACCGTCATGATAGTGGATGCCCAAAACAAAGTTCAGGTGAGGACTTTGAGGCTCGGAGACAAGGCTGAGAATTATTACATCGTGCTCGAGGGCCTCAAGGCGGGCGACCGGGTAATTGTGGAAGGAATGCAAAAGGCTAGACCCGGCAGTGAAGTCAAACCATCTGCCGCTTCAGCAGCAAATAATAACACCGCTCTGAACAAACAGGGGAGCTGAGGGCGATGGCAAACTTTTTCATTAACCGGCCGATCGTCGCGATCGTCATCTCGGTCATGATTCTACTGATCGGCGTGGTTACCATCCGCGGCCTTTCGGTCGAACAATATCCCTTCCTGGCGCCGCCCAACATCCGGGTCACGGGCACCTATCCGGGCGCCTCGGCTGAGGCAGTTGAGCAATCGGTAGCGGTTCCGATCGAACAGGAAGTCAACGGCGTCGACCGGATGATTTACATGAAGTCGTCGAACACCAGTGACGGCCGCATGCTGCTCGATGTCAACTTTGAAGTTGGAACCGACCAGGACACCGCGAACGTCCTTACTCAAAACCGCGTCTCCACAGCCGAAGCTCGATTGCCGGCTGAAGTCAATCAACAAGGTGTCACTGTCAAGAAGCAAAGTCCCAGCATTTTGATGGTGATTTCTCTCTATTCGCCCAAAGACTCGTACGACGCAAATTTCTTAATCAATTACTGCGGCATAAATCTGCGCGATCAGATGCTCCGCATCCCCGGGATTGCTCAGGTCGATCTCTTCGGTGGCACCGACTATGGCATGCGGGTTTGGTTCAAGCCGGACATGATGGCCAAGCTGGGCCTGGTTCCCTCAGACGTAATTAACGCCATCAAAGAACAGAACATCCAGGCGCCGGCGGGTAAGATCGGCGGCGCGCCTACGCCTAAAGATCAGGAGATGACTGAGACCCTCAACGCTCCGGGTCGCCTGGTTACGCCTGAGGAATTCGAACAAATTATTGTCCGCCAAACCTCGACCGGCGCGGTGGTTCGGGTCAAGGATATCGGTCGTGTCGAGCTCGGGTCGCAGGATTACAACGCGTTCGGCCGCCTTAATGGTAAGCCGGCGGGCGCGATGGCTATCTACCTTTTGCCCGGCGCGAACCAACTGAAAGCGGCCGAGACGATCTATGAAACGATGCTCCATTCCAAGTCGCTATTTCCACCGGACATGGATTACAAGATCGTTTATGACACCACGCCGGCAGTCGAGGCCTCAATTCACGAGATTTTGAAGACCTTCGTTGAAGCACTAATCCTGGTTGTCCTGGTGGTCTACATCTTCCTGCAAAATATCAGGGCGACGTTTATTCCGATCCTGACGATCCCGGTATCGCTGGTCGGCACCTTCATCTTCTTTCCCATCCTGGGCTTTTCCATCAACACACTTTCGATGTTTGGTTTGGTGCTGGCCATCGGCATAGTAGTTGACGACGCCATCGTTGTGGTTGAGGCCGTAATCCATCACCTCGAACACGGCATGAGTCCGAAAGAGGCCACGATTCAGGCCATGAAGGAAGTTTCGGCCCCGGTCATCGGCATCGCCCTGATCCTGTCAGCGGTGTTCGTTCCGGTAGCCCTTCTGGCTGGACTGGTTGGCAGCATGTACAAGCAGTTTGCGTTGACGATTGCTATTTCGGTGCTGCTCTCAGCGTTCAATGCCCTGACCTTGACGCCCGCGCTCTGCGCGCTGATGCTCAAACCCCCGAAACCGACGCGCGGGCCGCTCGGTGTTTTCTTTCGCTGGTTCAACAAAGGTTTCGAGTGGGTTACGAACGGCTATGTAGCCGGTTCCCGGATCCTCGTCCGGAAAGGAATTATCACGATCGCAATCGTCGGTGCCGTCATTCTGGGCGCTTTGTTTTTCGCCCGGCGGATTCCCGCGGGATTTATCCCCGACGAAGACCAGGGCATCATGGGCGTCAATGTCCAACTGCCTCCCGGAGCTTCACTCGCGCGAACGAGCGAGGTGCTCAAGCAGGTCGAAGAGATCCTGAGTAAGAACCACGCCATCGAGTCCTATCAGACAATCGGCGGCTATGGCGTTGTCACGAACACTTATCAATCCAACTACGGAACGCTGTTCGCGCGCCTGAAGCCATGGGAAGAGCGTCACAAGGAATCGGAAAAAGTAAGAGGGATCATGGCTGAATTGCAGGGGAAGTTCGCCGCCATTCCCGAAGCTGTGATTTTCCCTTTCAACATTCCCACGCTTTCCGGATTCGGCGCGGCGTCGGGGTTCAACTTCCTGATCCAGGATCGCAGCGGCTCGATGACTGTGGACCAGTTGGGTGATCAGACGCGAAAGTTCATGGCCGCGGCGCGCCAACGTCCTGAATTGGGAAATCTTTTTACTTCGTTCGATCCGAACTACCCGCAGGTGAAGGTTGATCTCGATCGCGAAAAGGCCCGCACCCTGGGCGTGCCCGTTAATGAGGTCTTTCAGGCGATGTCAGCCGCGATGGGCGGCGCTTTCGTCAACGACTTCAACCGCTTTGGCCGCCTCTATCGGGTGTATGTCCAGGCGCAACCCGAGAGCCGGCTTAAATCAGAAGATATCGGGCACATCTATGTGCGCTCAAGCACCACCAACCAGATGATTCCTCTGTCCACTCTGGTTACGGTCAAAGACATCGCCGGCACAGAAATCACTACTCGCTTCAATCTGCTCCGCTCGGTCGAATTAACCGGTGCTCCGTCGAAGGGATACACGTCGGGTCAGGCGATGGCGGCGCTCGAAGCAGTCTTTGCCGAAAGCATGCCGAAGGAGATGAGTTTTGCGTATTCCCAATTGTCCTATCAGCAAAAGATTGCGCCGCCGCCCGGTCCGACATTCATCGCGGCGATATTCGTAGTCTTTCTGTTACTCGCCGCCATGTACGAGAGCTGGCGTCTGCCCTGGGCCGTCTTGCTCGGCTCGCCCCTGGTTGCCCTGGGTGCGCTGTTTGGCGTTTGGCTGTTCGGCTACGACAACAACGTCTACGTGCAAATTGGTCTCGTCATGCTGATCGGTCTGGCGGCGAAGAATGCGATTCTGATCGTCGAGTTTGCCAAAGCGAAACATGACCAGGACGGCCTGTCGTACGAAGATGCGGCGCTGACTTCAGCCCGGTTGCGTTTCCGGCCGATTCTGATGACTGCCTTCGCCTTTATCCTTGGGGTCATACCGCTGATGAAAGCCAGCGGCGCCGGCGCCGGCGCGCAAAACGTCATGGGCACGGGCGTGTTCTTCGGAATGTTGGTGGCGACTTTCCTGGGGGTTTTCATCATTCCGGGCAACTACACCTTCATCGAATCACTTGGCCGGAAGGGAAAGAAAGTTAAGGGTCCACCACCAGCACCGGTCGAACCGGGAATTGATCATGGCGCTCCACTACCAGCTGAAGCAGGAGGTGGCCACTAATGAAACGGATTATCACTTTTTTACTGCTTGTCACCCTGGCGCAAACCATCACGTTCGGCCAAAAGAAAGATCAAGTGCCGAAAGTCACGGGGCCGCCCGTCTATCGCGGAGTCGAGGATCCGAATGCGCCGCCTGATCCACAGAGTCTGGCCGATACCAAGTGGTTCGATGTCTTTCGGGATCCCCGGCTGCAGGAATTGGTACGCGAGGCTTTGATCTATAACTATAATCTCCGCGAAGCAGTAGCCCGGGTCGATCTGGCGCGGGCCAACCTGGGATTAACCCGTTCGGAACAGTACCCGCAACTCTACGCCGGCGCCGACCTGACAACTGTGGGCCGTTCCCGGGATGGCGAAGTGGAATTGCCTAAACCCGCAAGTAAAGGGCGCACGTGGGGCAGCGTCTTCCTCAACCTGCTCAGTTTTGAATTGGATATTTGGGGCCGCTTGCGGAAACAGACGCAGGCGGCGCGCGCCGATCTGCTCGCTTCGGAAGAGGCCCGCAAGGCGGTGCTGACGACCATCGTCAGTGACGTAAGCGGGTCGTACTTTGTTCTGCGCGAGCTTGATTTTGAACTCGAGATTGCCAGGCGCACCCTCGTCTCGCGTCAGGAATCTTTGCGCATCATCAAGTTAAGAGAAGAGCGTGGCGTCTCGAACATGTTGGAAGTACGTCAGGGCGAAGAGCTTGTTTACCAGGCCACTGAAACCATACCCGCGCTGCAGCGAGGGATTGAGCAACAGGAGAACTTTCTCAGCGTGCTGATTGGCAAAAATCCCGGACCCATAGTCCGTGGGCTCAGCCTGACCGAAGAGGTGATGCCGCCCGCCGTACCACCGGGTTTGCCGTCCGACCTCCTGGTGCGGCGTCCCGATATTCGCGCTCGCGAGCAGAGTCTGATTGCTGCCGGGGCACGAATTGAAGTCGCCAGAAAAGCATACTTCCCGCGCATCTCGCTCTCCGGGATCCTGGGATTTGAGAGTACTTCGCTGACGGGCCTCTTCAAGGGCTCTCAGGGAATCTGGGGACTGATCCCGGAGCTGTCGCAGCCGATCTTTACCGCCGGCCGGCTCAAGTCAAACGTACGCTTCACCCAGGCGCAGAGAGATCTGCTGTTGGTTGATTACGAGCGGACCATTCAGAACGCCTTTCGCGAAGTGTCCGATTCGCTGATTGCTTATCGCAAGACCAGAGAAGTTCGGGGCCAGCGCGAGCTGCTGGTGGAAACATTGAGAGATCGCGCGCGGCTGGCTTACCTGCGCTACAACGGGGGCGTCTCCAACCTGCTGGAAGCCCTCGATGCGGATCGCAATTTGTTCGACGCTGAATTGAGCCTGGCCCAGGTGCGTCGTGATGAGTTGCTCACCGTGGTCCAGCTTTACAAATCGCTCGGCGGCGGCTGGCAGCAGTAAGCGCGCAAAGCCTGCGAAGGAAGTCACGTCCGGAAATTCGTGGTGCAGGTGTTCCCGGCGATCGTGTCAGAACCGCGAGCGGTAGCGACCGGATCAAGCGATACCCAAGAAAACGTCCGGTGTTCGATTAATTGCGTCTTGATCCGGTCGCTGTCGCTCGCGGTTCTGACATTACGCCCGCTAATGCGGGTTCCACAGAAAGCCGCATCGAGAGACAAAAAGAGGAACATGAAACTCAACGAGGTAAGTAAAAAGGCCCGGCGATTTTCCGCGCCATTTCGGATCACTGACGGCGCCGGTTTTCGCCTGAAGAAAATTGATCCCTGGGACACGCTTGATCTGAAGTCTGACGACAAACAACACGCAACCGAGGCGTTGGCCAGCGGGATCGATACCTTGAGAGAGCTGCAGGACATGCTGTACGCGCAGGATCAATGGTCCGTTTTGCTTATCTTTCAGGCGCTGGACGCCGCCGGCAAGGATGGGGCGATCAAACACGTCATGTCCGGCGTCAATCCCCAGGGATGTCAGGTCTTCTCGTTCAAAGGGCCTTCGGCCGAAGAGCTTGATCACGACTATCTCTGGCGCTGCGTGAAGTGCCTGCCCGAGCGCGGGCGGATTGGCATTTTCAATCGTAGTTACTACGAAGAGACCACGGCCGTCCGGGTTCATCCCGAATTTCTCAGAGGACAGAAGCTCCCCAAAAAACTGGTCACCGATAAGATCTGGGACCAGCGCTTCAAGGACATTCGGAACTTCGAGCACTACCTGTCACGCAACGGGGTCCTGGTGCGAAAGTTCTTTCTTCACTTGTCAAAGGATGAACAGAAGAAGCGCTTTCTCGGACGCCTGGACCGGCCCGACAAGAATTGGAAATTTTCCATCAACGACGCCAAAGAACGCGGCTTCTGGAACGATTACATGAAAGCTTACGAGGACACGATTCGTAACACGGCCACCGACTATGCGCCGTGGTATGTCGTGCCGGCGGATAACAAATGGTTCACGCGCCTCGTGGTGGCCTCGGCTGTCGTTGAGGGGCTGGCATCGCTTGGTCTTGCCTATCCTGAAGTCGGGAAAGAGAAACTCAAAGAACTGGATGCCGCGCGTCAGGCGTTAATGGTCGAGAAATAGATTTGTGCTGTAGGAAAAGTTCACCCGGAAGCGCGGCAGAGACCCAACGAACGTTTTAGCTCCGTTAGGAGCAGAATGTTTATAGCTTCGGCCAGGGAAGAATGGGCCTGAGCTCCGGAGGAGCGAAACGAGACCTCGAAACACTTTGCGGTGACATGAACACCGGTTTCTATAAACATTTCATCCCTACGGGATTAATCAGACCACGAAGATTGCGCGCTTCCAAATCATTGAGGCGCAGCGCTCTTGCCGGAGATGGCCACAAGCGAGCCAGCATCGTCGAGCAATCCCTCACGACTACTTCGTCGAATCTCGAATTTTGTTCCCGCCGTCGGTTGGATCCGTTCATATCAACCCAGGTGGTTGCGCGGCGATATCATCGCCGGCTTTACCCTGGCTGCTTATCTGTTGCCTGCCGGAATAGGCGATGCTTCGCTCGCCGGACTGCCGCCGCAGGCCGGCATCTACGCGTGCTTGTTTTCCGGACTTGTCTTCTGGCTCTTCTGTAGCTCGCGCCACACGGCCATTACCGTCACGTCGGCAATCTCTTTACTCATCGGCTCGTCGCTCGGAACGATTGCCGCCGGCGACCCGTCACGCTTTAGTGCGTTGGCGGCTTGCACGGCGTTGCTGGTCGCGGCGATCGCATTCATCGCCTGGCTGGTTCGGGCCGGGGCCATCGTTAATTTCATTTCGGAAACTGTTTTAGTTGGCTTCAAGGCCGGGGTTGCGCTCTACCTTGCCAGCACCCAACTGCCAAAGCTGTTCGGCTTCAAAGGTGGAGAAGGAAGTTTCTGGCGCCGCAGTGCTCATTTCTTTTCGCATCTTCCCGACACCAATTCTGCGTCCCTGGCTATCGGCGGAGCGGCGCTGGCCATTCTCATTCTGGGCAAGATCTTTCTGAAGAATAGACCGGTCGGACTCTTCGTCGTGATCGGCGGCATCATTGCCGCCTCGCTGTTGGGCCTGGACGCGCGCGGAGTGAAACTACTCGGCGAAGTGCCGCAAGGCTTACCGCCAATTGGCCTGCCGGCAGTTCATTGGAACGATCTAAACGAGCTACTACCGCTGGCCATCGCCTGCTTCATGCTCGGCGCCGTAGAGACGGCGGCGATCGGACGAATGTTCTCGGCGAAATATGGAGGACGCTTCGAACCCAATCAGGAGTTTCTCGGTCTGGCGGCTGCGAATTTGGCGGCCGGCCTGGGGCGTTCCTTTCCGGTGAGCGGCGGTATGTCACAATCGCTGGTGAACGAAGGCGGCGGGGCGCGCACGCCGCTTTCCGGCCTGGTGGCCGCCGGCATCATCCTGCTGGTGAGCCGCTTCCTCTCATCGACCCTGCGCAATCTGCCACAGCCTGTGCTCGCGGCGATCGTGCTGGTGGCCGTGGCCGGTCTTTTCAATGTCTCCGAACTGCGGCATCTCTGGAAAGCTGATAGAAGCGAGTTCGTCGTCGCCGGCGCCGCACTTCTGGGCGTGCTTGGCTCCGGACTTTTGCGGGGAGTGATGATCGGCGCGTTGATTTCACTGGTGCAACTCCTGCGCAGAGGATCGCAACCGCACGTGGCCACCCTCGGTCGCATTCCCGGCACAAATCGATTCTCAGATCTTGAGCGAAATCCTGATAACGAATCGGTGCCGGAGCTAATGATCTTCCGCGTCGAGTCGAGCCTCTTATATTTCAATGTCGAGTATGTGCGCGAAACGATCCTCGCGCGCGTGCGCGGTGAATCTGTGCAGCCGAAACTGGTGCTTCTGGATTTGTCGGCGTCGCCGCACGTCGATTTGCAAAGCGGCGCGACCCTTCATACGCTGGCCGACGAATTAAGCGCCTCGGGAATTCGCCTGCAAGTAGTCGAAGCTCGTTCTTCCGTCAGAGATCGGCTACGTTCCGCGGGCCTCGATGAAAAGCTGGGCGGCATCAATCGCTTTGGGACCGTGGCCCACGCGGTTGAGGATTTCGAGAGGGCAACCCAGCTTGACCGCCCACGGATCCCCGAATCTAAGACGTGAAAGTTCAACAAGCTGCGAAGCAGCGGACAGAGTTAAGCCCAAGGCGAGGCTTTGCGAGCCTTGGGTCACGTCAAAATTGATCAACCGAGCCCCGAAGGGGCGACTGAGATCTACTGCCAGAGGTATTTCTCTTCGAACTCTCTTCCGTGACTTTTGAGTAGTGCTTTGAATTCCTCTTCGAACGAAATTTTCGCATGATGGGCCTCCTGATTGCGGATGTATCGTCGTACCCGATCAGCCTGCGATTGACTCACGGTGAACGCCCCGTATTTCGCTTGCCATTTGAATCTTCCTCGTGACTGTCGCCTGGCCCAACCTGAGGAAAGTGATTTGAATTTGCCAAGGAACTCGGAAATCGAAATCACCGGTTTGATTTTGGCCAGCACATGAACATGATCTGCCGTTCCATTGATCTCCAACGGAGTGCCATGCAGACCATTTACTAAGCCACCCAGATATTCATGTAACCGTGGGCGCAGGTCGTTGGTAATCATGGGTACTCGATCCTTCGTGCCATAAATGATGTGGTAGAGAAGATTCGTGTAAGACATGATGAGATCATAGCTCACGAATCAACCGAAAATAGGAAGGGCTAACCTATCAGTGATGACAGAGTGATTAGATTATTCAGACGGATTCTTGCCAGGAGAATATCTGTCGCCCCTTCGGCGCTCGGTTGATCAATTCTGAGGTGACCCAAGGCTCGCAAAGCCTCGCCTTGGGCTTAACTCTGACCGCTGCTCCGCAGCTCGTTGACCCCAGTCTGGATGTTCTCAAGTTCCCGCGGTTGCTTGCAGCGAGCCGCCTGCCGCCAATTTCTCGCGGTGTTCACGAATAATGGCAATGGCCTGATCCGAGTTTTCCACGCAGACAGGAATTTCGAAATCGCCGGGACTGGCCAGCGGCGTTTCAAATTCAAGCATTGCGGTGCGGGCCCATTCCACAAAACCCGGCCACATCTTACCGACCAGAATCAACGGCGTCGCATTGAGATGACGTACTTGCAGCAATTGCCAGATCATCGCGGTTTCCAGAACGGTGCCAATGCCACCGGGCGCGACGATGAAGGCGTCGGACGCCAGCACGAAATGATGAAGCCGGGTAAAGAAAGTCTTGTGCTCAAACGCCAGTTCGACAAACGGATTCACCTCTTGTTCAAACGGTAAATCGACGCGGATTCCTACTGACTGGGCGCTGTCGCCGGCAAGTTTGACTCCTTCATTTGCCGCCTGCATCAGACCAGGTCCGCCACCGGTGATGATGTCGCAGCCCATCTCAGCCAAAGCCTCTGAGACGCGCTTGGTTTCTTCGTAGGCAATCGTTCCCGGCTTGGCGCGCGCTGAACCAAAAATGGTGACGCGATAACGGTCCCGTTGCGATGGCTTGAGGCGGGTTAAGTTGTTGACCACATCCCAAAGTCCGAGGACTGAATCGATCAGAATCTTCTTTACCTGCTCCTCATTATCGAGGCTGACCGCGTCAGTTCGCTGGCTTGAATCTGTTGTGCTCATAAATTCTCCTGTATCAAATCTCAATGACGTCGCCCAGGTTCGGACAATCCCCCTTGATCCCGTGGGCTGAATGAATCAGGTCCGAGAAAACCCCGCGCGCGCGATCCTCTCCGTGCGTGATGATCAAACGCGGTTTCGAAGGGGCCACCGCGCTGAACCATTTCAGCAAATCACTCTGCCCCGCATGGGCGCTGAAACCGCCCATCGTGTGGATCGAGGCGCGCACCGGAATCCGCTCGCCAAAGATGCGGACTTCTTTTGCGCCGTCGACCAATTGACGTCCCAGTGATCGCCCCGACTGAAAGCCTACAATCAGGACCACCGTCTCAGAATTCGGCAAATTGCGCACTAAGTGCTGAACGATGCGGCCGCCGCTACACATGCCATTACCGGCCATAATCAAAGCGGGCCCAACGAGATCATTTAGCGCGCGCGAGTCGCGTGGCTTGGGACATGCCTGCGCGACGGCGAGATTTCTTCTCAGTTCACCTGAACCCACCATCTCCTTTGCTTCTTCGTCAAAGAGTTCCGCGTTCTTTCCGTAGATCTTCGTCGCCTCGATCGCCATCGGACTGTCGAGATAGATGGGAAATTGGGGCAAAGTCTTTCGGCTAAACGCTCCGGCCAGAAGATAGAGCAGTAACTGTGTGCGACCGACAGCGAAGACCGGCACCAGGATCATGGCTTTGTCTTCGATGGCCCGGGCGATGATCTTTCGTCCTTCGACAGCGGTCTCATGAAGTGATTTATGATCTCGATCGCCGTATGTTGACTCCATGATCACGACATCGGCCTTTTCGAATGGAACCGGATCCTCCAGCAATGGCGCGCCCCGTGGTCCCAAATCACCTGAGAAGACGACCACCTTCCGGCTGCCGTTTTCCTCGATGGTCAATTCGATACTGGCCGAGCCAATCACGTGTCCGGCGTCCACGAACCGCGCCTGAATTCCCGGGGCCACTTCGAATTGCTGGCGGTATTTGATCGGCCTCGCCAATGGCTTCAAATTGCGCACGTCCTTCTCGTCGAAGAGCGGTTCGAGTAACGGCTGCTCGCGACGGAGTCGTTCCTTGTTCTCGCGTTTCAGATCCTGCTTCTGCAACGAAAGCGAATCTCGGAGGATGAGGGTGGCAATATCGATGGTTGGCTGCGTGGCGTAGATCGGGCCTTCATATCCCCTTCTGGTCAGAATAGGCAGCCGGCCCACGTGATCCAGGTGGCCGTGAGTCAAAAGCACTGCGTCGAGTTTGCCGCCCTCGAGTCTGCCTTCACCACGGTTCTTTGCCTTTTCTTTCTTCCCACCCTGAAACATCCCGCAATCGATCAGCACGCTCGCGTGTTTGGTCACGAGATGGTAGGCCGAGCCGGTAACGTCGCCGGTGGCGCCATGAAAGTAAATCTTCATCGATCTTCCCTTTATGAAAGCAGCAACTTGCTTAACCCGAGCGCGATCAATATCGCCGCTGCCATGGTGACTAATCCCGGTCGCATGAAGCTGTGGTTCAGGAGGTATTTCCCGATCCGCGTGGTTCCTGTCTGATCGAAAGAAACAGCCGCGAGTATTGTCCCGTAGGTTGGCACAAAGAAGAGGCCGTTAGACGCGGGATAAAACGCCACCAGCATCGAGGTGGGGACACCCAGGGCCTGACCCACCGGCATTAACAGCGAAACTGTAGCGGCCTGGCTAAAGAGCATGGTGGAAAGCACAAACATCCCGCCGGCAAAAACGATTGGGTACACCTTAACCAGACTTGAGATGGCGGTGACAATCGCCACCCGATTACCTTCAAAGAAGGATGAGCCCAACCAGGAAATGCCGAGGATTGAGATGATCGCGGTGATTCCGCTGCGCATGATTGTTCCCTTGAGGGTGGCTTCAGGCGAGGTGCGGAACAGGATCATTGTCAATCCGGAGATGGCGATCATGATGATCATTATGGCGTAGCCCATGCCGACCTGATCGGTGTCAATGCCGCCGTCACTGATGACCTGGTAGGTGGGACGAAGAGCGGGGAAAAGTCCAATCAACACCACCGCCACGATCCCAACCAGAAAGAGAATCATCGAGCCGCGCGCATTTCGCAGACTCTTGCCCTGCGGTTGGGCCAACACTGCGGGAGGTTTGACTTCGCCACTCGCCAAACGCCGTTGGTATTCAGGGTCTTCATTCAGTTCCTTGCCGCGCCACGCTACCGACAATGCGCCGATCAAAACCGCGATGAAGGTCGCTGGGATTATGATCGCCAGCATCCGCGGCAACGAAATGCCGTTCACTGCCATTAGCCCGAGCATGGCCACCGTCGCTGCGGAAATGGGCGAAGCAATATTTCCGTGAAAACCGGCAATGACGCTGATCGAAAGAGGCCGTTCAGGCCGGACATTTCCCTGGCGCGCCACCTCGGAGATGACCGGCAGCAACGCATAAATGACATGCGTCGTGCCCGAGCCCAAAACCAACAAATAGGTGGCGATCGGAGCAATGAAAATAATTTGTTGGGGATGCTTTCGCATGATCCTTTCGGCAAGAGACACGAGATAATCGAGACCACCCGCTGCTTGCATCGTGGCCAACGCAGTGATGACTGCGATGATCATGCCCAGCACGCCGGGAGGTGGTCCACCGGGCGGCAACGCGAACACAAAAACAAAAATGGCCAGGCCAATCCCCGCGACCGTGCCCAGCGCTATGCCGCCGAGGCGCGCGCCAATGAGAATGCAGGCGAAGAAGATGAGCAGTTCAAGGGCGATTCTCATACCTTTTCCGGCCCGCGATTCTCAATAGCTGTAGAACAAGTTCTGCATCTCTCGCTGCGGTCGGGACTTTAGCAGCGCGAGTGAAAGCAGAATGCGCGCCTTCTGTGGATTGAGCTCATCAGAGGCGATGAAACCCAGCTCGTCGTCGTTGACTTCGACGTTGCGTCCGACGTTGCCGGTGGGCACGCGACTGCTGCGAACGACGACCACACCCTTTTTGACGGCGTTTGCTGCGGCCTCAAGCGAGGCTTTGTTCATGTTCCCGTTGCCAACGCCCGCGATCACGAGTCCTTTGGCGCCATTTGCCACCGAAGCATCGATCAAATCAGCAGGCATATCGGCGCACGCGAAGACGATATCGACGCGCGGTAATTTGGAAACGCCGGTGACGTCAAACTCACTGGATGAGGTGTGCTTCCATACGGGCGTGTTGTAAAAGTCGTTCTTCCCGTAATTGGCGGTCCCGACCAATCCCCGTAGCGGCGACATGAAGGTTTGCACTGCCGTGGTGCTGGTCTTGGTGAGAGAGTGCGCCGCCTGAATCCAATCATTCATGACCACCAGGACACCGCGCCCTTTGGCATTCGGATCGATCGCTACCCCGATTGCGTTATAAAGATTCAGTGGGCCGTCGGCGCTAACCGCCGTCGAAGGACGCATCGAACCAACCATGACGACGGGCTTGTTGCCCTTGACGACGAGGTTGAGGAAGTATGCAGTCTCTTCCATGGTGTCGGTTCCATGCGTAATGACAATTCCGTCAACGTCGTCTTGTTTCATCAGCTCGTTAATCCGCTTCGCGACTTTGAGCATGATGTCAAACGACATGTCCTGCGATCCGACGTTGGAGATTTGCTCGCCTTTGATGTTGGCCAGGTCCTTGATTCCAGGTACGGCCGCGATCATGGCGTCTATGGTAACGGCGCCCGAGGTGTAGCCGGCTTGCGTTCCCGTGGCTGCGGCGCCGGCGATCGTGCCGCCGGTTGCCAGGATCACGACGTTGGGCTTCCGGGCTTGTGCAGCCGCATACTGCACACTCGCAATCAAAAAAAATACAAGCAGTAGGCTACGGCTCTTTCTTGTATTCATGATTCCTGCCTTTCATTGTTTTGCTTCCGCATTATTTCTGGTACTTACTCTTGTCCAATCCAGTCAGCTTCACCGGATCGAGCAGTTCCTTAATCTGTGGTTCCGTAAGAATTTTCTTTTCCCGGATGATTTCGAGAATTCCTTTTCCGCTCTTGTAAGCCTCGTTGGCCAGTTCCGTCGCTTTTTCGTAACCAATGACGGGGTTGAGGGCGGTGACAATGCCCACGGTGGTCGTCATGTAACGTTCCAGGACCTTCTCGTTAAGTGTGATGCCGTCGATGCACTTGGTGCGAAAGACTTTTGAGCCGGAGAAAAGCACCGCCTGGGATTCCAGGACTGCGAGTCCCGCCAGCGGTTCGTAAGCATTGAGCTGAAGTTGGCCGCTGTGGGCGGCGAGACTGACGCTGTAGTCATTTCCCATAACCCGAAAAGCAATGATGTTCATCAACTCGGGAATCACGGGATTGACCTTACCCGGCATGATTGATGAGCCCGGCTGCAGTGCCGGCAAATTAATCTCGGCCAAACCCGCGCGCGGCCCGGAGGTGAGCAGAATCAGATCGCCGGAGATTTTTGAAAGCTTCACCGCGAGACTCTTGAGCGCCGACGAATAGACAACGAAACCCTGCTGGTCCCAGGTTGCGGCCAACATGTCCGCTGCCGGCACGATGGGCTTGCCGGTTAGTTTCGCCAGATGCGCCGCGCACTTCTCCGCATAGCCCTTCGGCGCATTGAGGCCGGTACCGATCGCGGTCGCCCCCATGTTGACTGGGTACAGATATTTTTCTGAGTCGCGCAACAATTGGATTTCGCTTTCCAACGACGCGGCAAAGGCATGAAATTCCTGGCCCACGGTCATGGGCACCGCGTCCTGCATTTCGGTCCGGCCCATCTTGACGATTTCCAGATAGGCTTTGCCCTTGGCCCGGAACGACTTCACCAGCTCTTGCAATTCACCGATCAATTTGTCGTTGCGCAAAAGAAATGCGACTTTGATCGCGGTGGGATAAGCATCGTTAGTCGATTGCGACATGTTTAGCGCGTCGTGCGGATCGACGAATTGATACTCACCCTTCTTGTGTCCCGAAAGTTCGAGGGCAATGTTCGCGAGCACTTCGTTGGCGTTCATGTTTGTCGAAGTTCCGGCTCCCCCCTGGTACCAATCGACCACAAATTGATCGTGGTATTTTCCGGCAAGCAGCGCCTGACAGGCTTTTTCGATCGCGGCCAGTTGTTCAGGTTTCATCGCACCTACGTCGGCGTTGGCGCGCGCCGCCGCTAGTTTGACAATGGCCCACGCTTCGACAAATCCGGGGTAGTGATTAATCAGCACCCCCGAAATTGGAAAATTTTCGAGCGCGCGCGCGGTTTGCACTCCGTAATAAGCGTCGGCTGGAATGTTCTTTTCCCCGAGTAGATCCTTTTCGACCCGAACCTTCTCCTGGGCCTGGACCACAGAACCAAACGTCAGGCAACTGAGAGTCAAATAAACGATTAGTGCGTTCTTCATAGAGACCTCCGCCCACTCGTGCGTGGACACATTTATCGGTAATCGAATGCTAGTCAGATCGAATTAAAAGATACCTGTCAAAACTTACAGGTTTCCCCTTGCGAATTAGTGAGTTGCGGGAGTTAAGACCCGGAGCGTGGAGCTCCTTTGTCGAGGTTCGGCGAATTGCGATGCCAAAACAATTCGCTGGAGACGTAAGGGATCAATCTCAACCTGTCACGCCTGGCAAATCGATTTCCAACTTAGATCGCCAACAGGCCCGAGACGGGAAGCGCCTCAGAAGGGCCAGCGCCATTCGTTGATCTCGGGCATGTCGATTCCGTGTTCGTGCGCATAACGCCGGCAATTTATCTGGAGGTTGCGAAGTTTCTCTTTGGCGTGGGCGCCGATGGCTTGTAGCTTCGGCACGCGGTCGATTACGTCGAT
>Ga0111539_10003918_pt1 | contig 19569 bp, 13 predicted proteins | sample RhiMethybrSRZTD1_FD_79667 | JGI IMG/M metagenome (GOLD analysis project Ga0111539, IMG submission 79667) | Populus rhizosphere microbial communities from Tennessee, USA - Rhizosphere MetaG P. TD hybrid SRZTD1 (version 2) (version 2) | ecosystem: Host-associated > Plants > Roots > Rhizosphere >... | reverse complement strand
GGCACGATGAGCGAGACGACAATCGAATCGTTCTCCGGGGCGGGCGGAGAACATACCCACAAGACGACCTTCAAGGTGACCGCCGACCATCCCGCCGTCCTCGTCGGCGAGGACCGCGCGCCGCTCCCGATCGAGTTCCTGCTGCACGCGCTGGCGAGCTGCATCACCGGCGGCATCGCCAACATCGCCGCCGCGCGCGGCGTGAAGCTGACCGAAGTCGAGTCGCGCATCGAAGGCGACATCAACCTGCTCGGCATCTTCGGCATGTCGAAGGACGTGCGCAACGGCTATCAGGGCATCCGCGCCAGCTTCTCGATCAAAGGCGACGCGCCGCCCGAGAAACTGCAGGAGATCGTGGAGCAATCGCGTGCGCGCTCCGCGGTGTTCGACGTGCTGACCAACGGCGTTCCCGTGTCGCTGTCAGTGAACGCAGGTTGATCGTGATTCGAAATTCTATCCCCCGCGCGCCGTACGACACCGTCATCGTCGGCGCGCGGTGCGCCGGCGCGGCCACCGCGATGCTGCTCGCACGTGCCGGCCACCGCGTGCTCGTCGTCGATCGCGGACGCTACGGCACCGACACGCTCTCCACACACGCGCTGATGCGCGGCGCCGTCGTCCAGCTGCACCGATGGGACGTCCTGCCGGCGGTGACGGCGTCCGGTACGCCGCCTGTGCGGCAGGCGACGTTCGTCTACGGCGACGAGTCGGTGACGGTCCCCATCAAGCCGCGCGACGGCGTGGACGCGCTGTACGCGCCGCGGCGGCATGTCCTGGATCGACTGCTCGTCGATGCCGCCAGCGCCGCCGGCGCCGACGTCGTCTACGGCGTGCGCATCAAGGGCCTGCAACGATCCGAAACCGGCCGCGTGACCGGCGTGGTGCTCGAGGACGAAGCCGGCCACGTGCGCCATATCTCGTCGCGCATCGTGGTCGGGGCAGACGGACTCGGGTCCACCGTGGCGCGCATGACCGGCGCCACCGTCTATCGCGTGGGACAGCACGCGGCCGCCACGATGTACGGCCACTGGCCCGGGCTCGAGGTGGGCGGCTATGAGTGGTACTTCGCGCCCGGACTGAGCGCGGGCGCGATTCCGACGAACGACGGTCAGGTGTGCGTGTTCGTCGCGGTGCCGGGCCCCGCCTTCACGAGTCTGTTCGCTCGACCAAAGGTCGAGGCAGAGACCGTGTTCCGCGGGTTGCTCTCGCAGGTGGCGCCGCGTCTGGCCGACCAGTTCGGGCCCGTCGGCGAATCCAGACTTCGCGGATTTCCCGGTCAGGTCGGCTTCTTCCGTCAGTCCTACGGACCCGGCTGGGCGCTGGTGGGCGACGCCGGCTACTTCAAAGATCCGCTGACGTCACACGGCATCACGGACGCACTGCGCGACGCGCAACTGCTGGCCGACGCGATTGACGTTGGATCGGACGCCGCGCTGGCCGACTATCAGGCGCAGCGCGACGCCGCGAGTCTGGATCTGTTCGAGACGACGGATGCGATCGCGTCTTTCAACTGGAACCTGACGAGCGTTCGCGTGTTGCACGAAGCGCTCGCCAGGGCCATGTCGAAAGAGGTCAAGGAACTCGGCCGAAAACCGGAAAACGTGACCCGTTGACCGCAAGAGCCTTCTGGGCCGAATCAACATGAAGGCCGTGAAGGCGTGAAGGCGTGAAGGTTCTTCTGACGACGCGATGAGCGCGGTGACGGAAGGAGCGAGCCCCGGATCCGAAGTGTTCGGGCGGGATTGAGAGAACACTTCGGATCCGGGGCTCGCTCCTTCCGTCAGCGGCCGCGTTGCGGCCGCCGGACCTTCGGTCCGCCGCGCTCATCGCGCCTACGCCTGCGGTCTGACTGTTATTCCTTGCAATTTGGCGAACGTCCGACGCACAGTCGCAACCGCCATGTTCGCGCGCTTCCCTCCAGACCGGGCCCGGATGTGGCGGCACGCGCTCGTGCTCGGCGCACTGTTTACGATTCCCCCGGCGGATGCGCTCGCGCAGCAGCTGCCACTCAAGGCGTACTCGACAGTCAACGGCCTCGCTCACAACTCCGTCAATCGCATCGTCAGGGACTCGGTGGGTTTCCTGTGGTTCTGCACCGCCGGTGGACTCTCACGGTTCGACGGGTACAGTTTCACCAATTTCGGTGTGGAGCAGGGCCTGCCGCATGCGGACGTCACGGACCTTCTGGAAACCCACACCGGTGAGTACTGGGTCGGCACCAGAGCTGGACTCGTGCGCTTCCATCCGAAGGGCCTCACACCGAAAGAGATGTTCGTCCCGGTCGCGATGGCCGGCGATGAGTTGGCCGTGGTGGTCACCGTGCTTCGCGAGGGCCGCGACGGCGCGATCTGGGTAGGGACGACCGATGGTCTGTTCCGACTCGAGTCTGACAAGGGCCGCCAGTCGCTTCACCCGATCGCGATCGGCATTCCACACGACAACGTGGCGCAGCGAGTCGTCAACGATCTCCTCGAGGATCGAAGCGGGACGTTGTGGATTGCGACCGACGACGGTCTGTATCGTCGATGGCGAGATGGCACCGCGGCGCGGTACGGCGCTCGCGACGGGCTGCCAGGCCTTTCTCTCCAGACGCTGCTCGAGGATCACGAAGGCCGGTTGTGGGCGGGGACCCGGGTTTCCGGATTCTTTCGCTTCACTGCCGGCGACTCGCACGAGCCCCCCGTGATCGATCGGAGATTCACGGTGCCCGACCTCCCGACGGGCTGGGTGAACCAGCTCTTCGAGACGTCCAAGCATCGGTTCTGGGTCGCGACCGCGAAGGGCCTGGTCGAGTACCTGCCGGCTGGCGATGCGCAGGGCAGTCAATTCCTGACGTACGGCGGCCGGAATGGTCTCACGTACGACGGAATCGACGCGCTCGGGGAGGATCTCGGCGGTAGCGTGTGGCTCGGCATGTCCGACACGGGCGTCATGAAACTGGCCAACAGTGGGCTCACTGCGTACGGCGAACGCGATGGTCTACACCACGTCTTTGCCATCTTCGAAGATCGCGCTCACCAACTGTGTTTCCGCGGCAGCGTGCTCGGCGACCGGCGGAGCAGCGTGTTCGAAGGCGCCCGACTCGACCTTGTGAACGCGAACGATCCCGAGTATCACACGCGCTTCGGCTGTTTCGACGGGCGGCGCTTCGACTGGTTCACGCTCGCGTGGGGCCCGTTGGCTTATCCCATCGCGGGGTTATCCGACGCCGACGCCGTTATCGGCTGGGTGGGGGAGCAGGTCACACTGCAGGCCCGGAGCGGCGAGTGGTGGGTCGGCACCGGACAGGGGCTCTATCGGTTTCCAGCCGCGGACAGATTCTCCGCGCTGAAGTCGTTACATCCCTTAGCCGTTTACACGACCCACGACGGCCTGGCGGCCTGGCAGGTCTTTCGGTTGTTCGAGGACTCGCACGGCAACGTGTGGATCTCGACGATCGACGACACGACCACAAACGGTCTGGCTCGATGGGAGCCTGCGAGCCAGCGGCCGCGCGATCTCGCGAATTCGCCCGGACTGCCGTCGTTGAAGGACGAACTCGCTCGGGCATTCTGCGAAGATGCCGCCGGCCACGTCTGGATTGGGTTCACCAACGCGTTGGCGCGGTACGCGGATGGGGCCTTCACCCTCTTCACGCAGGCCGATGGACTGCCGCCCGGGGCCATCAAGGATATTCATCTCGATCGATCGGGCCGCCTCTGGTTGGCGTCTGCGCGGAGCGGTCTTGTCCGCGTCGATGGCACCGAGCGCGCCCGACCGACATTTGTCCGCTATGCGACGGCAGCAGGACTGTCGAGCGACAGCCTCGAGGTGATCGTCGATGACGCGGACGGGCATCTGTTCGTCGCCGGCGCACAGGGGCTCGATCGCTTCGACGCCACAACCGGCAGCGTCAGGCACTTCTCTGCGGCCGATGGGCTTCCGGCCGGCAGGTTCGTCGCAGCGCACCGCGACAGCCGAGGCGTGCTCTGGTTTGGCACGTCCAGCGGTCTGACCCGCTTCCAGCCTGCGGGTGAGCACCCGCCAGTTCTGCCGCCCATCCGCATCACCGGGCTCCGCATCATGGACGTGTCGCGGTCCGTCTCGGCGCTCGGCGAACGGGACCTGTCGCTCCCTGATTTTGCGCCCGACCAGCACCGGCTGCAGATTGACTTCAGCGCTCTGAGCTTCGCCCCGGGCGAACTGCTCCGCTATCAGTACCAGCTCGACGGCGCCGACGGGCGCTGGAGCGCGCCGACCGACCAGCGTTCCGTCACGTACGCAAGTCTTTCGGCTGGCCGCCACACATTTCGTGTACGCGCCGTGGATTCCGACGGCGCCCTCAGTACCGAAGTGGCGAGCGTCACGTTCACGGTGCTCAGGCCGCTCTGGCTGCGCTGGTGGTTCCTGACGCTGGAGATATCCGGCCTCCTGGTACTCTTGTACGGCCTCTATCGCTATCGTGTCGCGCGGGTGCTCGAGCTGGCGGCGATCCGCACGCGCATCGCAACGGACCTGCACGACGACATCGGCGCCAACCTGACCCGCATCGCGCTCCTGAGCGAAGTCGCCAGACGGACGCCCGGCGACGGCCCGCTCGCGTCCATCGCGGCCATCGCACGCGAATCGGTCAGTGCCATGAGCGACATCGTGTGGGCGATCAATCCGAAGCGCGAGAGCGTCGCCGATCTGATCCGCCGCATGCGGCAGCACGCAGACGAGGTGTTCACGCTTCGGGATATCGATCTGCGATTCACCGCCGAGGGCGCGCAAGACAGCTCCAGGCTTGGCGTAGACCTCAGGCGCGATCTCCTGCTCACCTTCAAGGAGGCCGTGAACAACGCCGCGCGACACGCGAAGTGCTCGCGCGTGTCGATCGACCTGCGCCGCGATGGCTCGCATCTGCTCTTGTCGGTCGCCGACGACGGCGTGGGGTTCGACATGTCGCGCGAGAGCCAGGGCCAGGGTCTGGCGAGCCTGCGCCGGCGCGCCGAACGCCTCAAAGGCACCTTCGCTGTCCGGTCGGGACTCGGCGCGGGCACGACCGTGACGCTTCGCGTGCCACTCTCGAGCGGATAAGGCTCATCGCCGGCCCATCCCTACGCATTCAGGCAGGTGGCAACGCGGCGCGTTTCCGACTAGGGTGAGCAGGCGAGGTCCGTGCAACTGCCCGAAGCGCCCGTCCGCGTCGTCATCATCGAGGACCTGCTCGAAGTCCGCGAAGGACTCGCCGTACTCATCAACGGGACGAGCGGCTTTGAGTGCACCGGGCGGTTCCGCACCATGGAAGAGGCGCTGGCGGGCATCGAGGCAATCCGGCCTGACGTCATCCTCACCGACATCGGGCTGCCCGGCATGAACGGCATCGAAGGCACGCGCATCCTGACCGCGCGCTATCCCGACGTCCCGATCCTCGCGCTCAGCGTGTACGGCGACGATGAGAACGTGTTCGACGCGATCTGCGCAGGCGCGTCGGGCTATCTGCTCAAGAACACGCCGCCGGCGCGGCTGCTCGACGCGCTCACGGAAGTCGTTGCGGGCGGCGCGCCGATGTCACCGGAAATTGCCCGCCGCGTCATCACGGTCTTCCGCGACTTTCGTCCGCCGGAGCGCGCGTCGTTCCGATTGACGCCGCAGGAAACCGAGCTGCTCAGGCTGATGGTCGATGGGCATCACTACAAGACGGCCGCTCGCGAAATGGGCATCTCGACCAACACGGTCTCCTTTCACCTGAAGCACATCTACCAGAAGCTGCAGGTGCACTCCAAGAGCGAAGCGGTCGCCAAGGCCCTGCGCGAGCGGTTGATCTAGCGGTTGATCGGCTGCAAGTCCACTCGAAAACGGAAGCGGCTGCCCCACGCATCTACGTAGTTACGCCGCGATAGAACGCGGTGCTACAACTGCGACCGATGACGAAGCACCTCGCGGTCGCAGCGACTCTCGCGATTCTGCTGTCCGCGTGTTCGGACGTGGCCACCGCGCCATCCCCGGCTCCGCCCGCGCCCACCTACACCCTGTCCGGCACCGTGGTCGAAGTGACGGAGTCGGGCAGTACGCCCGTTCAAGGCGTGCAGGTGGATGCTGGACTTCCGCCTCGACACGCGCTCACCAACACGAGCGGCTTCTTCAGCATCTCCGGTCTGTCGGGTGGCACCGTCGTCGTCACGAGCAAGTTTGGCTACCGGACCGACACGACATCCGTGTCGCTCACCGGCGACATGCGTTTGGACATCACCGTCAATCGGCTCCCGACGTACACGCTCTCGGGCATTGCCTTCGAACTCACGCCGGCGGGGCACGTCCCGATCGAGGGCGTTGAGATCTACTGCGACTCGTGCGGTCCCGACGGCCATACATTCGCATACACCGACAGCAACGGACGGTACGTCATGTCCGAGGTCCTGCCGATCATCCATTCCCTGCTCGTGCGGAAGACCGGTTTCGCCGTCGTCGATCCGACTGGAAAAATTGCAGGGTTCGACGCCAAAGACGTGAAGGTCGAAGGCGACACGCGGTTCGATATCGAACTAGTTCGACGATGAATCCAACTCCATCGCTGGTTCTGGCGTGATGCGATTGACAAAGGGAGTCTTCAATGTCTGTGCGTTTCTCGTTCGTTGCCGTTGCTGTGGTGGGCACCGCTTTCATCGTCGGATGTGCACAAGCGCCGTCTCCGACCAGTCCGTCATCGGCTCTCAGTAGCGCGAACACGGCTGTCCCGATGAGCAGCAGTGCCGTCACGGGCTTGGCAATCGGCGCACCTGCGGCGCCCCACACCAGCGGAAGGCCCGACTACGAGCTCGCCTACTACAACGGCACCATCGTGACCATGAACCACATCGAGGTCCCGCAGAATCCTGGCGCCCTGGCTCACGCGGCTGCGGACCTCTATGCCGTGATCTATCCGGCCAATCATGCGCTGTGGCCGTCGCCGCCGCTCTGCAATCCATGCGTCCACAATGGAAACCCCATTTACCACGACCATGTTCTCGATTCGATCCCGTCTGACCCGGGTCACGGCGAGTTCAATCCGCTCTGGCACGTTTTTGTGATCCGGCCGGCCAACGCCCTGCCGGCCACCCAGGCCGCCTACGCAGCTCGACTGCCCATGACGTCCGAGGCCGATGTGGACGCGGCCATTGCCGCTGGCGTTGCACTGGAGGTCGACACGCACTCCTACTTCTTGTGCTCGATCGTGAACGATCACGCCGCGAAGTAGACCGGCTTGATGACTGCAAGAGCCTTCCGGGCCGAATCAACATGAAGGCCGTGAAGGTTCTTCTGACGACGCGATGAGTGCGGTGACGGACGGAGCGAGACGCGGATCCGAAACGTTCCGTGGAGGAATTACGGCTAAAACGTTTCGGTTCCGCGTCTCGCTCCGTCCGTCAGCGGCCGCTTGGCGGCCGCCGGACCTTCGGTCCGCCGCGCTCATCGCGTCAGTACATGGGCTTCAAATACTTCGAATCTTCATGTTGAAACGGACAAGCATGTTTTAACGTCGCCGCTGCCTACGCCTGCGGTCTGGCGTCCACCTGCCCGGCGGCGCGCTTCGTCGTCGACGCCGAGTCTGCTGCCGTCGGCTTAATGTTCTGATTCACGCGGAACAGGTTCTTCGGGTCGTACTTCGCCTTGACGGCCCCGAGCCGCGCGTAGTTGTCGCCGTAGGTGGCCTCGAGCCGGCCTTCCACCTCATCGTCATGCAGGAAGTTGACGTAGCCGCCGCCCTGGTTGAACGGGTGCACGGCCTTCCAGTACGCGCGTCCCCACGTCTTCAGCTTGTCGGCGTTCTTCGGATCCGGATCGATCGCCGCAATCACCATGTTGAACATGGCGTCGCGCGTCGGCCACGCGGTGGCGTCCTTCGCCACCCGATGGACCGCGCCATTGATCGGATAGAGATGCATGAGGCAGAAGTCGCTCGCCGGCGATCCCGCCTGCGCGATGTGCTGTTTGATGGCCTCGTCGGGCAGCGAGCTCACGAAGTCGCCCTTCCAGTACCACTGCAGGCCCTTCGGGAAGAACGGATCGAACAGCCCGTTGATGGCCGGAAACGGCATCGGCCCCATCCAGTTGAAGAGCGGCGCCGGAAGCTGCGAGAGCAGCGGCTCCATCGCACGTGCGCCCTGGGCCGGTGTGCCGTTGTAGGCGCCGATGATGGCGCAGGCGCGCTTGCCCCAGTGCGGCTTCGGGAATGGATCCATCGGCGGCACGGTCTTGAGGCCGACGAAGATGCCGAGCTCCTCCGGCGCGGTGCCGATGAAATCGCGATACGCGCGCATCACCGTGAACGCGTCCGCGGCGTCCCAGAAGATGGGACCGGCAAAGACGTCCGACACGGGATGCGCCTGGAACAGGAAGCTCGTGACGACGCCGAAGTTGCCGCCGCCGCCGCGCAAGGCCCAGAACAGATCGGGATGCGACGTGGCGCTTGCCGTCACGAGCGATCCGTCGGCCAGCACGACGTCGGCCTCGAGCAGGTTGTCGATCGTGAGCCCGTGCTTGCGCGTGAGATAGCCGGTGCCGCCGCCAAGCGTCAGACCCGCGACGCCCGTAGACGCGACGATGCCGAAGGGCACGGCCAGACCGAACGCGTGCGTCGCGTGATCGACGTCGCCGGCCGTGCAGCCGGGTTCGACGCGAACCGTCCGGTGCGCCTGATCGACCCGCACGCTCTTCATCATCGAGAGATCGATGACCAGTCCGCCCTCGCACGTGCCCAGACCAGGACCGTTGTGCCCGCCGCCGCGGATGGCGAGCAGCAGGTTCTGGTCCCGCGCGAAGTTCACGCAGCGGATGACGTCGGCGACGTTGACGCAGCGCGCGATGAGCGCGGGCCGCTTGTCGATCATGCCGTTGTACACGGCACGCGCCTCGTCGTAGTCGGGATCGGTCGGTCGAATGAGTCGTCCGCGCAAGCTTGCAGCAAGGGCGGCATTCACGTCGGCGGTCATGACAGATTCCTCCAGCTCTTCAGGGGAGATCGGTCATCCTAGCAGAGACCGCCGACGCCGGATGATGAAACAATTTCCTAGGCCAGCAGCACGCCCCTGGCGAATTCGGCGGCCTTCTTCACTTCCTGCACAGCGTCCGACCCCTGCGGAATCGGCGACTCGAGTTCGATCGTCGCGGGGAACGTCCACTTGTTCTTCTTCATCAGCAGGAGCATGTCCTTGATGTGACTGTCGCCCATGCCGAAGGGCACGGTGAGCGAGCAGTGCTCAGGCAGCGTGCGGTCCTTCAAGTGGAAGCTGGCGATGCGGTCGTGGTGCTTCGTCAGGAACTCCAGCGGCGTGCCGCCCTTGTTCCCGGCCGCGACGTAGTGGCCGAGGTCCACGTTGGACATGTTCCACTTCGACATCGCGAGCGCTTCGTCGAACGCCGTCATGCTGCCCTGCGCGTGCGTGTGATACGCGACGGACACCTTGTGCTTCTCCGCGAACGACGCCAGGCGCTTCAGCATCGCCGTGCCGTCCGGTCCGGGATTCGGCAGTTCCATCGTCGTGTGCGTCGCACCGAGCGCAGCCGCGACGTTGAAGACGTAGTCGAGCTCCTCGTCCGTTGTCTGCATGTTCTTCTGCAGACCGTCCGACTTGTAGGCGTAGATGGTGACGCCGGCGTCGTTGAACATCTTGCGCAGCGCCTTCACCTTGTCCATCGAGACCGACGTGCGCCACTTGCGCAGTTCCTCGGCGGCGGCCTGCGCTTCGGGCGACGGCGCGCCGCGTCCGGGGAAACCGCCGCCACCACCGGGCGCACCGCCAGCGCCGGGAGCACCACCAGGCCGCGCGCCACCAGCCGCACCTGGCGCGCCGCCACCGCCGGGCGCGCCGCCACCGGCGCGACCTTCACCCGGTGTGCACGTCGGCATCGTGCCGGCCATCAACTGTTCGTACGGCGTCGGACCCGCCGGAGCGTCGCCGCCACCGCGACGGCCGCCGCCACCACCGCCACCGCCGCGCGCTGCCGGAGCCGGACGCCCCAAAAAGATTTCCACGGGCCCGTCCATCAGCTCGGTCCCGCTCAGGCTGCTGTCCACGATGTACTTGAGCGTCGCCTCCGCAGACTGATCGGACATCGATCGGTAGCTGTAGGTAATGACGCCGATCTGGACGCCGCCCCACTTCGAATTCGGCTTGGCTTGCAGAAACATCGAGCCGAACGCCGGGCTCTCGAGGAGCGCCGCCGCGGGTAGTCCCGCCAGAGCCAGCTTTCCAAACTCACGTCGTGTGTACCGCATCACAGCCTCCGCAGAGCGAGTGTAAGCCCGATCTAACGGAAGCCGGAAGCCCGAAGCCGGGTGGAACCCCGTTATGCTGATCGTTCCCTTCATGACCTCGAGCGTCGGCTTCGGCGAGTACCGCTTCCACCCCGACACGGGCCAACTGTGGTTCCGCGGCGAGGAAGTGCGCCTGACGCCCAAGGCCGCGGAGGTCCTGAAGCTGCTCGTCTCGCACGCGGGCGCGCCCGTGTCGAAGGCCGACCTGTTTGCGTCCGTGTGGCGTGACGTCGCGGTGACCGACGACGCGCTGACGACGTGCATTCAGGAGCTGCGCCGCGTCCTGAATGACGACGCGAAGCGGCCGCAGTTCATCGAGACGCGCCATCGGCGCGGATATCAGTTCATCGCCCCGGTCTCGTGCGAGGAGCCCGCGCCGCCGGCGACTGCGCCGGGAGCCGTCCCCCGCGCGGTGGCATCGATTGCGGTGCTGCCGTTCGCGGACATGAGCGAGAGCCAGGATCAGGCGTACCTGTGCGAGGGCCTCGCCGACGAGCTGATCAACGCGCTCACGCACGTCGATGGGCTGCGCGTCGCCGCGCGCACCGCGTCGTTTCAGTTCCGCGGCAAGGGCGAGGACGTCCAGAGCGTCGGCCGGCAGCTCAACGTGGAGACGCTGCTCGAGGGCAGCGTCCGCAAGTCCGACGATCGCCTGCGGGTGACGGTGCAGTTGATCGAGGTGGCGAGCGGTCATCACCGCTGGTCGCATCGCTTCGACGGACACTTCAGGGACGTGTTCGCGATTCAGGACGAGATCGCCGAGAGCGTCGCGCGGTCGCTGCGCGGTGGCGCAGGGCCGGTCGAGAAATGGACGCCGTCTCGCGCGGCCACGGCGACGGCCGCGTATGAGTTGTACTTGCGCGGACGTCAGCACCTTCCGCGGATCCTGCACGCCGATTTGTCATTGGCCGTCGATGCGTTCCGTCGCGCCATCGAACTGGATCCCGCCTATGGTCCGGCGTACGCCGGCCTGGCGACCGCGCACTCCACGCTCTACGAGTGGTTCGGCGCCAGGGACGAAGATCTGACGGGTGCGGAGCAGGCCAGTCAGCGCGCGCTCGAGCTGGCCCCTGATCTGGCCGAAGCGCACGTCGCGCGCGCGTGCGCGTTGTCGCTGATGCGGCGTTATGAGGACGCGTCGAAGGAATTCGAAGAATCGATCCGCCTCAATCCCAACCTGTTCGATGCGTACTACTACTACGCGCGCACGCGCTTCGCGCGCGGCGACGTACCCGGCTCCGCCGAACTCTTCAAGCGCGCGGCGGAAGTCCGGCATGAAGACTTTCAGAGTCCGCTGCTGCTGGCGCAGTCGCTCAAGATGATGGGCAAGGCCGACGAGTCTGTGGCCTGGCGGCGCGAGGGCATCCGCCGGGCGGAGCACGTGCTCGCGCTCAATCCGCTCGACGGCCGCGCCATGTCGCTGGGCGCGCTGCATCTGCTCGACGAGGGGCAGACGGAACGCGCGATCGCGTGGTCCGAACGCGCGCTCGAACTCCATCCCGCCGACATGAGCGCGCTTGGCAATGGCGCGTGCCTGCAGGCGCGGCTCGGCAACGCCGACCGCGCGATCGCGCTGCTCGAGCGCGTCTCCGCCCTCGGCTGGGGCCAGCGCGACTGGCTCGAACGCGACCCCGACTACGAGAGCCTGAGAGACGATCCGAGATTTCAGAGATTGCTGACGACGTTCAAGTAAGGCGATAGCATGTGCACGATCAAAGAGCTTTACACCACGTAGGAGAAGTAGGGCACGTAGATCTTGGATCGTGACAAGCAGGCTTTCCCCCAAAGCCTACGTGCTCAACGTGTCCTACGTGGTGTAAGGCTTTTCCCCCTCGTTAGAATGATTCGATGAAGCTCGATATCTACGTCAACTACGCCGGCACATGCGAGGAAGCCTTTCGATTCTACGAGCAGCACCTCGGCGGCAAGATCACGACGATGATGCGGCACGAACAGAATCCTCAAGGGCGCCTGCCCGCGGACTTCGCGAGGAAGATTCTGCACGCGCATCTCGAGTTGGGGGGCGCGGCGCTTCTGGGCGCCGACATTCCCGGCGCGGAGCCGATGCGGAGTACGTACGTCTCGCTCACGATGGACACCGCGGCCGAGGCCGAGCGCGTCTACGCGCTGCTCTCCGACGGGGGCCAGATCTTCATGAAGATGGAGCAGACGTTCTTTGCCGAGCGCTTCGCCATGTTGCGAGACCGGTTCGGCACTTCATGGATGCTCGTGGGCGGCCGCGCGCCCGGAGCGCCAGGGCAATGACAACCTCGGTATGATGTGCACTCTATGAAAAAACCCCTGTCGTGGCGCCTGCTCGGCGCCGTGATCGCCCTTGCGGCACTGGCGCATCCGCTTGGCGCCCTGACCCAGCAGGAACGGCGCACCCATCTCGAGTGGATGCTGGCGTCGCTGCCCAGCGCGCCGCAGTTCGTGCAATGGCAGCAGAAGACCGGTGAACTGCCACCTGACTTCGACGCGCTGCCGCGCAACAACTTCCTGCCGGATCCGCTCACGTTCATGAACGGCCGGGGCGTGCGCAATGCCGCGGACTGGACCGCGCGCCGCGCGGAGATCCGCGAGCAGCTGGAGAAGTGGCAGGTCGGCCGCGTGCCGCCCAAGGCGACGACGTTTCGAACCACCGTGCAGAGCGACACGCCCGGCAACGGCTACGTCACGCGCGTCGTGGAGATCGAGTACGGCCCGCGCGCCGACAAGACGACGACGGTGACCGTGACGCTGACGATTCCACAGGGCACCGGTCCGTTCCCGGTGATGATCGGCGGCGCGGCGGGATCACTCATCCGCCGCGGCTACATCGCCTGCAATTACTCGGGTACGGTGGATGCGCCCGGCACGGTTGCGCAGCTCTATCCGGAGTACGACTTCGCATCGATGGGGCAGGTCGCCTTCACGCTTCAAACCGTCGTCGATCACTTGCTGACGGTGCCGCAGGTGGACAAAGCACGCATCGCCGTCACCGGCTACTCGCGCGCGGGCAAGATGGCGCTCATCGCGACGGCGCTCGACGACCGAATCGCCGCCGTCGTCGCAGGCAGTACCGGCGTCGGCGGCGTGACGCCGTGGCGCCTCAGCGGCGAGTACGGAATGGGGGAGGGCGTCGAGTCCACCACCCGCAGTTTTCCGATCTGGTTCCATCCGCGGCTGCGGTTCTTCTCGGGTAAAGAAGATCGTCTGCCGGTGGACGGCAATCTGATCGCCGCGATGATCGCGCCGCGCGCCATCCTGATCGAGTACGGGCTCAACGACGAAGTCTCCAACACGTGGGGCCACGAGCAGGTGTACTACTCGGCGCGCAAAGCGTTCAGCCTTCTGCGCCAGCCCGATCGCATCGGTCTGCTCCGCGTGCCCGGATTCCACGGATCGAACGACGTCGAAGCGTCGCTCGACTGGCTCGACATCCAGTTCGGCCGCTCCAGCGCGACGTGGGACAACAAGCTGATGTTCGAGTGGAGCCAGGCCCAGTGGCTCAAGAACTCCGGCGAGAAGATCGACCTGAAGAAGTATCCCGTTCAGTCTTCGGCGAACCTGCTGACGAGAAATGGATCCGCGATCCAGACGGCGGCGGAGTGGGAAAAAGCGGCCGCCGGCATTCGCTCGTCCATCAACTGGATGCTGGGCGAGCCGCCGGCGTTGTATGTCGCGCCGGCACGCGGACGCGGCGCAGCGCCACCCGGCGCGCCAGGCGGCGCAGCTGGACGCGCGGCCGGACCGCCACCCGCAACGGGCGCGGCTGGTGGACGAGCCGCCGCACCGCCCGGACCTAACCCGGGGCAACTACGTCCCGACGTTCCGGCGTGGGTGATTCAGCGCGGCGGGACGTCGTTCGGCTGGGTGGACCCGGGCCGCAGCCTTGCCGCGATGCGTCCCATCACGTTCGGCTACGGCGTCACGGGCCATCTCTACTATCCCAACAACACGCCGCCCGGCACGCGCCTGCCCGCGGTGATCTGGCTGCACGGCTACAGCTATCCGCTCGGCTACATGTGGGTGTACCGATCGGACACGCACCCGATTCTCGCGCTCGTCAACGCCGGCTACGCCGTGCTCGCCTTCGATCAGATCGGATTCGGCAGCCGCATGGGTGACTTCGCGTCGTTCTACACGCGCCATCCGCACTGGTCGCTGATGGGCCGCATGGTCGAGGACACGATCAAGGCGGTGGACGCGCTTTCCGCCGATGCGGCGATCGATCCGGCTCGGATCTCCGTCTTCGGCTACACGATCGGCGGCACGGTCGGTCTGTACGCCGCCGCGCTCGATTCGAGGATCAAGAGCGTCGTCTCGATCAGCGGATTCACGCCGATGCGCACGGACACGGCGGACCGCGGCACGGGTGGCCTTGCGCGCTATTCCGATGAGCGCGCGCTGCTGCCGCGGCTCGGCTTCTTCATCGGCAGCGAAAACCGGCTGCCGTACGACTTCGACGATCTGATCGCCGCCATCGCCCCGCGCCCGGTCCTGGTCGTCGAGCCGACGATGGACCGCGCCACGACGCCGCGCGAGGTCCGCGACGCCGTGACGCGAGCCAAACAGGTCTACAACCTGTACTCCGCCACCGACAGCCTCACGCTCTACGAGCCGGTGGACTACACGCGCCTGACCAACGCCACGCAGGACTGGGCGGTGCGCTGGATCAAATAGCGCCTAGCCCCCGATGCGTTGCGCCGAGATGTCCATGTGCTCGACGATGTCGTCGCCGTAGGGGTGCGAGGTGCTCACCTCGCGGTACGACCCCCACTTCGGTCGATAGTCGGTGGCCTGCGGACGATAGACGGCCACGCCGGTCACACCCGTGAACGGATCGCCGTTCACCGAGGCGAGCACCGATCCATCGGCCGAGGTCGACGTCCTGATGCGAATCCGAACGGTCGTCCAGTCACCGACGACGTAGGTGAGCGGCCGTGCGACCGCAAACGTGGTCGCGGTGCCCGACCAGTAGCGCACGGCCGCCGCATTGCCGGATTGAATCGAGAGCACCACCAGCGGCGGGTCGCTGTCGCCATCGGTGGCCTTCAACTGAAAGACATGCCAGAACGTTCCGGATCCGCCGCGCGTCGTGCGCCATGTGGTGGCGTATTCGAACGTCTCGCCCGTCTTCTGATGCACGCCGAGCCCCTTCACTTCCGCGCGCTGCCGATCGTCATTCGTCGTCGTTCGGTCCCCATCCCACCAATCGTCGGCGGGTCGAAAGCGCAGCACGAACCGGAACAGACCCGCTGATGGATTCGTGATGTTGACGAACGGGTCGGGCGTGAAGCTGGCCGATGACGGGTGATAGAGCACTTCAGGCTCTTCGATGCCCTCGAACGAACTGATTGTCGTGGCGCGCGTCGGCGTCGCAGACTGCCCGCCAGGTGTGGGCCCCGCGGGACCGTTGTTCGTCGAAGAGGCGCCGCCGCATGCCAGGAACGAGGCCGTGACGACCAGGGCGAGCACCCGCTTCATGAGGTCCCCTCGCGGGCGATCATGGCACAGGACACGCTGCGTCGTTGACGCGGATAATGGGAAGGTGTCAACGCTTCTGTCGGGCCTGGCGCGGCCGCGCGAAGTCACGATCGTCGCGCCTGGCGCCGTCTGGCTGAAGAACTGGCTGTCGCTCGACGAGCAGGCCGCGCTCGTCGCGCGCTGTCGCGTCATCATGGACGGCCCCGCCGGCGGCTACGTGCCGACCGTGCGCGGCGGCGGGAGGATGCACGTGCGGATGACGTGCCTCGGCCGCCACTGGAATCCGCTCACCTATCAGTACGTGTCCACGCGCGCCGATCATGACGATGCTCCGGTAGGGCCGGTGCCAGAGGAGTGGGTCGCGCTGGCGTCGGGAGCGGCGCGCGAGGCCGGCTTCGAGTGCCGGCCGGACATCTGTCTGATCAACCTCTACGGGCCCGACGGTCGCATGGGCCTGCATCAGGACAAGGACGAGAGCGCCTCGTCGATCGAGGCCGGGCATCCCGTCGTCTCGGTCTCGATGGGCGACACCGCACGGTTTCTGTTCGGCGGGCTGCGGCGTCGCGATCCCATCGACGCGATGCTGCTCGAGTCCGGCGACGTGTTCGTCTTCGGCGGCGCCGCGCGATTGCGCTATCACGGCGTCTCGCGCATCATTCCCGGAACCGCACCCGCTCAGCTCGCCATCGAAGGACGCTTCAACCTCACGTTCAGGGAGTATTGAGAAGCGCGTGATGTTATTGGTGCCGGCCGGCCGCGCGGGCGCCGCTGGCGCGAAGCTTGTGCCAGAAATATTTTCTCCACTGCGCCAAAACCCTTGACAGATTCCGAGCGCACGATCACAGCAAATGTCCGGCACGCTGCTGTCAGCGGTTCGGCAGGTCCCGTCGTCTCACTCGAGCGGCGATCGCCGCAGAAACCATTCGACTCGCGCACCTGCGCGTGATCGCTCGCGTCGTCGCACTCTGAGCCTGTGAAAACCAGCATGTTATGAAGAGAGAATGACGACGAATAGTACTGCGCAGATGTCCAATGCCGAGCTGCTCCGCGCGACTGAGAGGGCGGCCTGCGACGAATGTCGTGCGACGAGGGAACTGCTGGCGCTGCTGGCGGAAGTTGACGCGAGGCGGCTCTATCTCGGCGAAGGATGTTCATCGCTGTTGCGTACTGCACCCAGGTGCTCCGCTTGTCGGAGCGTGCAGCCTATCACCGCATCGAAGCGGCGCGGGCGGCACGCCAGTATCCAGTCATTCTCGAGCGCGCGTTGGTTCTGCTGGTGGATCAGCTCGAAAAGACCAAGACTGCCAAGACGTCCAGACCTCGCAGGACCTCGACGACGTGTGCGAAATCCTCAGCCGAATCTCGCCACATTCCTGCTCCGGTGAGGCGCGCGGTCTGGGTCCGCGACGAGGGTCGATGCGCATTCGTCGGACCGCACGGTCGGTGCATGGAAACCGGGTGGAGAGCGAGCTGTGGTTCGGCAGATGCGAGCAACCAGCGGAACAAGCAACTCGGTCCGGACCGAGTTGACGAGCCGACGAAGCTTTACTGCTGCGCGCGGCCGGTGACTTCTTACTCCTGCTTGAGGATCACCGCCGGCTGCACGCTGAGCGCGCGCCGTGCGGGAATGAACGTCGCGAGCGCCAGAGCCTTCAGCAGCTGGAAAAGACCTCAGGCGAGCGCGTCCTTCGCGTAGCGCACGCACTTGGCCAGTTCAGCGTCCCACGTCGAGCCGGCCGGCACGTTGTACTCGAACTCGACGCCGGCGGGAATCGCCCAGGTGTTCTTCTTGAGCGTCCGGAGGATGTCGGCGATCGGCGTGTCGCCCTCGCCCCACGGCATGTTCTCCGAGTTGTCGTGACACACCCGCTTCCGATCTTTCAGATGCATGCTGAAGATGCGCGCGTGGTGCTTCTCGATGAAGGGCACGGGGCTCACGCCCGTGCCGGCGACATAGTGGCCGACGTCGAGCTGGATGCCGTTGCGCGGCGACTGCGCCATGGCCGCATCCCACGCCGTCATCGACGCGGTCGTATGCAGGTGGTAGCCGACGTTCACGCCGTGCTTCGCGGCCGCCTCGCCGATGCGCTTCGACACGGCCAGATCGCCCGGCAGCTCCATCGTGATCTGCGACGCGCCGAGCGCTTTCGCGGCGTTGAAGACGTAGTCGTACTCGGCGTCGGGCTGGGTGAGATTCAGCGTGTAGCGGAACGCATAGATCGACACGCCAGCGTCATTGAATTTCTTGCGGACCTCAACGAACTTGCTCATCGGCACCGTCGTCCGCCACTGCAACATCGCGGCGGCTTGTGCGTTGGCCGCCGCCTGCTGTTCGGGGGTTTGCGCGGCGGCACCGCGTCCGCCGCCACCCGCGCCGCGCGCGACAGGCTGCGGGACGCCGCCGACACAGGGAATCACGGCAGGCGCGGGCTGTGGCGCGGGTCCGGTGGCGCGCGCCGCGGGCGCGTTGGCTGCGGCCGCTGCGCCAGCACCAGCGGCCCGAGCCGTCTGCGCCGGCAGCGGCGCGCCGACATAGCGCTCGACGACGGAGGCGCTGAGCTCGGTGTTGCTGACGCCAAGCGTCACGAGCGCGCGGAGCGCGCCTTCGAGATCGGAGGCTTCCGGACCGAACCGGTACGGCGCGAAGATGCCGAACGGCACGCCGCCCCAGGTCGAGTTCGGCCTGGCCTGCAAGCCGAATACGAGGTGCGGTTTCGTCAGAAGCGCCGCCGCCGGCGCCGCCGCGATCGCGAGCTTCGCGAACTCCCGCCGCGAGTAGAGACTCAAGCGGTCCGAGGCCTCAGCCATGGTGCCTCCTGTCGGATGTGGGGACGGGCCGAGCATACCAAACCTTCGAATCGGCCAGGTAAGGTGGGGGACAATGCTCTCGGACATGACCCCTGTCGCCCGCCGAATCACGACCCTGCAGCATCAGCTCGGTCCGCTGCTGGAGTTCCTCAATCACTCCGAGCACTCGCGGCGCATCGGGGATCCGACCATCGCCGACTTCGTGTTCGGCAACCCGCACGAGATGCCGCTCGGCGGGCTCGTCGAAGCCATCCGGCATCACGCGGTGCCGCAGAACAAAGACTGGTTCGCGTACACGATTCACCACCGCGCGGGCGCCGAGGCCATTGCCGCGTCGCTCGGGGCGGGCACCGGGCTGCCGTTCGATCCAGACGACGTGCGATTTGCGCCGGGCACGTTTGGCGCGCTGAGTGCGGCCATGCGAACGCTGGTGGATGACGGCGACGAGGTGATCTTTCTCTCGCCACCCTGGTTCTTCTATGAGTCGATGATCGCGGTGCTGGGTGCGAAGCCCGTCCGCGTGACGCTCCGCGGGCCCCGCTATTCGCCCGATGCGGCGACCATCCGCGCTGCCATCACGCCTCGCACACGCGCGATCATCGTCAACTCGCCGCACAACCCGACGGGCCGCATCTACGATCGCGCGGAGCTGGACGCGCTGGCGGCGGTGCTGACGGAAGCGTCGGCCGGACGCGAACGGCCGATCGTGCTCCTCTCGGACGAGTCGTACAACCGGATTCTGTTCAACGGCCGCACGTTCGTCAGTCCGGCCGTGGCGTATCCGCACACGCTGGTCCTCTACACCTACGGCAAGCAGCTGCTCGCGCCGGGCGAGCGCATCGGCTACATCGCCGTGTCGCCGCGCATCGAAGGCCGCGAGGCGCTGCGCGAGGCGATCGGCTTCTCGCAGATCATCGGCGGCTGGCAGATTCCGAACGCGACCCTGCAGCGCGCGGTGGTGGATCTGGAGACGCTCTCGATCGACATCGGCGCGCTGGAGCGCCGCCGCGATCGCCTGGCCGCGGCGCTGACGG
>Ga0111539_10003917_pt1 | contig 19571 bp, 18 predicted proteins | sample RhiMethybrSRZTD1_FD_79667 | JGI IMG/M metagenome (GOLD analysis project Ga0111539, IMG submission 79667) | Populus rhizosphere microbial communities from Tennessee, USA - Rhizosphere MetaG P. TD hybrid SRZTD1 (version 2) (version 2) | ecosystem: Host-associated > Plants > Roots > Rhizosphere >... | reverse complement strand
TCGGGTCATCGCGCCGCAAAGTTATTACAATTCTCCGGTCATGAGACAGCGACCCGGTGCCCGTCGACGTCGCTCAGGGCACATCCGCCGACGTCGCTCAGCTCTGGCTGTCGTCCTCCTGCTGGCCGTCACGCTCGCGACACCGATCGTGGCGAGACGGCAGCTGCGGCAGGCGGGAGAACAGTCGTGCGATCGCGCCTGCCTGCGCGGGCTGCTGATGCAGTCTCTCGATGCGATGATCGCGCACACGCCGGGACGGCTGCCGCTCGCCAACGGCGTGCGATTCACGGAGGACACCGTCGAGAAGCCGCTGGGCGAGGGGCTGTGGAGGACGGCGTCCCGGCTGCGATCGTATCGACAGGACATCCTCGACGTTCGCGCCGGAGTTGCCGGCACGCACACGATCGTCGAGGAGAACGGCGCTCCGGTCTTGTTCCAGCTGCGCCTCAAGGTGTCGGATCGCCGGATCCTCGAGGTCGAGACGATGGTCGTGCGCAGCCGTGAAGAGGGTGTGATTTTCCAGCCCGACGAGTTCAAGGAAGCGACCGCCGCGATGAACGTGACACCATCACCGGCGCAACGCAACACTCGCGAGGACGCGATCCGGATCGCCCAGCTCTACCCCGCCGGCCTGCGCGCGGGCAGCTTCGTCACCGTCGACGCGCCGTTTGCCGCCGATGCCTACCGTTTCGAAAATGGTCGCCTCATGGCAGGACCGGGCTGCACCTTCCGCCCCGACTGCACCGACATCAGGACGCAGAAGATTCCGACGCTGCCCGAGGTGACGTCGCGCGTGGCGGCCGTGGACGAAGAGCTCGGCATCGTGTGGCTGCGCATGGATTTTGGTGCCGGCTCGCTCCCGGACAAGACGAGGTCGCTCATCGTCTGGGAGGCGTTCAAGGTCTACGGCGGGCAGATTCACGCGGTGGAGGCGCTGATGGAACAGATGCCACGCGGTTCGTCGTCAGGCTGGGGGGACGGCGGCACCCGGTAGCCGCGGATCGCGCCAAAGCTCGCCTTCAGCGAGCGAAGGCGGACCGCGACCGGATCGTTCCCATGAGTGGCTCTCGCATTCTCCTCGCGGCGGCAGCGGCGCTCGGCATCGCGGCCGGTGCGCAGGCGCAGTTCGGATTCAGCGGCCTGTTCAACCCGAGAACCGCGCGCGCAGACGACTTCGACGGACGCTTCCACTACTGCCGTGTCGTCTATCCGAGCGCGCCCGACGGTGACGGTGGCAGCTGGCGCACCGATTATCCTCGGGCCGACATCAATTTCTCGGTGCGGCTCTCAGAGCTCACGAAAACGCGCGTCAGCCGAACCACCACCGGCGATCCCGCACCGCTGCTGATCCGATTGCGGGACGAAGCGCTGTTCAAGTGCCCGTTCGTGATCCTGTCCGCTCCCGGAGCCGCGTTGATCGATGACGTCGACGCCGCGCGTCTCCGCGAGTATCTGCTCAAGGGCGGCATGCTGTGGGCGGACGATTTCTGGGGCTCCTATCAGTGGGATCACTGGGTCGTGCAACTCCGGAAGGCGCTTCCCGCCGACCAGTTCGCCGTCGTCGATCTGCCGCTCGAGCATCCGGTGTTTCGCACGCAGTTCGAGGTGCACGAGATCCCGCAGATTCCGAACATCGGCTTCTTCATCCGATCGGGCGGCGGCACATCGGAACGCGGGGCGGACAGCGCCGTCCCTCACATGCGAGCGGTCATGGACGGTCTCGGCCGCATCATGGTCCTGATGACCCACAACACGGACATTGCCGACGCGTGGGAGCGCGAAGGTGAAGATCCCACCTACTTCTACACGTTCAGCCCGCGCGGATACGCCGTCGGCATCAACGTCGCGCTCTACGCGATGACGCACTAGTCGCGCGCCAGCGTAAGCTCGGGCTTTCGAGCCCGCTTCTGCGCGTCCAGGACGACGGCCATCGATTTCCTGACCACGCCGATCAGATTCGAGCTCGCGCCAAGATAGGTGAGCGTCGTCAACTGCGCTTCGTATGCGCCCTTTTCGTCGGTGCCATGCAGCACATGCCACTCTTCGTGGACGATGACGCTGGCGATCTGTCGCAGCGCGTCGGAATCGCCTCGCTGCGCATCACGAAAGTGCGCCGTCGACGTGACCAGCCAGATCGTGTCGGGCTCGCGGGTCAGGAAGCCCTGTACGAATTGGGAGGCGCGCGGCGGCGCGTGGTCGAGCAATTTGATGGGAACGGTGCCGGGACTCGAGCGCCCAAGCAACCCGAGCGCACACACGACGACTGCTGCTGCCGAAAGCATGGCCGGCCTCCTGCTACAGGCCGGCTCCGGTGTACTTGGAGCCCGTGGTCAGGCCACGGGCTCTTATACTTGCGGTAGTCCGGCCCGCAGCCGCTCCTGCGGGTTGTGATCAGGGATGCCGGCACGTTGCCGCGTGTCGGCGTCCCGCCCCTATGCGTGTCTCACTTCGCGAAACACGCTCGCGTCTTCAGTGCTCTTGCAGTTTCCCCCACGGCTGCTACTTGGACGCAACGTCGAGAAAACCAGTTGGCCAGATAGGTGTAAATACGAGACGTCGCTGTGCAGCGTTCGTGCCGCTCGGCTGGATGGCCGATGGTAGGTCGTGGATGGTGGGGATCAACGACCCACCATCTACCGTCCACCACCCAGCTCATGTCCGGCCACGAACGAGTGCGTCCCACAGCCGGACACACAGATGCGCTGATCTCGGGAATCCCTCTGGTTGTCGCGCATCAACCGCGGCAAGCCGATTGAACAACGCATCAGGACGCCTCGTCCTTCCCACGACAGCAATTACTCCCACGAGCGCGTTCGGTTACTCGGAGACCCGGATATCTGGGATTTGGAAACCGGGACTTGGGAGTTGTTCGAAAGGTGACGCCAATGCTCGAACGCGTATGGCACGACCTCCGGCACGGCGTGCGGATGTTGCTGAAGAACCCAGGCTTCACGACCATCGCGGTGGTGTCGATCGCGATCGGCATCGGCCTGAATGCGGCGATGTTCAGTCTCGCCGACGCGCTTGCACTGCGGCCGCTGCAGGTCCCGCAGAGCAGCGACGTCATCGCGGTCACGACAGCGATCCCGCAGCAGGGTGACGCGTTCATCCCCATCGGACGCCTGGCGTCGTACCGCGATTACGTCGACCTGAGGGATCGGACGCACAGCTTCGCGGGGCTCATCGCCTATGGTGTGACCATCACGAGTTTCGCCAATCGCGCGGACGACCCGCCGCAGACCAGGCTCGGCCTCGTGGTCAGCGGCAACTTCTTCGATGTGCTCCGCGTGCCTGCGACGATCGGCCGCACCTTCGTTCCCGACGAGGATCGCGTGCCGGGACGCGACGCGGTGGTCGTCCTCGCACACGACACCTGGCGCCAGCAATTCGCCGGCGACCCGGCGATCGTTGGACGACACGTGCGCGTCGGCGGCGCCGACTTCACGGTGATCGGCGTGGCACCGCAGGAGTTTCCAGGAATGGACCTCGTCCTTCATCCTGCGTTCTATGTGCCGACAGCCATGAGGCCGTCGCTGGCAGGCGAGGCGTCCGACTCGCTGGAGCGGCGAGACGTGAGGTCTCTCTCGATCCGAGGTCGTTTGAAGTCCGGTGTGGCACTGGCGCAGGCGGATGCGGAGGTGCGCCGCCTTGCTGCCTCGTTACAACGTCTCTATCCCGACACGAACCGTCAGGTCGACTTTCACGTCGTCACCGATCTCGCGGAACGACGAGCAAGTCGCGGACCCGCGACGCCGGGGGCCTGGACGCTGATGCTCATGGCGATGGTCGTGCTGCTGGTCGCGTGCGCAAACGTGGCCGGACTGCTCATGAGCCGCGCGCCGGTTCGCGCTCGTGAGATCGCACTGCGCCTCGCCGTCGGAGGTACTCGAGGACGACTCGTGCAGCAGTTGCTGACCGAGAGCATCCTCATCGCGCTGTTCGGTGCGGCCCTGGGACTGGCGATCGGGTATGGAGCGATCTCGTCTTTCGGGCGCGTCGAGGTGGTCAGCGACATCGGGGTCAGTCTGGTCGTGCAACTCGACCGTCGCGTCCTGACGCTGACGTTGATCCTGACGGCGCTCAGCGCACTCGTCGCCGGCACGTTCCCCGCCTGGCGGACCGCGGCGTCGCCGAACCTCGCGGGCACGTTGAAGTCTGGCAGCGTCTCGGATGCGCCGGCGGCTCGATTGTGGGGCCGGCATCTGCTCGTGGCAGGACAGGTGGCGCTCTCGCTCGCGGTCCTGACGATCGGCGTCTTTCTCTATCGCACGTTCTCTGCGGAATTCAGTCGCCCTGGATTCCGCACCGAGCGCATGCTGCTGGTCAATTTCGAGCCGTCGCTGGCCAGGTACGACGACGAGCAGGCAGCCAGGTTCTATCGTCTGCTGAAGGATCGCGTGCGGGAACTTCCGGGCGTCACGTCGGTGGGCCTCACGTCGTTCATGCCGCTCAATCAGGATCACGGCGAAGGCACGGCGCTCGTTCCGGAGGGTTATCAGCTGCCTCAGGGGACGGAGAGCATCAACGTCTTCTCGGCACGCGTCGACGAAGGCTTTCTCAGCACGATCGGTATTCCGCTCGTCGCCGGCAGGGACATCAGCATCGCCGACAGGCGGGACACGACTCCGGTCGCGGTGATCAATCGGGCGCTGGCGGATCGCTACTGGCCCGGTGCAAATCCGATCGGCAAGCGCATGCAGCTGCACGATGGGACCGGCCAGTGGATTCAGATTGTCGGCGTCGCGGCCAACAGCAAGTACCTCTGGGTCGGCGAATCCGCAACGCCGTTCCTGTTTCTTCCTTACTCGCAGGCATCCGGACCGTCGCGCGGCACACTGCTCGTTGCCGTGAACAGCGGGAATGCGGCGGCGCTGACGGGCGCGGTCCGTCAGGCGATCCGTGACCTGGACCGCAACATGCCCGCGTCGGTGGTCCGAACGATCGAGGACTTCTATTACGGCTCCGCCGTCGCCGCAATCACTCAGTTCGTACGAATCGTGGCGGGCCTCGGCGTGATCGGCGTTCTCCTGGCGATGGTGGGTCTGTATGGCCTCGTGTCGTACTCGGCGCGGCGCCGGACACGCGAGATCGCGGTGCGCATGGCGATCGGCGCGCAGCCGCGATCAATCCTGCAGATGATCGTTCGACACGGCCTCGCGCTCGCTGCGGCGGGCACGCTGCTCGGCGTGATTGGAAGCATTGCCGCGGGACGCCTGCTTCGCGCCGTGATTCCGAGCTCGCAAGGCATTGACGTCGGCACTTACCTGCTGGTCGTGCCGACGCTCGTGTTGATTACCGCGGTCGCCGCGCTGATTCCGGCGTGGCGTGCGGCCCGCATCGATCCGCTCGTCGCGTTGCGAACGGAGTGATCACAACCGCGACACGGCCAGTTGATCGACCTGCACGTTCAGGAAGTGGTTGACGCGGAAGCCGTAGACACCATCCGTGCTCGCGAGCGCTCCGCTCTTCGGCGCGCTGTGCACGGTCGTGCCGTTGACCACGAAGTCGACCTTGTCCGGCATCACCCGCACTTCGACGACATTGGTCGACTTGCCGCTGGCATCAGGCTTCTTCACCGCGGGGCTGGCACCGCGCGCAACGGTCGGCGTGTTCTCGCCGGTGCGCGATTTCAGCAGCCACGTGCCGTCCTGCGCCACCATGAAGTACATGTAGCGCTGCTGGGCACCTTCGAGACCGCTGGCACCGAAGACGAGGCCGTAGTAGTTCGTGTGATTGCTCGGTTCGAGGAGCGTGAAGTTCGCCTTGATGGCATATGTCCCCATGGCGCGGTTCGCGGGCGTCCAGTACGTGGCGGCCTGCGGATTGACGGCGTGATATCCGGCGCCGGACGTCGTGAACTTCACGCTGCCTGCGGCATCGGGATCCGACGCGCTCGTACTCTGGTCGATGCGCAGCTTCCATCCGGTCGGCGTCTGGGCCCGCACGGCAGCAATCGTTGTCAACGCGATCACACAAACCATAATGACAAATCGCATGGTATCTACTCCCATCGAAAGAAAACGGTAGACAGCACTGTACAAAGAACGAACGTGAATGCAAGCGCGCCCACATCCCCCACATGGGCAATCCAGCCCTGGCCGTGCCAGATGCCCGTGAGCAATGAAACGCCGCGCGTCATCGGCAACGGATTCACCATGAATGCGATTCGCTCGGGATAGGTCGAGACCGGGACGAACAATCCGGAGAGTCCCACCATCGGGTAGAGGAGCAGCGCGGCCACTGGTTGCGCCACGCGCGTGGTCGGGGCGAGGCTGGCAATGAGAAACCCCATCGACAACAGGCTCCACGTCGTGATCAGAAGGGCGAGGACGAAATCGACCACGGGGAACTCGGCTCCCAACGGATAGTATCGCCGCCCGGCCAGCACGAGCAGGGACACCGTTATCAGCGTGAAGAGCAGTTTCGCCAGCACGTGCGCCGCGAGAATGGTGACGGGTTGAAGCGGCGTGGCGCGAAGGCGCTTCAGGATGCCCCCCTCCCGGTAGACGGACACGATCGTCACCAGCGACACACACGTGCTCACCACGATCAGCATCGACGCGAGCACCGGCACGAACGCCGCGTCGAAGAACCCACCGCCCGCGCCGGCGGCGAATCGGGCGGGAATGCGAGGGGCCCTGACCCGCGTCAACGCGATGAACGCGATGAGGGGCATGGCGACCGATCCGAAGAAACCCATCGGCTCGCGAACGAAGATCTTGATCTCGAGCCATGTCAGTCGCAGCAGCGCGAGCATTGCGGGCCTCTCAGTCGCGAATGGAATGACCGGTCAACCGCAAGAACACATCTTCGAGCGTCGGCGCCACGGTTCTGAACTCCTCGACGTGCATGCGATGCGCAGCCAGACCCTGGATCACGCGGGTGACGAAGTCCGCGTGACGACCACTCAGGGTATAGCGCGACCCGTCCCGCTGCACACTCTCCACACACGGAAACGATCGCAGCATCGCCTCTGCGTCCTCATGTTCGACGACGAGTATCACTGTCTGCTCAGCACAATGACGCTGCACGATCTCCGACGGCGTACCCATGTCGAGAACCCGGCCGTGCTCGATGATCGCAATCCGGTCGCACAGCCGCTCTGCTTCCTCCATCAGGTGCGTCGTCAGCAACACGGTCTTGCCGCGATCGCGAATTCCACGCACCAGCTCCCAGATCGCGCGGCGCGCCTGCGGGTCGAGGCCGGTCGTCAGCTCGTCGAGGAACACCACTTCGGGATCGTTGATGAGCGCCAGCGCGATGAACAGGCGCTGCTTCTGCCCGCCGGACAACGTCATGAACCAGGCGTCGCGCTTGTCGGCGAGCCCCAGGCGCTCGAGCAGACGATCGCCATCCACGGAATCCGGATAGAGCGACGCCCAGAACGCGACGGCTTCTTTCACCTTGATGCGCTTCTGCAGCTGGGCCTGCTGCAACTGCACGCCAATTCGGGTCTGCAGCCGGCGTGCCTGTCGTGCCGGATCGAGCGCTAACACCCGAATCGTTCCGCGGTCCGGTCGCCGCAACCCCTCGACACACTCCATCGTCGTCGTCTTGCCGGCGCCGTTGGGACCGATCAAACCAAAGATCTCGCCCTGCTCGACGTCGAACGAGACGTCGTCTACGGCGATCGTACGACCGTATTGTTTTCGGATGCTGGAGACCTGGATGACCGGGGGCAACAGCCGCGATCGTAGCGCGTCCGCTATACGGCCGTCACCGGGGCCGGGTCACGATGGGTAGCTCGGTTGCTGGGTCGCTGGGTCGATGGGTGTCGATGCAGCGCTGGGATGGTGCAACGCCCAACCACCCAGCTACCCAACCACCCAGCTACCTATTTGGAACCACACCAGCCGACCCATCCACCGCGGACACAGACCGAGGGCTGCCTCAAGCCGCTGCCAACCGCAGGGCCGTCATTGACGTGACGTTCATCACGTCCGCGATCGCGCTGCTCCCGTGGGGGGCCGTCGTGTGTCAGGCTGTCGCGATGTGCCGGGCCGTCGCGACGTTCGGGCAGCCTCCCGCGATTCACGGAAACCGCAGGAAAGAAGAACGGGGTGAGGACGGTGAACTCCGGCACGGGAAGCGGCTCCGGCGAAGGCGGCCTCTCGCCGATGATGACGAGCGTGGGCGGTTCCTCACGCGGCTGTCGCCCGTCGAACTCGCGAGCGGTCCCGACCATCTTCACGACCACAGTATTCGAAACACCGGCCCGTGTGAGGTCGACGATCTGCTGCGGCGTGAGGTCGAAAACCGTCTGGTCGGCGTCGATGACCGCAATGAGAACCGAGTCGGCGACGCCGGCCTTCGACAACGCGACGATGTCCTCGACGGTCACCGCACGCGCCTGCGCGGGGGCCAGCAACAGCACGGCAACGACAGGCAGGACGCGGCCGATCATTCGGTTGCTTTGCATCGCTGTCCACCGTAGTGAACGATGGTGAAGGTCACAGCACGGCTGCTGCAATTCCTGCACCTAGTGCCAACGCGGGTAAAAGGGCGGACGCGTTGGCAACTCGACGGGCCACCAGGCTGCCGGGGCGCTGAACGGCCAGCCGTATTCCGGCTGCGGTGCGGCGGGTGGCTTCTCGCCGATGATGACGACTTCCGGCCCCTGCTCGGGCGGAGCCTGTTCCGCGAGCGCGCGCATCCGTTCCCGGAATTCGCGCGCGGTCACGAGCATCTTGACGACGACGTCGTCCGACACACCGGCACGTTTCAGATCCGCGATCTGTTGCGGGGTGAGATGGAACACCGATTGATCGGCGTCAATGAGGGCGATCAGTACCGAATCGGTAACGCCGGACTTCGACAAGCCGACGATGTCGGCCATCGTCACCGCACGGACGGTCGCAGGCGCGAACAGCAAAACGGTAATGATGCCCGCTAGCACTCGCGCAGACATGGGATTCCTCCCAGCTAGTGTCCACCGACGTGAACGCCGGTGGCTCCACAGGACTCTGTGCAATTAGTAGACCTGGGCGATCACCAGTCTGTGGGCTGATAATCCTTAAGAAACTTGCCCCAGACGTGCTCGCCGGTGTTGAAGCCTGTGATGATCGGATCGACGATCCGTGCAGCACCGTCGACGATATCAAGCGGGGGGTGAAAGCGATGCTCGGCCGTTTTGCGGGCCGCGATGTGTGCAGGATCCTCATCGGTGACCCAGCCGGTATCGACGCTGTTCATGTGGATCCCGTCATGGTGGTAATCGGTCGCAGACGTCCGCGTCAGCATGTTCAACGCCGCCTTGGCCATGTTGGTGTGCGGATGCTTCGTCGTCTTGAATGTGCGATAGAACTGCCCTTCCACCGCTGAGACGTTGACGATGTGCTTGTCGTGCCCGGGCGTGCGCAGCATCAACGGCTTCAGCCGCGCGTTCAGGATGAACGGGGCGACGGCGTTGACCAGATGCACTTCGAGCAGCTCCGCCGTCGGTACTTCGGCCAGCAGAAGGCGCCACGAATTGCGACCGCGCAGATCGATCTGCTGCAGGTCCTGATCGAGCACGCCCTCGGGGAACAGATCCCGCTCCATCCCTCGACTGCGCTCGGGACAATCCCGCTGCTCTTCGGGCAGCAGCGCCACCTGCGACAGTTGCGCCGCGTGCGTCAGGCCGGCGACGTCCGACGCGCGCGCGACGTCGAGCGCCGCGTCGCGTCCCTCCGGCAGCATGTGATAGCCGCGCAGCCCTTCGTATCCGCCGAGCAACTGGTGCACGTGCGGCGGCATGTCCGACAGGGCGGCGTTTTCGGCTTCCATCATGTGCGCGTAGAAGTCGGGCGGCCGCCGTACGGTCTGGCATGCGTTGTTGACGATGAAGTCGAGACGCGGGCGGGTCGCGAGCAGGTGGCGGCAGAACGCCTCCACGCTCGGCGTGTGCCGCAGGTCGAGGCCGAAGATCTCGAGCCGATCGCGCCAGTCGGCGAAGTCTTCCTCGCGCGCGAAGCGCAGCGCCGCATCACGCGGAAAGCGCGTGGTCACGATCACCTGCGCTCCCGAACGCAGCAGCTTGATCCCCGCCTGATACCCGATCTTCACGCGTCCGCCGGTGAGGAGCGCGACGCGACCGCGCAGATCGGCGAGCTCCGTGCGCTTGCGAAAATTGAACTCGGCGCAATCGGGGCACAGTTGATCGTAGAAATGGTGCAGCCGTTTGTACTCCCTTTTGCAGATGTAGCAGTTCTGCGGCTCGATCGCCTCGCGGACCTCGTGATCGGGCCCGGTGGTCTCTTCGTCGTGAATGTCCCGCGGGACGAAGCCGGGCGGCGGGAACACGTTGGGCGTGTGAAACACCGGCTTGCGGCGCAACGTCCGGATGCCGGTTCGATCGCGCGTCCCTTCGCTGGCGCGAAGGCGCTCGGCGCGCCGCTCGCGCCTGACCACGCGTTTCATCCGCCGACGCTCGGTTCGATCGGGATGATAGATGCGCGCGACGGCCTGCAGCAGGCGCTCGCGTTCCTCGTCGGACGCGTCGCCAAGGGCACTGCGATCGAACGCGATCGACTCGAGTAGTTCGATCAGTTCGCTCAGCGGACTGCTTATCCGCGGACCCACAGGATCACCACGAGGATCAACGCCAGCGTCGCAACGCCGGCGCCAACGCACGCCACGATCAGCGTGCGCCTGAGGAGCCGCGCCGTGGCGTCGGCGGTCACGGCCACCGCGCTGACCGATTCGGCGAGCTGCTTGAGCAGGTCGGCGGATGCGCGCTGCTGATCCTCGATCGCGCCGAGACGGATCTGTGCTGCCTCTACCGCAGTCGCCGTTTCGCGAACGGCGTTGCTTCGCACGGTCGAGTCAATCAACCCGTCAACGGCCCTCAGCAGCAGAGGCAGCTGGCTGAGCACGGAGGTCCAGGGCACTCGTGGCGGCATCACTCACCAGAATACAGCGGGGCTCCTACAATTTACCTATGAAATGGCTGTTCACCGTCGTCGCACTCGCCTCGCTCGCCTGCACGAGTGCGGCACAGGACACGGGCGACGCTCCTCGCGGCGGCGTCGAGCAAGGGCCGCCGAATGCGCCCTGGCAGCGGCCCGCCTTCCCCGGCCAGACGCGCGCGACTGAACGTCGGACAGGCGTTGCCTTCGACGTCATTACCGTTGCCGACGGACTCGATCACCCCTGGGGCCTCGCGTTCCTGCCCGATGGGCGAATGCTCGTGACGGAGCGCGCCGGGCGGCTGCGACTGGTTGGCAGCGATGGCCGAGTGTCCGATCCGATCGCAGGTCTGCCGGCGATCGACGTTGGCGGGCAGGGCGGTCTGCTCGACGTCGCACTCGATCCGTCGTTCATCACCAATCACGTCATCTACTGGAGCTACTCGGAGCCGCAGCGCGGCGGCAACAACACGGCGGTCGCGCGTGGACAACTTGTGGACGGCTTCCAGCCGCGCGTCGATCGCGTCCAGGTCATCTTCCATCAGACGCCGTCGCTCGACTCGTCGCTGCACTTCGGCGGCCGCCTCGTGTTCGCGCGCGACGGAACGTTGTTCATTACCTTGGGCGAACGGTCGATCACTCAGGGACGCCTGCAGGCGCAACGACTGGACGGCACGCTCGGCAAGATCGTGCGCATCAACACAGATGGATCGATTCCACCCGATAACCCGTTCGTCGGCCGCACGAGTGTGCGCCCGGAGATCTGGTCACTCGGCCATCGAAACGTGCAGGCGGCGACGCTTCATCCCGACACGGGAGAGCTGTGGGAAGTCGAACACGGCACGCGCGGCGGCGACGAGATCAACATCGCGCGCGCAGGCAAGGACTACGGGTGGCCGACGATCGCGTACGGCATCGAGTACGCCGGCGGACCGATCACGGGCGGCATCACCGCGAAGGCGGGGATGGAACAGCCGCTGTATTACTGGGACCCGGTGATCGCGCCGAGCGGCATGACTTTCTATACCGGCGATCTGTTTCCCGAGTGGAAGGGCAGCCTGTTCGTCGGCGGCCTGGCGAGTCAGGCGCTGGTGCGGCTCGATGTCGAGGGTGAGCGCATCACGGGCGAGGAACGCCTGCTCACCAACATGGGCCGCCGGATCCGTGACGTCGTGCAGGGCCCCGACGGGGCCCTGCATCTGCTCACGGACGAATCCCGCGGCCAGATTCTCAAACTGATGCCTCCGGCCCGGCAGCCCTTGCGACGCTGACAGAGAGGCGACGGGGCGGACAGTATCGGTCCGCTCCGTCAGATGGCTACGGTTCGCTCGGAACGCCGCAGACGTTCGCGTTGATCGCGGGAATGGCGGTAAGGTAATCGTAGATCGCCAGCAAATCACGATCGGACATTGACTGGTAAACGGGCCACGGCATCACCTGAAGCACCTGCCCTGGGTCATCCGGGTCTTCGCCAGTGCGCATGACGTGGAGGAACTCCTCCGCGGTCAGTCCCGCCGGTTTCCCGTCTTCCCATGGAGTAATGTCGCGGGACACCACACCGGGACCAAATGGCCTTCCGCCGGCCATGTAGCAGGGCACGTTCACCTGCTTGGGCGCTCCGAGGAACAAGAATGGGTTCTGGGTGTACGACGGCCAAGTGTGACACTCGTTGCAGACACCAACGGCATTGACAAGATAGCTACCCAGTCCGATACTCGCGCGGTTCCTACCCTGGACATCCAGCGGAATACCCTGGTCTTTTGCATAGGCGTACCCGATTTGAATGCGCGAAGCGTCGCCGTCTGGCTGATCAGCGTGCAATGCAGCGATCCCCATAGACGCCACGAAGACGGTTACCGATAGCGCTATCAGCGAGCGTGGTCTCATGTGTGTACCTCCCTGGTACTTCCAGCGAGACGCGACGACGAGCCGAAGCGCCGTCGTCCGCGCGTGGCCGCTGGAACCCGCATCGTACGTGCGGCGGATCCGCGCGTCAACGCGGACCATGCGGACTCCTCACGCGACTCGGATCAGTTCGTCGCCGGCTCGGGGAACGGCGCCGGCGTTCCCTCTGGCAACGGATAGCGATCGACGTTGAGGGCCATCGCCACGAGGTCGTAGTAGCCCATCACCCCGATCAGATCGACAACGCCCTGCTCGCCGAGCAGATCGACGGCGGCCTTGAACGTCGCGTCGCTCACGCGACGGCGGTCGCGCAGCTCGCTGCAGAAGTTGTAGACGACCGTTTCGTCCTTCTGCATCATCGTCGGTCGACGACCGGCTTGAATCGCATCGATGATCGCGTTGTTCAATCCCGCCTGCTGCGCCGCCGTCTTGTGCGCGCTCCACTCGTACCCCGAGGACCACCATTTGGCGGTCATGATGATGGCCATCTCGTTCAGCCGTCGGGGCACGGTGGACTTGAACCGCACGTACTCGCCGAGCTTCTGCGCGAGGTTGCCCATCTCGGGGCTGCGAAGTAATACGTTGAACGGGCCGCTCAACGAGGTGCGGCTGCCCGCCAGCAGGTCGTTCACCATCGTCTTCTGAGCGGGATTCAGCTGCTCCCACGTCAGCGGCTTGAAACGGTCGCCGCGCAGATCGAGCTTCCTCGCTTCCTGCGCGATGACCACGCCGGCCGCCATCCCAATGAGTCCGACAATCAACATTCTCTTGAGCATGAACTTCTCCAAAACTTGGCGTCGGGAATTCTACGCCTTAACTCCCAACTCCCAAGCTCCAACGCCCAAACGCCCGAGACGTTGGAAGTTGGAAGTTGGAAGTTGACGTTGTGAACCCTTACTGCAACGCGTTCAACCGCGCCTGGCCGTTCGGCGCTCCGAGGCCGGTCACGTCGTCATACCCCGGACGCACGTGGATCGTCAGCACCTGGTCGTAGTCGAACAGTCGCTTCGAGTAGCGATAACCGTCGCTCGCATCGACCGAGTTGATGAAGTCGTTGCGAACGACTCCGGTATACGTCGCCAGATCGGCCTTGGTGATGTCGTAGTATGCGCTGGTTCCTGCGGCGGCGTACAGCTTCGGATTGGCGAATCCGAGCGGTGCGTCCCGCAGCTGAACGGCCAGGGCGATCATGCCTGCCAGCAGCGGCGACGACAGGCTGGTCCCGCCGATTCGATACTCCGAATACTTGACCGTGCCATCGGGGAACGTCTGCGTCTGGCCGACGAGCATGCCCGTCTGAATCTCGCCGTCGGCCGACACATCGGGCACCGCGCGCATGGCGGCACCGCCCCATCGCTTCGAGATCGCGTCCGGGACGACGCCCGCCTGATACGACGGCTGCGCGAACAAACGGCTGGTGCCACCGCCGGACCCGTACAGGAACGACAGCGTGCCCCATTCGCCTGTGCCTTTGTCGAAGATCGAGCGGGCGGTCTCCCACCCGAGCTCGAAGAGCCGGTTATTGTTGGCGTCGACGCCCAGTGCCGTTCCTCCCGCCGCCGTCACCCATGGACTCGACGCGGGAAAGTCAGCGGACGGCGTGGCGTTGGAGTCGCCGCCGGTGTTGTCGCCGCTGTCACCAGAGGAAAACAATACGGTTATCCCCTCGATCGCGGCCTGTATCAACGTGTCGTTGTACGGCTTGATGTAGCCCGGCGGCAGCGCTTCTCCGGCGAACCCGTACGAATTGGTCACGATGTCGGCGAGATGCTGATCGACGACGTGATTGAGCGCGCTGTCGAGATCCTGATAATTGTTGGGTGCACCGACGTAGACGATCGATGCGCCCGGCGCCATCGTGTGCACGGCCTCGACATCGAGCGTCTCCTCGCCGGACCATCCTTCCGGATCCTGCCTTGGATTCTGCGGCCGCCGATACGTGCCTGGCGCGACGACCTCACGGAACAGGCCGCGAATGGATGGCAGCCCATGCAGCGCCGAGTACTGTTCGACGTCGGACACGATCGTCGTCGATGCGTAGGCGTCGATCACGGCGACGGTGACGCCGCGTCCGTCGTTGCCGTTGACGATCGCCGACGTCATTCCATATGCGCCTTGAAGTTGCGCGCCCGCATAGCCACAAGGCACCCAGTCCGGCGGCACAGGTGGCGGCAACACCGTTCCGTCCGGAGTTGGCGTGTTCTGCAGCGTCTTCTCACCCCAGTAGGTCGAGCAGGGCGGCGCGTTGACGAATGCCGGCGGCGGGTTCGCCGCGGGTGATGCGTAGACGTGGATGAGCGCCGCCGATTCGTCGAGGCCGATCACGCCTGCGATCGCCGGCAGCGACGACGGAACAGTCAGGTTCTTCTGCGGCGAGCGCAATGCCACCGAACCGACGCGATACATGCTGAACGTCGTGTCGAAGGCGGCCGATGCCTGACCAACCGTACCAATCGCTTCGATGAAATGTCGATTGGCCGGCGTATAGCCAACCGTGAATCCTTGATCCTTCAACCACGCGACGACCGTTGATACATCCTGTCGTGAGGGTGAGAACCGGCTGCGGAATTCGGTCGGCGAGAGGAACTGACCTGAGAGCGCGTTGCCTGGTGTCGAAGCCGCGAGCGCGTATTCAGCGGCGGCGTTGCCGTTCTGCCAGGGCAGATAGATACGAAACACAACGGTGTCGCTGCTCGCGGCGGGTCCGACGAGATTCGCGCGAGCGGCCCACGAAGGCACGCTGCCAGTCAGCGCAACGCGATCAGCACTCGTACTTACACGGGACACAAGGCCCGAACACACGGCCACGGCGACGAGAGTCAGGAGAATCGAGGTGCGTCGTCTCATCACACGAGTACCCTCCGAAAGGGTTACTGAATTGTTCAACTGAGTGGTTATCGTCCCACACGGCTCTTTCATGTCGCAACGAACCCCTGAGTCTCCCACAGCCACCTAGATGGTGGTTGGTGGATCGTCGTTCGTCGCGAATCGGGAGGGCTACTATCCACTAACCACCACCCACCATCTAGGGTTGTGTCAGCATAGGCGCCTATGCAGAGAGCTCTGCTTTTCTTGTTCGCGATGTTATGGGCGCACACCGCGGCAGCCCAGAACCTGGTCATTATCAATGCCCGCATCCTGGACGGGAAAGGCGGCGCAATCGACCGGGGATCGATCGTCGTCCGCGACGGCAAAATCGCGTCTGTTGCCGCGGGCACGGCCACGCCGCCATCGGGTGCGCGTGTTATCGATGCGCAGGGGCGGACGGTCATGCCCGGCTACATCGATGCGCATCGTCATCTGATCCAGGGCGACGGTCAGCGATGGTTGAAGGAGCAGGCACCGGCGCGGATGCAGGAATTTCTGGAGGCCGGGTTCACGACTGTCCTGTCCGCGATCGATCAACGCGACGCGATCCTCGAGCTGCGCCGGAAGCTCCAGTCGGGTGAGATGAAGGGGCCGCGACTGTTCTCGGGCGCGTTCATTCTGCTCGCAGGACAGGCCGCTCCGCGTGGCGGTGGCGCGGCCGCGCCACGTGGGGGCGGTGCGCAGCCGAGCGATCCTGCTCGATTCGATACGTCCCGTCCGCCGCGACGACCGACGACCGCTGCACCGGCCATCCCACGGGAGCAGACGCTGAAAGACGTCGAGACCGCCGCGAAGATGGGATTCGACTACATCAAGACGGTGCTCACGGTCACGCCCGGCGGCCCGGAGAAGGACACGCTCAAGCTGATCGTGCAGGAGGGCAAGAAGCACAACGTGCCGACGATCACGCACGCCGTGTCGGTGATCGACACGCTCGCGGCCGTCGAGGCTGGTCCCGCCGTTCTCGTGCACACGCCGCACATCGGGCGCCTCGAGGAAGATCCGACGGCAGTGCAGAAGATCGTCGGCGCGCGGATTCCGATGACCTCGACGCTCGCCGTCTTCCTGCCGCACTTCGGACGCGACAACAAGCCGCTGTTCCGTGACGCGTTCCCGTTTCCCTGGGACACGATTTCGAGCGCGGGACAGGGACCGGTGAATGCGCGTCTGCTGTGGGAAGCGGGCATCAGCTACGGCTACGGCACCGATACCCAGTGGCCGCCGCGCGAGTCGTTGGCCGATGAGCTCCGTGCGCTGCAACTCGTCTTCTCGCCGAAAGACATCATCACGATCCTGACGAGGAACGCGGCCAATTCAACACTGCATGCGGATCAGATTGGTACGCTCGAACCAGGCAAGCTCGCCGACATCGTCATCCTGAACGGCGATCCGCTGATGAATGTGACGAACCTGCTCGACGTGCGGACCGTGATCAAGGGGGGCACGGTTGTCGTGGACAAGAGCGCGCGTCGCTGAGAAACCGGGCCCGGTTTCATGTACATTCTGGAATGCTAAGGAGTACACCACTGATGCGAAGAGTGCTGAATGCGGTTCTGGCGCTGACTGTAGCAACGACACTGAGCGTGGCGCTCGCCGCGCAGGGCGGAGGCGGCCAGGGCGGTGGTCGCGGCGGTGGCCGCGGATTCAATCTGCCGCCACTGTTGATGGAAACCGACGCGTTCCCGGATGGAGGCATCGTGCCGGCGAAGTACGTCTCGGCCAACAACGGCGCGAGTGTGCTGCCTGCCTTCAAGATCTCGAATGCGCCGGCGGGGACAATGAGCTATGCCGTGATCTTCCACGACCTCGACGTGGCGCTGATGGGCGGGACCGGCGATGTGCTGCACTGGATGGCGTGGAATATTCCGGCGTCCGCGAACGGCTGGCCGGAAGGCAGCCTGCCGGCGGGATCGGTCATGGGCAACAACCTCCGTGGACAGGCGGCCTACATGGGTCCGGGTGCGCCGGCGGGGCCGCGCTATCACCACTACGTGTTCGAGCTGTATGCGCTCAACGCGAATCTCGATATCCCGCAGACGTCGAGCCGCGACGATCTGATCAAGGCGATGCAGGGCAAGACCGTCGCGAAGGCTGCCTACGTCGGCCGCTTCCGCTCCGGTGAAGCGCCCGCGCCCGGCAGACAGTAGATCGACTCCAGCCGAGGGCCGCGATCGACGCGGCCCTCACCTTTCTTCACTGATCGACATCCACGCTGTCCCTGGCTCGTCCGTACCGCCGTCCCTCGTTCGACGATCGTTACCGAGCCGGGATATAACAGCGTGCATGACGACTACAGCGAGGCAGGACATCGTCACGCAGCGGATCACGCTGCAGATCAACGGCGAGTCACATCCACTCGACATCGACACGCGCGCGACCTTGCTCGACACGCTGCGTGAGTATCTGCAGCTCCCCGGCACGAAGAAAGGCTGCGACCACGGCCAGTGCGGCGCGTGCACCGTGCACGTGAACGGCCGACGCATCGTCTCGTGTCTGACGCTGGCCGTGATGCACGATGGCGACGAGATCACCAGCATCGAAGGACTCGCGCGCGACGGCGAGCTGCATCCAATGCAGGACGCGTTCATCGAACACGACGCGTTCCAATGCGGCTACTGCACCGCCGGACAGATCATGTCGGCGGTCGCGCTGCTCGGCGAGCCGTGCGGCGCGTCCGACGATGACGTGCGGGAGAGCATGAGCGGCAATCTGTGCCGGTGCGGCGCGTATCCGAACATCGTCGACGCCGTGCAATCGGTGCGCGGCAATCGGTAGGAGCACACATGCAGCCATTTGCCTTTCAGCGCGCTGCGAGCGAAGACGACGCGATCGCGCTGGCCGCTCGTCCCGATGCGGTGTTCGTGGCCGGTGGCACGACGCTGATCGATTTGATGAAGCTGAACGTGGCGACGCCTGGCGCGCTCGTCGACATCAACGCGCTGCCGCTGACCGGCATCGACGTGCTCGCAGACGGCGCCATCCGTATCGGTGCGCTCGTCAGGAACAGCGATCTCGCCCATCATCCCGACGTGCAGGCCACATGTCCGGTGCTCAGTCAGGCGTTGCTGGCCGGCGCGTCAGCGCAACTGCGAAACATGGCGACGGTGGGCGGGAACCTGCTGCAGCGTACGCGCTGCTACTACTTCCGCGATCCGATCTATGCGTGCAACAAGCGGACGCCAGGCGCCGGCTGCGCCGCGATGGAGGGGTTCAACAGAATCCACGCGGTGCTCGGCGTGAGCGATCACTGCATCGCCACGCATCCCTCCGACATGGCGGTCGCGCTCGTTGCGCTCGACGCCGACGTGCACATCCGCGGGAAGGCAGGCGAGCGACGCGTGGCGATTACCGACTTCCACCTGCTGCCGGGCGACACACCGGACAAGGAGACCGTGGTCGCGGCGGGTGAGCTCGTCACCCACGTCACGATTCCAGCGCGTCGATTCGCGCAGCGCTCCGCCTACGTCAAGCTCCGCGACCGCGCGTCCTATGAGTTCGCGCTCGCGTCTGCCGCGGCAGCGCTCGACCTGCACGACGGAGTCGTTCGTGACGTACGAATCGCTCTCGGTGGCGTCGCCACGAAACCATGGCGTGCCACCGCAGCCGAAGACGTGTTGCGGGGCGGCAAGGCGGACGCGGCGACGTTTGCAGCGGCGGCCGACGCTGCCCTTCGTGACGCGACGCCACGGCGCGACAACGCCTACAAGATCGAGCTCGCCAAACGCGCGGTGATTCGAGCGCTGCATCTGGCGAACGTCACCGGTGTGGACAGGTCATGACGATCGAGGCGCGAAGATGTGGAGCCTCGCTCGTATGCAGTGCTGGCTTTGCCCCGCGTCGCGGGGCGGGCCGTCTTGACGGAGCGTAACTTGACTCAAAAGGCAACATCCGGAGCCGTCAAGACGGCCAGCG
>Ga0111539_10003916_pt1 | contig 19576 bp, 16 predicted proteins | sample RhiMethybrSRZTD1_FD_79667 | JGI IMG/M metagenome (GOLD analysis project Ga0111539, IMG submission 79667) | Populus rhizosphere microbial communities from Tennessee, USA - Rhizosphere MetaG P. TD hybrid SRZTD1 (version 2) (version 2) | ecosystem: Host-associated > Plants > Roots > Rhizosphere >... | reverse complement strand
TCAAAAAGTGGGTCATACTACCGCCAAGTGAAGAAAGGCGCCAGACCCTTCTACGCCCTGCCCGACCTCGGCTCCGGCCACCGCAGCCGCGTCTTCCGCCGCCTGCTCGACGAGGCCGTCCGGCTGGTGCGGCGCGGGAGCATCCCGTCCGTGGCCGAGGTGGCCCAGGGCGCCGGCGTGTCGCGCGCCACGGCGTATCGCTACTTTCCGTCCCGCTCGAAGCTCGTGAGCGCGGTGATCGCCGAGGCGCTGGGGCCGGTGCGCCGTGCGGTGCCCCGCCAGGGCGACGCCAAGCAGCGACTCCACGAGCTGCTCGACCGCACCTATTCGCGCTTCGCGGAGTACGAGCCGCACATGCGCGCCGCGCTCCAGCTGGCGCTCGAGCATCGCTCGCTGGAGGCCGCGGGGCTGCTCGAGGAAGAGCCCTTCCGGCGCGGGCAGCGAACCGAGATCCTCGCTACCACGCTTCAGCCGCTGCGCCGACGCCTGCCGCCCCGTACCTACCGCCGCTTGCTGAAGGCGCTGGCGGTCGTCTACGGTATCGAGCCCATGATCATCCTCAAGGACATCTGCGGCGCGACCGATCGCGAGACCGAGGCCGTGGTGCGGTGGATGATGGACGCGTTGGTCGACGCGGCGCTCCGGGAGGCCCGGTAGCCGAAGCCGCCCGAGTCCGCACCGTTGAACGGACCGCCGCCAGGGGGTAGCATCGGCGCCATGCCCGTCGAGATCATCGGCATGATCGGTGTGAAGCCGGAGGGAGCGGACGGGGCAGCCGTGCACGTGATCGGCGGCGCCGTCGACACGCAGTGGGTGCGCGCCTTCGCCCAGGCGCACGAAAAGGCCGACTTCGACCGCGTGCTCGTGGGGTACACCTCCACGTCGGCCGAGGGATTCGCGGTGACCGGGTACGCGGCCGCGCACACCGAGCGGCTCAGCTACCTCATCGCGCACCGGCCCGGCTTCGTGGCCCCCACGCTGACCGCTCGCGCCGCCGCCACGCTGGACCACGTGACCAACGGCCGCGTCGCGCTGCACATCATCACGGGCGGCAGCGACGCCGAGCAGACGCGTGACGGCGACTGGCTCGATCACGACACGCGCTATCGCCGCACCGACGAATACCTGGACGTGCTGCGCCGCATGTGGACGGCGCCCGAGCCGTTCGATCACACCGGCGAGTTCTACCGGTTCGCCAAGGCGTTTTCGGAGGTCAAGCCGCTCCAGGCCGGCGGGATCCCGCTCTACTTCGGCGGAGCCTCCGGCGCGGCCGCCACGGTGGCGGCCAGGCACTGTGACGTGTACGCGCTCTGGGGCGAGCCGCTCGCCGCCGTCAAGCAGCGGATCGCCGACATCCACGAGAAGGCCGCGGCCCTCGGCCGCCACCCACGCATCAGCGTGTCGCTGCGACCGATCATCGCGCCCACGGAGACGCAGGCGTGGGAGCGCGCGCGTCGGATCCTCGCCAAGGTGATGGAGGCCAAGCCGAGCGTGGTGGGCGAGGGCGCGGGCATGCGCCCGCAGGCCGTGGGGGCCCGGCGGCTCGTGGACTTCGCGCGCGAGGCCGAGGTGCACGACAAGCGCCTGTGGACCCCGATCGCCGCGGCCATGGGCGGCGCCGGCAACACCACCGCGCTGGTCGGCACCCCCGAGCAGGTGGCCGAATCCCTGCTCGACTACTACGACCTCGGCTGCACGACGCTGCTCATCCGCGGCTTCGATCCGCTGAATGACGCGGTCGACTACGGCCGCGAGCTGATTCCGCTCGTGCGGGCGGAGGTGGCCCGTCGTGATCGGTCGGCCATGATCCGGGCGTGACCACGTTTCTGGCCGTCGTCGGCAGCGTCACGCCACCCGGCCGCTTGAACGCGGCGATCGCCACCGCGGTGGAGATCGCCGCGGCGCGGTCCGGCGTGTCGGCGTCGCTGCTGAACCTGGCCGATCACCGCGTGTCGTTCGCCGACGGCCGCCCGCCACGAGAGTTCGACGATGACACGGGCAGGGTGGTGGCGCGCGTGGCCGATGCCGACTGCGTGCTCCTGGCCAGCCCCGTCTATCGCGGCACCTACACCGGCGCGCTCAAGAATCTGCTCGACCTCACCCCCATCGAGGCGCTGCGCGCCAAGCCCGTGGGCATCGTGGCCATGGGCGCGACACCGCATCATTACCTGGGCGTGGACTGGCAGCTCCGCGCGGTGCTGGCGTGGTTCGGCGCGCGCGTGGTGCCGACCAGCGTGTATCTGGAGTCGGCGCACTTCCGCGACGGCGCGCTCACCGATCAGGCGTCGCGCGCGGCGCTGTCCGATCTCGTCGATGCGCTGCTGGCCATGCCGCTCACCGCCGGCGGCGCCTTCGGACCGCCGCCGCTCGCCGCCGGCCGCGGCTAGGCTGCTGCCGCCCTAGGATCCCGTCGGGGTAACGAGGGGCGCCACGGCTGCGCCGGGGCGTCCCGAGCCGCCCTGGGGGGGCTTGGGGGGCCCGTGCGGGGCCCCCCATGGAACTAGGGGCCGAGGCTGCCGGCCTTGCGTCCAGCGGCCAGGATCCCGTCGACGAGCGCATAGGCGCGGCTGCGATCGACGTTCCGGACGTGGTGGATGATGCGGTTGCGCGCCGCCGAGGTCAGATAGAAGCGCTCGTAGAGAACGTTGCGGCCGGCGAGGCTCGACCCCACGAAGTCCCAGGCGAGACGGAACAGCGCGGCCCGCTCCTCGGCGTCGATCCCCTTCGCGCCGTGCAGGAACTCGTCGATCAGGGGCCGGAGGGTGGCGTCGTCGAGCTGCCGCCGGCTCGGCGTGGCCAGCAGGTTGTGGCTGCCGATGAGCATGAGGATCTCGTTCACCCGGGGGAACCAGGTCGCCAGGAGTGATCGCATGGGAGCGAGAGGGCGACCGTCGGGGAACCATACCCCGTCGCCCACGTCGCGGCCGTGCTCGGCAGAAAGCAGGACGGCGCTCCGGGCGACCTCGACGTAGTCGAGCAGCTCGCCCAGCATCTCTTGCGTGACCGGGCTCGCGTCGCCGATCGCCTCGGCCATCCGCGTGGCCAGACCGTAGGCGAACTCGAGCTTGGTGAGCGCGCGGATGGTGGTCTGATTCGTCAGGTTGTCGCGCAGGCCGGTCGTGCCGACGGTGTTGTAGAGATCGATGCTCCCGTCGATGAACAGCCGCTCGCGCGGGATCTCCACGTCGTCGAAGATCACGAAGGCGTCCTGCTCGTCGAAGCGGGTCGACAGGGGCCGATCGAACACGTGCGCACCGGGCGTGGCCACGCTGTCACGGCACATGAAGAGGAGGCCCGGGGTGTCCACGGGGATCGAGAAGGCCAGGGCATAGGCCTCGGCCCCCGCGGGCAGTGCATGCGCCGGGTACACCGCGATCTCGTCGGCGAACGGCGCCAGGGTCGCCAGGATCCGGGCGCCGCGCACCACGATGCCCGCCTGGCTCTCGGCGGTCTTGTGCAGGGGCACCCGGTTGCCGAGGATCTGGGCGTCGGTCGATTTGTCGATCGTGGGGTGGATGATCGTGTGGGTGAGGGAGATGTCCTGCCGGGCGAGCCGCTTCTGGAAGGCGACGAGGTTGTGCGCGCCTTCCTCATTCCGCCCGTCCGCGCCGAGCCAATCCTTCCAGCGCCCGGCAAAGCTGGCGAACTTGACGTTCATGTAGTCGGGCGTGCGACCCATGAGGCCGACGGTGGCCTCGGCGATGCGCCCAAGACCACGGTTGCGCCGCTTCAGATCATCGACCGAACGCGGGATCATGTGCCCGACGTTGAGAGGCTCGCCGGTCTCCGGGTCCGGCGTCAGGCACTCGTCGGGGAACGCGCGGAGCCGGTCGAAGACACCGGCGAGGGTCTGCGCGCCGCCGGCCAGCGCGGGATGCGTGGTCACATCATCGACGCGCTCGCCCTCGAGCCAGAGCTGCCGCTTGGTGCGACGCAATCCCTGGAGAAACTGCTCGCCCGACCGTGCTCCCATGGGTGCCGTCCCTCAGGGGTGCGGACCCCACGGGGCCGCGGTCAACAGCTTGACCTCCTGGGAGGCGAGCAGCGGCCGGAACTTCACGGCGAAGCCCTCGACGAAGTCCTTGTTGGCGAAGACCGAGGCCCAGTGCGCGCGACGGTCGGCGTCGTCGTCGAACTTCCAGAGATGGACGAGCTGGTTGATCATGCCCGTGTCGGCCTGGAAGTAGCCGATCAGCTTCTTGTCCTGGCCGCCCTTCTGCAGCGCCGGATAGCCGAACTCGCTGTACAGCTTGACGGCCTCGCCCATCTTGCCGACGTGAAGCGTATAGGTCCGCATCTCATACACCGTCATGGGGGTCCCTCCCGAGTCCTGTTGATGTTTCGTTCAGCGGACCGAGTCAAAATCGGTGAGCGTGAGAGTAGCCCGGCGACCCAGGGTGATCAAGAGACCTGGAGCTGACCGTGGGGGTGGACAGAATCGCGAGAACGCATGAGGATAGAGGCCCGGAGGACGCCATGAAGGGTGTCGTGTTTCTTGGAGATCGCAAGCTCGAGCTGAGGGAGTTCCCCGATCCGACACCAGGTCCCCGCGATGTGATCCTCGAGATCAAGGCCTCGGGGATGTGTGGCAGCGATCTACACAACTATCGCGCCCCGGCTCATGCGCCCGGCACCGTCACCGGTGGTATCAAGCGCGAGGCCGGCATGATCGCCGGCCACGAGCCCTGCGGCGTCGTGGCCGCGGTGGGCGCCGGTGTCAGCGACAAGGAGGTCCGGGTCGGTCAGCGCGTTATGGACCACCACTACGATGGCTGCGGCAACTGCAAGCATTGCCGGGCCGGCTGGACGCAGATGTGCCTCGCGGGCACGGTGGTCTACGGCTCGGGCGGACACGGCGGACACGCCAAGTACATGAAGGTGCCGGTCTCCACGCTGGTGCCGCTCCCCGACGCGCTCTCCTTCGTGACCGGCGCGGCGATCTCGTGCGGCACCGGCACGGCCTGGGGGGCGCTGAAGCGGATCAATTTGCAGGGCGGCGAGACGATCGCCATCTTCGGCCAGGGCCCGGTGGGCCTCTCCGCGACGCAGCTGGCCGTCGAGATGGGCGCCCGCGTGATCGCCATCGACGTCGAGCCCGAGCGGCGCAAGCTCGCCCAGGCATTCGGCGCGCACGAGGTGATCGACGGCAGAGCCGGTGACATCGTGAAGGCGATCCGCGACCTGACGCACGGCGAGGGTGCGCACAAGACGCTGGACGCCTCCTCGGCGCCGGACGCCCGCGCGGCGGCCGTGCGCTCGGTGCGCTCGTGGGGCACGGCGTGCTTCGTGGGCGAGCGCGGGCAGGTGACGCTGGACGTGAGCCCGGATCTCCTGCGCCGGCAGGTGACGCTGGTCGGCTCCTGGACCTTCTCGAAACAAGGCCAGGCCGAGTGCGCCGAGTTCGTCGCGGACCGGAAGGTCGACGTGGAGAAGCTCTTCACGCACCGCTGGCGGCTCGAGCAGGCGGAGGAAGCCTACAAGCTCTTCGACACGCAGACGACCGGCAAGGCCGTCATCCTGCCGGCCTGAGCGAGTGTCGATTTCGGCCGGCCTCGTTCGACGTATATGAGGAAGGTAGAGTCCGGCGCGCGGTGGTTGCCGGCCGGACGGGAAGGATGAGACCCATGGGAGCCAAGACAGGAGCACTGGCCACACAGCTCGAAGCCAAGGCTCGCGACGCTGTGGCGACGCTGGAGAAGCTCAGCGATGCGGACTGGATGAAGGTGACGGCGGCGGAGAAATGGACCGTGGGGGCGACCGCGCACCATCTGGCGGGCGGGCTGGAGGCGGTGTCCGGCATCGTGACCGGCATCGTGGCCGGGACGCCGCCACGCGGCGGCTTCACGATGGCCATCCTGGACCAGATGAACGCCCAGCACGCGAAGGAGCATGCCAACTGCACGAAAGCCGAGACGGTCGCGCTGTTCCAGAAGGGCGCGGCGACGGCGTCCGCGATGCTCCGCGGCCTGAGCGACGATCAGCTGGCGAAGAGCGGCACGGTGTTCAGCGATGCGCCACCGATGACGGCCGAGCAGCTCATCATGCGCGCGCTGCTCTCACACATCGACGAGCACATCGGGAGCATCCGCAAGACCGTCGGTATCTGAGGCGCGAGAGCGCGGAAGCTGCTACAACGTCCGGACAATCAGCGAGGCGCCGGTGACGAAGAGCGCGGTCCCGATCGCACGGGCCATCGTCGCCGGCGCCACGTTCACGTGTACGCGATGACCGATCCAGAGTCCGGCCCCGGCCACGGGAAGCAGGAGCATCACGGCGATCCAGAGTGCGTGGGAGACCAGGAGCCCGGCAAGGGCGAAGGCCACGACGCGTAACCCGACGTTCAGGATGACCATCTGGGAGATCGTCGCGCGCTGAGCCGCCGGATCCGGGATGCGGCCGGCGATGTACACGACGTACGGCGGACCGCCCATGCCGAAGAGCGCACCGACGATACCCCCGAGCACGCCGGCGGGCGCCGCCCAGTACCGGCTGAGGCGTCGCGCCGGGCCGCGCCGAACGATCACATAGAGCGCGTACCCGCACACGAAGAGCCCCAGCGTCAGCAGCGTTGCGTTGCGTGGAAGTCTGACGAGCAGCGTGACGCCCAGCGTGAGCCCCACGAGGGTGAAGGGAACCAGAGTCAGCAGCTCTCGCGTATCCGCCCGCTTGCGCGTATGAAACCCCAGCGCCAGCGCCGCGCTGAGGTCGAGGAGCGCGGCCAGGGACAGCACGAAGGTCAGCGGCAGCACATGGGCCAGGACGGGGATCGTGATGGGAGAGGCGCCGAAGCCAGTGGCGCCGAAGATCGTGTACCCGATCAGGACGACGAGCCCTACCAGGACCAGCATCTCGGGCGTGAGTGCCATTGGCGGGACGGGGCGTCAGCTGCGTGAGACGGCCCGCCCCCGGCGCCAGAGCGACCACGACATGCCGACGGCCAGGATGGTGGCGACGCAGAACAGGCCGAGCCATTTGATCGCGTCGACGTTGTCGATCGGCAGCCAGCCCCACCTGGCCACGAGCCAGAAGACCGCGGCCAGGAGCGCGTTGACCAGCAGCAAGCTGAGGCCGCCGATCGAGCGCAGGGTGAGCCGCAGGCAGATGACCCACCCGATCAACAGGACGACGCCGACGAACACGGTCGACGGCTGCCACGCGAAGCCGGTGCTCTTCACCCAGGCGTAGTACGAGTAGCGGGTCGGATTGTAGGTGGCGCCGGCCACCAGCAGCGCCAGCGCGAACCGGGCGAGGAACCCGCCGAGCGTGAGCCGAGGGGCGACGACCATCGTCGCCATCATACTCAGGACGCTCGCCGGTTGCGACCGCCGTCGCGCGCGACTACGATCGCGGTCATCATGACGTTGTCGATGAGACGCGCTCTGGCTGCGCTCCTGCTGAGCTCGATCGTGGCCGGATGCGGCACAACGCCGAGCAAGGGGCCCGATGCGTCGCCGGCGACGACCGTGCTCGTGGGCGGTCGGGTCCAGGTGGCTCCCGACGCCCCCGCGATTTCTGACGGGGTGGTCGTTCTGCGCGATGGCGACATCACGGCGGTTGGCAGCCGGGACAGCGTGCGCGTTCCGCCGAACGCCGAGGTGCTCGATTGCACCGGGGCCACGATCACCGCTGGCTTCTGGAACAGCCACGTCCACTTCACGCAGCCGGTGTGGTCGGGGGCTGCCACCGCCCCGGCCGCGCGCCTGACCGATGGCCTCCGCGCGATGCTGACGTCGTACGGCGTGGTCCGTGTTCTCGACACCGGCTCGGAGCCGGGCAACACCGACGCGCTTCGCCAGAGGATCGAGAGCGGGGAGGTGCCCGGACCCTTCATCATGAAGGCCAGTGGCAGCTTCGTGCCCGTGGGCGGGAGCCCCTACTATGTCCTGCCGGCTCGCCTGCCCGAGCTCGCGAGCCCGTCGGCTGCAACCGCCATGGTCGACGCCGTCGCGACCCGAGGGGCCGAGGGCGTGAAGCTCTTCACCGGATCGTGGGCGTCCCGGACGTCGATCGTCGTGATGCCACTCGATGTCGTTCGCGCTGCCGTGGACGCTGCGCATCGCCGCGGCCGGTTCGTCATCGCCCACCCGTCCAACAGTGCGGGCGCGCGGGCAGCCATCGAGGGCGGCGTCGACATCCTCGCGCACACGTTCCCGACCGAGCTCGACCGCCGCCCCTGGGACCGAGCCCTGCCGGGCATGATGCGCGAGCGTGGCATGGCGCTCATCCCCACCCTGAAGCTCTTTCCCGACGAGCTGAAGAAGGTCGACCTCCCGCCTGCGGTCGTCGCCACGGTACTCGGTCACGGCCAGGCCCAGCTCCGTGCCTTCACCGAGCTCGGCGGTCAGGTCCTGTTCGGCACCGATGTCGGATACATGACCGACTACGATCCCACGGACGAGTACGTCTTCATGCAGGCCGCCGGCCTGTCGTACGCGCAAATTCTGGCCTCGCTGACGACGGCGCCGGCCGAACGCTTCGGCGCCGCCGCCAGGGCCGGCAGACTCGTCCCCGGCATGATCGCGGAAGTCGTCGTGCTCGAGGGCGATCCCGAGCGAGACATCAAGGCGCTGGCAAAGGTTCGCTACACGGTACGGGGCGGTCGAATCATCTACCGCAAGACGTCCTGAGGATCCCTCGCTGGTGAGCTGATGCACGCCTGGGATGCGGGGCGGCTTCGGCCGCCCCGCATCCGGCTGACGACAGGCCGCCTCAGCTAGCTGCGGAACAGATCCTGCTCGACGCCCGCCGCGTCGAAGAGGAAGTCGCGCGAGGCCTCGAGCTGGCTGCGAAGCCTCGACAGGTGGACGTCGAGCAGCTGTCCCTTCCACTTGCGGATCTTGCCGGCCACGATCACGGTCTCGACGTTGGTGCGGTCCATCAGCGTGACCACCGCCCCCGGCACGTGATTGAGTGGTGCCACGTTGATCGAGGTCGCGTCGAGGATGAGGATGTCGGCCTCCTTGCCCGGCGACAGCGAGCCGACCTTGTGGTCGAGCCGCAGGCCCTTGGCGCCGTTGATGGTGGCAAAGCGCAGCACATCGCGCGCATTGAGCAGCGGCGGCAGGTTCGCGGGGAACGCCGGCCACGTTCCGGTCGGGAACGTCACGAAGTCGCCCGTATCGAGGACCGCTTGGTTGATGATCAGTCGCTGCATGGTCATGGCGGAGCGCATCTGGGTGAAGAAGTCCGCCGACATGTTGGTTTCGACGTCGGTGCTGAGGGACGGCTCCAGCCCCAGCTGCTGCATCTTGATGATGGGCGGGATGCCGTGGCGCATGTTCATCTCGATCGGGCACGCGATCGAAACATGAGCACCCCGGTTCTTGACCCCGTTCCAGCCGTTGTTCGACATGCCGGTCATGTGGATGAACACATTGTCGGGTCCGAGCCCGATGTCGTTGTTGACGCCGCCGGTACCCGCGGCGAGCTCGTCGAGGATCGGGCGGATGCCGAACGGTGACAGGATGTGCGCCGCGATCTGGACCTTGAGCTCGCGGCCGATCTTCCAGGCCGCGCTGTAGGTCGGCTCCCCGAGATAGACTTCGCCGCCCATGATGAAGCCGACGAGATCGTCGGACGACAAGATCCCCGCCAGGCGCTTCGCATCTTGCGGATACTGGTTCCCCGAGACATTGCCGGCGCTTTCGAAGTAGCCCAGCATGGCACGGCGGCCGGTATCGCGAAGCGCCGCGATGGCTGCATCGGAGTGCTGCGGCGAGTGGTGGATCTGCGAGATGTCGAGCACGGTCGTGACGCCGGCGTCGAGCTGTGAAAGCCCGCCGAATAGCTCGCTGACGTAGACATCCTGCGGCCGGTAGTGGCGGGCGAAGCCAGTCGTCCCGGTCGATCCAGCCAGAACGTTCTCGAAATAGTTCTGCTCCGCGCTCGCCGTTCCCGTGCCGTCGTTGATCAGGATGCTGTCGGGAATCGCGCTTCTGATCGCCGTCCAAGCCTGGTGGTGGTGTGTGTCGATGAAGCCCGGCATGACGATGCGGCCGCGGGCGTCGATCACCGAGGCACCGCCCGCCCGTAGATGGGGTCCCACCGCGAGGATCTTCTTGCCCTCGACCAGCACGTCGGCCTCGGGGAAGTCGCCGACGGCCGGATCCATCGACATCACGGAACCGCCACGGATGATGTAGCGCCGGCCTCGCCGGCCGCTGTCATGCGGCACGTCGGCGCCGTGGGCCTCCGCCGGCCGTGGCGCGAATAGATCGGCCCCGGCGCCGGCCGAGGCGATCCCGCTGACGGCCGTGGCCTTCAGAAAATCGCGGCGCGACGTCGAATAGTGCTGTGGAGTTCCTTCATCGCATAGCTTGCACATGGGCTTCTCCTCCGCGTCGAGTCATTCCCAGGTACAGCGCAAGCAACAGGGGGCGCGCTTCGGAAGGCCGCTCGCCTCTCGGATCGACGGGTGGTGCTTACCGCCCGCCGCCCCTCACGTACAGCGGGGGCACCAGCCTGTCAAGGGGTCCGCGCGGTCACCAGACCCGGAGGCCCGGCGTATTGAGCGGGGTGGTGGCGGCGAGCCTCAGCAAGGTCGGCCCGTACGCCAGCGCGACCAGCAGTCCCGCCGTCACGAGCCACGGCCGCCAGCGGTCGAAAGCCGAGGGGGCGTGATCCGAGCCGGAGAGCGCTTCCGCGAACGGGAGGGCTGGCTGCTCGGCGCGCCGTGACACGGTCACGGTCAACACCATGTTGAGGAAGTAGGCCAGCATGCTCAGGAACATCAAGCTGCCTCCGATTCCGACCAGGGGCAGCAGCGTCTTCCAGTCCGCCTGCATGTAGGCGGCGTGACCCATCATGGTCCGCCGCGGCATGCCGCGCAGTCCGAGCTCGTGCAACGCCGGGGAAAAGAGCAGGACGCCGGCGACCCAGAGCCAGACCTGGGCGAGGGCGAACTTTCGGCTCCACAGCGGGCGTCCCGCCAGGTGCGGTACGAGCCAGTAGGTGATGCCGACGAACGTGAGCATCACGGCGCTGCCGACCGTCAGGTGCAGGTGGCCGGGGACGTACGCCGTGTTGTGGACCACGAGGTTGACGCTGAACGAGGCCAGGATCAGACCGCCGGCGCCACCGAAGGCGAAGAGCACCATGGCCAGCACCTGCGCGGCCAGCGAGGGGTCGCCCCACGGAAGTCGGAGGAACCACGAGAGCCACCCGGTTCCGCCCCGAGCCCGGCCGCCGATCTCGAGCGACGCGACGACGTTGAAGAACGTGAGCAGGCTCGGAAAGAATACCGCGAACGTGAGCAGGGCGTGGAGGAGCTTCCATCCCTGGTGGATGCCCGGGTCTGCGTACTGATGGTGGATGCCGATCGGCGTGGAGAGGAGCAGGAACAGGATGAAGGAGGTGCGCGCCATCGGATCGCTCAGGAGCTTGCCGCCCGCCTGCCGCGGTACCAGGGTGTACCAGGACACGTACGCGGGCAGGAGCCAGAAGTAGACGATCGCGTGGCCGGTGAACCAGAAGAGGGTCCGGGCGAGCAGCGCGTCGGTCCCGACCACGATGCCGAGCGACCAGGGAATCGTGAGCACCAGCATCTCGGCCGCCAGGCCCACGGAGGCGATCGTCCACATGGCAAACGTGACGAGCGACATGAACGCCGCCAGCGGCGTGCGGGTGCCGGGATTTCGTGCCCGCCACGCGCGCCACGTGAGGGCGAGATTCAGGGTGACCAGCCAGGTGCCGGCGACGACCAGGGTGAGACCGATGTAGAACGCCCAGTGCGCCTTGAGCGGCGGGTAGAAGGTGAACATGACCGTCGCCGCATTACCGACCAGCGGAATCGACGCCAGTACCAGCCCGGCCGTCATCAGCCAGAACGTCAGCCAGCCGATCCGCGGGGAGGCCAGCGGCAGGCTCAGCGCCCGGCTGGTCATGAACGGCAGGAATCCACAGATGAAGAACGTGGTGAACACCAGCGCGTTCAGGACGCCGTGGATCGACAGGCTGTGATAGTAGGAGCGGATCACCGGTGCCAGGGACGGGTAGACGTCGATCCCGGCGTACTCCAGCGCCTGGAAGAAGCCGGTGACCACTCCACCGAAGAGCGCGACCAGCGCGATGATGAGGTTCGCGGCGGCGAGCCGGCGCTCCACGGCGGTCATGGCTTGGCTTCTACGATGATCTTGCCGCCCATGGTGTGATGCGCGATGCCGCAGTACTCGTGGCAAATGATCGGGTACTCGCCCGGCGTGTCGAAGCGCGCCTGCGCGTGGCCGATCTGCCCCGGCAGCACCATCACGTTGATGTTGTGGCGGGGAATCATGAGTCCGTGCACGACGTCCTTGCTGGTCACCCAGAAGTGCACCGTGGAGCCCGCCGGCACGCGAATCTCGTTCGGCGCGAACGACCAGATCTGCGCGGTCATCCGTACCTCGTACTGTCCGGGCGCGATCTGCGCGACGCCCGGGTCCTTGAAGAGCGGATGCTCGGTGACCTTCGTCGAGTCGATCCGGCCCCGGTCGCCGGCGACGTTGATGCCGGCGCCGAACGCGGTCACCGCAAGGGCAGCGAGCATGCCGACCGGCAGGGCAATGCTTGGCAGGATCCAGGCGAGCTCCCAGAGGTACAAGGTAGATCGACGTGGCGCCATGGCTAGCTCCGCCAGATTCTCAGGTACGTGTTGAGCCAGAACGCCGTGAGGATCGCCAGGTAGATCAGGATGAGGAGCAGCGCTCCGCGCGGCCGGGGTTCATCGTCGCGGCTATCGTCGTCCACCGTTGGCCCCCTGCTGGGTTGACGGAACCCTTCCAGGACACGCCTACCCGACCATCGCCGCGAGGTTACTAAGCGCGCACAGATGCGGTCAAGCGCCCGCCGAGAAGGGTTGCTGCGTCACCCGGCCAGCCGATAGAACCGCACGGCGTTCTGACCCAGCACCTTGCGGCGCGCGTCCTCGGGCAACGGCGCCAGCCGCTCCTTGAGCTCACGCACGACGCCCATCGAGGCGTCGATGTGCGGGTAGTCGGAGGCCCAGATGAAGTAGTCGCTTCCGATATGCTCGACCATCTGCGCGGTGACCGACTCGTCGGGATCGGCGGAGATCAGGCACTGGCGGCGGAAGTAGGCGCTGGGCTCCATGCGGATGGGCGTCTGGTGCTTCATGACGCGATACTTGTGATCCAGCCGGTCGAGCCAGGCCGCGATCCAGTTGGAGCCGGCCTCCAGCACCGCGCACTTCAGCCGCGGGTAGCGCTCGAACATGCCGGAGCTCAGCATCTGCGTGAAGGCCGCCATGACGTCGATGGCCAGGAAGGCGATGCCGAACAGCGCGTCGGAGGGATCACGGCGCTGCCACTGGCGGAACCACTGGCGGTCGCGTACGACCACGTGAAACGCGATCGGCATCTCGAGCTCCTGGGCGGTCTCCCAGAAGCGCGCGAAGACCGGGTCGTCGAAGTGCCGCCCGCCGCGGGCGGCCACGTCGGGCGAGAGGAAGATGCCCACGCAGCCATCGCGCCGCGCGCGAATCGTCTCCTCGACCGCGCCTTCCGGGTCGAGCAGTGAGATGTGGGCGACCGGATAGAGCCGCTTGGGGGCGGTGCGACAGAACTCGGCCAGCCAGCGGTTGTAGGCGCGCGTGTAGGCCGTGGCCAGCCCGCTGTCGCTGACGTGGCCCTCCCAGCAGATGCCAATGGTCGGATAGAGCAGCACGGCGTCGATGCCTTCCCCGTCCATGACGCGCAGTCGGGCGAGGGGATCGTAGCCGCCGGCGGGACTGCCCTCGGCATAGGTCATCTGGCCGCGAGTCAGCAGTCGGGTGGTGTCCATCTCGATCCCGCCCAGGGCGCCGAGCTGACCCCGCAGCGTCTTGAGAGGCTGTCCGTCGATGAGGAGCACCTCGTACCCGCGCTCGTCCTCGGCGATGCGGATGGCGCGGTCCCGATACGATGGGTCGAGGTACTTGAGCCAGGTGTCAGCCGGCTCGAGGACGTGGCCATCGGCATCGACCACCGGCGCACTGGTCACGGTCGTCATCGTCGTTGCCTCCTGCGCGGCTGAGCGCCAGCCGGTGCTGGTCACGGTCGGTGGTCCACGGTCGGCAGTGTGTAGTCGCGGAACTGCTCGCGCAACGTGAGCTTGTGGATCTTTCCAGTCGCGGTCATCGGCATCTCCGACACGAACACGACATCGTCCGGCACCCACCAGCTGGCCACACCGGGGCGCAGAAATTCGAGCAGAGTTTCACGGTCGAGCTGGCTACCCGGTCGGCGTGTGACAACGAGCAGCGGCCGCTCCTGCCACTTCGGATGGAACGCGGCGATCACGGCCGCCTGCAGCACCTCGGGATGACCGCAGGCTGCGTTCTCCAGGGCGATCGAGCTGATCCATTCGCCGCCGGACTTGATGAGATCCTTGGACCGGTCGACGATGGCGATGTAGCCGTCCGGATCGATCGAGGCGACGTCGCCGGTCTTGAGCCATCCTTCGCCGTCGAGCGCCTCGCCGGCGCCCTTGAAATACCCGGACGAGATCCATGGTGACTTGACCCGGAGGTGACCGACCGCCACGCCATCGTGCGCCAGCGGCCGCTCCGCATCGTCGACGATGCGCAGCTGTGCCCCGAAGCTCGCGCGTCCGCCGGCCTTCATGCGCTGGGCCAGCTGTTGCTCCGCCGGCAAGTCGAGCGCGCCCGGATGCAGGCTTGGGGTCGTGAGGCCCAGCGCCTCGGTCATGCCCCAGAGCTGACAGAGCTCGACGCCCATGGCCGCAAACTTCTCGAAGAGGCTCGGCGGCGCGGCGGTGCCCGCGGAATAGACCACGCGCAGATGCGAGAGCGTGCGGCCCTGCCGCTCCATCCAGTCCAGGAGCGTGAGCCACATGGTGGGCACGCCGGCGGTGACCGTGACCCGCTCGCCGTCGAACAGCTCGTAGAGCATGGAGGGCTCGTAGTTACGGCCTGGTAGGACCAGCTTCGAGCCCGTCATAGGCGCGATGTAAGGGAAGTACCAGCCGTTGGCGTGAAACAGGGGCGCCAGCGACATCAAGGTCTCCATCGCGCCGTTCCGAGCACCGCGGTACACCCATTCGGTGAAGAGCATGGCCACCAGGACGCTGGATCGATGGGAATAGACCACACCCTTCGGGTCCCCGGTGGTGCCCGAGGTGTAGCAGATCGACGACGCGGTGCGCTCGTCGAACTGGGGCCAGACGTAGTCCTCGGACTCGGCGGCGAGTAGCTCCTCGTAGCAGAGGAGTGGAGCCAGCGTCGTGCCGGCCGGCATGGCGGAACGCCCGGCCATCAGCACGAAGCCCTTCACCGACTTGAGCCGGGGCGCCAGCTGCTCGGCGAGCGTCAGGGTGGCGGCGTCGATGAACAGCCAGGCATCCTCGGCGTGATTGATGATGTAGACGAGCTGGTCGGCGTAGAGGCGCGGGTTCACCGGATGCATCACGGCGCCAGAGCCCGAGACGCCGTAGAAGAGCTCGAAGTGGCGGTGCGTGTTCCAGCCGAGCGTGCCGATGCGGTCGCCCGGGCGTACGCCGAGCCGGCCGAGCGCCTTGGCCACGCGCTTGGTTCGCCGATGCGCGTCGGCGTACGTGTAGCGGTGGATCGTTCCATCGACATCGCGTGCGATGATCGGCGTCCCACCATGGAACGCCGCCGCATGCTCGATCGCACTCGAAATCATCAGGGGCATGTCCATGATCGCGCCTTGCAGCATGGGTTTCTCCCTGGCGAGGCGGTTGGGTGTCCTAGGCCCCGGCCGACTCGAGCACGGTCTCGGCGGCGGCGACCAGCGCCGGCAGCCGATCGGCGATTGACGCCATGCGCGGGTCCTGGCTCTCCCCGCGCACCCAGCGGCGGTGAAGCTGCTGGACCACGACCACGGTCTTCCAGAGCGCGAAGGCCTCCCACCACCACGCGGCCGACACATCGGCGTCGGCGCTGCGGGCGTATCGCGCCACGATGTCGGCGCGCGGAGGGAGACCCATGCGGGTCAACCCCGGATGGCTCGCCCGCCCGGCTCCCTCACGGTCGGCGGGATCCGGCCAGTAGTTCAGGAGGGTGCCGAGGTCGACGAGCGGGTCGCCGAGCGTCGTCATGTCCCAGTCGAAGATCGAGAGGACCCGGTCCGGGTTGGCCGGATCGAACTGACAGTTGTCGAGCTTGAGGTCGTTGTGGACGATCGAGGCGCGGCTCAGGGGCGGCAGGCGGCGCGCGAGGCGCGCGTGCACCGCGTCGACCGCGGCCGGCGAGTCCTCGAAGCGGGCGAGCTGCCAGCGCTTCGCCCATCCCTCGAGCTGCCGCTCGACGAATCCCGCCGGTCGGCCGAGATCCCCGAGATCACACGCGTCGGGCTCGAGCCGGTGCAGCTCGGCCATGGCGTCGACGAGCGCGAAGGCGATCCGACGGCCGACATCGCGATGACCCTGCATCGCGGCCGGGATCGTGGTGCGCACGACCTCGCCGCGTCGGCGCTCCATCACGAAGAAATCGCGTCCGAGCACGGCAGGATCATCGCAGAAGACGTACGCGCGTGGCGCGCGGTCGAAGTGACGCCAGAGCCGCGAGAGGACCTTGTACTCCCGGCGCATGTCGTGCGCGCCGGGAGCGATCTGCCCCATCGGCGGCCGCCGCAGGACGAGCTCGTGAGGGCCGACGCGCAGGAGGTACGTCAGGTTCGCCGAGCCGTTCGGGAACTGGAGAATCTCGACCGGATCGCCGGCGCTCCCGAGGATACCGTCGAGCCGGGGACGCAGCCAGGCGTCCAGCTTCTCGCGGTCCAGCTCCTCGCCGCGGCGTACCGGCGCGGTCTCCGGGGATTCAGGCAGCGCGACGTCGGTCACGCGATACCTCCGGGTCGATCACGACGCTCATGATAGTGCAACCCGTCCGCGAGCGTCGGCGACCCGGGGGTCAGGCGGCGAGGCCGCGCTCCTCCAGGACCTCGTGCCACCACTCCTGCCCGGGACGCTCCTCGAGGCCGTCCAGACGGGTTCGCGTCTCGCGGAACGTCGGGTCGCGATGCCAGGCCTCCCAGGCGTCGCGGCTCTCCCAGGTGCCGACGATCACGCGATCGTGCGGCTTGTCGACCGGGCGGAGGAGCTGGCCGGCGACCCATCCGGGTCGGCCCTCGGCGAGCTGCAGACGCTCCTGGATCGTGCGGTCCCACTCGCTCTCGCTGCCTGGCTTGAGCTGCACGTGCGTCACGATCGTCATCATGGTGCGCACCTCCTCGCCCTGGCGGCGAGCAAACGGCATACCGTCGTGACCACGGCAGTACGACTTTGGGAGTATTGAGGGTTCTGACGATTGCGCGTAGTGGTTCGGGGGATGAGGTTCGAACGGCTGGGGCTCGGCACGTTTGCCTTCTTCCTGGCTGGGTTGGTCGCCGTCTCGCCCCTTCTCCTGGGCCGCTCATCGCTCCAGCTCGTCGGCACGCTGCTGATCGTCGCTGGTGTGCTCGAGGGGCTACACAGTTTCCGACGCGTGAGCCGGCAGGCGCAGCGATCGGCATACGCGAGCGCCGGTCTGACCGTCCTGATGGGACTGCTGGTCCTCGGTGCTCCGCTCCTGGTCGGTACCGCGTTGACCCTGCTGCTCGCCGGGTCCTTCCTCGTCGATGGCGTCCAGCGGGCCGGAGACCTGTGGCGGCGAGGGGAGAGCCGCGCGCCGATGGCGCTCGTCCTCGCCGTTCTCGGCAACCTGGCGGCAGCCGCGCTCCTGCTCATCCTGTGGGCGACCTCCGCGACGTGGACCGCGGCCCTGGCGGGGGCACTGCGCATCTTCGGCACCGGCTGGAACATGGTCACGACGCCCGTCCACACGGCAGAGCAGGCCGGGACCGACCTGATCCGGTCTCTGGGCCTCCCGGAGCATCCCGAGTTGCTCCGCCTCGGCGAGCGCCTGACGAAGGAGGAGCTGGAGCGCCGGCCGTACGACCGGGGTTGGGTCCTGGCCTTCGTGGCGACGCTCTTCGCGATCCACGTGGGTCGCATGCAGGCGGAGTGGACCCTGGTCGGCCTGCTGGGTCCCGTCGTCGCGGTGGCGGGTGACCTCGCCTCGGCGCTGTTCATCGGGTTCGGCGTGATCGGGCCCACCCGCCTTGGGTTTCGCCATCTGACGTGGCCGCTGGAGCATCGCTGCTGGTTGCGCGTCGTGGGTTCCGGCGCGGCGCGCGCCTCGCCCCGGGGGCTCGACCGGCTGCTCCGGCCCTGGCTCACCAGACGACTGCGCATCTGGATCCGCATGCGCCAGATGCGCTACTCGCTTCCGTTCGCCTTCGAGCGTGCGCTCCAGATGGGCCTGCCGATCGTGGCGGTAGCCGTGGCGACGGTGCCCATCTGGGGGATGAGCTGGTACTTCAACTCCGAGAACTGGGCGGCCGCGATCTACAACTCCTGGGCCGAGCAGCGGACCGACACCTGGCGGTCCGCCATGACGCGTGCGGTGCGGGCCACGACGCCGGAGGTGGATCTGGCGCGGGCCTTCACGCTCGGTCCGCCGGGGATCGCCGGCGACTTCGCGTTTCTGGTGATCGGCGATCCAGGCGAAGGGGATGCATCCCAGCACATCCTGCGCGATCAGATCATCCGGGCCGGGGCCGGCGCCGACGTGCGCTTCATGGTCATCTCGTCGGACGTCATCTATCCCACGGGGTCGATGAAGAACTACGAGGCGAACTTCTGGCTGCCGTTCAAGGGGTTCACCAAGCCGGTCTACGCCATTCCCGGCAACCACGACTGGTTCGACGCGCTCGAAGGCTTCGCGGCGACCTTCTTCGCCCCCGAGGCGGCCTCCGCGGCGATGCGCGCGCGCGTTGCGTCCGACCATCGACTGACCAGCACGACCGACGGCCGCATCGCGTGGCTGGTGGGGGAGGCGGCGCGGCTGCGACGAGAGTACGGTGTGCCCACCGGCTTTCAGCAGGCGCCGTATTTCCAGATCCAGACCGAGCGCTTCGCGCTGCTGGCGGTGGACACCGGCGTGCTCCGGGGCGTCGATCCCGATCAGATCGCGTGGCTACGCGCCGGGCTCGAGCAGTCGCGCGGCAAGTTCACGATGGTCATCCTCGGCCATCCGCTGTACGCCGGCGGGCAGTACCAGGCCGGTGACGACGCCGCGTTCGTGGCCATTCATCGGCTCCTGCGCGAATACGGCGTCTCCCTGGTGATGGCGGGGGACACCCACGACCTCGAGCACTACGTCGAGCGGTACCGGCGGGACGGCCGGGAGCGGGTGATGCACCACGTGGTCAACGGCGGCGGCGGCGCCTACCTCTCGTCCGGCACCGCCCTGGCGTGGCCGGCACAACCCGCGGTGCCGGAGTGGGCGTTCTATCCGAGCCGGGCCGACCTAACGGCCAAGATCGACTTCCACACGCCGCTCTGGAAGTGGCCCTTCTGGGTGTGGACCAAGCGCTATGGAGCCTGGCCGTTCTCCGTCGAGTGGCTCTCGGCCGCCTTCGACTACAACGTCGCCCCCTTCTTTCAGAGCTTCATCGAGGTGCGCGTGGAGCCTTCGGCCGGTCGTGTCCGCCTGCTCCCGTGGGGTGTCCATGGCCGGCTCCGGTGGGCCGACCTGGAAGCCTCGCCAGGGTGGCGGCCGGCCAAGAGCGATCCGCAG
>Ga0111539_10003915_pt1 | contig 19577 bp, 17 predicted proteins | sample RhiMethybrSRZTD1_FD_79667 | JGI IMG/M metagenome (GOLD analysis project Ga0111539, IMG submission 79667) | Populus rhizosphere microbial communities from Tennessee, USA - Rhizosphere MetaG P. TD hybrid SRZTD1 (version 2) (version 2) | ecosystem: Host-associated > Plants > Roots > Rhizosphere >... | reverse complement strand
TTCCCTGACAATCCTCTGTATCCAAAGATGACCATGGCGTACCCAGCACTCCCACCTTATGGGTGTGGCCGCGACGCAAGCAAGCTGATTCCACGCAGGCGAAAATCGCCGGAGCCCAGCAGCTCGGACGCGAGACCCGGGAGCCGCTCGTACTTATACTCCGCATAGCGGTACGAGATGATCAGGTTCTTGCCCGTCACCCAGCCACGCTCGCGGAGCGCTTGCTCGAACACGTGCAAAACTGGCGACGGGTGGCCGATCGACAGGTATCCGATCTGGACCGCTCCGGCCTGCTGCGCCCCTGCGACGAGCGGCGCGGCGCACAGACCGAGGGCGAGAGCCGCGATGACCTTGACGACGGTGACGTTCACCTACCCTTCTGCCTGCAGCCGCGTGACCAGATCGGCCCGGTCGCTGATGATCACGTCCACCCCGATGCCCGCGAGCGTCCGCATCGTCGCCTCGTCGTTCACCGTGAACACGCCGACCGCAATCTTCGCGCGGTGCGCCGCCTCGACCACGCTGGCATCGCACAGCGAGTAGTGCATCCCTAGGAAGTTGGCGCGGGCATCCGTCGCCCACGTGACGGTGTCCACCGGTCGGGCGCCCGAATCCACCACGTGGCGCCGATCGACCAGCAGCGTCGTCGCCTGGGCCGGAGCCAGCGCGCGCACCTCCGCCAGCACGGCTGGATTGAACGCCATCACGTACGCGCGCTCGACCATCCCGGCGCTCCGCAGCGCGTCCAGCACCTTGCGCTCGAGCCCCTCGTACCGCGGTCCCGGCACGGCCACCGCGTGCTCGCCCCTGCGCTCGTAGCGCACATCCTGACCGGGTGTCTTGATCTCCACCAGCATCGTCACGCCGGCCGGCGCGGCCAGCGCCAGCACCTCCTCGAGCGTCGGCACGTGGTCGTCGGTCAGAACGCCATCCCTGCCGCGCAGCCGGGCGCTTTGGAGATCAGCCGCGGTGGCGCGCCCCACCGGGCCGTGGCCACTCGTCGTCCGGTCGAGCGTGGGATCGTGGATGACCGTCACCACGCCGTCGGCGGTCAGGTGCACGTCCAGCTCGAGCACGCGCGCGCCCAGCGCGATGGCGTTGCGAAACGCCGTCAGGCTGTTCTCCGGCCACTGGGCGGCACCCCCGCGGTGGGCGACGTAGCGGGTGGGCATCCTACTTCTCCGTCTCGATGAGCCCCTTCACGAACCAGCGCTGCATGATGACGATCACCGCGACCGGCGGCAGCAGGATCATGATAGCCGCCGCCATGATGACGTTCCACTCGGCCAGCTGCGAGCCGCCGCGCGGCACCAGCGACTCCACGCCCACCACGGCGGTCCGCATCTCGCTCGTGGTCGTGATCATCAGCGGCCACAGGTACTCGTTCCAGCCGTAGACGAACAGGATGACGAACAGCGCGGCGATGTTCGCCTTGGACAGCGGCAGCAGGATCGACCAGAGAAAGCGCATGGGGCCGGCGCCGTCCAGCTGGGCGGCCTCGGTCAGCGAGTCGGGGATGGTCTGGTAGAACTGGCGGAACAGGAACGTGCCGGTCGCCGAGGCCATCAGCGGGACGGTCAGCCCCCAGTACGTGTTCACCCAGCCGAGCTGGGTCATGACCTCGTAAGTCGAGACGATCCGCACCGGGATTGGCAGCATCAGTGTGACGAAGATCATCCAGAACACGATCATCTTGCCGCGGAAGTCGAAGTAGACGATGGCGAAGGCCGACAGCATCGAGATGGTGATCTTGCCGAAGGCGATGGCCAGCGCCATCACCGCGCTGTTGATCAGCAGCCGGCCCATGTGCGCCCGGTTCCACGCCTCGGCGTAGTTCTCGAACATCGCCGTCGACGGCAGCAGGCGCGGCGGCAGGCTGGTGGCCTGGCCGACCGTCTGCGTGCTGATCACGATGGCGTAATAGAGCGGGAACGCCAGGACCGCCACCGATCCGATCAGGATGGCGTGAGCGGTGAACGCGCCCCAGTCCCGCCGGCGCCGCGGCGTCGTGACGGCGAGCCCGACCTGCGCTGTGCTCTCCAGCACCCGCGCCATCAGTAGTTGACCTTCTTCTCGGCGAAGCGGAACTGGAACGCGGTCAGCCCGATGACCACGGCCATGAGCACGACCGACTGCGCGGCCGAGATGCCGAGCTGCAGGTTCTCGAACCCGTCTTTCCAGGCCTTGTAGACCAGGATCGACGTGGCGTCGCCCGGTCCACCCTGGGTCACCGAGTGCACCAGGCCGAACGTGTCGAAGAAGGCGAACGTCATGTTCAGCGTGAAGAGAAAGAACGTCACCGGCGACAGCAGCGGAAACGTGATGGCCAGAAAGCGGCGGATGGGGCCGGCGCCGTCGACGCTGGCCGCTTCCAGCACCGAAGTCTCGATGGCCTGCAGGCCCGCCAGGTAGAAGGCCAGGTTGTAGCCGAACTGCTTCCAGATGGCCGCGACGATGATCAGGGTCATCGCCACCCAGCCTTTGAGGAACCAGTTGAACTGGTACGCGGTGACGAACGACAGCACGTACGGCAGCACGCCGTACGAGGGATGGAAGATGAAGAGCCAGAGGATGCCGGCGATGGCCGGCGCGATGCCGTACGGCCACAGCAAGAGTGAGCGATAGATCGTCAGCCCGCGGATCTTTGCGTTGGCCAGCGCCGCCAGCACGAGGGCCAGGGCCAGACCGATCACGGTAACGAAGAAGGCGAACATCACGCTGGTGAGCGCACTGCGGAGATACGCGGCGTCGTTGAAGAGCCGCGCGAAGTTACCCCAGCCCACGAAGATCATGCGATCGCCGAAGGGCGAGGCCCGGTAGAGCGACAGGCGCACCGAGTCGAGCGCCGGCCAGTAGAAGAACACGACGGTGATGATGACCTGCGGCGCCACCAGCACGTACGGCAGCCAGCGGTTGCGAAAGACCGTTCGCTTCATCGCCGGCCGGCGTCCGCCGTCCTACTTGTACGTCGCCGCGAACTCCTTCAGGACGTCGTCCGATTTCGCCACCGCGTCGTCCAGTCCCTGCTTGGCCGTCTTCTTACCCGCGAAGACGTTCTCCATCTGCTCCTCGATGGCGTCACGGATGGAGCCGTAGTTGCCGAGCCGCAGCCCCTGGCTGTTGGGCGTGGTCTTTCCCGCGTTCATCTGCGTGACCGCAGTCTTCAGCGCCGGGCTCTTGGTGTAGACACCCGAGGCCTCCATGGACTTGACCGCCGCATTCGTCAGCGGCAGGTAACCCGTCACGCCTGCCCACCACGCCTGGTTCTCGACCGAGGCGAGGTACTTGAAGAACTGCGCCACGCCCTTGTACTCCTCGGGCTTGCCGCCCTTCATCACCCACAGCGTGGCGCCGCCGATGATGGAGTTGCCGGTCGGGAAGCCGGCCATGCGCGGGAGTGGCGCCGTTCCCCACGTGAACTTGCCCTCAGCCGTCTTGGTGATGTTGCCGATGTAGGCCGACGAGGTCGTGAAGATCCCGCACTCGCCGCCGCCCATGTTGGCCTCGGCCCTGTTCAGCCGGCCGTTGTAGGTGAACCACCCCTCCTTGGCCCCGCGCTGCAGGAGCTCGAGCATCTTCACGCCGAAGGCGCCGTTGATCTTCAGCGAGGTGGCCAGGCCGTCGAAGCCGTTGGCCTGATCGGCGAACGGCTGGTCGTGGTAAGCGTGCATGTTCTCCATGATGACCCACGACGGCCACGCGGTGCTGTAGCCGCACTTGGCGCCGGAGGCCACCAGCTTCTTGGCCATCGCCTCGACCTCGTCCCACGTGGCGGGCGCCTTGTCGGGCAGCCCGGCCTTCTTGAAGAGATCCTTGTTGTAGTAGAGGATCGGCGTGGACGAGTTGAACGCCATCGAATAGAGGTTGCCGCCGCTCGAGTAATACGTCTTGACGGGACCGATGAGGTCGTTCCAGTCGATCGCGATGTTGTTGTCCTTCATCAGCTGGAAGACCGGGTACACCGCGTTGGAGGACAGCATGGTTTGCGTCCCGACCTCATAGACCTGCACCACGTGCGGCGCCTGCTTGGCCCGGTAGGCGGCGATGGCCGCGTTGAGCGTCTCCGGGTATGAGCCCTTGAAGATCGCCTTCACCTCGTAGTCGTTCTGCGAGGCGTTGAACTTGGTGGCGATCTCGTTCACGCGCTCGCCGAGGGTGGCCTGCAACGCGTGCCACCAGTAGATCTCGGTCTTGGCCAGCGCCGCGCCGGGCACCGCGAGGATGACGGCCCCGACGACGACGGCGAGTCGCAGCGCGCGCAGCGTGAACCAGCTCATGAAGATCCTCCTGGGTCGATTCGAACGCGGTGGCGGGACTATAGCACAGGCCCCACGACGTTCCGGTTACGAGCGGGGCGTGGCCTTGATCCAGGTGGCGATGGCGGCGACGACCTCGGCGTCCAGGCCGAGAAAGCCGTGCGCCGCGCGCGCCTCGCACGGGGCCGACTGGGGCGGATCCCCACCGTCGAACGCCAGCAGCTCGCGCCGGGGCACCTGCTTGAAGTCACGGAGCAGAGCCGGCGTGTCAGCGTAGGGTGTGGCCCGGCACGCGTCGTTCTTGTGGTGCACGATCAGCGTCGGCACCCGGACTGCGTCGAGGCGGACGTCGCCCACCGTCTCGATGCGCTGGCGGCCGACGCGCGTCACGGTCGACGTCAGCACGAGCCCGTCCGGCGCGCCGGTGGTCAGCCGCGCGGCGCCGTTGGCCGCCGAGACCGTGCCCATGCTCGTCCCGACCAGCCACACCGGCACCGGCGCCTCCTGCTTCAGCGCGGCGATGACGGCGCGGATGTCCTCGGCGTGCTCCGCGCTCGTCCGAAATCCGTCGAGGCCGGTTGGGTGGTCGGAGGGTGCATCCACGACAGCGACGAGCAACCCCAGGCCGGCGAACCGCGCGCGATTGCGGACGAGGAAATTGCCGGCGAGCCCGAGCCGGCCCGAGCCGAGCGCGAGCAGCCCGTTGCCGCCGGCGAAGAGGATGACGCTGGCCACCGGCGGGCCGCTCGGCTTCACGAGGAGAAACGCCTGGGTGACGCCCGGCCGCGTGGGGATCGTGCGCGTGTCATCGGCTGCCCGGCCGGTGGCCGCGCCGAAGAGCAGTGCGCCGGCCGCGATCAGGGCCAGCGCCCGCGGCGCCGCCGATCTCACGCGCGGAAGCGGTGGGACCGGGCGACGTGCGCCTGGAACGCCTCGAGCTCGGCGTCGATACGGCGCCCGCTCCAGCCGAGCAGCGGCGCGAGCCGCCGGGCGATCGACTCGGCGCAGTCCCGGCCCTGACAGTGGCTGGTGCCGATCCCTGTCCGACGGAGCATGACGTCCTGCAGCGAGACCGTGAGCTCGTCACTCACCGCGTACGACAGCTGGGCGACCACGTCGGGATTCGTCGGGCACAGGCGCTCGGCGCCGCCGGGCACCTTGCCGGCCAGCTCCATGACGCGCCGGTAGTTGCGGCCGTAGAGGGTGACCAGCGACTCGAGCGTGGCGCGCTCCAGGCCGCTCGATGCGACATCGTCCGAGACGTCCATCCAGGTGTGCGCCTCGACGCGGTGCGCTTCCTCGTCCACGCCGTCGAGGGTCAGCTGGGCGGTACGACCCGGCGCTGGCCGCCCGAGCCCTCGCGTCACGCGATCGCCCAGCTCCTCGGCCAGGCTGCGGAAGCACGTGAGCTTGGTCCCGGTGATCGACAGCAGGCTGCCCCCTGCTTCCTCGACGATCTTGTGCGCCCGCGACACGTCCGACTCGCGCTTGTCTTCTTCGAACGAGAGCGGCCGCACCCCGGCGTAGGTGTAGACGACCTCGCGCGCCGTGACGCGCGGATCCGGCACGGCCTGCCGCACCTCGCCGAGCAGGTAGTCGACCTCGTCGCGGGTGGCGTGGAGCCGATCGAGATCGCCGCCGCCGCCCACGAAGTCGGTGTCGGTCGTCCCCACCAGCGAGAACTCGCGCCACGGGATCACGAAGATCATCCGGTCGTCGCGCGTCGATTGATAGATCGCGCGGTCGGTCAGGCGCGGCAGCACGCAGTGAATGCCCTTGGTGCGGCGCAGGATGCGCGAGCCGCGGTCGCTCACACGAGCCAGGGCCCGCAGCTCGTCCACCCAGGGGCCGGTGGCGTTGACGATGACCCGGGCGCCCAGCGTGGCCACGCTGCCGGTGAGCAGATCGCGCACCCGCACACCGTTGGGCTTGCCCGCGGCGTCGCGACGCACCTCCTCGACCTGCGCGTAGTTGAACGCGCGCGCCCCGTGGCGGCACGCCGACAGCACGTTCTCCAGGCACAGCCGTTCCGGATAGAGCAACAGGTCGTCGAAGTAGTAGCCGGCGCCGCGCAGATCCTCGGGCTGAATGCCGGGCTCCAGGCTGAGCGCGTCCACCGCCTTCAACACGCGATAACGCTCGCGATTCTGGCCGGGCGTGAGCCAATTGTAGAGCGTGAGCCCGATCCGAACCTTGATGACCCCGCGCGAGGAATTGCGATAGATCGGCACCAGAAACGGCAGGGGCCGCACGAGATGGGGGGCCAGGCGCCCGAGCCGTTCGCGCTCGCGGAGCGATTCGCGCACGAGCCCGAAATCGAACAGCTCGAGGTAGCGCAGCCCGCCGTGGATGAGCTTGGAGGAGCGCGCGGTGGTGGCGGAGGCGAAATCGCCCTTCTCGACCAGCGCCACCGACACGCCGCGCAGCGCCAGGTCGCGCGCCGCGCCGGCCCCGGCCATGCCCCCACCGATGATGACGACGTCGTACTCGGCGTCGGCCAGCGCCCAGGGCCGCGCCGCGCCGGGCTCAGCCGCCAAGCGCGTTCAGCATCACGGCCAGCCCCAGACGCAGGCCAACCGGCATCCCGAGCTCGTTCATCTCGTATTCGGGGGCGTGGTGGGGATGGGGCTTGCCGTCCGTGGGCGAGATGCCGACGCGGAAGTAGCAGCCCGGTCGCGCGTGGAGGAACAGGCTCATGTCGTCGCTGGCCATCACCGGTGGTCCGTCGTTGAGCGCGGCGGCGCCCAGCTCGGCGGTGGCGCACGAGCGCACGAACGCGGTCTCCCGCTCGTGGTTGACGACGGCGGGACAGCCGTCGCCCTGGAAGCTCAACCGCGCATTGGTGCGATAGGCGCGGGCCATGTCGGCCGTGTAGTCGGCCAGCCGCTGCTTGATCTGGGTCCGCACCGCCGCGTTGAACGTGCGCAGCGAGCCACGCAGCACGGCCGAGGCCGGGATGATGTTGTGCTTCGTCCCACCGACGAACTGCCCCACGGTGAGCACCGCCGTCTCGTAGGCCGCCACCTCGCGGGAGACCAGGTTCTGCATGCCGAGCAGGATGTTGGCCGCCGCGGTGATCGGATCGCTCGACAGATGCGGATACGCGCCGTGACCACCCTGCCCGGTGACCTCCACGTCGAAGAAATCCGCGGATGCCATCGACGGCCCGGGGACGATGCCCACCTGCCCGACCGCCGTCTGCGTCGTCAGGTGCAGCCCGTAGATCTCCTCCACGCGCGGCTGCTCGAGCACGCCGGCGGCGATCATCGGCTCGGCGCCACCGAACACTTCCTCGGCGGGCTGGAAGACGAACACCGCCGTGCCCGGCATCTCGCTCCGGCGGGCCGAGAGGATCTCGGCCAGCGTGATGGCGATGGCGGTGTGGCCATCGTGACCGCACGCGTGCATGACGCCCGGCTTCGACGAGGTGAACGGCGCGTCGAGGATCTCGGTGAGCGGCAGGGCATCGATGTCGGCGCGCCAGGCGATGGTGCGGCCCGGCCGGTCACCGCGCAGCACGCCGACGACGCCGGTGCGACCGAGCCCGGTGCGGACCTCCAGCCTGGCGGCGTGCAGGCGCTCGGCGATGATCTCCGCCGTCCGGCGCTCCTCGAAGGACAGCTCGGGGTGGCGGTGGAAGTCCCGGCGCAGGGTCACCATCCCCTCGCGGCGTCGGTCGAGCTCCTGGGTCCATTCGGGCGCGATCGTCTTCATGAGGACCACGATAGTCTGCCCTCGACGCCTTGCCAAGGGGCAGCCGGCGCCCGCGCCGAAGGATCGCCCGAACGTCAGAAGCTGAGCGTCACCTGCGCGCCCAGCACGAACGCGTTTCCCACCCCGCGGACTCCGCCCGGACGGATGACGTACTGCAGATCCGGCGTGATCGACAGCCCGCCGGCGAGCGCGAACTGGTAGTTCGCCTCGATCACCGTCTCCGCGGTCGTGCCGGGAAGGTCGCGGCTGAGCGCCCCGTAGATCGCCCCGAGTGACACGGCGTCCTGCGCGCGACCGGGGATGAGACCCTGGTAGGTGATGCCCCCGCCCCCGAACACCGGCAGAGGGCTGACACTCGGGCGCGGAGCCACGGCGACCTCGCCCCACAGCGTCAGTCCCTTCTGGCTGTCGAGCCCTCCGTCGCGGTAGATCATCTGCTGAAACATGGCATACACGCCGGCGTTGCCGTTCTTGGTTCCGCCGGCGCCGTCCACACGGCTGAACTTGCTGCTGTCGTACATGCCGCCGATCGCGTAGAAGCCGGGCAACCCGGTCCGCGGGCGATTGAGATACGTCACCTGGATGACCGACAGCACGCCGGTGCCATCCCCGCCCCGTGAGAAGTCGGCGCCGCCCTTGGCGCCCGCCGCCGATTGCCGGCTCGCGTTGAAGACCCCCGCATCCACTTGCAGCGCCGGCGACAGGTTGTAAAGGGCCTGCGCTCCCCACTCCACCCCAGGGGGGTAGGCGGCGAAGCTCGGGATGTTCGCCCCCAGAGACCCGGGCACCGCGTTGATGCCCGCGTTGACGTAGTTGTTCAGCACGGGCATCGTGGCGAAGGTATCGCCGGGCGAGAGCCGTCCGACCGCGAGGATCAACGTGTCGTCGAACAAGCGCTGGTGCAGATAGAGGGGTCCGAGGGTCGCGGTGTTGGTGCCGCCGTCGACGGCCGTGTAGGCGCTCTGCACCGTGAAGATGTTGCCGATCTCGTCGGCCGACAGGTTCCGGCCCGTGGACCACGCGGTACCGACGACCAGGGAGAGGCCCTCGACCGGCAGCAACTTGCCGACGTCCCAGTGCAGCAGAAGCTCGAAGGTCCCCGCGTAGGTGAACCCTTTGGACTGTCCGCCGCTCGGATTTCCGAGGAACTGCGCGGTGTACGAGGCCGTCGGCGTGAGGCCGAGCCGGTTCAGCTCGCTACGGAATCCCTGCCAGTCCCGGGTCAGCGTCTCGGCGAAGTCGAAGGGTCGCCCGACGCATTCCATGGGGAATCCACCCGGGTTGGCCAACGTCGGGCAGCGCAGGGCTCCCGTGACTCTGACATTCTCGTCCCGGTCGGGTGCGGGCTCGTTCTGGGCCTCGGCCGGCGCGGCCAGGGGGAGAAACACCAGGAGCAGGATCGTCGCGATCCACGCCCATGCCTGCCGCATCGCTTCCGCCACCCCGTCTCAGCGCAACAGCGCGTGAACCGAGGGGAGGACGAGGTCCGGGCGGAGCTCGGCGATGCGCGGATCGCCCGGGCGGGTCACACCGCTGAGGACGAGGACGGTCGCCAGGCCCAGCTGCTTGCCCATCACGATGTCGGTGTCCAGGCGGTCACCGACGATGACGCAATCGGCGGCCGTGACGCCGAGCACCGCGAGCGCGGCGCGCAAGATGATGGGCGATGGCTTGCCCACGATGACCTCGACGCTCTTGCTGGTCACGGCCTCCACAGCGGCCATCATGCCGGCGCAGTCGGGAATCTCCCCGCCCTCGACCGGACAGGTGCGGTCCGGGTTGGTGGCGATGAGCCGGGCGTCGCGTCGTCGCACCGCCTGCAGCGCGGTGTTGAGCTTGGCGTAGTCGAACGTCCGGTCGAAGGCGATGACCACCCACCGGACCTCGGCGTCGCCGCGGACCTCGAAGCCGTGGTCACGCAGCTCACCGATCAGCGGCGGCTCTCCGATCACGAACACCGGCGCCCCGGGATCCAGCTCTTGAAGATGTCGGGCGAGCACCAGCGAGGAGTTCACCACCTGCTCGGCCGTCGCGGGAATGCCCAGGCGCGTGAGCTTGTCCGCGTAGTCGCGCCGCGTGGACAGCGGCTTGTTGGACAGGAAGGCCACGGGGCGTCCGTCGGCGCGCAGCGCGGCGATCACCTCGTCGGCGCCGGGGATCAGCGCCTCCCCGAGGTACACGGTCCCGTCGAGGTCGAACAACCACCCTCGATGCGGCAGCGCGATCGTCATCGGCCCCGATCCATCCCCGCGGGGATGGCCCGGCCTCACCTCAGCAGCGGGGCGACGGCAGCCTGGGCGAGATCGGCGAACGGCGCGGGCATGAGGCCCAGGAGCACCAGGCCGATCAGCGCGATGCTGAGCGCGAGGCCGCCGGCCAGCGACGACGCGACCGACAGCCCCTCGCCTTCCGGCTCGCGCATGTACATGTAGACGATCACGCGCAGATAGTAGTACGCGGCGATCGCCGAGTTCAGCACGGCGATCACGGTCAGCCAGAGATAGCCCGCCCGTACCGCCGAGCCGAACAGATAGAACTTGGCCACGAACCCGGCCAGCGGCGGGATCCCGACCAGCGAGAGCAGGAAGAGCGCGAGCGTGGCGGCCAGCACAGGGTGGCGCCGGGCCATGCCGGCGTAGTCGACGACCTCCACCGCTTCCTCGCCCGCCCGCGCGCACAGCCCGATCGCGCCGAACGCGCCCACCGTGGTGAACGTGTAGGCGAGCAGATAGAAGAGGATGGCGCCGGCGCCCGGCGCGCCGCCGGCCACCAGGCCCATCAGCATGTAGCCCCCGTGGGCGATCGAGGAATACGCCAGCATGCGCTTGAGGTTCGACTGGGCCAGCGCCACCACGTTGCCGAGCGTCATCGTCACGGCGGCGATCCCCCACAGCAGCGCTGACCAGTCGGCCTGCGCCCCGCGCAGCGCCACCACCAGCACGCGGATGAGCGCCGCGAAGGCCGCGGCCTTGGACCCGGTAGCGATGAAGGAGGTGATCGTGGTCGGCGCACCCTGGTACACGTCGGGCGCCCACATGTGGAACGGGACCGCGGAGATCTTGAACCCGAAGCCCACCAGCATGAGCCCGAGCCCGGCCAGCACCAGCGGGTCGGCGTTCTTGGCCGCCGGCGAGGCCGCGATCCGGTCGAGGCTGGTGGAGCCGGTGGCGCCGTAGATCAGCGCGATGCCGTAGAGCAAGAACGACGAGGCGAAGGCGCCGAGCAGGAAGTACTTCAGCGAGGCCTCGCCGGAGGCCAGCCGCGTCTTGAAGAGACCGGACAGCACGTAGAGCGACAGCGACATGAGCTCCAGCGAGAGGAACACCACGATCAGGTCGCCGGCCGAGACCATCAGCATCATGCCGGCCGTCGCGAACAGCACCAGGCTGTAGTACTCGCCGGACTCGCCGCCGGTGCGACCGAGATAGTCCATCGAGAGCATCAGCACCAGCGCGGCGGCGTAGCAGATCACCAGGTCGAAGAAGAGCGCGTAGTTGTCGAGCAGGACCATGTCCCGGAACGCGCGCTGCTCGGTGCCCCATCGCGTCACCGCCACCAGCAGCGCGGCCACGATGCCGGCCAGCGCGATGCCGCCCAGGTGCGTCTTGGTGTCGCGCGGCGGCGCCAGGTCGAGGAGCAGCACCAGTCCGGCGGCGGCCAGCACGATGAGCGCGGGCAGCAGGCCCCCGATGGCGACGCCCGGGAAGACGATCTCGGGACTCATCGCAGCAGCGCCACGCTGGCCTTGCTCTGCACCTGGGCGATCAGCGCGGAGATCGTCGCCTCGGTCTTGCCGGTGAACGCCGATGGGTACACGCCGATCCACACGATCAGCACCAGCAGCGGCAGCAGCACCGCCCACTCACGCAGCGAGAGATCGGTGAGCCCGCGGTTCTCCTCGTGGGTGACCTCGCCGAAGATCACGCGCTGGTACATCCACAGCAGATAGACCGCCGCGAAGATGATGCCGGTGGTGGCCAGCGCGGCCAGCCACGGGTTCACCTGGAAGGCGCCCACCAGCACCAGGAACTCGCCCACGAAGCCGTTGAGGCCGGGCAGCCCGAGGGACGACAGTGACACCACCAGGAACACCGCGGAGAAGGCCGGGATCACCGCCCACAGCCCGCCGAAGTCGGCGATCAGCCGGGTGTGCCGGCGCTCGTAGATCATGCCGACCAGCAGGAACAGCGCGCCGGTGGACAGGCCGTGGTTGATCATCTGGATCACGCCGCCGACCACGCCCTGCTGGTTCAGGGTGAAGATCCCGAGCATCACGAAGCCCAGGTGGCTCACGCTCGAATAGGCCACGAGCTTCTTGAGGTCGGGCTGCACGGTCGAGACCAGCGCGCCGTAGACGATGCCGATCACCGCCAGCGCGAAGATCCACGGCGCGAAGTCGTAGGTCGCGTCGGGGAACAGCGGCAGACAGAAGCGCAGGAAGCCGTACGTGCCCATCTTCAGCAGGACGCCGGCCAGGATCACCGAGCCGGCGGTGGGCGCCTCCACGTGGGCGTCGGGCAGCCACGTGTGGAACGGGAACAGCGGCACCTTGATGGCAAACGCCAGCGCGAAGGCCAGGAACATCAAGTCCTGCGCCATGCCGGGCGGCAGCACGAAGCGCGCGAGCGTCGGCAGGTCGAAGGTGTAGATGCCGGTCGCGCCGCCGTGACGATAGTAGAGGGCCAGGATCGCGACCAGCATGAGAGCCGAGCCCACCATCGTGTAGAGCACGAACTTCACGGCGGCGTACACGCGGTTGCTGCCGCCCCACACCCCGATGATCAGGTACATCGGGATCAGCATCGCCTCCCAGAACACGAAGAACAGGAAGAGGTCGAGGCTGACGAACACGCCGAGCATCCCCGTCTCCAGCAGGAGGACGGTGATCACGAACTCCTTGGTCCGATCCTCGATGGCGTGCCAGGCCGAGCCCAAAGCCAGCGGCGTGAGCAGGGTCGTGAGCAAGACCAGCAGGAGGCTGATGCCGTCGACGCCGATGTGGTAGCTCACGCCCAGCGTGGGCAGCCACCGGGCCACCTCTTCGAACTGGAAGTCCGCGCTGTCGCCGTCGAAGCGGGTCCACAGCGGCACCGAGAGCGCGAAGGTGACCAGTGTCACCAGCAGGCCGGCGGCCCGGTGCACTGAGGCCAGGCGTCGCGGCACCAGGACCAGCGCCAGCGCGCCGACGGCGGGGAGGAAGGTGACCGCGCTCAGGAGTCCGGGCATCATCGAACCAGGAGAAACGCGATCACGACCACGGCGCCGGCCAGCATGGTCAAGGCGTAGTTGACCACGTAACCGCTCTGCACACGGCGCAGCTCCGCGCCGCACGCGGTGACCATCCGGCCCACCCCGTTGACGATGCCGTCGATCGTGCCGAGATCCACGGCGCGGGCCAGCACGAACGAGAGCGCCAGGAGCGGCCGCACGATCAGCCGGTCGTAGATGGCATCGACGTAGTAGGCGTTGATCAACAGCGCGTGCAGCCACGTGCGGGGCTGCCCGACCGTGTCGGCCTTCACCGGCGTCATGCGGTAGCGGTACATGGCCAGCCCCAGGCCGGCCGCGAACACGAGCACCGACACGAGCACGACGAAGGCGGAGTGGCTTTCCGCGTGCTCGGCGAACACCGCCGACAGCAGATGCGCGATGCGGGTGCCGCCGAACGGCAACCCGAACACGAAGCCGGCCACCAGCGTCAGCAGCGAGAGCACGACCAGTGGCATGGTCATGACCCAGGGCGACTCGTGGGCGTGGTGCAGCACCTCCTTGGACATCCGCGGCGAGCCGCTGAAGGCCAGGAAGAGCAGGCGGAAGGTGTAGAACGCGGTGAGGAAGGCGCCGACGACCAGCAGGAGGAAGATCGGCGTGTGCTTGCCGTCGAGCGCGGCGGCCAGGATCTCGTCCTTGGAGAAGAATCCGGCCAGCGGCGGAGCGCCGGCCAGCCCGAGCCCGCCGATCCACATGGTCGTGGCGGTGATGGGCATCTTGTAGGCGAGACCGCCCATCTTCCGCAGATCCTGCTCGCCGTGCAGCCCGTGGATCACGCTGCCCGCGCCCAGGAAGAGCAGCGCCTTGAAGAACGCGTGGGTGACGAGGTGGAACGCGCCCGCCACGTACGCGCCTAGCCCGACCGCGGCGAACATGTAGCCGAGCTGGCTGATCGTGGAGTACGCCAGCACCCGCTTGATGTCGGTCTGGGCCAGGCCGATGGTCGCCGCGAAGATCGCGGTGATGGCGCCTACCCAGGCCACGACCTCCAGCGCCACGCCGGAGCGCTCGAACAGCGCGTGGCTCCGGGCCACCATGTAGACGCCGGCCGTCACCATCGTGGCGGCGTGGATCAGCGCCGACACGGGCGTGGGGCCCTCCATCGCATCCGGCAGCCAGGTGTGCAGCGGCAGCTGGGCCGACTTGCCGCAGGCGCCCATGAAGAGCAGCAGCGCGATGCCGGTGGCGGTGGCCGGCGCCAGCGTCTCCACGCCCTTGAAGACGCCGGCGTAGTCCAGCGTGCCGAGCGCGATCCACAGCCACATGATGCCGAGGCCGAAGCCGAAATCGCCGATGCGGTTGACGATGAACGCCTTCTTGCCGGCCTGGGACGCCGCCGGGCGCGTGTACCAGAAGCCGATCAGCAGATACGAGCACAGGCCGACCGCCTCCCAGAACACATAGAGGAGGAGGAAGTTGCCGGCCAGCACCAGCATCGTCATGGAGAACACGAACAGGTTCAGGTAGGCGAAGTAGCGCGCGACGCCCGGATCGTCGTGCATGTAGCCGGTCGAATAGAGGTGGATGAGAAAGCCCACCCCGGTGACGACCAGCAGCATGAGGGCGGTGAGCGCGTCGACGTAGGCCGTGACGCCGGTCTCGAAATCACCGGCGACGATCCAGGTGAAGAGCGTGGTGGAAAACGGTCCGCTCGACCACGCGCGCGCCGCCACCGAGCACGAGGCCAGGAACGAGCCCGCCAGCGCCGGCACGGCCAGCCACGACGCGCGCCGGCCGGTCACGCGCCCGAAGATCATGTTGATGAGGGCGCCGGCCAGAGGAAGGGCGGGAATCAGCCAGACGGTGGACACCGCGCCAATCTATCGGCGCTTTGCCCGGGGTGTCAAGCAAGGCGACAGCGCTTCGGGCCGCGCGTGACGACATGCTATGATCGCCGTCGTGCGTCAGCGGTCCCGTACCAAGGCCTGGGTGTTCGTCGTGCTGCTGCTCCTAGTCGCAGTGGTCGGCTCCGTGTCCTACCTCGCCTGGCGGCAATCTGTCCCCGTCCCGCGCGCCACCGTGCAGGCCCCGAAGTTCCTCGGCCACAACGCCTCGGTGAACGTCGCGCTCGAGGCCGCCCGCGGTCGGCTGCAGAAGGCCGAGGTGCGGATCGTGCAGGGCGGCTCACCCATGACGATCGCGCGGCCCGCGGCCCCGCTGGGTCCCCAGGTGACGCTGCCGCTCCTGATCCAGCCCGCAGCGCTCGGCTTGAAGGAAGGTGCGGCGACGATCGAGGTGTGGGGCGCTGACGACTTCTGGCGCCCGCTTCGCCCCGGCGACCGCGCCCTGACCTCGGTGCCGGTGACGATCGACCTCACGCCACCGCGGCTGGAGCTGCTGGCCGCCACGCGCTACATCTCGCCCGGCGGCGCCGTGCTGGTCGCGTTCCGCGCGCCTGACGCCTCCCGCGTGGACGTGAATGTGGGGGCGCGAATCTTCCCGAGCTTTCCCTACGGCCCGGCCGACCGCGGCGCGCGCATCGCGCTGATCGCGCTGCCCTACGATTTCGTCCACGGCACCCCGCTGACGGTGACGGCGCGCGACGAGGCGGGCAACACCGCCGCTCGTGGCCTGCCGGTCGAGCTCAAGCCGCGCACCTTCCCCAAGGACACGATCACACTGAGCGAGGCCTTTCTCCAGACGAAGGTGCCCGAGCTCCTCCCCCAGCGCCCGCCGTCCCAGCCGCTTCTCGACGGCTTCTTGACGATCAACCGCGATCAGCGCAAGCAGGCGGAAGAAGAGAAGCTGAAGATCGGCGCCAAGACTGCCGACAAGCCGCTGTGGGAAGGCCCGTTCACGCAGCCACGCAACACCAAGGTATTCTCGAACTTCGCCGAGACGCGCACGTACGTCTACGCGGGCAAGCCAGTGGACACGCAGGTCCACGTCGGCTTCGACCTCGCCTCCACCAAGCAGTCACCGATCCCGGCCGCCAACGCCGGCCAGGTGGCCTTCGCCGGCCCTCTTACGATCTACGGCAACGCGGTCATTCTCGACCACGGCCTCGGCCTGCAAACGCTCTACGCGCACCTGTCGTCCATCGACGTGAAGCTAGGTGACATGGTCACCAAGGGCCAGCAGCTCGGCCACAGCGGCAGCACCGGCCTGGCCGTCGGCGATCACCTGCACTTCGAGGTGCTCGTCTCCGGCGTGTCGGTGACTCCCGTGGAGTGGTGGGACGGCAAGTGGATCCGCGACCGCGTGAACAAGCCGCTGAAGCAGGCGGGACTCCCGGAGATCGCGGGCATCGGCGCGGTGCCGGACGAGCCGACGCCGAGCGCGGCGCCGGCGACGACGCCGCGGGCGGGACGCCGCCGCCGCTAGACTTCGCGCGATCCGCCGCGGATGCTCCGGGTCGCGGCAGACGTCGGAGCGTGGCGGCGCGCCAGTCGTGGACGCGGGACACCGCGCATAACCGGCATCACGCTGGGCAATCTCGTACCCAGCGCGCGCGTTCGGCTCGAGACGCTCGATTTTGATGCCGAGCTCCGCTTGGATGTCCTGATTCGCTGATCAATACAGGCGTTTCGATCCGGCGGTCCCCTTTTGCGGCATCGCGAGGCGCCCGTCGGGAAAGTTTACGGATCCTGAGAGCGCCTCTGGCCGTGTTGCCTAAAACACGCGGATTCCGGGGCGTTTGTGCGCTGGCATGCCTTCCGCACTACTCGCCGCCCGCGCGGGTTTCTGTAAATAGGAAACCGAGCCGCAAGTGAGGCGCCCCCCGATGAGCACGAGCAGCTTCTTGGCGGAACTCTGGCAGCGCGGCGTGGTGCTGAAGCTGAGCGACGATCGCAGCCGCATCCTGGTGCGGCGCAGTCAGATCGACCCCGAGCTACGCGCGCGGCTGGCCCAGGACAAGCCGGAGATCATCAAGCTGCTGGGCTACGTGGACGAGTACCGGGCGCTCATTCGCAACGCATTCGCGATCATGATCCAGAGCGAGGCGACCCACTCGGGGCTGAGCGTCTTCGCCGACGACCAGGCGCGGCTCACCGACGAGATGGGCGCGACGCTCACGCAGGCCATCCGCGACGGCGAGGCCCGCCAGTGGCTGAGCGAGACGGGACTCTGCCCGGTCTGCGGCGAAGAGCAGGACTGCGCCATGTGCGAGGCGATGGACGAGGACGGCGCCGACCGCTGAGGTCGGCCGATAAGCCGGGGCGTTAGAACGCCCCGAACTTCTCGTACGCTGCCAGCGGCGTCATCCCACGCTTCACCGCCGTGCGCACCCGATTCTCGGTGCCCACCAGCGCCTCACAGCGCTTCAGCACCTCGACGGCCACGCGCCGCGGCACGACCACCACGCCATCGCTGTCCCCCACCACGATGTCGCCCAGGTTCACGCGCACGCCCCCGATGGTCAGCGGCTGGCCCCAGTCGCTCACGCGCCAGCGCGGCACTGAGTCTTGCGGGGTGCGGTAGCGCACGAAGGTCGGGAAGCGCACGCGTGAGATGTAGGCGGCGTCGCGGGTGCTGCCGTCGATGACGGCGCCCCGCACCTTGCGCGCGCGGAACCACTCGGCGGACAGCTCGCCGAAGTGGGCGGCCTCGTTGTCGTTGGCGGCGAGGACCAGCACCGAGTCGGGCGGCACCGCGCCGATCATGCCGAGAAAGCGCCGCAGGGTGGCGTCCTTTTCACGCGGCTTGCCGCGGTGGGTCCGGCCGCGGGCGGTGAAGGCGTAGCCGGCCAGGCGCATGTCCGGGGTCAGTGGCTGGATGGTGTGGGGCAGCGTCTGCCGGAGCAGGCCCATCTCGTCCATCACGTCCGTGATGGCAGCCGTGTAGATCTTGGCGAACCGGCGGGGAAGATTGTCCGAGGCCATCGCACCCCCTGGGTCATTCGAATGACTGCGCACTACACCTACACCGCCGCTCGCGACGGGCACAAGCTCTGATTGAACCCGGCGAGGCGGTCTGTTAGCGTCGATTTCATCCCGGGCGACACGGGAGGATTTCATGCATCGCGTGCTCGCCGCTGTGCTGGGCGCCCTGCTGCTTGGTCCGTTCGCTGCCCACGCCGGGTACCTGATCGTCGACGAGAAGGGCGAGCAGGTATTGCTGTCGGCCGGCCGTCTCAAGATGGCGCCCTCGTCCGGGGGCGGGCTCATCCTGATGCTGGACGTCGGTCGTGGCCGCCTGTGGGTCGCCGATCCGGGGCGGCGCCGCTACTGGGAAGGCAGCATCGACGAATATTGCGAGGGCGTGCGCCGGCTCGCCGCAGTGCCGCCGGACGACGCCGGCGGCGCTGGTCGGACACCCCAGGTCACCGTGCAGCCGACCACCGACACCGCCACGATCGCGGGGCTGCCGACCCGCAAGTTCCGCGTGCTCGCCGACGGGGCGCTGTACGAAGAGCTCTGGCTCGCCAGCGATCCGGCCCTGCTGCGCGAGCTGATCGTCGCCCGCGCGCCCGACACCTTCGGACGCATGTCGGGGTGCCTGGCCACCGCCGGGAGCGGGCGGCGCGTGGAGGCCACCGACGAGTACCGCCGGCTCTACTCCGAAGGATGGCCGCTGAAGGTCGTGTTCCACGGCGGCGGCGGCGGCGCGACGCCGGGAGCGGCCGTGGCGCGGGTGGAGCGTCGCGAGATTCCCGACGCGGAGTTCGCGCTGCCCGCGGGCTTCGCCGCGGTGCCGCTACTGGAGGTCTTCGGCCGCACCGCGCCGTGAAGGGCCGTGGCGCGGACGTCAGCCGCGCAGCGCGCCGACGAGGGCACGCGGCGGCACGTAGTCGCCGAACACTCCGAGCAGCGTGTCGAGTGCGGCGGGGCGCCGGGCCAGCGCGCGGCAAGCCAGATTGGCCAGGCGCCGGTGACGGATCAGGAACTGCAGCGCCCGCGTCACGCGCTCCTTGCCGCTGAAGATTTCTCGACGGGCCCGCTCGTAGCCGGCGAGCGCTCGCGCCGACACGTCCCCGCTCCCCAGCGCTCTGACGATCGTGGTCACGGCCAGCTCCGCCGAACGGAGCGCGGTGAACACGCCCTCGCCGGTGAAGGGGTCGTAGAACCCGCCGGCGTCACCGACCAGCAGCACGCCCCCCGCCTTCGGCGGTTCGGCGCGATGGGCGAGCGGCCCGAGCGCCCGGATGGGTGCGACACGCGTGGCGCCGGCCAGTCGTCGGGCCAGATGCGGCAGCTGTCGGACGCGGGCAGCCATGAAATCGTCCAGCCGGTCGCTCCAGCGTGAGCCGTGAGCAAGCGGCACGACGAGCGCCAGGTTCACGCGGTCGGGCGCGATCGGGTTGAGGATCGCGTAGTCCGGTGGATCCACGAAGATCTCGCCGAGGTCCTTGCAGTTCTCGAGTCCGCTCACGTAGGTGACCAGGGCCATGCGGCG
>Ga0111539_10003913_pt1 | contig 19583 bp, 20 predicted proteins | sample RhiMethybrSRZTD1_FD_79667 | JGI IMG/M metagenome (GOLD analysis project Ga0111539, IMG submission 79667) | Populus rhizosphere microbial communities from Tennessee, USA - Rhizosphere MetaG P. TD hybrid SRZTD1 (version 2) (version 2) | ecosystem: Host-associated > Plants > Roots > Rhizosphere >... | reverse complement strand
CGCGCCGATCGACATCCTGGTGAACAACGCCGGGGTCGGCCATGTCGGGACCATCGAGACGACCGCAGGCGCGGATCTCGATCGGCTGTACGCCGTCAATGTCCGTGGCGTGTTCAACATGACGAAGGCGTGCATCGGTCCGATGCTCGCACGGCGAGCGGGTTCGATCGTGAACCTCGCCTCGATCGGCGGCATCGTTGGCATCCGCGATCGACTGGCGTACTGCACCACGAAATTCGCGGTGGTCGGGTTGACGAAATCGCTGGCGCTCGACCACGCGAGCCAGGGCGTCCGCATCAACTGCGTGTGTCCCGGCCGCGTCGAGACGCCGTTCGTGGCCGCGAGGCTCAAAGAGTACGCAGATCCCGCGGCCGCCTACCGCGACATGGTCTCCACGCAGGCCGTGGGACGCATGGGCCGACCCGAGGAGATTGCTGCGGCGGTGCTGTATCTGGCCAGCGACGAAGCGGCGTTCGTCACGGGATCGGCGCTCATCATCGACGGAGGCTGGGTGACGCGGGCCTAGATCCAGGTCAGAGGTCAGAGGTCAGAGGTCAAAGGTAGGGCGGAGGTCAAAGGTTACAGGTCGGGTCAGAGGTCAGAGGCTTGGACACCGGAGGTTGGAGGTTCGAGGGTGTGAAGTTCGGAGTTCAAAGTTCGAAGTTCGAAGTTCGAAATTACCAGCGCTTGTTGAGGAAGCCCGCTATCCGGCGCCGCCGGATCACGTGTCCTTCCGCGATGAGCAGCGAGATCTTGAGTTGCACGTTTCCGCCGTAGCCGCCGATCTGTCCGCCGGAGGCGATGACGCGGTGGTAGGGCAGTCCGGGTCGTCGCGCCGTGCGCATGATGTTGCCGACGGCGCGTGCGGCGCCGGGCCGGCCGGCGCGCCGGGCAATGTCTCCGTATGTCGCAACCCTGCCCGCCGGAATCCGGCTGACCACCGACAACACTCGCCGCGCGAACGGCGTGAGCGTGGATGACAGCTTCGCGGTCACGTCGGATCAGCGCACGAGAATCTCGGTCAGCACGCGACCATCGGTGTGCGCCAGGTGGACGCCGGTCAGCGCGGCAAGGGTCGGTGCGATGTCGATGGGTGTCGCTGAGACGTTGTACACGCCCGGCTTGATGCCTGCGCCCATGAACACCACGGGCACCTGCTGGTCGTACCCATGCGGCGACCCGTGAGTGACGCCCCCCGCCTGTGGCACCCAGTATGGCAACGGAATGAATGCCACGTCGCCGCTGCGACCGGCGACGTAGCTCTTGCGGAGCGCGGTCAGGATCGTGTCGTCCGTGGCTGGCGCCGCGGCGATCTCGTCGGCCCAGTACACGCGCCACACGCCGGGCACGTTTCGGATGCCCTCGCTGATCGCACTCCGCAAGCCGCGTGACGTCTCGATGCGGTCGAGCACGCCCGGCGCGAAGTACACGTACGGACTCGTGATGTTCGCGACGTGTGTGCCCTCGCCGAGCGCGGGCGTGAGCGCCGTTTCGATCGCCTGTCTGACCAGCGTGGTGCTCAGCCGGCCGGCCGCGATCCCGAGCGCCGCGGCCTGTTCGGGCATCGGCGGAATGCCGTGATCGGCTGAGAGTGCGACGACGTACTTGTCTGGTCCGACGGCGCGATCGAGCTGGGCGAACAGGCGGCCGAGCAGGAGATCGAGACGCGCCATCAGATCCTGAACTTCATGACTCCGCGGGCCGAAGTCGTGACCCACGAGATCCAGCGCCGAGAAGCTGATCGCCAGCACGTCTGTGCCCGGTCCCTGGCCCAGCTTGAGATCGCCGGCGAGCGCCATGGCGAACTCGCCGATGTACTCGTCGCTCCATGGGGATTTCTCCCAGACAGTCGGGTACGTGAGCACCGTCTGATTGGGCGGCGGTTCGAGAACGTATGGAAACGTGTTCCGTGTCGGTTCACCCGGCGCCTTATCGTCGTACAGGTACGCCGACGCCGGCAGAATGCGGTTCCACGTCTGACCGCGTGGCGCGGTAATCGGATGTGCTGCGACGAAGGCGTTAGCCTCCGGCCAGCTCGTCTTCGCATAGGCGCTCGATGTCGCCCAGGTGCCGATGTCTTCCTCCCACAGGACCCACGTGTTCGGCCCGCCGTGACCCGCGAGACCAATCGCCGATCGCGGCTTGAGCGAGATCGACACGATCTTTGGCGGTTGTCGGGATTGCAGACGGAGCTCGTCGGTGAACGTCGGCACGCGCAGCCACTTCGCGCTGTGGTGCTCGGTGCCGGTCGCGCCGCCGAATGCGATCGACGTCGCGTCGGCGTCCTCGGTGCACGTCACGGCCTTCCGCGCCGATCGGTCCCACCATGTGTTGTCGATCAGGCCGTGCGTTGACGGGAGCATGCCGGTGCCGATCGAGGCGTGTCCAGCACACGTCTTGGTGACGGCATAGGGATAAGCGGCCTGTGGAAAGTACGCGCCAGTCGTGAACAGACGATGTAGTCCGCCAGTCCATTGCGCACCGTAGGTCTGCGCGTAGTCGGCGCGGAACTGATCCACGACCAGCATTACGACGAGCTTCGGCGGTCCCACCGGTGCCGGCGGCGCGGTCCCACGCCTCGGCGTCTGCGCGACCACGCCTACGGTCGTCGCGACCGCCATCAGAACAACCAGCATCCGCTTCATCGTCGCCTCGCCCAGTAACAGACTGCCGCGAGATACGTGTTGTACGTTGCACATCCGACGGTGTACCAGCGCGGCGCGAGATCCGGCGTGAGCCAGTCGGGCCGGTGCGCGATGTCGGCGAGCGCGTGCAGCACAAACGCGCCGGCCACCAGCAGCAGCGCGTCACGCGGATCGCGCTGCAGCACGATGCCGGCCAAACCGACGAAGATCACGCCGAGGGCGACGTCGAGGTTTGCGGACGGCGCGGGCATCTTGGCAATCGCCAGTCCGATCGGGATCGCGCCGGCCGCTGCCAACAGCAGCGCCGCCCACTGGGCAAGTCGCAGCTCGCCGATGAGCCGCTCGGGCTGCATCGGATCGAGGCGCGTAATCCGCCATGCAAATGAGGAGAGGCCGATCGCGGGAAGCACCGCCGCGATGAGCAGGACACGCGCCGTGTCGATCACGGTTTCAAACTATACTTGGCCCGGCATGCGGGCGGTGGATCTGATTCGCCGGAAACGGGACGGCGGCACGCTTGCCACGGACGAAATTCGATCGTTTGTCGCCGGTGCGACGGACGGGTCGTGGCCCGACTATCAAGTGTCGGCGATGCTCATGGCCATCGTGCTTCGGGGCATGACGCTCGAAGAGGCGGGCGCGCTGACCGACGCCATGGTCCGTTCGGGCGATCGTCTGGACCTCTCCGAATTCGACGCCCCGGCGGTCGACAAGCACTCGACCGGCGGCGTCGGCGATCAGACCTCGCTGGTGCTGGCGCCGTTGGCGGCCGCCTGCGGCGTGATCGTACCTATGATGTCGGGCCGCGGGCTCGGACACACGGGCGGCACCCTCGACAAACTCGAAAGCATTCCCGGTTTCCGCACGCGGCTGACGCTCGCGGAGATGCGCACCGCGCTGCGCAAGACCGGCTGCGTCATGATCGGCCAGACGGACGAAATCGCGCCCGCCGATCGCCGTCTATACGCGCTGCGGGACGTCACCGCGACCGTCGAGAGCATTCCGCTGATTTGCTCGTCGATTCTGAGCAAGAAGATCGCCGAAGGCATCAGCGGTCTCGTGCTCGACGTGAAAGTCGGGAGCGGGGCGTTCATGAAGACGTTGGACGACGCGCGCCGGCTGGCGGCGTGGCTGGCGGGCATCGCTGAAATGAACGGCGTGCGCACGCAGGCGATGCTCACCGCCATGGACTTTCCGATCGGCCGCGCGGTGGGGAACGCCAACGAGGTGATCGAGGCCATCGAAACGCTGAAGGGTCGTGGTCCCAGTGACCTCGAGGAGCTGTCGGTGACGTTGGCCGCGCGGATGCTCGCGCTGGCGGGCGTCGCGTCTGACGCGGCGGAAGGGGAAGCGGCGGTCCGGCGCGCGCTCGTGAGCGGCGCCGGGCTCGAGAAGTTTCGCGCGATCGTCGAGGCGCAGGGCGGCGACCCGCGTGTCATCGACGACTACGGGCGCATGCCGGAAGCCGCCCTGCAGGAACCCGTCGTCGCATCGCGCACAGGGATCGTCATGCACCTGGACGCAGAGCGGATCGGCCGTGCGGCCGTCATGCTCGGCGCTGGGCGCGATCGCGCCGATGCGGCCGTCGACCCGTCGGCCGGCATCGAGATCCTCGCAGGCGTCGGCCAGCCCGTGTCCGCCGGCGAGACCGTGCTCGTGCTCTCGGCCGATCAGCCGTCGCGATTTGCCGCCGCGCAGGCCGCGCTCGAAGGCGCCATCATCATCGGCGATCGCGCGCCCGTACCAGGCGGCCTCGTGCACGAGGTGATTGACGGCCGCGATGTCCGCCTTTTCGAGGAGACCTGATGGGACGCCTGCAGCCGATTCTCGGGCTCTGCCTGATCGCGCTCATTGCCTACGCGCTCTCGACCAACCGCCGCGCCATCCGGCTCCGCACGATGGCGTGGGGCTTCGGCCTCCAGTTTCTCTTTGCGGTGATCGTCCTCAAGACGGGCGCCGGCCAGCGCACGTTCGAGGTGCTGGGCGACAAGATCCGGCAGCTGCTGGCGTTTTCCACTGTCGGGTCGTCGTTCGTGTTCGGGCCGATCGGCAATCAGTCCGTGTGGTCGCGCATCATGACGACGGTGCTCGGTCCGGAGGGCGCGCAGTACGGGACGATCTTTGCGTTTCAGATCGCGCCCACGGTCATCTTCATCGCCGCGCTGTTCGCGATTCTGTATTACTTCGGCATCATGCAGATCGTCGTGCGCCTGTTTGCGATTGTGATGAATCGCGTCATGGGTGCGAGCGGCGCCGAGTCGCTGAACGTGGCCGCGTCGATCTTCATGGGCCAGACGGAAGCGCCGCTCACGATCCGGCCGTACCTGCCACGCATGACGCAATCCGAGCTGATGACGGTGATGACGTCAGGGATGGCGCACATCTCCGGGGGCATCATGGCGGCCTACATCGCGTTCGGCATCGAGCCCAAGCACCTGCTGACCGCGGTGATCATGACGGCGCCAGGCACGCTCATGCTCTCCAAGATGTTCGTGCCCGAGACCGCCGTGCCCGAAACGCTCGGCACCGTACGACTGAGCGTCGAGAAGACGGATGTGAACGTGATCGATGCCGCTGGCCGTGGCACCGGCGAGGGCCTGCACCTGGCTATGAACATCATCGCCATGCTGATCTCGTTCGTCGCGCTCATTGCACTCACGAACGCGATCCTCGGCGCGGTTGGTGGCTGGATCCACATTCCCGACCTCAGTCTCCAGAAGATCTTCGGCCTCGTGTTCGCGCCCGTCGCGTTCTGCCTGGGCGTGCCATGGCGTGACGCCGGCACCATCGGCAACCTGCTTGGCACCCGCATGGTGCTGAACGAGTTCATCGCGTTCGCCCAGCTCGGCCCGCTGAAGGCGGCCCTCGATCCGAAGTCATTCACCATCGCGACGTTCGCGCTGTGCGGTTTCGCGAACTTCTCCTCGATCGGGATTCAAATTGGCGGCATCGGCGCTCTGGTGCCCGAGCGGCGGCACGATTTGGCCAAGCTGGGTCTGCGGGCCATGCTCGCTGGAACGCTCGCGAACTTCGTCTCGGCCTGCATCGCCGCGATGTTGCTGTAGACGGCTCACGGCTCACGGCTTACGGCTTACGGCTTACGGCTCACGTAGATGACGGGCGAAATGACTCTGTTTGATCGCGTCGAAGAAGCAGCGGCGTTCCTGAGGTCGCATCTCGGCCAGGTGCCGGAAACCGCAATCGTGCTCGGGTCCGGGCTTGGCGCCTTTGGCGAAAGCCTCGGCGACAAGACGGTGCTGCCGTACGGCGTGATTCCACATTGGCCGGCCAGCCGCGTGATCGGACACGCCGGCAAGCTCGTCGCTGGCACGAGCCGCGGGCGGCGCGTCCTGACGCTCTCCGGCCGCGCGCACTTCTATGAGGGACACGCGCTCGAGACGGTCACGTTTGCCGCGCGCGTCATCGGCCGGCTCGGCATCAAGACCTTGCTCCTGACGAACGCGGCGGGTGGCATCAACGTCCGCTTCGGCCAGGGCGCGCTGATGGTGATCGACGACCACATCAACCTGCTCGGCACGAATCCGCTGATCGGCGCGAACGACGACCGATTCGGCCGGCGGTTCCCCGACATGTCGGCGATCTATTCGCCGCGCTTGCGCGCCATCGCCGACGAGGCGGCTCGCGCGATCGGCCTGCCGATCGAGCACGGGGTGTACGTGGCCGTCACCGGGCCGAGCTACGAAACGCCGGCAGAGATTCGAGCATTTCGAACGCTGGGCGCGGATGCCGTCGGGATGTCCACGGTGCCCGAGGCGATCGTGGCGCGGCACATGGGCATCGAGGTGCTGGGCGTCTCGTGCATTTCCAACATGGCCGCCGGCATTCTTCCGCAGCCGCTGACCGAAGAGGAAGTCATCGAGACGACCCATCGTGTGCGCGATCAGTTCATCGCGCTGGTGGAGGGGATTCTTGAACGACTCTGATCGGCTGGTGGACGCGGCGCGCGAGGCCCGCGAGCGCGCGATTGCGCCGTATTCGAAGTTCAAGGTCGGCGCCGCGCTCCTCGCACGCGACGGCCGCGTGTTTACCGGCTGCAACGTCGAAAACGCGTCGTACGGTCTCACGGTCTGCGCCGAGCGCGTCGCGCTGCTCAAAGCGCTGTCCGAGGGCGTGCGCGACTTCACACGTCTCGCCGTGGTCGCCGACACGAAAAGCCCGACGCCTCCCTGTGGTCCGTGCCGCCAGCTGGTGTGGGAATACGCCGGCGACATTCCGGTGGTCATGGCGAACCTCGACGCCGTCACCGGCGAGCACCAGATGCGCGATTTGCTGCCGCTGCCATTCGACGGACGGCTGCTGATCTAAGATCATCTGATGCTCCCCACGATTGAGTGGCAGTCTGACGCGGTGGTGATGGTCGATCAGCGCAAGCTGCCGGGTCAGGAGATTTACGTTCGCTGCAAGACCGCGCCGGAAGTGGCGCGTGCCATCAAGAACATGGTCATCCGCGGCGCGCCGGCCATCGGCGTCGCGGCGGCGATGGGCATTGCGCTGGGCATGCAGCGCACGAAAGCGCAGGGCACGCGGCAGTTCGCCGTCGAGTTCAACAAGAACTGCGATCTCATGGCCGGGACCCGCCCCACGGCGGTGAACTTGTTCTGGGCGATCGATCGCATGAAGCGATCGTTTTCGGCGGGCATTCAGGCCGGCGAGTCGGTGGCCGAACTGAAGACACGGCTGATTGCGGAGGCGCAGGCGATTCACGACGAGGATGTCGCCAGCTGCAAGGCCATGGGGCGATTCGGCGCGGACGTCGTGCCCGCGAATGCGCGTATTCTGACCCATTGCAACGCGGGGGCGCTGGCCACGGCCGGGTACGGCACGGCGCTCGGTGTGATTCGCGCCGCGGCCGAGGCCGGCAAGGTGGCGCAGGTCTTTGCCGACGAAACGCGGCCGTTCCTGCAGGGCGCACGGCTGACGGCGTGGGAACTCGTGCGCGACCATGTGCCCACCACCGTGATCACCGAGAGCATGGCGGGACCGCTCATGCGCAGCGGAGGCATCGACTTCGTCGTCGTCGGTGCGGACCGCATTGCGGCCAACGGCGACTTTGCCAACAAGATCGGCACCTACACGGTCGCCATGATGGCCAATGCGCACTCGGTGCCGTTCTACGTCGCCGCGCCGCTCTCGACGATCGACTTGGCGACGCCCAACGGCGACGGCATTCCCATCGAGCAACGTAACCCGCGTGAGGTCACCCACGTGGGCACGACGAGACTGGCGCCCGAAGGTGCGAGCGTGTGGAATCCGGCGTTCGACGTCACGCCGGCGCGCCTGGTGGCGGGCATCATTACGGAGAAGGGCATTGCCCGTCCGCCGTACGATGTCAGTCTGAAGAACCTGTTTGTCTGACGGTGGCTCGAGACTCATTCAATGATCGTGCTCGGCATCGAAACGTCCTGCGATGAGACCGCCGCTGCGGTCGTGGCCACGACCGGCGATTCGGCGCGGCCGTGGCAGCTGCGCTCGAACGTCATCGCGTCGCAGGCGGATATCCATCGGGAGTGGGGCGGCGTCGTGCCCGAGATCGCGTCTCGCCAGCACGTGCGCGACATCTGCGGCGTCGTCGAACGCGCGCTGGAGGTGGCCGGCGCCGGATGGCGCGATCTCGACGCCATCGCCGTGACGCAAGGCCCAGGACTCGTGGGGTCGCTGCTCGTCGGTGTCTCATTTGCCAAGTCGCTGGCGGCGGCCCTCGATCGACCGATCGTCGGCGTGCATCACCTCGCGGGACACATCGAGTCGATCTTTCTCGAGCACGGCCAGATCCCGCTTCCGGCCACCGTGCTCGTCGTCTCTGGCGGCCACACGAGCCTGTACTTCGTCCCGGAGCCAGGCGAGTACCGGCTCGTCGGCCGAACCAGGGACGACGCGGCGGGCGAGGCGTACGACAAGGTCGCGAGACTGATTGGCCTGGGCTATCCCGGGGGGCCGGCGATCGATCGTCGCGCGCGTGAAGGCGACGATCGCGCCGTCGATCTTCCGCGGTCGCGGCTGACGCATGCAGACCGGAACGAACCGCCACCCGATCTCGCGGCCGCGCCATTTCCACCGGCGTTGCGACATCTCGCCGATTTCAGTTTTTCGGGCTTGAAGACAGCGGTCATCCGTCACCTGCAACAGCGAGGCGTTCCCGTCGCTGCCGGATTCACCGTGCCGGAAGACGCCGGCCCGCTTTCGGCGCAGGAAGTGTCGGATCTGTGCGCGAGCTTCCAGCGCGTGGTGGTCGAGACGCTCGTGGATCGCACATTCGAGGCGGCAAAGCAGCTCGGCGCGCAGAGCGTCGGGATCGCGGGCGGCGTCTCCGCGAACAGCCGTCTCCGGCACGACGCTGCCGAGCGCGGTCAGCGCGAAGGGCTGCCCGTGTTCGTGCCTGCGCTGGCGTTATCGACCGACAATGCCGCCATGATCGCGGCGGCCGGACTGCGAAAGCTCGAGCGCGGCGAGTCGTCTGCCCTGGATTTCAATGCCGAGGCGAGCCTGGTGATTTCGTGACCCACACCGACTATCTATGGTTCACGACCAAAGCCCGTCAGGAGTTCGTCCGCATCACCGACGACGTGGCGCGCGTCGTCGAGAAGAGCGGCATCAAGGACGGCATGGTGCTGGTGTCGGCGATGCACATCACGGCCGGCGTGTACGTCAACGACTGGGAGGACGGTCTCATCCACGATTTCCAGGAATGGCTCGAGAAGCTGGCGCCGGCCGGCCTGCCGTATCGCCATCACCAGACGGGCGAGGACAATGCCGATGCGCACCTCAAGCGCACGATCATGGGGCACCAGGTGATCGTGCCGATCACGGCCGGAAAACTCGATCTCGGTCCCTGGGAGCAAATCTTCTATGCTGAGTTCGACGGGCAGCGCCGAAAGAGAGTGGTGGTGAAAGTGATGGGGGAGGCCTGAAATCATGCGCACACTAATGAAATCCGTGGCCACGGTCGCGTTCGTGGCATTGCTCGCAGCGCCGCTGCGGGCCGAGCTGAAGTACACGATGAAGATGGACGCGCATAAGTCGGCCACGCCTGCGCCGGCCGCCGATCCCATGATGGCGATGCTGTCGAACACGATCGTCAGCACGATGGTGCCCGAGGGGGGCGTCGAGATCACGTGCACGCTCGGCGACAAGGGGTCGCGTATTGAGTACAACAAGGCCTACTCCGGCGTTCCCGCGGGTGGCGTCACGCTCGTCCGGCCAGACGGATCGCTCATCGTCATGGATCCCGCCACGAAGACGTACTGGAAGCTGGCGAAGCCGGATCTGACCGGGCTGCCGCCTGGTATGACACCGATCGTCAAGACGACGAAGACGGGTCAGATGGCCACGATCGCCGGCCTGCGGTCGGAGCGCATCACGATCGACATCAACATTCCGCTGCCGGTGCCCGCAGGCGCGCAACTGCCGCCTGGCTTGCCGACGTCGCTTTCGGTCGGCGGCGAGGTCTGGATCACGCCGCAGTACAAGAACTACACGAAGACCGCATCCCTGATGGGTGCGATGGCCGCGCTCGGGCTCGACAAGGTCATGAGCGAGGGGCTCATGACGCGATCGATCTTGCGCGGCGGGATCCTCGGCGATCAGGAGGTCGAGTCGGTGATCACGAAGGTCGGCGAGCAGACCGTGCCCGCAACCACCTTCGACGTGCCGGCCGATTTCAAGGAAGTGCCGCCGCCGGGCGGTGGCGGGTTCGGCGGCTCGCGTGAGTGATTCGGCGGCCGCGCGCGAGCTGTTGTCGCGCGACCGCGCCTGGGCACTCGTCACCGAGCACGTCCAGAGCGAGAGCCTTCGGAAGCATCTTCTCGCGGTCGAAGCCGCCGTCCGCGGCTACGCCCGTCAGTTCGGTGAGGACGAGAACGCGTGGGGTTTCGTCGCGCTCGTGCACGACTTCGACTACGAGAAGCATCCGGACCGCGAGAACCATCCATTTCGAGGCGTCGAATGGCTCCAGGCGCTCGGGTATCCCGAGTGGGTGACCCGGGCCATCCTCTCGCACGCCGACTACTCCGGCGTTCCGCGCGAGACCCGGCTGGAAAAGACGCTCTACGCGTGCGACGAGATGGCCGGGTTCGTCACGGCCGCGGCGCTCGTCCGGCCCTCGAAGAGCGTGATGGATCTCGAGGCCTCGTCGGTCGTGAAACGCATGAAGGACAAGGCGTTCGCGCGGGCCGTGCCGCGGGAGGATCTCCGGCGGGGCGCGGAGGAACTGGGTCTCCCGCTCGAGGAGCACATCGCGAATGTGATTCGCTTCCTGCGCGAACGGGCCGACGCGCTGGGACTGGCGGGCACGGCGTGAACGTCCGAACCCGCTGGTGACCGCTTTCGTATAGGCCTTACGATTACCCCGACGCGCTTGACCGACACTGTCACACCTTCCCCCGATCGCCCGATCCCCAGATCGTCTGACGTCAGGGACGTCGTAGTCCTGGATCACGTGTCCGTGGCCTATGGCAAGAACGCGGCCCTGCGGGATGTGACGATGTCGTTCCCGGGGGGCGCGGTCGGCCTGCTCGGACCGAACGGCGCCGGCAAGAGCACCATGCTCAAGTCGCTGCTGGGGTTCATTCCGCCGACGACCGGCCGAATGAGCGTGCTGGGCCTCGACGTCGCTCAGCGTCCACTCGAGATCCGCGCGCGACTCGGATACATGCCCGAGACCGATGGCCATGTTCCGGGCATGAATGCCGTGACGTTCGTCGCGTATTGCGGTCAGCTGGCCGGACTGCCCCAGACCGATGCGATGCAGCGCGCCCACGAGGTGCTGTATTACGTCGGGCTCGGCGAAGCGCGCTACCGCAACGTCGAGACGTACTCCACCGGCATGAAGCAGCGCATCAAGCTTGCGCAGGCGCTCGTGCACGATCCGGATTTGCTCTTCCTCGACGAGCCGACGAACGGGATGGATCCCAAGGGCCGCGAGGAAATGCTCGAACTGGTGCGCGATTTAGCGCACAACAAGGGCGTCAACCTGATCCTCTCGTCGCACCTGCTGCCCGACGTCGAGTACACCTGCGACCACGTCATCGTGCTCGACAAGGGCGCGATCGCGGCGTCCGGCACGATCGAGGCGCTCAAAGGCCCGGCGGGCCGGATCTACGAAGTGCGCGTGAAGGGCGCCGTGGCGCCGTTTGCCGCGCGCCTCAACGCGGCGGGGCTCGAGACGCACGAGACCGACGAGGACGTGATGCGGGTCTTCGTGCCAGGAGACCCGGCCGCCGTCGGTGACGATCAGCGGCGCATTTGCGAGATGGCGCGCGAAACAGGCGTCCAGGTGCGGCACTTGCGCCCGAGCATTCCGACGCTCGAAGACGTCTTCGCGCGCGCGATTGGTGAGCGATGAGCCCCATCCACGATCAGAGCTATCGCCGGTATCAGGGCACGCGCCAGCCACTCGGGAGAGCGTGGACCGTCATCATGTGGGCGGGCGTGCGACAGATGCTGGCGCGGCGTCCCTTTCTCGGGCTGATGCTCGTCGCGTGGATCCCGTTCCTTGTCAGAACGGTTCAGATCTATGCCGTGACGGCCTATCCGCAAGCCGGCCAGGTCCTGCCGATCGACGCGAAGATGTTCCAGAGTTTCGTCGAAACACAAGGTGTCTTCGCATTCTTCATCACGATCTATGTCGGCGCGGGCCTCATCGCCAACGATCGGCGGGCGAACGCGCTGCAGGTGTACTTGTCGAAGCCGCTGCTGCGCATGGAATACATCGGCGGCAAGCTGGCCGTGCTGATGGTCTTTCTGCTCGAGGCGACGCTCCTGCCGGCATTGTTGCTGGTGCTGATGGAGATCGTGTTCTCCGGCAGCCTCACGTTTCTTCGCACCAACGCCCAGGTGATTCCCGCGATCTTGATCACTTGCATCGTCCGCGTGGTCGTCGTGTCGTTCACGATGCTCGCGCTCTCGGCGCTCTCGAAGAGCACGCGCTACGTCGCCATTCTCTACACCGGCGTGGTCTTCTTCACCGAGGCGATGTATGGCGTGCTGACGTTCGTCACCGCGTCCACGCGCGTCGGGTGGGTGTCGGTCGGCGCCAACTTCGAGATTCTGTCGGATGCCGTGTTCCGCCAGCCCGCGCGCTACGAGACGCCGGTGATCGTGTCCATTCTCGTGCTCACCGCTCTGGTCACGGTCTCGATCTCGGTGCTCGAGCGTCGTGTCCGTGGCGTGGAGGTGGTCGCGTGAGCGCGTCGATCCTCGCGACCGATCACCTGTCGAAATGGTATGGCCAGGTCAGCGGCCTCAACGACGTGACCGTGAGCGTGCCGCCCGGCATTACGGGATTGCTCGGTCCGAACGGCGCGGGGAAGAGCACGTTCATGAAGCTCATCACCGGCCAGCTGAAGCCAAGCAAGGGCAGCGTGCAGGTGCTCGGCGAGCCGATCTGGGACAACCCGGCGCTGTACTTCCGCATTGGCTTTTGCCCGGAGCAGGACGCGTTCTACGACCGGATGACCGGGCTCGAGTGGGTGACGGCGCTGACGCGGTTGAACGGCCTCGACGAAAAGTCGGCAACCGCCGCGGCCGAGCGCGCCCTCGACGCCGTCGACCTCATGGACGCCGCGCGCAAGCGCATCGGCGCCTACAGCAAGGGCATGCGGCAGCGCGTCAAGCTCGCGCAGGCGCTGGTGCACGATCCGGAGCTGCTGATTCTCGACGAGCCCCTGTCCGGCATGGACCCGCTCGGACGCCGCAAGACGATCCGCATGATTCGCGACTGGGCCAAGCAGGGCAAGAGCATCCTTGTCTCGAGCCACATCCTGCACGAGATCGAGTCGATGACGTCGAACATCCTGCTCATCAACAACGGGCGAATCCTCGCGGAAGGCAACGTGCACCAGATCCGCGATCTCATCGACGAGCATCCCCATACCGTGTACGTCCGCGCGGCGGAGCCGCGCCGCCTCGCGAGGGAATTCCTCACGCGCGCCGATGTGATCAGCATGCGATTCGAGCCCGGTGCCGTCGTGGTCGAAACGGGAACGCCGGATGCCTTCTACGCGAGCCTGACGGAACTCGTGGCGGCGGGGCTGTGCGGTCCGGTCGAGGAAGTCACCTCGCCCGACGACAACCTGCAGGCCGTGTTCAAGTACCTGGTGAAGACGTGACGGCGAGGACGTGGCAATGACTCAGCCTGCAAACCGTCGCGCGCCTGGCGTCCTCTACGCGGCGCTTCGTGTGTTCGACCTCTCGCTCAGCGACATGCTCTGGTCGCGCCGCACGATCTTCATGGCGTTGATCGTCGGCCTGCCGGTCATGCTCTCGGTCGTGATTCGGGTGCTGCTCGAGCTGGGCGCATCGAACATTCGCGTCAATCAGACGGCGGTCGCGGGTCCCACGATTTTCGGGCTGATGATCTGGGGCTTCTTCGTGCGCTTCACGGTGCCCGTGCTGGGGGTGTTCTATGGCACCTCGCTGATTGCCGACGAGGTGGACGACAAGACGATCACGTACCTTTTCACACGGCCGATCCCGCGCGGCGCCGTCGTGTTGGGCAAGTACCTCGCCTACATGGCCTGCGCGACGTTCGTGGTGCTGCCGTCGGTGCTCCTGGTCTGGCTGTTGATCGTGCCCGCTGGTGGGAGCCTGGGCGCGAGTTTTCTCGATCTGCTCAAGGACCTCCTGCTGATCGCGATCGGATTGGCGGTGTATGGCGCCGTGTTCTCCTGGGTTGGGGCGGTGTTCAAGCGCCCGCTGTTGTTCGGCCTGATGTTCGTGTTCGGCTGGGAAGTGCTCGTCATGGCCCTGCCCGGCTACATGAAGCGTTTCTCGGTTGCCTACTATCTCCAGGGCCTTGTTCCGCACGCGATGCCGAACGACTCGGCGGTAAGTCTCGTCTTGTCGATTTTCCGTGAAACACCGCCCTTGGCCGAGAGCCTGCTGATGATGGCTCTCATCGAGGTCGCGTTCCTCTATTTGGCCGCCCGGGCCGTGTCGAAAAAGGAATACGTCCTCGAGCAGTGACAATTTGGGGATTCGTCCCAGTTTCGGAACTGATAAGTCTCGAAACCGTATAATCGATCAGGACTCCCAAAAATGACCCAGCGCACCCGCTATTTCATGTTCGGTTCCGCCCTCGTCATGATCGTTGGTCTGGCGACCGGGCTGGTAGCCTTCTACAACAGCGGCCTGCCCCTTCGAGCGTCATCCAGTGGACCAGCGGAGTTGGCCTATGTGCCTGCCGACGCCACAGGCGTGGCCTTCGCCGACGTTCGGACCATCATGAATTCTGACTTCCGGCAGCGGCTCCGCCAGGTCCTGCCGTCGGGCGAAGAGAAGGACAAACTGTTCGCCGAAACCGGCATCGACCTCGAGCGCGACATCGACACGGTCGTGGCTGGGCTGACCGGTTCCGATCCACTGAAAGGCGGGGCGCTCGTCCTGGTCCGGGGCCGATTCAACGACCCGATGATCGAGACCCTCGCGGTCCAGCACGGCGCCACGGTCGAAACCTACAAGGGTAAGCGCCTGATTCTGATGACCGAGCACGCGGAAACGACCGGAACGGTCGAACCGCAGGCGCCGACGGGCGAGTCGCACACCGGCGCCATTGCGTTCCTCGAGCCGGGCCTGCTTGCGCTTGGCGAGGTCAGTGCCGTCCGTCGCGGTATCGATGTCTCGGCGACGCATGAAGACGTTACCAAGAACGAAGAACTCATGAAGTTCGTCAGCGAGATGCAGGGTTCGGGCGATGCCTGGGTTGTGGGCCGCGTGGATGCCATCTCGAACCAGACGGGCGTGCCCCAGCAGGTGAAAGATCAGATGGCTGCCGTGCAGTGGATGGCCGCCAGCGTGCGCATCAACACCGGCGTGAGCGGTCAGATTCGCGCCGAGGCGCGCGACGACCAGTCCGCCGAACAGCTGCGCGCTGTGGTGAATGGCGCCTTGGCCGCCGGGCGCCTGGTGTCCGGCAACGATCCCAAAGCCACCGCGATGCTGAACGCCATTCAACCGACTGGCGTGGGTAAGACCGTCGGCATTTCCTTTACGCTTCCTCCAGAGATCATCGACATCATCAACGGCGTCGCCGGGCTGAACAACCTGCACAGCGACAAGCCGGCAACGGGCGGTTCGTCCCGCTAAGAGTTTCCGGGCGCTCCCAAGGGGGAAACGGGTGGCGGATTAGATCCGCCACCCGTTTCTGCCGTACGGCTATGATCCGTCGGATGGCGAGGCCGGAAGTGGTGATTCTTGGCGCCGCACGGACGCCGATTGGCCGCTATGGCGGCACGCTGCGCGCGACGCACCCGGCGGAACTCGGCGCCCGCGCCTCGCGCGCAGCCCTCGAACGCGCGCGCATCACCGCTGGTGACGTCGACGAGGTCTTTATGGGCCACGGCCGTCAGGCCGGATCCGGTCCTAATCCGGCGCGCCAGGTCGGCCGTCGCGCCGGCCTGCCGGACACCGTGCCGGCGCAGACCATCAATCAGGCGTGCGCGTCCGGCCTTCAGGCGGTGGCGCTCGGCGCGCAGGCCATTCTGCTCGGTCAATCGAAGATCGTGCTCGCCGGTGGCATCGAATCGATGAGCCGCATGCCGCATTTCCTGGAAAGCGAGGACGCGCGCTGGGGCCACCGCATGGGCAACTTCGCTCTGGTGGACGCGATGTACCGCGATGGGTTCTTCTGTCCGCTGTCGAACCTGTTGATGGGCCAGACGGCCGAGGTGCTCGCGCGCCAGTACGGCATCACGCGCGAAATGTCGGATGCCTACTCGCTCGAGAGCCAGCGGCGTGCCGAAGCCGCGATCGCGGCGGGACGCTTCAAGGACGAACTCACCCCGGCTCCCGGGCTCGACGCGAAAAGCAAGCCAGTAGAGTTGGAAACGGACGAGCATCCTCGGGCAGGCACGACCATCGACGCGTTGCGGAAGCTGCCGCTCGTGTTTGCGCCGGTCGACGGCGAGCCCGGCATCATCACGGCCGGTTCGTCCTCAGGCATCACCGACGGCGGGGCGGCGCTCGTTCTGGCGAGCGGCGATGAGGCGGCACGCCGCGGTCTCACGCCTCTTGCGCGCGTTGCCGGATGGGCGACCGCAGGGGTCGATCCCCGGATCATGGGGATCGGGCCGGTGCCCGCCGTGCGCAAGCTGCTGGCTGCCACCGGTCTTTCCCTCGCCGACTTTGATCTCGTCGAGCTGAACGAAGCGTTCGCCCCCCAGGTGCTGGCCGTGCTCAAGGACCTGCCGTTCGATGAGGCGCGCCTGAACGTGAACGGGGGCGCCATCGCGCTTGGTCACCCTATTGGGTGCACGGGTGCGCGGATCCTGGTCACGCTCGTGCACGAGATGGCGCGCCGTGATGCGCGGCGTGGCCTGGCCACACTGTGCGTGAGCGGGGGCCTCGGCATGGCCATGGCGGTGGAGCGCTGACGCCCATGCCCACTCCCCGCATCGCGGTGATTCCCGGCGACGGCATCGGCAAGGAAGTGACGGCCGAGGCGGTCCGCGTGTTGCAGCGCGCGGCCGAGGTGTTCGGGCAGCCGATCGAGCTCGAGACGCTGCCGTGGAGCGCCGACTACTACCTTCAGACCGGCACGACGATCCCGCCGAACGGGTACGCGATGCTGCGCGACGAGTTCGACGGAATCCTGCTGGGTGCGCTGGGCGATCCGCGCGTCGCGGACAATCGCCACGCCCGCGACATCCTCCTCGGCACGCGCTTCGAACTCGATCTGTACGTGAACTATCGCCCGGTCCGGTTGTTGGACGATCGGCTGTGCCCGCTCAAGGGCCGCGGACGTTCGGACGTGAACTTCGTCGTGTTCCGGGAAAACACTGAAGGCGTCTACGTCGGCATTGGGGGGCGGTTCAAGGCCGGCACGACCGACGAGATTGCCGTGCAGGAGGAGATCAACACGTACAAGGGTGTGCACCGGATCGTGCGGCACGCCTTCGAGTTTGCGCGTGCCAAGAGGCTGAAGCACGTCTGCATGTCGGACAAGAGCAACGCGATGGCGCAGGGCCATGCGTTGTGGCAGCGCGTGTTTCGCGAGGTCGCGGTTGATTTTCCCGAGATCGACGCGCGGCATCTCTACATCGACGCCCTCGCCATGATGCTCGTGGTCGATCCGGGCCAGTTCGAAGTGATCGTGACGAACAACCTGTTCGGCGACATCGTCACCGATATTGGCGGCGCGCTGCAGGGCGGGCTGGGCATGGCCGCGAGCGGCAATATCCATCCAGGGCGGACGTCCTTGTTCGAGCCCGTGCACGGATCGGCGCCGCCGCTGGCCGGCAAGAACGTGGCAAACCCGATGGGCGCCATCCTGTCGGCGGCGTTGATGCTGGAGACGCTCGGCCGAGTTGACGAGGCCCGCGCCATCGAGCGCGCCGTGGAAGCGGCCGTGGCGGCCGGTGAGACCACGCAGGATATCGGCGGCCGCCTGGGAACGAGCGACGTCGGCGCGCGCGTGGCGGCGCGAATCAGCACGAACATCGGGTGAGGCATCGCGGAGGCGACGTGACGGAGACCGTGTGGATCTTAGGGGGCGCACGCACGCCGATGACCGAATACGGCGGCGCATTGCGTGACGTCTCGGCGCTCGAGCTCGGCGCCATCGCCGCGCGCGCCGCATTCGCGAAGACCGGCACCGATCCCAACTGGATCGAGCACGTCGTCATCGGCAACGTCATTCAGAGCAGCAGCGACGCGATCTATGGCGCGCGGCACATCGCCCTCAAAGCGGGAGTGCCGATAGACGTGCCCGCGCTCACGGTGAACCGGCTGTGCGGCTCCGGCATCCAGGCCGCGGTGAGCGGTGCCCAGATGATTCAGCTCGGCGAGGCCGGACTCGTCCTGACGGGCGGCGTCGAAAGCATGAGCCAGGCACCACACGTGATCCGCGGCTTGAGATCGGGCTTACGGCTCGGGCAGGGAAAGCTGGAGGACTCGCTCTACGAGGCGCTGCTCGACACGTACTGCGGTCTCTTCATGGCGCAGACCGCGGAGAAGTGCGCCGCAAAGTACGGCATCGGCCGCGACGAACAGGATGCCTACGCGCTGCGCAGCCAGCAGGAAGCACTACGCGCGTGGCGCGAGGGTCGATTCGCGGACGAAGTCGTGCCCGTGGAGATCTCGTCCCGCAAAGGCACGGCGACGGTGGATCGCGACGATCACCTGCGCGAGGACACGACGCTCGCCGGACTTGCGAAGCTGCCAGCCGCCTTCTCGAAGGACGGTACTGTCACGGCGGGGAACGCGAGCGGCATCGTCGATGGCGGCGCGGCGCTCATCCTGGCGTCCGACTCCGTCGTTCGAGCGAGATCGCTTCGTCCCCTGGCGCGTCTGGTTGCGTGGGGCACGGTCGGCGTGGATCCTGCGCTCATGGGCATGGGGCCGGCGCCCGCCACGCGCCTCGTGCTGCAGCGCGCCGGCTTGTCGTTGGAGGACATCGACTCCATCGAGATCAATGAAGCGTTCGCGGGCCAGTACCTCGCGGTTGAAAAAGAACTTGGACTCGATCGCGCCAGGACGAACGTCAATGGCGGCGCGATCGCCCTCGGCCACCCGCTGGGAATGACGGGCACGCGGCTGCTGCTGACGCTGACCCTCGAGCTCAAGCGGCGCGGCGGGCGCTATGGTCTGGCGGCCGCCTGCATCGGCGGCGGACAGGGCATTGCCGCCATCGTCGAAGCTACTTGAGCCTCGCCCTTGCCTTGTCCTTGAATTCCTTGTCTTCCGGCGTCCAGTCCGGATCGAGCGGTGCGTCGAGCACGCGCTGGAACGTCGCACGCGCCTCGGCCGTCTTGCCGCGCTCGAGCAGCACTTCGCCGAGGAAATAAAGCGTCGCAGTGCTCACCGGGTTGTACGTGAGCGCGCGGCGGAGGCGCTCTTCGGCTGTGGCCTCGCTGCCGCCAAAGAGGCCGGGCACGCGGTGGTACCACCAGCCGAGCGCGCGATCGGCAGAGCCTTGCAGCCAGG
>Ga0111539_10003912_pt1 | contig 19587 bp, 18 predicted proteins | sample RhiMethybrSRZTD1_FD_79667 | JGI IMG/M metagenome (GOLD analysis project Ga0111539, IMG submission 79667) | Populus rhizosphere microbial communities from Tennessee, USA - Rhizosphere MetaG P. TD hybrid SRZTD1 (version 2) (version 2) | ecosystem: Host-associated > Plants > Roots > Rhizosphere >... | reverse complement strand
TGGGGTTGGGTTATCGGTTTGTCGAGTAATTCAGAATTCACGATGCAGAATTCAGACACTGCATTGGGTCAGTGTCCGCATTCTGAATTCTGAATTCTGAATTTCGGGGATCTAAGACTCGGTCCAACCAGCTTTCGCCAACTGAATCGCTTGCGTCGCGAAGCTCATGCGGGCTCGCTCGACACGGTGCCAATCGGTGTAACGCCGGCGCCAGATCACTTGGCTTCCCTGCTCTTCTCGCACTTCCCATCCCGTACCGCCGGCGTCCGAGATGGTGAAGCGGTGAACCTCTCCGGCCTTCTTGAAGACTCGCGCGTACATACAAGTTCGATCTATATCCCGCAACGGTGACCGTTCGGTGTAAACGTTGTGTAAACCTTAAATGGGGCGCTAAACCAGGCGTTTCTTGGTGCGTTTCCTGCTTATTGGGCAGGAACCCGAACCCGTAACACTCCCGGATGCACGCGCGCGCGAACCGATCGTCCTGCCAACGCGGGCTCGCCATCGACGTGATAGACGATGTCGTGTTTCGCGGTGATCTCCACGTCGGCAGTTGGAATGATCGTCACGCCGGGAAGACGATCCACCTTTCCCGAGAACAGCATCGGCATCTGCGCGATCGCCGACCACGGCGAGCGCTCTCCGACGACGACCACGTCGAGCGCTCCATCGTCGATCCGCGCACCCGGCGCGATGGTGGCACCGTTGCCGTACTGACGTGAGTTGGCGATGGCGATGAACAGCGCACGCGTCTCGAGCCGCGTGCCGTTGGCGGAGATCGTGTACTGGTCGGGAACGAACCGAATGAGCTCGCGCACCGCGATCGAGATGTAACGAGCGAAACCGCGGCGCGCGTGCCCCGTCTCGGCGAACTCGTGCGCGACGTGCGCATCGAAGCCGAGACCGGCGACGTTGAAGAACATGCGCCCCTCGATTTCACCAGCGTCGATGAGCTGATCGCGGCCGCCCAGCGCCACCTCGAAGGCCGCCGCCGGGTTCAGCGGGATCGCCAGCTCGCGGGCAAGGCCGTTCCCGGACCCGCTCGGTACAACCGCCAGCGCCACGTTGCTGAAGGCGAGCGAGGAGGCGACCTCGTTGATGGTCCCATCGCCGCCCCACGCGATGCACATCGAGGCTCCGCGCGCCACCGCCGTGTGTGCCAGCTCGCGCGCATGGCCGCCGTGCTCGGTGACGAACACCTCGGCCTCGAGACCACGCCGCTCGACGAGCGAGGCGGCCAGTTCCGCGCGGCGCCGCGCCTCGTCGGGCCGGCGGCCCGTGCCGGAGATGGGGTTGATGATGACGGCAATCATCGGACGGTCGCGTGTCGGTGCGATAGTACGTCGCGTGGCGGTGCGATCGCGCTATCGCGTGTCGGTGCGATGAGGCTATCGCATATTGGTGCGATTGTGTCAGCTCGTCGGTGCGAATCGGGCGTGCGCGTCGGTGCGACGGGGCGCTTACGAAGCCAGCTTGCGCAGCACTTTCGGCGTGACGAACCAGACCAGGGACCCGGTCTTTTTCGCCGCCAGCGCGCCGAGATCGACGCGACAGAGCCCGCCCTTCTTGAACGTCAACGGGTGGCTCGCGCCAATCAGGTGTGCGGCGAGCTCGCCGAGGCCGGGTTCGTGGCCGACGAGCGCAATGCGGTTGCGCTTGGCGGCTTTCGCGAGCTGCCCCATGACGACCGACGGGGCGTGGCCGGGCGCGAGCGCGTCGAGCGTCTTCACGCTGCTGCCGACGGCGGCCGCCAGCAGGTCGGCGGTCTGCTTGGCGCGAACCAATGGGCTGGTGAAGATCTCGTCGATCGCGACATCGAGCGACTTCAACCCGGGGAGGCTGTCCCTGAATCGATGGACGCCGCGCGTTGTCAGCGGGCGCTTGTTGTCGTCGGGCCAGGCCTCACCGCGTTCCGCCGCGATGGCGTGACGCACGAGATAGAGTTCGTAGGGCATCGGCGTCGATCAAGCCGCGGACACGCGGTGCTGCTCAGCCATGGCGGTCACATGATCGCAGATTGCGAGTAACGCCTTTCTCTCGTTCATGTAACGAACGTGCAACAGACGGCACTCCGTCTCGAGGAAGCGCACGAGCCGATCGAGCTCGCCAGACAGCTTCAGATCGCGCAGCGTGCCCGTACTCTGCAACGCCCGTGTGCGCGCGATGAGCACCTCGAGATCGTGCATCCGGCCGAGGAGATCCTGAACCCGCCTGAGCGTGCGCAGGCGCGCCTGGGCCCGCGAGGCGCGCAGTTCCCGCGCGATCTCCATGGCGTAGCGAAGCTTCTTCACCGCGATGCGCACCGCGTGCAGCCGATCGGCGAGGTAGATGCCCGCCGCGTTGTCGATCGCCGCTCGCACGTCCTCGGCGCGTCGCGCCGCCCGCGCATCAGCCTGGTCCAGAGGCCGGCGGTCCCCACGCGTCCCGCCCTTTGCTGACCCCGCAGGTAAGCGGGCTGCGAGCGTTTTCTTCTGCAATTTCTTCAAATCGAGCCGGTCGATCTGCCGGATCATCTCGACGAGCAGTCGTCCGCGTTCTTCGCCGATGACCTCACGCAGCCGGCGAACGCCACCTTCCGGAGCATCGCCGGACGCGTGAATCTGGTCGAGGGTCATGAGGGCGACATCGAGCTCGCGCACCGGCCCGAGGCCGCGGGTCAGCCGCCGCACCTGCTTCCGCAGCTTCCGTCCGACGCGCCGTTTCGCGAGCAGGGGCAGCGCTTCGCGCAGCCGTCGGGTCGCGACCCTCGCTTGATGCACGCCGTTGACGTCACCCTTGCGGGCTGGCGGCAGGGCGCGTCCAAGCGCGGCCAGGCGCTGACGGATGAGGAGTTCATACGCGGACGTTCGCGTCATGACGAAGTGACCACTCTCGGCCTACTATAAATCGTTCTCACCTAACCAAGGGCTTCGCCGTTGATTCTCGGCTCAGCCCTTGGTTAGTGAGCAGTCTCTCTTTGGCGCGCTACGCGCGCCGAGGACCGCTACGGCGGGAAACAATGACTCAAAGATTCGCGGCACGAGCCGCCTAGCGGTCCGATGCGTATTGCAGCCATAGACATCGGCACCAATTCGGTTCACATGATCATCGTCCGCGTGCGACCTGATCTGTCGTTCGAGGTCGTCGATCGCGAGAAAGTGATGGTCCGGCTCGGCGCTGGCGGACTCGACGGCAAAGCGCTGACGCCGGACGCGATGAGCGCGGGGCTTCAGGCGTTGTCGAAGTTCAAGCGCCTCGCCGACTCGCACGGCGTCGACGTGATTCTCGCGGCCGCCACGAGCGCCACTCGCGAAGCGCGCAATGGCGGCGAATTCCTGGCGCGCGTCGAACGCGACACCGGCATTCGCCCGCGCGTCATCACCGGCACCGAAGAAGCGCGGCTGATTCACCAGGCCGCCGTCTATGGCGTCGATGTGGGCAGTGCCCGCGCCGTGGCGATCGACATCGGCGGCGGCAGCGTCGAGATCACGCTCGGCACGGCGACGTCGATCCAGGCGGCCCGCAGCTTCAAGATCGGCGTCATCCGATTGACCGAGCGCTTCGTGAAGAGCGATCCGCTCTCGGAACGCGACGAACGCCGGCTGACGAAATACATCCTCTCGGAGATCGGCCGGCACTGCGATCAGATCACGGCGATCGGCTTCGATCGGGTGATCGGCACGTCGGGAACCATTCTGAGCCTGGGCACGGTCGCGGCGACGGCGGCACGCGGCGGCCCGCCGCCGGAACTGCGCAACCTGCGTATTCCGGCGAAACAGATTCGGAAGCTGCGCAAGGAGATCGTCGGTCTGGACGCGGAGCAGCGGCTGACGGTGCCCGGCCTCGACCCGCGGCGCGCCGACCTCGTCGTCGGCGGCGCGGTGCTGCTCGACACGATCCTGCGGCGACTCGGCGCCGAAGACCTCACGCTGTGCGATCTCGCGCTGCGTGAAGGCCTGGTGCTCGATTACATCCGGCGCAACGGCAAGAAGATCGCGCAGGTCGACAAGATTCCGGACGTGCGACGTCGCAGCGCCCTCGAGCTCGGGGAGCGGTGCAACTACTACGCGGAACACGCCCAGCAGGTGATCCGGCTCGCGCTCGCGCTGTTCGATCAGACACGGTCGGTCCATGGGCTCACCGATCGCGAACGCGAATGGCTGGAGTACGCCTCAATGCTGCACGACGTTGGTGGTCTCATCAGCTTCGCGCGCCATCATCGGCATTCGTACTACTTGATCAAGAACGGCGACCTGCGAGGCTTTCAGCCGGACGAAATCGAGGTGATTGCGCTCGTCGCGCGGTACCATCGACGCGGCACGCCGAAACGATCGCACGACGACTACGCGGGCCTGTCGTCGCCGCTGCGCAAGACTGTTCGCACGCTCTCGTCGATCCTGCGCGTGGCCGAGAGCCTCGATCGCAGCCACTCGTCCGCGATCTCGGGGATCGAGCTGCGAGACCGCGGCGAGGATGCGCTCCTCCTGGTTCACACCGCGACGGATGCCGAGCTGGAGATCTGGGCGACGAACCGGCACCTGCAACCGTTCGAGCACCTGCTCGGCAAGCCCGTCCGCCTCGAGGCCGCGATCCAACCGGCTGCCGCTGTTCCGATCGCCGCAGAGAAGCGTCGCCGTGCAGCGCCCGGCCCCAAGCGCGCGAAGCCGATCCGTCTACGCGCCGGCTAGCACACGGGGGGAACGGGGGTAACGGGGAAGTTACTCTCCTCATGTTCGCAAACGGGCGGCAGAGGCAAAGCGTGGCTCAGGTCGTCCCTCGTACCGCGGCCTCTCTGCCCTGCGCAGCTAATGGACGGCTAACGGTAGTTTGCGTGGGGGAGCGCTTTTCAGTGGGGTGGCTGAGCGAGCTTAGAACTGCTCGATCGCTCGCTTCCGCGATGCCGATCAGCTCGCCGAGGTGTAACTGATCCCCTTCCGCGTCGTCCTTGCTCGTTGTGACGAACTGGCTGCCCCAAATAAGCCCCCGTTAACCCTGTTACCCCCGTGTGAGATTTCCCCGTTCCCCCCGTGTCCGGCGCCGGTAACGTGGATTTAACACCGGCGAAACAGCCGCGAAATTCCCTTTCGATAGCGTGAACTCGTGATCAATTCACGACTTCGATACGCCGGTGTCGCATGCGTGGCCCTGCTCGCAGTCAGCTGCGGTGGCGGACAGTCCACCGGCGAACGGCAGGCCGCCGCTGCCCCGTCGGTCATTCAGATCGACGGATCGAGCACGGTGTTTCCCATCACCGAGGCTGTGGCAGAAGAGTTCCAGAAAAAGCATCCGAACGTCCGCGTCACCGTCGGCGTGTCGGGAACCGGCGGCGGATTCCAGAAGTTCTGCCGCGGGGAGACGCACATCAGCGACGCGTCGCGGCCGATCAGCAAGACCGAGATCGCCGCGTGCCAGAAGGCCGGTATCGAATACATCGAGCTGCCGGTGGCGTACGACGGCCTGGCCGTGGTGGTGAACCCGAAGAACAACTGGGCGAATGCGATTACGGTCGCCGAGCTGAAAACGCTCTGGGCACCGGACGCGCAAGGCAAGGTCACGCGCTGGAACCAGGTACGGCCGTCGTGGCCGAACCGTGAAATTCACCTGTTCGGCGCCGGCGTCGATTCGGGCACCTACGACTACTTCACCGAGGCCACGGTTGGAAAACAAGGCGCGAGCCGGGGCGACTTCACCTCGAGCGAAGACGACAACGTGTTGGTGCAGGGGATCGGCAGCGACGAGCTCGCGCTCGGGTTCATGGGCCTCGCCTACGTCGAGAGCAACAAGGACAAGCTGAAGCTGGTGCCGGTCGACGATGGCAAGAAGGAGAACGGGGACGGCCCGATTTCGCCCTCTGCCGAGACGGTGCGCAACGCGACGTATCAGCCGTTGTCGCGTCCGCTCTTCATCTACGTGGCGAGAAAAGAGGCCGATCGTCCCGAGGTCCAGCAGTTCGTCGAGGCGTATCTCGGCGACACCGCGCTGATGCGCGAGGTCGGCTACGTCGAGCTGACGCCGCAGATTTACGACCTGGCCAAGGCGCACTTCAAGGAGCGCAAGGTCGGCACGGCGTTCGCCGACGGCGGCTCGCAAGTCGGCATCACGCTCGAACAGCTGCTCGCCAGGGAAAAATGACCCGCCGGGGGTTCGAGGTGGTGATCGAGTGGGGGCTGTTCCTCTGCGCCCTGCTCTCGATTGGCACGACCGTCGGCATCATCGGCGTCCTCACCGCCGAGACAATCGGCTTCCTCGAAGAAGTACCCATCCTCGAGTTCGTGTTCGGCACCGAGTGGACGCCGCTCTTCGCGATGCCGCACTTCGGGGTGCTGCCGCTCATCATGGGCACGGTGCTGGTCTCGACCATCGCGATGCTGGTCGCACTGCCGATGGGACTCCTGACCGCGATCTATCTGAGTGAGTACTCGAGTGAGGGCCTGCGCCGCGTCGTCAAGCCGGTGCTGGAGTTGCTGGCCGGCATCCCGACCGTCGTCTACGGCTACTTCGCGCTGCTGTTCGTCACGCCATTGCTGCAGCAGTTCATCCCGTCGCTCTCGGGGTTCAACGCGCTCGGCCCGGGCATTGTCATGGGCATCATGATCCTGCCGCTCGTCTCGTCGCTCGCCGAGGACGCCATGCGGGGCGTGCCGCGCGGCCTGCGTGAGGGGTCCTACGCGCTCGGCGCGACCAGGATGCAGACCAGCCTGCGCGTGGTGGTTCCGGCGGCGTTCTCCGGTATCACGGCGGCCTTCATCCTGGCGATCTCGCGCGCCATCGGCGAAACGATGATCGTGGCGATCGCCGCCGGCCAACAGCCGCGGCTGACGTTCGACCCGACGGTGCCGGTTGAAACGATGACCGCCTATATCGTGCAGATCAGTCTCGGCGATACGCCGCAGGGCACGCTCGAGTACCGGACCATCTTCGCCGTCGGCATGCTGTTGTTCATCGGGACCTTCGGATTGAACATCGTGAGCACCTGGCTGCGCGAGCGTTATCGAGAGGAGTACGCGTGAGCGGCGCGGCGCCGCTGACGTTCGAGGGCGAAGGTGCGTCGCGCATCGCCTGGCGGCGTCGGTTCGACGTGTTGTTTCAGGTCGTCGCGCTGCTCGTGATGGTGGTGGCCCTGATCTGCCTCGGCACGCTGCTGTGGGACGTCATCTCGGACGGGTCCGGCCGTCTGTCGTGGCAGTTCATCACCGGCTTCTCGTCACGACGGGCGTCACAGGCGGGCATCTGGCACGCGTTGACCGGCAGCCTGTTCGTCATCATCGTGACCGCGGTGTTGGCGGTGCCGGTCGGCGTCGCAGCGGCCATCTACCTCGAGGAATACGGCGGCCGCAGCGTGGTCGCGCGCATCATCGAGCTCAACATCACGAACCTGGCCGCGGTGCCGTCGATCATCTACGGACTGCTTGGGCTTGGGCTGTTCGTGCGGATGATGGGGATGGGCCGAAGTGTGCTGGCAGGGGCGGCAACCTTGGCGCTGCTGGTCCTGCCGGTCGTCATACTCTCGACGCGCGAGGCGCTCAGGGCCGTGCCTCGATCGCTGCGCGAAGGCTCCTACGCGCTCGGTGCCACCCAATGGCAGACGATCTGGCATCAGGTGCTGCCGGTGGCCGCGCCCGGCATCATGACAGGGCTCATCCTGGCACTGTCGCGCGCCATTGGTGAAACCGCGCCGCTCATCACGATTGGGGCCGTCACGTTCGCAACCTTCGCGCCCGATTCCGTCTGGTCGCCCTTCACCGTGCTGCCGATCCAGATCTTCAACTGGGTGTCGCGCCCGCAGACCGACTTTCACGCCAACGCCGCTGCAGGTATCCTCGTCCTCGTGGCCCTGCTGCTCTCGATGAACGCCGCGGCAATCTGGCTGCGCGATCGCTACCAGAAACGAGGCCTGGCGTGAGCGCGACGACGCGTTCGATCCCCTCGCTGGGCGACCTGACTGCATCGCGTCAGGCCTCGGTCGAGACGGACGGGCCGTGCAAGATCGAGGCGGATCGGCTCAACTTCTTCTACGGTGAGACGCGGGCGCTGCAGGACATCTCGATCAAGATCAAGCCGCACCTCGTCACGGCATTCATCGGGCCGTCCGGATGCGGCAAGAGCACGTTCCTGCGAACGCTCAACCGGATGAACGACATCATTCCGGGGACGCGCGCCGAGGGGAAAGTGCTCATCGACGGCAGCGACATCTACAGCTCAGGCGTCGACGTCGTTCAGCTCCGGCGGCGCGTCGGCATGGTGTTCCAGAAGTCGAACCCGTTTCCGAAGTCGGTGTTCGAGAACATCGCCTACGGCCTGCGCATCAACGGGATGGCGGGCAGCAAGTCGGAGCTGGCCGCACGCGTCGAAGAGAGCCTCAAACAGGCCGCGTTGTGGGACGAGGTGAAAGATCGGCTGCACGACTCTGCGCTGGCGACGTCGGGCGGGCAGCAGCAGCGGCTCTGCATCGCGCGGGCGCTGGCGGTGCGCCCCGACATCCTGCTGATGGACGAACCGGCGTCCGCGCTCGATCCAATCGCGACGCAGCGGATCGAGGAACTGGTCTACGACCTCAAGAAGAAGTACACGATCGTGATCGTCACCCACAACATGCAGCAGGCGGCGCGGGTGTCAGACTACACGGCGTTCTTCTGGCTCGGGCGCCTGGTCGAGTACGATCGCACCGATAGAATCTTCACGGCGCCAACGCAAAAACTGACAGAGGATTACGTCACGGGGAGATTCGGTTAGTGGAGCGACAGGTCCCGCATTTCCACGAGGAGCTCGAGGCGCTGAAAGGCCGTCTGCTCGAAATGGGCGGGCTTGCCGAGGAACGCGTGCGCGCGACCGTCCAGGCGCTGGTCGCGCGGGATGGCTCGATGTTCGACCGGGTGCTCGTCGGCGACGAGCCGCTCAATCAGCTCCACGTCGAAATCGACAACCGCTGCTTCCGCCTATTGGCGCTGCATCAGCCGATGGCCACTGACCTTCGCGCGATTGTCGCGGCGGTCAAGATCAACACCGATCTGGAGCGGGTCGGCGATCTGGCGGTCAACATCGCGGAGGCGGGCAAACGGTACATCACCCACGCACCGGTCAAGCAGCTGATCGACATTCCCAAGATGGGTGACATCGCGCAGGCCATGCTCCGCGACGCGCTCGATGCCTTCGTCAGACGTGATACCAGTCTGGCGCAGCAGGTGCTGAACGAGGACGATCGGCTCGACAGCCTCAAAACCCAGGTCTTCCGCGATCTCCTCACCTACATGCTGAAGGACCAGGGGACGGTGGAGCCGGCCATCGACCTCATTCTCGTGTCCCGCCATCTGGAGCGGATTGGCGATCACGCGACGAATATCGCCGAAGACGTCATCTTCATGGTGTCGGCGCTCGACGTGCGTCACCACGGGCCGGCGCCCGTCGAATAGGCGCCAACGGTCACCGCCAAGCGCGTCCAAAGCCCAGGGCCCAGCCCAAAGGGAGTTATGATTGCTCGGATGGGCAAGGCGCAGCGGTGCGTGCTGTGTCGTAATCGTCCCGTGGATGAGCGGTGGCGGCCCTTCTGCAGCGAACGTTGCCGGAACGAGGATCTGGCCCGATGGGCCACCGGCCAGTACCGCGCGGCGACCGAGCCGGAGCCTGTGCCCGACGCCGACCCTGAATCTGAATAAACCGATCCGAGCTATGGCCGAAACGCTGACGATCACCGATAACCGCACGGGCAAGCAGTACGAGCTTCCAATTACCGACGGCACCATTCGCGCCACCGACCTTCGTCAGATCAAGGTTGTCCGGGAGGATCACGGGCTCAGCACCTACGATCCGGCGTTCATGAACACCGCCTCGTGCCGTAGTCGGATCACGTACATCGACGGCGACGAGGGCATCCTGCAGTATCGCGGGTATCCGATCGAGCAGCTGGCCGAACACTCGACCTACCTCGAGACCGCGTATCTGATTCTCTTCGGCGAGCTGCCGACCGAGACGCAGCTCAAGGAGTGGACGACGCAGATCACGCTGCATACGATGCTGCACGAGAACATCAAGAAGCTCATGGAGGGGTTCCAGTACGACGCCCATCCGATGAGCGTGTTCCTCAGCACCGTCGGGGCGTTTTCGACGTTCTACGCGGACGCGAAGAAGATCTTCGACGAGCAATCGCGCAAGAAGCAGATCCACCGGCTGATCGCCAAGGTGCCGACGATTGCCGCCTATGCGTATCGTCACAGCATCGGCCGGCCGTACGTCTATCCCGACAACGACCTGAGCTTCGCCGGCAACTTCCTGAACATGCTGTTCAAGATGACGGAGCTGAAGTATCAGGTGAACCCGACGCTCGAGCGCGCGCTCGAGGTGCTGTTCATCCTCCATGCCGATCACGAGCAGAACTGCAGCACCAGCGCGATGCGCGGCATCGGCAGCTCGCACGTCGATCCCTACTCGGCGCTGGCGGGCGCCGCAGCGGCGCTCTTCGGGCCGCTCCACGGTGGCGCCAACGAAGCGGTGCTCCGGATGCTGAACGAGATCGGGCACGTCCAGAACGTGCCTGGGTTCATCAAGCGGGTGAAGGCGGGCGAAGGCCGGCTGATGGGATTCGGCCACCGCGTCTACAAATCGTACGACCCGCGCGCCAAGATCATCAAGCGAACCGCCGACGCCGTGTTCGAGGTCACGGGGCGCAACCCGCTGCTCGACATCGCGCTCGAGCTCGAACGGATCGCGCTCGAAGACGAGTACTTCGTCACGCGCAAGCTGTATCCGAACGTCGACTTCTACTCGGGCCTCATCTACCAGGCGATGAGCTTCCCGGTCGAGATGTTCCCGGTGCTGTTCGCGATTCCGCGCACGGCCGGCTGGATCGCGCAGTGGGAGGAGATGCTGCTCGACCCGGAACAGAAGATCGCGCGCCCAAAACAGATCTACATCGGGCCGAAGAAGCGGGACTACGTCGGGCTCCAACAGCGGGGTTAGGAGTTGGTGCGAGCGTTCCTTCGATCGCCGGTGCGATGGTGCACAACGCTCGGTGCGGGTCTCGCGCTCACGGCACTGGCATGTAACGCCCCGGAAGCCAGCTCGATGAAATCCGCCACCCGCGAAAGCGCCACCGCACCGACGAGCGATAGCAACCTCGCACCGACCCGCGATAGTGCGATCGCACCGACAGACGGCAGCGCAATCGCACCAACACCGGACGCCCAGACCGGACCGAAATCTGTCGCCTTCGATGGCGCCCGCGCCTGGGAGCACCTGCGGCGTCAGGTCGCGTTCGGTCCGCGCCCCTCGGGGACTCCCGCGCTCGCCCAGACGCGGAAATACATCATCGACCAGCTGAGGGCGATCGGCATCGGCGCTCGGGAGCAGGCGTTCATCGGGAGCACGCCGCTCGGCGAGGTGTCGATGGCCAACGTCGTCGCGACCATCCCCGGCAAGCGTCCCGATCGGATCGCCTACGCCAGCCACTACGACACGAAGCTGTTTCGCGAGATCCGGTTCGTCGGCGCCAACGACGGCGCCTCGTCGACGGCCGCGCTGCTCGAGCTGGCGCGCGTCTTCAAGGCGCAGCCGCACGAGTTCACGATCGAGCTGATCTTCTTCGACGGTGAGGAAGCGCGGATGCCCGAGTGGCGCGGGCTCGACAACACCTACGGCAGCCGTCGCTACGTGGAGGACGCCGGCAATACGGGAACGCTGCGCGGCCTGAAGACGCTGGTGCTGCTCGACATGATCGGCGACAAAAACCTGACGATCCGCCGCGATTCGAACTCCACCCCTTGGCTCGTCGACATCATCTGGGCCACCGCCGCGCGCCTGGGCCACCTGTCGACGTTCCCCAACGAACTGACGACGATCGAGGACGATCACATCCCGTTCGCGCGCGCCGGCGTGCCGGTGGTCGACATCATCGACCTCGAGAACCCGACGTGGCACACTGCCCAGGATACGCTCGACAACGTCAGCCAGAAGAGCCTGCAAATCGTCGGCGACGTCGTCGTGGCCGCCGCACCCGAAATCGAAAAGCGCGTCGCGTCCATGAAGTAGACCGGAGGCTTCAGCCTCCGCGAGCATCCCAAGCGCCTGCGTTGACGTAGCTGCTCCGCGAAGCCGTCGTTCCGCGGCCGGACCGCGCTGCGAGGACTTGGGCGGGCCGCGTGACGCGAGGTCCGTGACCTCGCGGTCCCTCAGAGTCTTCTCGCGCGGTCGGCACGATGAGTCGGCCGCTCCACACGGCTTCGCTGCGCAGCTACGTCAACGCAGGCGCGCAGTCATGCTCATCTTGGCTGTTTCCTGCTCCCTGACTCCTGGAACCTGGCCCGGCCCTGAATCCTGATTCCTGAATCCTGATTCCTGTTCTATCCTCACAGCATGAAATACACGCTGAAGGTCAACGGTCGTCCGAACGACGTCGACGTCGACCCCGCCACTCCCCTGCTGTTCGTCCTGAGCGATGACCTCGCGCTGCGGGGACCGAAGTTCGGCTGCGGCCTGGGTCAGTGCGGCGCCTGCACGGTGATCTCGAACGGTCAGGCGATTCGCTCGTGCATTACGCCGGTGAGCACGGTCGCGACGGCCGACATCACCACGCTCGAGGGCCTGGGCACGCCGGAAAAGCCGCATCCGCTTCAGCAGGCGTTCATCGACGAGCAGGCGGCGCAGTGCGGCTTCTGCCTGAGCGGTGTCATCCTCACCGCCAAGGCCTTTCTCGACAAGAACCCGCGGGCGACCGAGCCGCAGCTCCAGCAGGCGCTCTCGGGCGTGCTGTGCCGCTGCTACGTCAACGCGCGCATGCTCAAGGCGCTGAATCGCTACGCGAAAGAGGTGTCACGATGACGCGGCTCACACCAGACGCACGGCGTGCGCTCGCGAGCGCCGGCTTCACGCGGCGCGCGTTTCTCAAAGGCTCGGGCGCGCTGATCGTGACGTTCACGTCCGCCGCCGTCGCCGATCGGTTCAGCGGCGTGCTGGCGCAAGGCTTCAACGGCAGCGGCAGCACTCAGCTCGACTCCTGGATCGCGATCGGCCAGGACGGCATCGTCACGGCATACACGGGCAAGTGCGATTTCGGTCAGGGTTTGTACACGGCGCAGATGCAGCTGATCGCCGAGGAACTGAGCGTGCCGTTCAGCCGCGTTCGGCTGATCCAATGCGACACGTCGATGACGCCCGACCAGGGGACGACGTCCGGGCAGCAGTCGCACCCGACGAACTTCAACAAGACGAATCTCGCACTGGCCGCAGCGACCGCTCGGGAAACGCTGGTGCGACTGGCAGCGACGCGGTTCGGTGGGTCGGCGAGCGGTCTCGTCGCGAAGGATGGCGTTATCACCGCCAGCGACGGCCCGCAGTCAAGGCGTGTCACCTACGCCGAGCTGATTGGCGGGAAGAAGTTCGAAGTCCAGCTCGATCCGAAGGCGGCGCGCAAGCACCCGCGCGAGTGGACGGTGCTCGGCACGGCGGTGCCACGCGTCGACATGCGCGACATGGTCACCGGTCGGTTCGAGTTCGTCCACAACGTCCGCGTGCCCGGTATGCTGCACGGCGCGGTCGTCCGGCCGCCGACCGTCGGCGCCACGGTCGCCGGCGTCGACGAATCCTCGGTGCGCGGCCTTGCTGGTCTCGTCAAGGTCGTCCTCAAACAGAACTTCGTCGGTGTCGTCGCCGAAAAGCCATGGCAGGCGATGCAGGCGGCGAGCACGTTGAAGGTCAACTGGACGGCCGCGTCGAACGCGCTGGCCCCGCAGCAAGGCATCTATCAGCAGATTCGCATGGAGCCGTCCACCGACACGTTGCTGGTGGACTCGGGCGACGTCGATGCGACGTTGAAGGCGTCGGCGACGGTGTTGCGAGCAACCTACCAGCACCCGTATCAGATGCACGGATCGATCGGCAGCTCGTGTGCGGTCGCCGACGTCCAGGGCGACAAGGCGACGGTGTGGTCGGCCACGCAGTCGGCCTACCCCACGCGCAACACGACGGCGATGCTGCTGGGACTGAAACAGGAGAACGTCCGCGTGATCTACACGCGCGGTGCCGGCTGTTACGGCATCAACGGTGCCGACACCGTCAGCTATGACGCGGCGCTGTTGTCTCAGGCGGTCGGAAAGCCCGTGCGCGTGCAGCTGTCGCGCAAGGACGAGATGGCGTGGGAGAACTACGGAAACCTGTTCGTGATCGATCAGCGCGTCGGCCTCGACGGCAGTGGCAACATCGCGGTGTGGGACTACGAGGCGTGGTCGGCGGCGCGGGGTGGGCGTCCCGGTTACAACACCCCGGGTAACGTCGTGACCGGATCGTTGGTTGGCCTCAACCCGGCGCCATTCAACCCGCGGACACCCGCGCCAGCCCCGACGAATCCGCTGAACAACGGATCGAATACCGCTCCGTCGTACATCACCGGCCGGGTGCGCGACTCGCAGAACGGCGCCGGCACGGTCCGCAGCGAACGCGTGCTCTCGCACCGCGTGCGGTCGCCGTTCTTCACGGGCCCGCTGCGCGCACCCGAACGCCTGCAGAACACGTTCGCGCACGAGTCGTTCATGGACGAAATCGCCGCGCACGTGAAGGCCGATCCGGTGGCGTATCGGCTGAAACACCTGAATCACCCGCGGTTGAGCGGAGCGATTCGCGCGGCGGCGAAAGCGGCCAACTGGCAGACACGGCCATCCCCGCGCCCGGGCCTGCGCCAGACCGGCGTGGCCAGCGGACGCGGCATCGCCTGTGTCTGCTACGAAGGCGATAACGGCTACGTCGGAATGGTGGCCGAGGTGGATGTCGATCAGGACACCGGTCAGGTCCGCGTCACCCGTCTCGTTGTCGGTCAGGATTGCGGCCCGATCTCGAATCCAGACGGCATGCGCAATCAAGTCGAAGGCGGTGCGCTGCAAGGCATCAGCCGCGCGCTCGGCGAAGAGGTGACCTGGGACAACGAGAAGATCACCTCGGTCGACTGGCGCACGTATCACGTACTGCCGGTCGGCTTCGCCATCCCCAAGATCGAGGCGGTGCTCATCAACCAGCCTGACGAAGAAGCCTGTGGCACCGGCGAGACGTCGATTACCGTCGTCGCAGCCGCGATCGGCAACGCGATCTTCGATGCCACCGGCGCGCGCATCCGCACAGTGCCGTTCACTCCGGAACGAGTGAAAGCGGCGCTGGCAGCACGCCGATCGACAGCGTAGCCCGGAGAGGCCGCCTCGAGCGGCCTTCTGAGGGCTCAATTCGGCTGGAGAAAGTGCAAACTGACGCCGTTCGGATCCTCGATATCGAACTGCCGTCCGCCGTAGAACGGTGCGTAGAGATCCTGGTCGAAGCGGACCTCGACGCGATTCTCCTCAGCGGCGTCAGCTTGTACGTTCTGAAGCTGTAGTTGCTTCAGCCGCTGGTAGATCTCGTCGATGCGAGTGGTATAGAGCCACAACGAGGCGCCCCTGACCGGCTCGCCGAAGCGGCTGAAATGCACGAAGGCGGCACCGAACGACACCGCCACGTAATCCAACTCACCATCGTCCTCGTATCGGCTGTCCACGACGAAGCCGATCGCTTCATACCACGCGACAGTCGCGCGCATGTCGGGTGCGTAGAGCGACACCGCGAACCTGCTCACTGACTCACCGAGCCCTTCCGCGCGAACCGGTTGGACGGGCGCGGGCTCCTGTGCGCCGGCGCTTCTGAGCAGACGGATCGCCTCCCGGTCGCCACGCAGCATGGCGCTCGACAGCGGCGTGCGCCCTTTGTCGTCGACGGCATCGACATCGGCACCCAGTTGGATCAGGCGTGCCAGGATCTCGTAGTTTGGCTTGCCACCGAGGCCATCCGGCGGCGCGACCGCGGTGTGTACCGGCGTCTGCTGGTTCTCGAATCGTGATCGGCGCCGCGCGAGACAGTCCGGGTTTTCATCGACGAGCCGTTCGACCAGATCCACGTCACCCAGTGCGATGGCCGAGAAGATGTGGTGCCGAGCCCCGCGTTCGAGCAAGAGGGTTACGACTGCCTGATTCCCCTCTCGCGCGGCCCAGCCGATGACGTCGCTCTTGTGCACATCGCCGCTGCCGTGAACGTCGGCACCGGCGTCGAGCAGCACTCGAACGCTTTCGAGGTGACCACCACCAGCCGCGAAATGCAGCGCAGACGCGTTATCGCCGACGTCGCGCAGGTTCGGATCGGCGCCATGATCGATCAGCAGCTTCAAGACTGCCGGATGACTAACGGCCTGATGCAAGCCGGTGCTCCCATCAGCCGTTCGCTCGCGAACGAGGCTCGCATCAGAGTCGAGCAGCGCGCCAAGTGCATTGAGGTCGCCACTCGCGCAGGCCTGAAAGTATGCCTGGACGGTGGGTGCGCGGCGGCGATCGACCTCGGCTTTCAGTGCTCGCCAGCTCGAAAAGCCGTGTTCTCGCGCAACCGCATATTGCGCGTCGGCAAGTCTGGCGACCGGATTGGTGGACCGCAGCTCGCGCAGCCGCTCTTTGGCCAGCTTCTTCAGATACTCGAGCGACGCGCGATCCGGGAGTTGCGGCGTGGACATAGACACCTTCCTTCCACAAACGCCCGGGTGTCCGCAAGGCTCGGGCTGGAAGTCAGGTTCTCTGACAGGTGAAACAAATGCGACCGGGTGGGTTCGACCCTTGACGCGGACCGTGGGCCGCCCGTGTCGGCCCACGGAGATATTAGCAGGCCAGGGCCCAGGCTCAGGCCCCAGGGCCCAGCCTTATTCCTACTGGGGCATGGGCCCCGGGCCCTGGGGCCTGTCGTTCTGCCCTGAGCGGCTGCAGGACCTGCTGCTCGAGCTCATCCCGATAGAACAGGTTGTAGGTGTCGAACGGGATGATCCGTTTGTCCTTCGGATGGACGATGTGGACGCACGATTTCTTGACCGAGCGGACGTCGAAGGCATGGTGATCGATGAACTGCATGATGAGCACGCGGAAGACGTTCTCGTAGCCGAGCCCCTCCGGCGTCTGCACCGACGGCAGACAGCATAAAAGATCGCGCAGCGTGGCCGCCCCCGACCGCGGCGAGTGGTTCGTCGCAAACAGCTTGAACACTCCGTCGCGAACCGCATCGTCCTGCTCGAACACGATGGTGTTGCGGCCACCGTTGATGAGCACGTCGGGATCGATCAGTCCGGTCAACGGTGTCGCCTTCCCTGCCGCCTTGAGTGCGTAGCCCATCGCGAGTGAGTCGGGATGGCACGGCACCGGGATGACGTCTTCGGGGCGGAACAGTGACGTCTGCTCGAGAATCCTGCGGCGTACTTCGGTCAGCGTCAGTCGATCGCGAGCGGGGTCGAATCCCTCGGCACGGCCCGCGTGTTGAATCGGCTGGAACGTCACGCCACGGACGCACGGCTGCTGGATCGCGAAGTCGATGACGCGGCCGATCTCGCCGTCGTTCAGCCCCTTTCTGAGCGTCACGACCAGCGTCGTCGAGATCCCGTGTGCGTTGAGCCGCTCGAGCGCCTTCATCCGGACGGCGCGCAGGTCGACGCCGCGAAGGGCGACGAGCGGGTCGCGCTCGAACGAGTCGAACTGTAGGTACAGCTCGAAATCGGGCATGTACTCGGCGAGACGCGCGGCAAAGGCCTCGCTCTCGGCAATCTTCACGCCGTTGGTGTTGACCATCAGGTGGCGGATCGGCCGGGTCTTCGCCATGTCCAGCACACGGAAGAACTCCGGGTGCAGCGTCGGCTCGCCGCCCGAGATCTGGAGGACGTCAGGCGTGCCTTCGTTGCGGACCACCGCGTCGAGCATCGCTTCGATCTCGACGAGCGATCGAAACTGCTGACGCTCCGGCCCGCTGGCGGCATAGCACACCGGGCATCGCAGATTGCAGAAGTCGCAGATCTCGACGAGGGTCAAACAGGAATGCTGCTCGTGGTCGGTGCACAAGCCGCAGTCGTACGGACAGCCCCACTTCACCGGCGTGTTGTAGTGCTGGGGCATTTCCGGCGGCTTGATGAACACCTCGCGGCAGCGCCGGTAGTAGTCGATGTCATCGGCCACGAGCACGCGCTCGAAGCCGTGCTCGGCGCAGTGCTTGATCATGTAGACGCGATCGTCCTGAAACACGATCTTGGCGTCAGCGCGCCGGTAGCACGTCGAGCAGATCGAGATCGCGACGTCGTAGAACAGATACGGCCGTGTGTGCGCAGACATGGTCACATCCCGGCGTCAACGCTTGACGGCCTGTTGGACGAAGTCCTTCACCATACCGACAATGAACCAGATGCCGCCGACCACTGCGGTGACCAGTCCGATGACGAAGACGCCGGCACCGATCGCCCCGACCACATCGCTATTCGCGTCGAGACCCGCGATGAACGCCGCGCAGCCACCGATGCCGAGCACGATACCGGCGCCTCCGATGAACAAGCCCTGCAGCCACGTCGGACGCTTCTGTTTGTCCGCCTGCGCATCGGTCACGTCGTGCCTCGCAGCGCGACAACGGCCTCTTTCCTCGACAACAGCCACGCGGAATAGAGCGCGCCGATGACGCACGCCCACTGAATCGCCGTCAGCCCAAGTGCCACGGGCAGTCCTGGCTTGATCGTGTCCACGGCGACGCGAAACGCCAGATACGCGAACATGAACATTCGAAACCGCTGTCCAGGCGCAAGACGAGACTCGACTCGCCACAGTGCGGCGCCAAGCACCAGCACGAAGAGCGATTCATAGAGTGCGGTCGGATGTCGCGTCACGCCATCACCGAAGTCCACCGCCCACGGCAAAGTGGTCGCGGTCCCGTAGGTGCGATCGGGCAACCCCGAGAGAAAACATCCAATGCGACCGATGGCAATGCCAACGACGAGCGGATAGACGTAGAGATCGCCGGTCGATTGGCGAATACCGAGCCGGACCTTCTCCAGCTCGGTGCCGATCCATCCGCCGAGCAGACCGCCCACAATCGTCTTGCCGCCGAATGCCTCGATGACGCCGTCGGCGGCTGGACTCTCGAACCACGCCAACAGCCGGCTTCCAATCGCGGCGCCGACGATGGTCGCCGTCAGCACCGACCATCGATGCGCGTCACTAATCGCGTCGCCGCGCCGACGGCGCAGCGCGAGATAGAGCACGACGCCACTGGCATACGCCAGCAGCTCGAACACCGCGTGAGGGTGCAGGCGCCATGGTCCGACGGCGATCCACACTGGAAACGTCATCGCAGCGCATCCGCCTTGAACTCGACGATCTCCGGAGGCTGCGCGTTGAAATCGCTGTAGCGAATCCAGACCGGCATGACCCGGATGTGAATCAGCCCCGGCCACGCGAGCCGATCGCGTCCGTCGGGGAACACACCGAAATAGAGCTCCTGCGCGCGTTGCAGCTCGTCGCCGGTCGGGAAGGTCGCAAGACCCTCGTACTGCACGGTGCGTTCGTCGCCGTCTTGTGTGCCACCGATCACGAACGCGATGGCGGCGTTGCGCTGCAGGTTCGTCGCTTTCCTGGAGCGGCTCGACGTATCGAAGACGATCTCAAAGGAATCGGACACGGCGATCCCCACGACGGCCGCTTGAGGGCTTTGGCCGGTCGACACCGAGGCTTGAACGGCATACCGTTCGCTTCGCATGAACGCCAGGAGCGCCTCGCGGGTCATGGTCGCAATGCATTGTAGAGGCAGTCGAACAGAGAC
>Ga0111539_10003911_pt1 | contig 19589 bp, 14 predicted proteins | sample RhiMethybrSRZTD1_FD_79667 | JGI IMG/M metagenome (GOLD analysis project Ga0111539, IMG submission 79667) | Populus rhizosphere microbial communities from Tennessee, USA - Rhizosphere MetaG P. TD hybrid SRZTD1 (version 2) (version 2) | ecosystem: Host-associated > Plants > Roots > Rhizosphere >... | reverse complement strand
TCGAGCTCGTCGCGGGTGAGCGACGACTCGGCCGCCTGCGCCTTCGCGCGGACCAGTCCCAACGCCGTCTGCACCGCCTGCACCATCTGCTGATTGGTCCACGGCTTGGTGACGAAGTCGGACGCGCCGGCTTTCATGCCTTCCACCGCCAGACCGATCGAGCCCCACGCCGTGATCAGGATGACGGGAATCGTCGGCGTGGACTTCCTGATCTCGCGCAGCAGCGCGAGCCCTTCTTCGCCTGACGTCCGCCGCGTGAAGTTCATGTCCTGGATGACGAGCTGACACGGTTTCTGTCGAAGCACGTCCAGCGCCTCTTCAGGCGAGCCTGCGGACAGGGACTCGAGTCCGGCCTGCTTCAGCAGCAGCGCGAGCGAAGCCGTCACCGACCGGTCGTCGTCAACGATGAGGATCATGGTGACTGAGTGAAAAGCTCCCTGGGATCAAGGCAGAAGGCAGAAGGCAGAAGGGATAACCCCGGTCGCTGACGCCATTTTCATTCGTAGTGTAGTGCCTCGGCCGGCTGGATCCTGGTTGCCAGGCGACTGGGCTGCCATCCGCAGGCCAGCGTCAGCACATAGATGGCGATCACGGTCACCACGATGCTGGCCATGAAGACGCTCGCGGGGATGCCGGTCAGGTCGCGGGGCAGCGGCAGCAGCGGCACCTGGGCCAGCAGGATCACAGCCGCGACAACTGCAAGCGAAGTCATGAGAGCGATCTCGCTCAGCACCTGAACCCGGACATTCGGAATCGTGGCTCCCTTGGCGCGCCTCAGGCCGAATTCGCGGATGCGCTGCGTCACGCTCTGCCAGACGACGCCGGTCAATCCCAGGGCGACCATCAGCAGCAGAAATCCTGCAATCGTGCCGACGACCATCAGCGGCGTCGTGTACGAACGCAGCTTGTCGGTGCGCATGTCCTCGACCGCCTCCACCTCGAATGACCACGAGCCGGCGACAGCCATCGCCCGTTTGACCAGCGATTCTTCGAACGACGCAGGCGTGCCGGGCCTGAGCCGGACGAAGATGCGCTCCGGCAGGTTCGCCTCCGGGTCCGCAGAGTCCAGGCGCATCCGGTAGAAGAGGTAGTTCTGAGGCGCCGACAGTTCACCGTCCTGCCGGAACTCGTCGATCACACCGACGATGCGCTTCGACAGCCGCTTGGCAGCGGAGGCCGGGTCCGGGTCATCCCGGTCGGGCGCTTCAGGAATGATCTGGCCGACGGCGTTGCCCTCGCCGAAAATCTGGTGCGCGAGGCGGCGGTTGATCACCACCGGCTTCCACGTCGCGGCGTCGTCTTCGCGCGAGAACCAGCGGCCTTCGGCGATCGGGATGTCGAACAGGTCGCGGTATCCGTCGGTCACGCTGTTGACGCCAAAGTTCACATTGCGTCCACCCGTGAGGTCGGTGCCGCTGCCCCAGTTGGAATTGGAGTAGGGCCCGGTGAATCCGGCCGCGACCACTTCGATCTCCGGCATGTCGCCCAGGGCCCTCACGAGCTGGTCGTAGGTTTCGCGATGCCGGGCCCTGACCGCCGGATCGCCGGCGGGTTCCTTGCGATCGACCCCGATGCTCCACACCCGCGCGATCTGGTAGCCGACCGGATGGCGCGCGTTGTTGGCGTACTGCATGGCAATGAGCACCACGCCGAACAACGTGAGAAACGAGAAGAAGATCTCGACCGTGAGCAGAAAGTTCTGGCGCTTGCGGTTCCAGATCAATCGCAGCAGGTGGCGGGTCATCGTGAACCTCCCTTGAGCGCCTGGACCGGGTTGAGCCGCGACATCCGCCACGCCGGATAAACGCCGGAGATCAACCCGAACAGTACGGCGAAGGCCATCCCCCAGCCGAAGACCCGCAGGTTGATGGTGAAGCGCGCGTAGGTGAACAGCCCGCTGTCGGTGATGGCCTGCAGCACGAAGATCGACAGCACGAAGCCGACCGCACCGCCGATCACGGTCAAGAGGATGTTCTCGACGAGAAACTGGCCGACCAGCGTGCGCGCCGGGGCGCCGAAGGCCTTCCGGACGCCAATTTCCGAGGCCCGCTCCATGATCCGGCTGATGTTGATGTTCACGAGGTTCACCGCCGGGACCAGCACGAAGAGCAGGCCGAGCAGGGTGAGCAGGCCTACGAACCGCCAGACCTGGCTTTCGGGATCCTTGCGATCCGCGAGCGGCATGTCGCGCGCGAACGAGGCGAGCCGGGTCTCGAATGGCGCCACCAGCGCCTGATAGTCCTTCGGATCCGGCAGCTCGACGCGCAGCAGCCGCGAGTTGAATTCCTCGTGAATGGCCGCCATCGACGCCTTGTCCTTCGCGAGCGCCATCGCGTTCCATCCACCGGTGATTTCCCGTTTGAAGGCGTCGGTCTTGGCGGTGGTGTACGGCACCCAGATATCCGCGTACGGAACGGTGCGCAGCGACGAGACGTTCTCGACGACGCCGATCACCCGGAAACGCTGACCGTCGGCTTCGAGGGTCTGTCCCAGCGCGGGGCGGCCGCCGAAGATCCTGTCCCGCGTCGCCATGTTGATCACGGCCACGAAACGGGCCTCGGCAACATCGGCGGTCCCGAAGGACGTGCCTTCGACGAACCTGAACTCGAGGATTCGCCAGTACTCGTCGTCGGTGCGCTTGAGGGCGGAGCTGATCTTCTTGCCATCGAGATAGGTGTGCACCGTGTGCGTGTTTTCATGCAGCGAGAGCCGCTCGAGCCCGGGCAGGTCGCGCGCGTATCGATCGAACAGCCTGAAGCCGCCGCTGCTTCCCGAGGTGCTGTGTGGCCCGTACATCAGTGTCCGCTCGACGTAGAGGGTGCGGGCCTGCCGCGGCTCTTCCTGGCCCGGGCCGAAAGCGTGGTCGAAGAACGCGGCAACGACCGTCAGCACCAGCAGCGTGAAACTGATGCCGAACAGGCTGATGAACGTGAAGAACTTGCGCCGCAGCAGGACCTTCACGGCGAGCACGAGGTAATGCCGGACCATCAGTTCACCTGCCGCCCGTCGAACAGCCGGACGATTCGTGAGGTCTGCGCGGCCTTCTGCTGATCGTGGGTCACCATCACGATGGTGGTGCGGTCCTCGCGATTGAGCGTGGCGAGGATGTTCATGATCTCGTCACCCATCTGCGAGTCGAGATTGCCGGTGGGCTCATCCGCCAGCAGGATTCGCGGCTTGCCGACAATCGCGCGGGCGATGGCCACCCGCTGCTGCTGGCCGCCGGACAGCTGCGACGGGAAGTGGTGCATCCGCGCGCTCAGGCCGACGCGATCCAGCGCGGCTTCCGCGTGCTTCCGCCGTTCGGCATTCGGCATGCGCCGGTAGAGCAGGGGAATCTGCACGTTGTCGAGGACACTGAGATCGGTGACCAGGTGAAAGACCTGGAAGACGAAGCCGAGGTCCCGGTTGCGGAGCGCCGCCATCGCGCGGTCGGAATAGCTCGCGATTGGCGAGCCGTTGATCTGCACCGTGCCTTTCGTCGGGGCGTCGAGCAGCCCCATCAGGTTCAAGAGCGTGCTCTTGCCGCAACCGGACGGACCCATGATCGAGACGAACTCGCCTTCAGCGACGCTGAGGTTGACGTCCGCAAGCGCCACGGTCTCGATCCGATCGGTCCGGTAGACCTTTTCGATGTCTTTCAGCTGAATCATTGGAAGCGTCCTCGTCACTCGACTTACCGGGATCCGGGATCGGGATCCGGGATCCGGATCCCCCCGAACCCCGAACTACCGAATCTTGATTTCCGCCAGATGCATGTAGTCCTTCATATCCGAGATGACGATCTCGTCCCCCTCGCTCACCCCCGACACGAGCTCGACATCGTCCGCGCCGGCGAGCCCGATCTCGATCGGGATCCGCACCGCGCGATCGCCGCGCACCACGAACGCCTGTCGAGCGACGTTGTCGGCGAATGGTCCGCGCTTCACGCGCAGCACCCGGGGCTTGCGGTCGGTCACCACCAGCACGTCGGTCCGAAGGCTCGGCCTGAGACCGGTGTGTGACGGTTGCGCCAGCGCGACCGTGAAACGAAGGACACCGTTCTCGACGGTCGGGAAGACGTCGGTCACGGTTCCCTGCAGATCGAGATCGTTTGCGCGGACGACGACCGGCAGTCCGGTGCGGAGGCGGCCGGCGTGCACGTCGGAGACCGTCGCCGACACGCGGAACGATGTGAGGTCAGCGATGCGGGCGATGACGTCCCCGCGCCGAACGAGCGCACCTTCCTGCGAGACGATCCACGTCAGTACCCCCTCGCGGTCCGACTTCGTCGTCGAAAGGTCGAGGAGCCGGCGGGCCTGTGCGGCTTCCTTGTCGAGCGAGCCCTGCTCGAGCGCCAGGCCTTCGAGCTGCACGTCGGCCGCGCGCTGGGCGTTGGTCCGTTCCTGGCGGAGCTGCGACAACGCAATCTGGGCCTGTTTGACCGCGAGCTCGGATCGGCGGAGCTCCTCACGCGAGTAAAGGCCTTCCTTGAACAGTTGCTGATCGGCCTCGAGCCGCGCCTGCACCGACTGCAGTTCGAGCGTCTTGACTTCCAGGCGCCCGTCGAGGTCGACCAGCGACTTCTCGAGCGTCAGCCGGGTCTGCGCCTGCTGGTTCTCTTTGATCTTCAGATCCTTGACGACCTTGTCGAGCGCGAGCACCGATTCGCTGATGTCGAGCTCGACGACGGCGTCGCCCGGTTTCAGGTGTGCGCCGGGCCGCTGCAGGATGCGCAGCACGCGCGCATCGAGCGGGCTCGAGAGCACGCGCTCGACTTCAGGAGTCACCGTTCCGGAGGCGGTGATGACGGCCTCGATCGGGCCGGCAGTGACACGCGCCGTACGGATCCGCTCGCGACTCACCGCGGGCCGCATCCATCCGGGCAGGCTGCTGATCACGGCGGCCACTATCACGAGCGGCACCACAATCTTGAGCACCCTGCGGAGGCGGTTCTGTCGTTCTACTTCGGGAGGAAGCGGGCGATCCACGGGGTGTGGTGTCACCAAGCCTCGTGCCGCTTCATGGCTGCCGGCACAACAACTTACGCGGATCGCTGGAGGCCTGTCGTTCAACATCGCACGAACCTGTGTTCGGAAGCGGACAATTAATCTGTAGCCCGCAGCCCGCCGGCCCGGGGCCCACAGCCCGACGCTTTGTAGCCCCGATCCTATGAATCCGGACCGCGGACCGCGGACCGCGGCCTGCGGATGTCGGAGAATCACACCACGATGACTGAAGCGATCCCTGACCGTCGCCTACTGAACCAGTGCATCGATCGGCCGCGGCATCGCAAAGCCGCGGACGTCGTCGAGTGGCTGGGCGCGGTTCAGGCCCAGGAATACGAGCCCGCCAAGTGGGCTCTCGGGCTTCGGATGGCGAACGCCGCGCATGGCGATATCGAGCGCGCATTCGAACAGGGCCGCATCCTTCGCACCCATGTGATGCGGCCGACCTGGCATTTCGTGACCCCGGCCGACATCAGGTGGATGCTGGAGCTGACGGCTCCTTTCGTCCATCGCAGGATGGCTGTCTACGATCGCCAGCTGGGCCTGGATGCGGCAACGAAGCGGCGCAGCGCCGCGGTGATGGAGAAGGCGCTTGGAGAAGGCGCGTTTCTAACCCGCGTCGAGCTCGGCGAGCGGCTGACGCAGGCCGGTCTCGCCATGAACGGCATGCGGCTCGCGCACCTGGCGCTGTACGCGGAGCTCGAAGGGATCATCTGCAGCGGGCCTCGCCGCGGCAAGAAGTTCACCTACGCGCTCATCGCCGCACGCGCCCCGAACGCCCGCCGGCTGTCGCGCGACGAGGCAGTTGCGGAGCTGAGCCTGCGGTATTTCAGGAGTCATGGACCAGCGACGGTTCGAGACTTCGTCTGGTGGTCCGGGCTGGTCACCGCGGACGCGAAACGCGGGATCGAGATGATCCGCGCGAAGCGGCAGGACATCGACGGCCAGGCCTACTGGACCGCCGGTCCCGCGGCCCGGACGACGGCCGGCGTCAAGCTCGCGCATCTGCTCCCAATCTACGACGAGTACGTCGTGTCGTACCGCGACCGGATCGCGGTCCCGCACGGGCCTTCGATGATCCCGTCCGGCACCGGCGGAGGGTATGTCACCTTTCAACATGCGCTCGTGATCGGCGGCCAGATCGCCGGCACCTGGCGAACGTCTCGCAGCGCAAAGGGCGTTGCGATCGCGGCAACACCGCTGCGGCGGTTGTCGCCGAGGGAGCGACGCGCGGCTGCCGATGCGGCGAACCGCTACGCGCGTTTTCTCGGCGCAGCGGTCGAGTTGGTGGTGAAATAAAGGGCGGGAGTCCAACCATGTCTCGACCATTCTCAATGTCACGCCATGTCCTGACTGCGGCGATCCTCGGAGTTGGCGCCATCAGCGTTGCGACGACTGTCATCGTGCCCGCCAGTAGTGCGGCGGGATGGGTGGCCCAGGAAAAGGCCCGCGTCATTCCGCCGCCCTCGGTAGAAGAGCCCGCGAGTCAGGCCAAATCGGAGACCGCCGTGCTTGCCGGCGGATGCTTCTGGGGCGTCCAGGGCGTCTTCCAGCACGTGAAAGGTGTGTCTCGCGCGGTTTCGGGATATGCGGGCGGCCGGAAGAACACGGCGAACTACGAGACCGTCTCGCTCGGCACGAGCGGACACGCGGAATCAGTGCAGGTCGTCTTCGACCCTCGTCAGATCAGCTACGGAGGTCTGCTGCAGGTCTTCTTCTCGGTCGCGCACGATCCGACGCAGCTGAATCGTCAGGGCCCCGACTTTGGTACGCAGTACCGTTCGACCATTTTTCCAGCCAGCCCGGAACAAGAGCGAGTCGCCCGCGCCTACATCGCCCAACTGAACGACGCGCGGGCATTCGAGTCAAAGATCGTGACCACGATCGAGATGGATCGGGCGTTCTACGAAGCCGAGGACTACCACCAGGATTTCCTGACCCGCAATCCCACCCATCGCTACATCGTCGTCAACGACCTGCCGAAGATCGAGGAGCTGAAGCGGGTGTTTCCTGGACTGTATCGGCCTATTCCGGTGCTGGTCGGGAGCATGAGATAAGAGTTCCGCAGCCCGCAGTCGTTTACACATTCGACAGCGATCGGTGGCACAATCGTCCGTCCTCAGGCGCCGATACTCGGGGCGTCCCCTTAACTGAAACAGTTCGGACGGTTGCCTATGTCTGTGTTCGGTCGCCGGCTGGCGGTTCTGATTCTCGGCGCAAGCCTCGGCGCAGACCTCATGGCGCGTCAGCAGCCTTCGGCGCCGGAGGCGGTGTCGCTCTCGCCCGTCGTGCTCGCGAAGCTGTCGCCGGAGTGGCGCGATGCCGCCAAACACGTCAAGGCGATTGATCAGGAGCAGCAGCGATTTCTGAAGATGTCCGACGTCGTGCTGCGGCAGAACCTGGCGCGGATCCTGATCCGGAGCCGTGCCGCCGACGGCTTCCTGAGGTCGCAGGTCACAAAAGATCCGTCGCCGGCCGTGCGCCTCACGATCGTGCAGGCAATGACGAGCAACTCGCGATGGCGCGAGGCCGAGGAGACGCCGACACTTCTGGAAGGCGTGGTCGCAAAGGATCCGGACCCGGGCGTGTCGCTCGCCGCCCTCGAGGGGTTGCGCCGGCTGAGGATGCGCGAGTTGAACGGGTTGCTCGCCGAACGACTTTCGGTCGCAACTGGCCGGGGCGACACTTCCGCCGCCGTCGCGCAGCTCACCGAGGCCCAGGAGCGCTGGATCGCACTCGAGCGAGGCTCGATGCTGCCGGCGTTCATGCGCACGCCGCCGCCGGCGTTTTCGGTGAAGCCCGCGGATGCGCCGATTCGCGTGCTGGCGTTCGGCGATTTCGGGAATGGATCGAGCGAGCAGAAGATGGTGGCCCAGACGATCAGTACCTATCACCAGGGTCAGCGCTTCGATTTCGCCATCACCCTCGGCGACAACTTCTACAGCATCGGCATGGAGAGCCCCTCGGATCCCCGCTGGCGAACCTGGTTCGAGGATCTCTATGCCCCGCTCGGCATTCCGTTTTACGCGTCGCTCGGCAATCACGACTGGGGACATCCCGACAGTCCTGCCGCCGAGATCCTCTACTCGGGACTGACGCCGACCTGGCGGATGCCCGCCGCGTACTACACGTTCACTGCCGGTCCCGTGCAGTTCTTTGCGCTGGACACCCAGAGCGTCGCGCTCGCGCAGAAACAGCGGGAATGGCTCGACCGCGAGCTCACGAAGAGCCAGGCACGCTGGAAGGTGGTGTACGGCCATCATCCGATCTATTCGGACGGCAACTACGAGGATCGTCCGGATCTGATCGAGTCGCTGTTGCCGATCCTCGCAAACCGCGTCGACGCGTACATCTGCGGCCACGATCACAACCTGCAGGCGCTCCAGGCCCAGCGTGGAGTCAGGTTCTACATCGCCGGCGGTGGCGGCGCCGGACTCTACGAGGTCACCAAGTCGCCCCGTTCGCCGTTCGTCAGCCGTACCAACGGGTTCGCCGTGCTGGAAGCTGACGCGAATCGCCTGGTGGTCAAGCTGGTGGACGGGTCTGGCAAGGTGGTGTACGAAGACCCGATCTCGAAGACGCTGACGGCTCCCTCGGCACCGCGCTGACGGTCGGCGGTTCGGCGGTTCGGCGGCTCGCGGGTTCGCGGTCCCGAGTAATTAGAGACATCGAAGCCAATCCAAGTGGCTCGTTTGCCTGGGATTTCCCGGATTCCCACCCCGCGAACCCCCGACCCCGCGAACCCCCGATAAGATTCCTCTGATGCCTCCGCGCCAGCTCCTCGTCACCACACTCGTCGCCGCTGCCGCCTCCGCCGTAGTTGCGGCGCAGTCGTCGCCCCGAGCCCAGGTCGAGGGCCGCATTCCCACTCCTGAAGCCGTGATCGGCTTCGCGCCCGGCGCCGAATTGAAGCTGGCCACCTACGACCAGACCATCGACTATTTCCGGAAGCTCGATGCCGCGAGCGATCGGATGACGCTCGTCGAAGCCGGTACGTCGAGCCAGGGGCGCAAGTTCTACTTCGCGCTGATCTCCTCGGCTTCGAACCTGAAGAAGATCGATCGTTATCGCGAGGTCGCCCGCGAGCTCGCACGGCCGGAAGGGCTCAGCGAAGCTCGCGCGCTGGCGCTTGCCCGCGAAGGCAAACCGATCGTCCACATCGACGGCGGGCTGCACTCGACCGAGGTTGCCGGACCGCAGCATACGCTGCAGCTTGCCTACGATCTCCTGGCCCGGACCTCCGATCCGCAGATCGCCAACATCCTCGACAACGTCATCCTGATGCTGTGGCCGACGATCAATCCCGACGGCCATCAGATGGTGGCCGACTGGTACATGAAGAACGCCGGCACGCGGAACGAGATGCTGCCGCGGCTGTACCAGGATTACGTCGGTCATGACAACAATCGCGACGCCTACATGCTCAACATGATCGAGTCACGGGTGGTCGAGCACACCTGGCGGCAGTGGGAGCCGCAGATCATCTACGTCCAGCACCAGTCGTCGCCGTTCCCGACCCGGATCTGGCTGCCGCCGTTCGCCGAACCGATCGCCACGCACGCGCCCTATCTGATGTCGCGACAGGTGAACACGATTGGGATGGCGATCGCGCAGGGGCTCGAGGAGCGCGGCCAGGTCGGCGCCACCCACATGGGCAGTGGTTACGACGCGTGGTATGCCGGGTACATCGACTACGCGCCGATGTTCAAGAACATCTCGGCGTTCTGGACCGAGACGGCGCTGGCAGGGATGGCATCGTCGCGCGACTACAAGATCGATGCGTTTCCCCAGGACTACAGGGATCTTCGCCCACAGACGCTCTATGCGAGCCCGTGGACGCCAGGCCGGTGGACCTTGAGGAATGCCGTCGAATACATGGAGACCGCCTCGCTGTCGGTGCTCGACTACGCCGCGCGGTTCAGGGAAAACGTGCTGATGAATCGGTATCGATCCGGGCGGTGGCAGATCGAAAAGCATCGTCGTGAAGGACCGTACGCCTACTTCGTGCCGCCGGATCAGCGCGACAGGGTCACTGCAGTCGAGCTGTTACGCCGTCTCGCGTTCGGCGGCGTGCGGGTCGCGCAGCTGACGGGGCCGGTCACGGCTGAAGGGGAGACGTTTCCAGCGGGAACCTGGGTGATTCCTACCGATCAGGAGTTCATCGCGCTGGCGCGCGAGCTTCTCGAGCCGCAGCAGTACCCCGACCTTCGCGAATACGATGGCGGCCCCCCCGAGCAGCCCTACGACGCCGCCGGATGGACGTTGCCAATGACGATGGACGTTCGAGTGGTTACGGTGACCAGGCCCTTGTCCGACGACGATCGCGCAAAGATCAAGATGCTGGCTGCCGACCTGCCGCTCGACGCACGCCCGACGCCGTACAACGCATCTGTCAAGGACGCGGCGCCGTTCGACAGCGTGCCGGGTGCGGGCTTCGACACGAACCCCATGGCCGCAGCGATCGTTCCGCCGAAAGGGACGTTGACCGGCAGCGGCGCACACCTGTCGATCACCCCGCAGGAGACGAACACATTCCGGGCGCTCAACGCGGCATGGAAAGCGGGCGGTTCGGTCGGCCGTCGCGGCGAACACTACATCATCAGCGGCCTCTCCGAGAGCGCGATGTCGGGGCTCGTCACGTCGCTCGCGATCGCGGGCGAGCGCGTGGCGGAAGCGGGTGACCCGATTCGCAAGCCGCGAATCGGCCTGTTCGAACCGCCGAACAGCATGGACGCCGGCTGGACCCGGTGGGTGCTCGAGCGCTATGGGTTCGACATTGTCAGCCTGACCAACGCCGACATCGGAGGCACGCTGAAGGATCGCATCGACGTCCTGCTGGTCGGCGACGAACCGCTCGGCGTGCTTTCGGGGGACGGTTCCAGGCGTCTGGCACCCGCGCCACCGGCCGGGGAAGGCCAGGGTCGCATTCGCGCTCTCAACACGTTCGTGCGCGACGGCGGCATCCTGGTGGCGCTGAACCGCTCGGCGACAGCCGCGATCGATCAGCTCGGGCTCCAGGTCAGGAACGTGCTCGCCAGCCTGACCCGCCAGCAATTCTTTGCCGGTGGATCGGTGATGCGGGTGACGACGGATCCCTCGCAGCCAGTCATGGCGGGGATGCCGAAGGAGGCCGACATTTTCGTGTTCGGCAGTCCCGCATTCGAAACCGCTGCCGGATTTGACGGCGCCGTCCTCGCGTCGTACCCCGTGGAGGGATCACCGCTGCGTTCGGGCTATTTACTCGGAGAAAAGTACCTTCAAGGCAGGGCCGTCGCGCTCGACGCGCGGCTTGGCGAAGGGCACGTCATCCTGCTTGGATTCCGGCCGCAGTGGCGCGGCCAGCCGTTCGGATCGTTCCGGGTGCTCTTCAATTCGTTGCTGCGATAGCAATCGGCGGGTGACTGCCGAGCGGAGTGGGAATAGAGTTTCGTAGCTACAACAAATGATCGAGGAGAGACGTCACATGAAACGAACCAGCTGGCTGGCAGGCGCGGGATTACTGGCGATTGGCATGGCCGCGGGCGCGCTGCTCGCACAGCAGCCGCCGCAGGGGCCGCAGCCGTTCTTCGTCGGCAATCGTCTTGGATTGCCGATCAATCCCGCCGCCGACGGATCTTTCGAGCCGATGTCGTCGAACGTGAAGGTTTACGGTGCCATCTACTCGGCCGAAAGCTGTTCGTACGATCCGGGCCGCGGACTGATCGTGGTGCCGAATCGCGGTGTTCCGCAGAATGTCCAGACCAACAACGCGTGGGTATCGTTCCTCAATCACGACGGATCGGTCCACACCGCGCGGTGGATCGGAGTCCAGAATCCGGGTGACGCACGGGCCAACCTGAAGCCGCCGCTCGTGCTGAACGAGCCGTACGGCAGCGACATCGCCGGCGGCATGCTCTACGTCGCCGATCGCGACGGCGGTACCTCTCCGAACGAGCCGAGCGTCGCGGTGATTCGCAAGTTCGATCTGAAAACCGGCGCCCCCGCGGGCGAGACGCGCGTGGACAAGGTGGCCTGGTTCAACGACATCGAGGCCGCCGACAACGGGACCGTTTACGCCACGGTGACCGGGGTGGGCGGCGACAAGCCGGATCCGGCATCGTGGCAGGTCTGGAAAATCGCACCCGACGGCGCGGCCACGATCTTCGTTCAGGGCGCTCCCCTGCGCCAGCCGAACGGCGTGGCGTTCGACCCGCAGAACAACATCGTGGTCGTGAACATCGGCAACAACGAGGTGCTGACGTTCTCACCGGAAGGCAAGCTGCTGAAGACCGAGAACGCCGCGCAGCCGGGCAACGACGGACTGGTGATCATGTCCGACGGCACGAAGTACGTGAGCAGCGTCGTCAACGGTGGCGTGTCCCGCATGCGGCCCAACCAGCCGGCGGAGCTGATCGCGAGGAACATCCCGAACGCAGCCTCAATGTGCTACGACGCGGGCGCCGATCAGCTGGTGATCCCGATGAATCCGAACAATGGGTTGGCGTTTGTGCCGCTGAAATAGCGCGGCTTCAAAAGGCAAACAGGAGGGGCAAGAGATCAGGAGGTCTTTTCTTCAATTCTTTATGGAAACCTCCTGAGCTCCTGGCCCTCCTGTTGGATTTGAGCGGCTGTCCCCCTCACATTACGCCGTTAACGCCCTCCACGTCGCTTCCGATCTGGCATCCGCCGGAAAGAACGTCTCGATCCGCAACTCCTGCAGCGTGACGTCTTTCGGCGTGCCGAGCGTCATGATGGTGCTGAACATCCGAAGCTCGACGCCGTTCACCTGAACGTGGACCGGCAGTAGCAGATCGGCTGCCGTGACGTGCGTGACGGACTGATGTGGATCCGGCGCGCCGTATCCCTGTATCTCGGCGAGCAGCGCGATCGCCGTCGGGTCGTTTTCGGCGTGACCCAGTTCTCGCTCGGCCCTGGCGAGCAGATGGCGGGAGACCTCGTCCCAGTTGACGATGTGACGCCGGGCGCCAAGCGGATGAAAGGTGACGCGGAGATAGTTGGCGTGCTCGGTCAGCAGCGACGGATCGACCAGCGCACCGATCAGCCGATCGGACGCTCCGTTACCCATCAGGCAGTTCGAGTATCGATCCAGGACCACGGCCGCGTAGGGCTGATGCCGGTCCAGGATGAACTGAAGGACGCCCCGGATGTGGCTCATCTCGTCGGCGGCCAGCGGTGTCTGCGGATAGACGTGCGCGTAGCCGCCGGCCTCGAGCAGCCGGTTGCGATCCCGTAGCGGGACCTCCAGCGTCTCGGCGAGCACCAGCAGCGCCTGGCGGCTTGGTTGTGTGCGGCCGGTCTCGATGAAGCTCACGTGGCGCGCCGAAAAGCCCGACTGCATCGCGAGATCGAGCTGGCTCATTCCGCGGGCGGACCGCCAGTGACGCAACAACTGTCCGACCGGGCCGATGGAGTGGGCGGCAGGTGCAGATGTCGATGTCATGGAGCCATGCTACGCCCGGCAGGGTTACGACTCCCATTACCTCTGACGTAATTGCGGCGCCGCACTGTCGGCGGTGATCCTCCCTTCAACACTGGTGAAGGGAGCACTCACATGACGTCGAATCAGATCCTGCAGCTCAATGCGCTTTCAACCGCGGCTTCCGCTCTTGGAATGCTCGCGTTCCGGGGCACCTTGTACCGGCTTTTCGGCGCGGACTCACCGGTACTTTTCGATGTAATCGCGATCGGTCTGCTGGTGTATGCCGGAGCTCTGGTGTTCGTCGCCAGGGCACCACTCGTCGGCCGCCGCGCGTTGATGGCGTTCACGTTCGCCGACGGACTGTGGGTCGCGGGGAGCGCAATCGTGCTGCTGCTGTTCTGGAACGAGCTCACGCCGCTGGCGCGGATCCTGGTGATCGGCGCCGCACTCGTGGTCGATGTGTTCGCGATGCTGCAGTTCCGGGCGGCAGGCGGGCTAGGAGGGAGGGCCCAGGCGGTGTAGGGGCGGGTCTTAGACCCGCCCCGTTTTTTACCGTGACGCGAGCGACAGCCGCAGCGTCAGTCCGACTGTCCGCCCGTCGCCCGGCTGTCCGACGTAAAGCCCCGTGTTGCCAGGCGCGGCGGTGAGCAGCTCGAAATAGTTCTTGTCGAGCAGGTTGCGCGACCAGAGGAAGACGCTCCATCCGCTGGTCGCGCGGAACCCGAACCGCGCGTTGAGGAGCGAGTAGCCATCGACCACGAGGTAGCGCGAATAGCTCGCGCTCGAGGAGAAGTCGGAGCGGTAGCTGGCATCGACGCCGCCGAAGAACTGGCCGTCTTGTCCGAACAACGCGTGGGGTTTTGCGTACTCGCCGCCGACCGAGAACGCCCATTTCGAGATGCCCGGCAGGACGGTTCCCGAGACGTCCTTCGCCGCCGGACCGCCTGTCTCTTCGAGCGGCGGCGGGGCATCCGGGAACGAAATGTAGCGGCCGTCGGTGTAGGCCACGGCACCGTAGAACGAAACGTTGCGATGCACCTGTGCGTTGGCATCGAACTCAGCGCCGCGCACGCGTACTTTCTCGGCGTTCGCCAGGTAGCCACGCAGCACGCCGACGCTCGCGTTGGTCACCTGGGTCTGGAAGTCGTTGATCTCCGTGTCGTAGGCGGTGATGTTGGCGGTGACACCTCTCATCAGCCCGGTCTTGAGGCCGACCTCGATGTTACGGACGTCTTCCGGCTTGACCGCGGCGGCACTGATCACGGGCCGGTTCAACGCGTCGGTTGGCACGCCGTTCAGGTTCAGGCCGATTGACTTGAACCCCGTCGCATACGTGACATAGGCATTCAGCCCCTTCGAGAGCCGGTAAGCAGCGGAGATCTGTCCCGAGAGGTTGGTGTCGTCGACGTCAGCCTGATACTGCTGCGGCGCGAGGACCGACAGCTGCAGCGCGATCAGGGCGGGATCGGTCGTCTGCAGACCGCCGTAGATCTGCTGGTCGAAGTCGACATCCTTCTGGTCGTAGTTGAAGCGGAGGCCGGGAAGCAATCGCAGGCGATCGGTGATCGCCAGGTCGACCTGACCGAAGAGCGCGGCGCTGGTGTTGCCGTAGTTGACGTTCTGGTTGAACCCGTAGCCGTCGAGCAGGCCCGGAGTCGCCGCCGCAGGCGTTGGCGCCAGGAGAAACCGCGCGGCGGCGGACCCCTGTTCCTGCTTGAAGGATGGATCCGAGTTGATCGTCTGGTGGAACACAAACCCGCCGGCCACGAAGTTCGCCCTCGGTGAGAGCGTGGCGGCGTAGCGGACTTCTTCGCTCCATTGCCGCTGCTCCGACGGTGCCGCGGAGATCGTCGTGACCGGCAGGCCGATGAAGTCACGGTCGTTCGACGGGTTCCAGTTCCAGTACCGCCATCCGGTTGTCGACGTCAGGACACCGCGCCCGATTTTCCAGTCGACGTTCAGTGCCGAGCCGGCGAGATCCTGGTAGGACCGGAGCGCCGTGTCCACGTCGGTAAGGCGATCGAAAGCGTTGAAACTTGGCGGCGTGTAGCCAAGGTCCGCAGCAATCTGTGGATACTGGCGATTGGCCCCCCGCAGGGTGGGCGCGACGCCGGCGACGACCTGGGTGTACCCCTCCGGGCGCTGCCGGCTGTAGTCGGCGGCCCACAGGATCGCCAGCTTGTCGCTGGGCGCGATCAACAGCTGACCGCGAATGCCGGCGTTGTCCAGGTCGTTGACGGCGTCCTGTGTCTTCGTGTTGTAGACGGTGCCGTTGCGCTGTGTCCCCGAGAACGAGAGTCGTCCCGCTACCGTGCTGCCGAACGGGCTGGTGACCGACGCTTTGGCCTGGACGAAGCCGAGGTCTCCGACATTGAGCTCGAAATCACTGGCCCTGGTGAAGCTCGGCTTGCGGGTCGTCACGTTGATCGCGCCAGCCGTGGTGTTCTTGCCGAACAGCGTGCCCTGCGGACCGCGCAGAACCTCGATCCGCTCGACATCGAGGAAGTCGAGCGTAGCGGATGCCGGCCGTGCGTAGAAGACGCCATCGATATAGAGGCCCACACCGGGCTCGAGACCGTCGTTGGTCAGGCCGAACGGGGCTCCGAGGCCGCGGATGTTGATCGCGGAGTTGCGCGGGTTGGTCGAGTAGAACTGCACCGTCGGGATCAGCTCTTTCAGCCGATTGACGTTGAAGGCGCCTGCGTTCTCGACGAGGTTCCGGTTCACGACCGACAGCGGAATCGGAACGTCCTGTGCCGCCTCTTCCACGCGCCTCGCCGTGACCACGACGCCTTCGGACAGCCGGGCCGGCACCAGCGTCAGCTCGATCGCGGCTGTCTGTCCATCGGAGAGGCCCACCTCGCGCACGGCAGTCTCGAATCCGCTCAATGCGATTTCAAGGCGATAGGCACCGGGAGTCAGCGCGCCGGTACGATAGGCCCCCTGTTCATCGCTGACGGCTTCAACCGCGCCGCGCGTTTTCGAGTTGACGATGCGCACGGTCGCGCCGGGGATGGCGCCACCCGAGGCATCCCGGACGGTGCCGGTGATGACGCCGGAGCCGGTCTGGCCCGAGCTGATGGCTGGCAGCAGCATCAGCGCTGCTGCCAGCACGAACTGCTTGCGAAACATGAATCCCACTCCTCCGGGTGCACGGAACTACTGCCGGTTCAATCGGGCTGCTCGAAACAACGCGACCCGGCGGTGAGGAGTCGAGAATCGCAGTGGAAATGTCAGCTCACGCGCCGGTCGCCGGATTCACATACACGCGCGCCGACAGGCGGCGGCGCACGTGACGCGACAACACAGCGGCGAGCTGAACATCAGTGCCGGTCAGAGCAAGGATGATTCCGACTCGGAAAATCGAGCAAAGCGCGCTCGTATTCGCGAGTCGCCGTGGCCCGCCGTGATATTTGATGGAAATTGTCGAAGGGAGAGAGGGGATCCAGCATTTATGCTGGTATGACTTCCGGCCGCCAGGGAGATCAGGGAGATCAGGGAGATCACGGATCTCAAAACGGAGCAACGAAGCTAACGAAGAGAACGGAAACCAATAGTTTTTCCGTTTTCTCCGTTCGCTTCGTTGCTCCGTTTTGAAATCCGTGGCCTCGATAGCCTCCCTGCCTCGCGTCTTAGCCGGAAGATCCTCTAAACGACTGCCAGTTGATCTTCAGCTTGCGCATACGCGCGCGCAGGGTGTGAGGGTTGATCCGCAGCAGCCGCGCCGCCCCGAACGGGCCCTCCACCCGTCCGTGCGTCTCGCGCAACGCCGCTTCGATGTGCCGACGGATCACGTCGTCGAGCGGCTCGATGCCGCGCGGTGACGCCGCCTCGGCCGGCTGCAGCTGCGTGTGCGCCGGCCGGGTGCTCAGTCCGAGCGCAGCCGTCACGCTGAGCGACCGGCCCTGGCCGATCAGGACGGCGCGATCCATCACCGCCGCGATCTCCCGGACGTTGCCCGGCCACCGGTAGTCCGACAACACCCGCACGTCGTCATCCGACACGGGCACCGGCCGCAGGCCGAAGCGATTCGCGGCGCGTTCCGCGAAGTACTCCGCGAAGGCGCGGATGTCGGCCGGGCGATCGCGCAGCGGGGGAATGACGATGGGGAACACCGCGAGGCGATAGTAGAGGTCTTCGCGGAACGTCTGCGCTTCGACCATTGCCGGCAGGTCGCGATGAGTGGCGGCGACGATCCGCACGTTGACGCGGACGGGCCGTTCGCCGCCGACGCGGACTACCTCGCTGTCCTGCACAACGCGCAGCAGGCGGACCTGCGCGGGCAGCGGCAGCTCGCCCACTTCGTCCAGGAACAGCGTTCCGCCGTTGGCCTGTTCGAACCAGCCCTTGCGGCGCGTGACGGCGCCCGTGAACGCTCCCTGTTCATGCCCGAAGAGCTCGGAGTCGATCAGCTCGGGAGCGATCGCGCCGCAGTTGACGCGACGAAACGGCCCGGAACGAAACGCGGAGTCTTCGTGGATGGCGCGGGCGATGATTTCCTTGCCGGTCCCGGTCTCCCCGAACAGGAGCACCGGCGCGCCGCTTCGAGCCACCACCTGGGCGCGCGCCATGACCGCGGCGAGGCCAGTGTCACCGCCAATCAGGCGTTCGTCTGCGTTGCTGCGATCCCCCGTGATCAGGTGCTCGGGAACGGGCCTCGTGGGTGTCGTTGTCGCGCGGATTTTCTGTGACATGGTCTGGCTCACACACCACTGTATGTGCTTAAAAAACCATCATATGTCACGGGTTAACGTCTTGTCAGAACGGGCGACCCAACCCACGCGTTCGAATCAGCCCGCCGCCAAGACTCTGATGCGGTGGGCCTCGCTGTCGGTGACGTAGAGCGTTCCGCTCGTATCGGCATACAGGCCGTGCGGTCGCGACAGCCTGCATTGAAGCGGGTCAGGCTCCGGGCCGTCGCCGCGGGCGCCGGTGCCGAGGACCGTGAAGATCGTTCCGCGGTCGAGATCGATGCGCCGGATCGCGTGGTTTTCGGTGTCAGCGAGATAAAGGCGGCGCCCGGACAACGCGAGACCTTTCGGACCGGCGAGCCTGGCCAGCCGTGCCGGTCCACCGTCGCCGGAGTATCCCTGTTCGCCTGTGCCCGCGAGGTGATGGAGGGTGCGCGTCTCCGGCGCGATGCGGTAGATCGCGTTGCCTTCCCGCAGCGCGAGGTAGATCGACCCGTCCCGGTCAACCACCATCGTCCTCGGACCGTTGAGCGCAGCGCCCTTGAGCGGCGCGCCGTCAGGTGTCGCCAGCCGCTCGCCCGTGCCGCCGATCGTTTCGATCGTGGCCGACCACAGGTTCACTGCACGGATTCGATGATTCCCTACATCGCAGATGAGGAGACGGCCGTCGCGATCGAGGGCGATGCTGTGCGGTTGGCGAAGTTGCGCTTTCGAGGCAGGCCCACCGTCGCCAGAGAATCCGGCCGCGCCCGTGCCCGCGAGCGTGGACATGACGCCAGTCGCGCCGTCGACCTTGCGGACGACGTGATTGTCGCGTTCGGCGATGTAGAGATGCCCTCGGGAGTCGAACGCAATCTCATGAGGCATGTTGAGGGAACCGGCAGTAGCGCGCCCGCCATCGCCCGCATACCCGCGCTCGCCATTGCCGGCGATGTCGATCGTGCGATGCGTCTCCAGATCGAGCCGCCGGATCCGCTGATTGTCGAGATCGCAGAAGTACAGCGCCCCGTCGCGGCCCACCAGGACTCCGTACGGATTGTTGACCCGGGTATCCGAATAGCCCGGCAAGCCGTTGCCGATGATCGTCTTTACGCCCGGCGCAGCGAACGTGCGCGCCGGCACGATCGCCCACAGCATCGTCTTCAACGCCTCGCGGCGGTTCATCGACGGACTGCGGATCAGAACTTGACCCCCGTCCTCACACTGATCGTCCGCGGCGCGCCCATCTCTCCCACGAAACCGGACGGCGCGAAGTTCGGGTACGGGAAGGCCACCGGAATGTAGTGCGTGTCGAAAGCGTTCCGGATCACCAGCTCACCGAGCAGGAACCGGCCGGTGACGCCGAGGCGGAGATTGACGAGGGAGTACGCGTCCTGGCTCATCGAATTCTGGTCGTTGTACTGCAGCGATCCGTAGAAGACGGCATCGGCACGGCCCGAAACCGTGGCCTGTCCGAAGACGCGCGAATACTGGACGCCCAGGCTGGTCGTG
>Ga0111539_10003910_pt1 | contig 19590 bp, 13 predicted proteins | sample RhiMethybrSRZTD1_FD_79667 | JGI IMG/M metagenome (GOLD analysis project Ga0111539, IMG submission 79667) | Populus rhizosphere microbial communities from Tennessee, USA - Rhizosphere MetaG P. TD hybrid SRZTD1 (version 2) (version 2) | ecosystem: Host-associated > Plants > Roots > Rhizosphere >... | reverse complement strand
GATCCATCGCGACGTGCGATCGTCTGAAGCGGCCAGCCGTCCTGTAAGCGCCAGCGCGGATGCGCGGAGCGTGTCACTGCGATGGCCGACTCCCCTGAGCGCCCAGCTCACCCCTTTCTTCACGAAATTGCGTTCGTCCGTGGCGGCGCGTTCGATGAGCGCAAGTGAACGCTCGAACGGCGCGTCGGGCGCGTTCTTGTCGTGCAGCGCCACGCTGGCGAGCAGGGCAAAGGCCGCGCGCTTGACGAACTCCTCGCGCCGCGTGCTCCACTGAGCGATCTTGCGCCACGCGAGCGGCGATCGATCGAACAGCTGAAAGCAGACGGTGTCGCAGATCGCCCAGTTGTCGAAGTCCCGCGCCCAGCGATCCATCAACGGCGCCGTCACACGTTCAGGGTCCGCAACGAACGACGCCAGCATGCGCGCCTCGTACCAGCCCGTCTTCCAGAGCGCGATCGCCAGCGCATGGTCGCGGCCGACGCGCTTGCCCATCGCCCGCAGATCGCCGACCGAGACGCCCATCACCTTCGGCGCCACGATGGCGTACCTCGCCATTCCGTCCCGGTTTCGTTTCGTGCCCTTCCGCTTCAGCTGCGCGAGCACCGCTTGGACTTTTGGCATGGTCAGACAGCCGTCAGGACGGCGATGATCGGCGTCGCGTCGAGCGTGCGCGGGCGCAACTGGGCGTCGCGGCCGCGCTGGATCAGCCCTGCGCGCTCGAGCACACGCAGGTGTTTCGAGACGGCAGGCCCGCTCATCTCGAACGGCGCGGCAAGTTCCTTGACGCTGGCCGCGCCCGTGGCGAGTCTGGTTAGATAACCATACAGTTACTTACGTTGTGAAGAGCCCAGAGAAAGCCGTATAAGATCGTCGCTCTTGGACGTCACCCAACTGTTTGTGAACAACCGCGCGTGGGCGCGGCAGATCGGCGAGCGCGATCCCGAGTTTTTCTCTGCGCTTGCCGAGCAGCAGACGCCGAAGTACCTCTGGATCGGGTGCGCCGACAGCCGCGTGCCCGCGAACGAGATCGTCGGTTTGAAGCCCGGCGAGCTCTTCGTCCACCGCAACGTCGCCAATGTCGTCGTCCACACGGACCTGAACTGCCTGTCGGTGCTGCAGTACGCGGTCGACGTGTTGAAGGTCGAGCACGTGATCGTCTGCGGTCACTACGGCTGCGGCGGCGTGCGCGCCGCTTATTTCCGATCGTCGCTTGGGCTGATCGACAACTGGCTGCGGCACGTGCAGGACGTGCGCGACGATCACGCGGCGGCGATCGACGCATCCGACGACGAAGAGGCGCGCGTCGCGCGGCTGTGCGAGCTGAACGTCATCGAACAGGTCCGCCACGTGTGTCAGACGACGATCGTCCAGGACGCGTGGCAGCGGAAACAGGCGGTGGAGATCCACGGGTGGATCTACGCGCTGCAGGACGGCGTGCTCCGCGATCTGCACTGCACGACGTCCTCGATGGACGAAATGGCGTCGAGTTACCGCCGGGCGCTGGAGTTCACGCGGGCCCCGCACGGCGCCCGTTGATCCACACTTACAACCTGTAGTAGGCTGGGCGCACCTACAACGTGTAGGAGGATCGAGGCCGTCCTGTGAGCCGACACCGGCGACCGGTGAGCGACAGCGAACTGGAAGTGCTGAAGGCCCTCTGGTCCGGCGGACCGGGCACCGCGCGCGACGTCGAACGCCTGTTCGAACGCCGCGAGCCGCGATGGGCGTACAACACCATCCTCACGCTGCTCTCGCGCCTGCGCGACAAGGGCTACGTCCGCGTCGATCGGCGTGGGGCCGCGCACGTCTTTCGCGCCGCGGTCACGCGCGAAGAACTGCTGACCTCCGGTCTGTCCCGCATGGTCGATCGCATTTGCGACGGCACGGCGAGCCCGCTCGTGCACGCGCTCCTGCGCGGCGGACGCTTCTCGGCCGGCGATCTCGCGGACCTCCGCCGGCTGCTCGACACGCTCGACAAAGATCGGAGGTCGTGACGTGGCCTGGTGGACGATTCAAAGTCTCGTCGTCGCGTCGGCCCTCGCGCTCGTCGTGCAAGTCGTCGCGCGCATCGGCCGCCTTGGTCCCGTAGCCCGGCACGCCCTCTGGGTCATCGTGCTGATCAAGTTGCTGACACCGCCCTTCGTCGCGTGGCCCTGGGCCGTCGAGGCACCGGCGGAAGGCCTCGCGTGGTTTAGGGATGCGCTCGATGCCGACGCGCAATTCCCGGCGGTGCCGCGCGCGCATCTCGCGAGTGCCCCGCTCGCGCCGCTCAGCGCGGCGCTCCTGCCGTTGCCGGCGACCTCGGATCGCCGCGTGGTGACGCCGCTGGAGACGGCCGATCCGGTCGCGCCGCCGGCGCGCGACGTCGTCGTTTCGGGCGATCCGTCGAGCGCACCACGCGTGTGGATGCCGTCGTGGATCGTCCTTGGCGCTGCGGTCTGGATCGGCGGCACCCTCCTCATGGTGCTCGTGCACGGCGTCCGGATCTGGCGCATGTCACGCATGGTGCGCCGATCGATGCCTGCGGATGACGCGCTCGTCGAACGGATCGAGCGTCATGCACGAGCGCTCGGTCTCCACGCCATCGACGTCCGGAGGGTGGCTGGCCTCGATTCACCGGTCGTCTGGGCGTTCCGTCGCGCGCGGCTGCTCTGGCCCGCCGACCTGTCGCTCGATCGGCATTCGACCGACGGGCTCATCGTTCACGAGCTGGCGCACGTCAAGCGACGCGACCACGTGATCGGGTGGCTCGAGCTGATGGCCGGCGCGATCTGGTGGTGGAACCCGCTGTTCTGGTACGTCCGCCATCAGATTCGCGAGAACGCCGAGCTGTCGTGTGACGCGTGGGTCGTGGACACGCTGCCGGGCGGACGGCGCGCGTACGCCGAGGCGCTGCTGGCCGTGTGCGCCCTGGCGTCGCGTCGGGCGATGCCGTTGCCCGCCGTCGGCGTGCGCAGCAGCGGCCGTCGTTTTCTCGAAAGGAGACTGACCGTGATCATGCGCGATCGCGTTCCGCTTCGCCTGCCTCGTTTCGGTCTGGTGTGTCTGTTGTTCCTCGCCGCTGCCGCCGTGCCGACGCTGGCGCAGCAGCAGAACCGGATTTTGCCAGTGCGCGTCGAGCCCTCGACGGCCGGGACCGCGCGAGCCGTTCCCGGCACCGGTGTCGCGTTCGTTCCGGTGATCCCTCGGCCGGATCAATCGACGACCACGCGTGAAGCTCCGGCCACGGCGGCGCGCGAGAGCGACCTTGCCAAGGTGACCGAGACATTCGCGCAGAACCAGGCCGCCGCCGTGCGCGATGCCGAAGCCAGGATCGCGCGGTACCGCCAGGAAACGATCCAGCAGCTGCAGGCGATGCAGGACGCACACACGCGCGCGGGCCGGCTCGACGAGGCCATTGCCGTCCGCGACTACATTCGCCAGTTGCAGCGGCAGGCAGAAAGCGCGCCGGCCGCCGATGCCGATACCGTGCTCGTCGATCCTGAACGGCGTCAGGTGACGACGATCAGCCACCAGTCGATCCTGCCGAATCCCGGCGACCTGACGCGATTCCGCGATCGCATCGGTCAAACGTTCTTCGTGTCTCTCACCGCCGGTGTCGTGGGATCGGTGTGGGGCAGTGACATCTACACGGATGACTCGACGCTGTCGGTGGCCGCGGTCCATGCCGGCGTGCTGCAGCCCGGCGAGACCGGCATCGTGCGCGTGACGATGCTGCCGGGACGCACGCACTACACGGGAACGTTGCGCAACGGAGTCCGCACTGACGAGTACGAACAATGGGGTGGCAGCTATCGCGTGACATCGGCGACGGGTCCGGCGCCAGTCATCGACATGCGCGAGTCGCCGGACATCGGCGTCGCGTACAGCGTGGAGTCCAGGAGGCTGGCATCGTTCTTACCGGCATCGGTGCGCGGCCGGGTCGGCGCCAGCGTGACCATGGATGTGACGGGCAGGGCAGACGGGCCCGTGTGGGGCACCGACGTCTACACGGACGACTCGTCCGTGGCCGCGGCGGCCGTTCACGCCGGCCTGCTCAAAGTCGGCGAACGGGGCCGCATCAAGGTGACCATGCTGCCCGGCCAGGACAGCTACCCCGGTACGACGCGCAACGGCGTGACGAGCGCTGAGTGGGCGTCCTGGGACGGCAGCTTCAAGCTCGAACTCGTCGGTCGTCGCTGACGAGATCTCGATCCCACGAGCGACTCGCATGGGCGGCCGAGCCTCGTTCCAGCGTGTGAGTCTGGCAGTTGCTGCGGCGGGCGTGCTGATCGCCGGCACGTCGGGTCGCGCGCATGCGCAACAATCGCCGCCGCGCACCGCACGCGTGCAGGTGACCGTCGTGGATCCGAGCGGCGCGGTGGTCGCCAATGCCAGCGTGACGATCGCGCCGGCAGATCCGGCGGCGAATGCCATTCCCGTGGCGCGGACGTCGCCGCAGGGCCTGGCGATGTTCGAGAGCCTCGTCCCGTCGCGCTACACGATCACCGCCGAGTTCCCAGGCTTCGAACCAGGCATCCTCAAAGACGTCGACCTTCGCGCCGGCGACAACCGGCACGTCATCGCCCTGCCGCTGAAAGGCGTCCGCGACACCGTCAACGTCGCGCAGGATCGGCAGGCGGCCGCCGCGACGCGCACCGGACCGACGTTCGGGCTCTCGCTCTCGCGCGAACAGATCGAGGCGCTTTCGGACGATCCCGCCGAGCTGGCGCTGCAGCTGCAGGAACTGGTCGGGCCCGACGGAATCATCCGCGTGGACAGCTTCGAGGGCGCGCAGCTGCCACCGAAATCGCAGATCAAAGCGGTGCACGTGACGCGCGACAGCTTTGCCGCCGAAAATCACAGCGCCGGCGCCGTCTTCGTGGACGTGATCACGCAGCCGGGCAGCGGACCGCTCCGCGGCAACGGCAACCTGGGATTCCAGGACGGTGCGCTGACCGGGCGCAGTCCGTTCGTGCCGGTGAAAGGACCCGAGCAGAGCAAGTCGTTCAACGCGGGTCTGTCGGGCACGCTCGTGACGAACAAGCTCTCGTTTTCGATGAGCGCCGGCCAGTCGTTCTTCTACGACACGCCGAACCTGAACGCGGCGCTCCCGAACGGCACGCAGTCGGTGGCGCTCAATCTTCGACGCCCGCGCAACAGCAACAACCTGTACGTCAACGTGGACTACGCCATCAGCCGCGATCAGACGCTGCGCGGGTGGTACTCGCAGTCGGGCAGCCTCGGCGAGAACCTCGGTGTCGGCGCGTACGATCTGCCGGAGCGCGCCTATTCGTCCCGTTCGCGTTCCTACAACGTGCGCGTGCAGCACGGTGGTCCGATCGGCCGTCGGCTCTTCTGGAACACGCGCTTCGACTGGTTCCGAAGCGTGGGCATCTCGACGCCGACGCTCGAAGCGCCGACGATTCGCGTCAACGATGCGTTCACCGCCGGCGGCGCACAGGTCAAGGGCGAGCGCCGCACGCACGATCTGCGCGTGCAGTCGGACGTCGATTACGTGCGCGGCCGCCACTCTATCCGCTCGGGTGTCGATCTGTGGGGCACGTGGTACCACAGCTCAGACGCGACGAACTACCTCGGCACGTACACGTTTGCGAGCCTCGACGACTACACCGCCGGCCGGCCGACGTTCTACACGCGGCGCATCGGCGATCCGTTGATCGAGTACCTCGAGGTTTGGGCCGGCGGGTACATGCAGGACGACATCCGCGTTCGCAAGGGCCTGACGCTCAGTCCCGGCGTCCGGTACGAGTGGGAGAACCTGCTCGAAGGCCGCCACTCGATCGGCCCGCGCGTCGGCATGACGTGGGCGCCGTTTCAGAGCGGACGCACGTCGGTGCGCGCGAGCATCGGCCTCTTCTATGACTGGGTGAGCGCCGGCGTGTACGAACCGACGCTGCGCGTGGACGGCCTCCGTCAGCGCGAGCTGAACATCGTCAATCCGCCGTACCCGGATCCTGGCACGCAGGGGACCGTGCCGCCGACCAACAAGTTTCTGTTTGGTGACGACGTCCGGATGGGGCGGAACGTGCGCGTGAGCCTCGGCCTGGAGCAGAGCTTCACCTCGAAGTGGCGGGGCAGCGTGCTCTACAGCGGGACGCGCGGTACGCACCTGCTGCGCGGCCGCAATCTGAACGCGCCGGTGGGCGGCGTGCGCCCGGACCCGGCGTTCGGCAGCGTGATCGAAACGGTGACTGACGCCCGCGCAATGTCGCAGCAGGCGGCGATCAGCACGAGCTACAACATTGCGCCGTCGGCGGGCGCCGCGAGCCAGGCGCGATTCAGCTGGAGGCGCATGAGCGTGAACGGCTCGTACACGTGGAACCGCGCGTCGAACGACACCGACGGTCCGTTCGCCGTGCCCGCCAGCGGCGTGCTCGCCACCGAGTGGGGACCGTCAGCGGGCGACGTGCGACATCGCCTCTCGACGGGCCTCAGTTCAACGGCGCTCAGAAATGCGAGCGCCACGCTGACGCTGAACCTCTCGAGCGGGCGGCCGTACACGATGACGACGGGACTCGACGACGACGGCGATGTCATCTTCAACGATCGCCCGCCGAACGTCGGCCGCGGCACGCTGCGCTACCCGTGGACGTGGACGCTCGCGGGCAGCGTTTCGTACTCGTTCACGGCGGGTCACCGGACGGTGCCGCAGCCGGGCGGGGTCGGCATCACGATCACGAACGGCGTGCCCACGGTCAACACGGCGCCCTCGACCTCGGCGCGCTTCCGCTTCACGTTCAGCGTCCGCATGAGCAACCTGACCAACCACACCAACTACACCGGCTTCAGCGGCGTCATGACCTCGCCGTTCTTCCGCATCGCCACTGCCGCCAACGAACCGCGCCGGGTGAATTTCAGCCTGACGACATCGTTCTGACTTCCGGCTCGCGGACTTCCGGCTCGCAGTCAAACTCGGCCGGCAAGGCGCGGCTCGGACCGGTCCGACTCGGCGGGACGCGACGGCGCAGTGGGAAATCGCGCCGAAAGCAGCGCACATTTCGAGCGCCCCGCTACATTGATTTGCTCCACGCGCGGCGCGACTCGCCCGCCGGTCGAACAGCTGCGGCGGGCTGATGAAATGTGCGCGGATGGAGGCGACGATTTCCGCGTCACGCCGGTGGAGGACCGGTCCGAGCCGCGCCTTGCCGGCCGAGTTGTCGCGCAGGGCGAAAGGCTCACGGCTTCCGGTCGCGCAACTTCGAACTTCGAACTCTGAACTTCGAACTTCCGCACGGCAAGTATCAAGTTGTAAACCTTGGCCCGCCTGTTACGTAATGTCTCCACATGAGACGGGTCTTCAAGTGGCTGGTCCGGATCGCCATCGTTCTGGTGCTGCTTGGGGCCGTCGGGTACGGCGTCTACCGCTGGCTCGTCCCGCCTGCGGCCGCCGGCGCGCTGCAAGAGGAGACGCATCAGGCGCAAATTGCCCAGATGGAAGACGTGCTCCTGGTGGCGGGCCAGGTGAAGCCGGCGATCACCATCGAGCTTCGCGCCGAAGCCTCTGGCATCGTCGAGTTCGTCTCGGTCAAGGAGGGCGATCGGGTGACGGCCGGCCAGGAGCTGGTGCGGCTGGATTCGAAGCTGGCGCAGTCCTCGCTCGATCAGGCGGCCGCGAACCTGCGGCAGTCCGAGTTGCAGGACGCCGCGACCCGGCTCGACCTCGACGAAGAAACGTACGAGATGCGCAAGCGGGTGTACGAGCGATCGAAAGCGCTCTTCGATCAAGGGCTGCTGCCGCGCGATCAACTCGAGCAGCGCGAGCTGGAATACAAGAACGCCGGCCGGGCGATGGAGCGCGCGCGGCGAAGCATCGAGAGCAGCCAGGCGCGCATCACACAGGCGCAGGCGTCCGTGGACCAGGCGCGCACGCAGTTGCTCCACACTACCATCCGCGCACCGTTCGATGCGTTCGTGCTGCGGCGTCAGGTCGAGGTCGGCAGCGGCGTGGCCGGCGTCAGCCAGTCGGCATCGGGCGGCACGATCCTGATGACGCTCGGCGACGCGCGCGAGTCGTCCCTGTTCGCGAAGGCGACGGCGGCTGATGCGCGGCGGCTGAAGGTCGGGCAGGCCGCGCGCGTGCGGCTGGACTCCGATGCCTCGCAGCAGCTGCCGGGCGTCGTCACGTCCATTTCGACGGCGGGTGACGTCGATGCGTCGACCAAGCTCACCACGTTCCCGATCGTGATCAGTCTCAAGGCGCAGCCCGCCGGCGGCTGGGTCAACGTGCCCGCGCAGGCGGAGATCGTGCTCGCGGCCATGGTCGATTCCATCGTGGTGCCCGAGAAGTGCGTTCGCACGGATCCGTCCGGCCGTTCGTTCGTCTCGGTGCAAACGCCGGCCGGTAACCGGTCACGCGTCGTGGAAGTGGGCGTCGTGCAGAAAGACCGCATTCAGATCCGATCCGGCCTGGACAGGGGCGAGACCGTCGTCTGCCGGTTCCGCTGAGCCGCATGCGCCTGCTTGCCGGCTCGGTCATCGCGCGCAACATCCTCAGCGAGGCGTTTTCCAGCCTGCGCGGCCGCCGCCTCCAGGTCGCGCTCTCGTCGTTCGGTATCGCCACGGGCATCGCCGCCGTCGTGCTGCTCGTCGCCATCGTGTCGGGCATGCACCGGTACGCGATTCAGCAGTTCAGCTCCGTTGGCGGCGACATCATCCGCGTCACCACCGATCAGGGGCGATCGACGCGCGACCCGCGAGGGTTCTCGGTGACGCTGCGCACCACGGATCTCGATGCCGTCATGGCCTCGGTGTCGCACTTCAGCGCGGGCATGGCGGACAACTTCGGCAACGGGGTGCTGCGAACGACGAAGCGATCGAGCCAGGGCGGATCCGTGCGCGGCCTGACGGGGCAGGGGTTCGATCTGCTCGGCGTCGTCAGCGATCGCGGGCGGCTGTTTCTGCCGCAGGAGTACGAGTTCGGGTCGCGTGTAGCGGTGCTCGGTGCCGACATGGCGGCCGAGCTCTTCGCCGGCGAGCCGCCTGTGGGTCAGACGATCATCATCGGCGAGTGGCCGTACCTCGTAGTCGGTACGCTCGCGTGGGTCGGCGATCCCGCGGCCGGCGATCCCGCGCAGCAGGATCGCAGTGTGTACGTGCCGTTCAGGGCCTGCGCAGCGACATTTCGCGGGAACGAGAACGCCAGCGCGTTGTATTTGCGCTTGAAGAGCCCCGACCGGGCGGCCGCAGCGATCGACGACACGCGCGCCATTCTCGACAGCCTGCGCAAACAGCGCGGTGAGACCACCGGATCGTTCACCGTGCTCAGCAGCATCGAGCGCATGGGCGAGCTGAACCTGGTGCTGAACACGATCAAGATGGTCGTCGGGCTCGTGGGCGGCATCGGGCTGTTCGTCGGCGCCGTGGGCGTCGCGAACGTGTTGCTGGTGTCGGTGCGCGAGCGGCGCGCCGAAATCGGCACGCGCCGCGCCGTTGGCGCGACGAAGGGCGCCATCTTCGCCGGCTTTCTCGTCGAGGCGCTGGCGATGACGCTCTCCGGCGGTACGATCGGCATCGTCGTGGCGTGGGGCCTGACGAAGATCGCCATCTTCATTCCGCAGGTGCCGGTCGGCGCGCGGCCGCACATCTCGCTCGTCACGGCGCTCACCGCCATCGTGCTCCTCACCGTCGTCGGCCTGGTGGCAGGTGTGTGGCCGGCCAAGCGCGCGGCGGATGTCTATCCCGCCGAAGCGCTGCGCGCCGACTGATTCGCTCACTTCAACTGCAGGTACAGCTCCGTGTGCAGCTTGTCCTTCGGCGTGTCCATCGGCGTGTTCAGATAGATCTCGTAGCTCGCCGCGTCCGGGTGAATGTGATGGCCGCTTGCCGGAACACCGTCGCGTTTGAGGCGGGCCCACACGTCGGGAAGTTCTTCGTACGGACCGATGTGCTCGGCCTTCGCGTACGTCCCGGCCGGCACCCGACGCTCGTCGAGGCCTTTCGGCACGGGCGTGTCGTTGCCGACGACGATGCCCGCGTCGGATCGCAACTGCGCAGCCGGTGTCGATTGCGGGTCGTCGTAGTAGACCGCGATCATCTTCGCGCCTGATCGCGTGAAGAGGCCGGCGGGACCCGCAAGGGCGCCGAGTTGTTCGAAGGCTCTTCCGATCTGGTTGTAGGAACCAACGTGGCGGACGGCGGCCACGCGCATTTCCGGCATCTGCGTGATGTGGAGGTTCATGACTCGTCCTCCGGGGGCGCGCAGACGATCGTATCGCTATTGGGCGGCCGCGAGCGGGAAGTAGATCGCCAGACCCGCGCGGCGTTGGCCGTCGCGCGTCGGCTTGACGAAGGCGTCGCAGCGGCGCGCGAGCACTTCGACGGCCGGCGGCAACACGGGAGTGTGCACGCCGTAGCCGCTGGCGGTCACCGTCAACACCGCACGCGGTCCGGATCCGGCTCCGCCAGACTCGCTGTCCGTCAGATCCGCGCGCGTGATGTCCACGTCGATGCCGCCGCCAATCGGCAGCACGTCACGCGCGGCAATGACCAGCGCGGTGACCAGCTGATGCACGTCGCTCCGCGTGAGACCGATGATCGCCGGCGCGACCTGCTTGACCTGCAGAGGCATCTGTTCGCCAAGCAACTGCCGAAGTACCGGCTCCATCTGGCGCATCGCGTCGCCCAGCTCGACCGGATCGGCCGAGCCGGCCTGGCGCACGCTGAACGCGAGCAACTGTCGCAGCAGATCGCGCGCTTCCGCAGCGTGCGCGGCAATGGCGTCCGTGGTGGCGCGGCGTGAATCGTTCATGTCGAGGCGTTCGGCCAGTGCCTGGGCCTCGGCCGCGACTTCCGTCAACAGCCGCTGCACTTCCGGCGCCATCGACGAGGCGAGCGTGCCGACTTCCTCGAACCGCCGCGCTTGGCGCAGGCGCGCTGAGAGCTGTACGGTTTCGTCGTCGGTCTGCGCGCGCGTCTGATAGACCTCCGCGCGAAGCTCCTGCAGTTCAGAAGACGCGGTTTCGATGCGCTGTTCGGCATCGTTCAGCCGTTCCTGTACCTGCTGGCGATTACGGTCGCTTTCCTCCACGCGCTGTTCGAGCTCGTGGCGGCCCTGTTCCGCAGCCCGGAGCTTCTTCGCGAGGTCCTCTCGTGCGCGGTCGCCCTCGTCGAGCCGTGATTCGAGATCCTGACGCGTCGCGTCCCACTCTTTCCGGTCGCTCTCGTGCTGTTTCCGATCGCGCTCGTGCTGCTTGCGATCGTTCTCGTGCTGATCGACGCGCTCGTTGAGCGATCGCTTGAGATCGTCGATGGCGCTCTGCGGAACCTGGCGCGACTGCGCCTCCTCCAGCGACTTCAACAAGTCCGCGACGGCCGCTTCGCTGTGTTCAGCGCGCACTTCCATGGCGCGGCGCGCTTCCGCCCAATCGGCTTCGGACGCGGCCTGTATGGCGCGCAGGTTTGCGCGTTCCTCTTCGAGCGTGCGGATCTCCGATTCGAGACCGCGCCGCGCGTCGTCCCACGCCGCGCGCTCGGACACCAGGGTGTCGGCAAGGGCAGCGTCCGCGTCGGTGCGGACCACGGCGTCTGATTCTGCCTGCCGGGTTCGCTCTTCGAGGGCCTGCCGTTCGCGCTCCAGTTCGGCCACGCGCGCTTGAAGCGCGCCGGTATCTTGCGACGGCGACGTGGAGTTCTCTGTGGCCTCGGGTTGCTGCTGCAAGACCGCCAGGACGCCACGGCTCGCTTGCGTGTCTCTGGCAAACGGAACGCCGTGCAGGACGACGGACCGCGACGTGCCGTCGAGGCCCTCAATCGAAAGGTGAAGCCGTCCGGCCTCGCCGCCGCTGATCTTCCGCAGGCGCTCGAGCAGGGCGGAACGTTCACTTTCGACGATGAAGTCGGTGAACGCACGTCCCACCAGGTCGGTGGGGCGCCCTGCGCCAAACATGGCGACGCCAATCGAGTTCATGGCGCGAATCACGCCGTTGTCGGCGATCACGCCAAGTCCTTCGGGCAGGTTTTCGACGATCTGCCTCAGCCGCTGCTCGCGCGCGCGCAGGGCCGCGTGCTGACCTGTGATTTCGATGCGCTGGTACCATCGCCGGAGTGCCGCCGTCAGGCGGCGCCGGAAGGTCGCGTTCTTGAGTAGGGTATCGTCGGCGCCGAGGTCGAGTGCCGCGGTTTCGATTTCGCCCGACGCGACCGGCGCGAGCACCATCACCGGCAAATCGGACGCTTGCTCTCGAATCGACTTGAGCACCTGCAACGGGTGTGTGCCGGCCGGATCGTCCACGATCACCACGTCGCAGCGGAGCCGGCCGTCGGGTGACGCCGAGGTGCGAATCAGGCAGGCGCCATCGGGCGTGCAGGCGGCGCGCTCGGACAGCACGAACGGCGTCTCCTGCAACAGCGCCCACACCGCATCATCCTGGCCGGCGTAGAGCACACGCAGTCGATAACGGTCGCTACTGCCCGTGACGTGCGGGCTCTGCCGGATGCGATTCAGCGTTTCGTGACCGCCCACCAGCGTGTCGCCGCGAAGCAGGATCACGTCGTCGGCGCCAGCCGAGACGGCGGACGCAAAGAAATCGCGGTGTGACTCGAGCACCACAGGCACGATGGCCATGGGCACGCGATCGCGGCGCAGGCTCACGATGAGCGCGAGAGTATCGTTCTGCGGCACCTGCGGCGAGATCAGCAGCGCGACGATGCTGCGATCCTTGCGCGCTTCGGCGAGCGCGCCAGCCACCGTGCCGACCATGGTGATGTCGAGATCCGGAAACAGGGCGACGAGCTGCTGGCTCGCCACGTCGGTCGGGCTGCCGGCCGGCCCGGTGACATAGAGCGTCTTGAGCTTCGGAAGCGCGGCGCGCTCTGCAGCATCAGGTGTCTGCGCGAAATCACTACCAGTCGTTGCCATTGAACAGCTCGCGCAGTTCTCCCGATGTCTGTGTGACCGTGGCGCTGATCATGACGATCGGCGCCGCATCGTCGGATGACTCTTCCTGGTCCGACGCAGCACGTGCCTCACCGGCGGGAGGTTCCGGAGGCGGCTCCGCGTCTGCCTGCTGACCCATCTCTTCGACGACCTCGCGAATCAGATCGCTGAACGCGACGCCAACTTCGTACCCCATGCCGCCACGATCCAGCCGGACGAGGCGCGAGCGAACGACTTGCGCCCGGACGCTGATGACGCCGTCCGACGTGGTGAAACGGATCGCGACGCTCAATCCTGGCCGCAGGCGCGTTTCGGTCTGGAATCGCGCACCGCTGCGCGAGAGGTCCTTCAACTGCACTTCGTCGCCGGCCGACAACTGAACACGGACGTCCCGCAGTGCTGAGGCCGACACACGCGGCCAGACCCGGCGGTCCTTGCCCGAGGTGACGGCCGACGTGGGTTGCTCGCTGGGAGCGCGATGGTTGCTGCTCACAAGCACGTGCCTCCGCTTCCGTCTGAGGGGAGCCAGCCGGAAGCGTTGCTTCATTAGGCAAGGGAAGTGCCATCGACACGAGTGATCAAAGGACCGGGAGTCCGCGGCATTTCGCGTCTGCGGTACATCGCCCTGCGCCTTCGTGTCGCTTGGGCGGCCGAAAACGCTGACAGGTTTGTCTGCGGATTACAGACTCGGTGGGTCGCGCGGATCGCGCCGCCATCTGCGCCGTCCACCTACTACCGTTTTCAGTAATCGTCTGGTCGGATCTCGTGCGCGTACGCTAGAGTCCCCCGGTCGCTTCACTTCCTGGAGGTTCTTCGGTGCAACGTTGGATCCGCAACGTTCTTGTGGTGCTGGCCGCCTCTGCGGCCGCGCTCGTTCCCACCTTCGCCAGCGGGCCCTCCCCGGCCGGCTCCGTGGCCGATCAGACGCAGACGCCGGCGGCGTCCGTCGTGGCGATCCGCAACGCGACGATTCTCACCGCGACGCGCGGCACGATCCAGAACGGGACCATCGTCATGCGCGACGGCAAGATCGCGGCGGTGGGCGCCAACGTGTCGATTCCTGCCGGCGCCGAGGTGGTGGACGGCACCGGCAAGTTCGTCTCGCCGGGCATCATCGACGCGCACTCGCACATTGCGAACGATGCGATCAACGAGGGCGCCACGGCGGTGAGCTCGATGACGGGGATGGGCGACGTGCTCGATCCGACCGATGTGGCCATTCAGCGCGATTTGGCGGGCGGCACGACGACCGCCAACATCCTGCACGGCAGCGCGAATCCGATCGGCGGCAAGACGCTCGTGATCAAGCTGCGGTACGGCGTGAAGAAAGCCAGCGACCTCGTGTTCCAGGGCGCGCTGCCCGGCATCAAGTTCGCGCTCGGCGAGAATCCGAAGCGGCCCGGCGCGAACCCGACCACGCCGCGCCGGTATCCGACGACGCGCCAGGGCGTCGAGTACGTGATTCGCGACGCGTTCACGCGCGCGCACGCGTACCAGAAGCAGTGGCAGGACTACGAGAAGGCGAAGGGGGCGAACCAGACTGTGGTTCCGCCGCGCCGCGACTACCAGCTCGACGCGCTCGTCGAGGTGCTCGACGGCAAACGGCTCGTGCACGTGCACTGCTACCGCGCGGACGAGATTCTGATGATGATTCGCCTCGCCGAGGAAATGGGCTTCAAGGTGGCCACGTTCCAGCACGTGCTGGAGGGGTACAAGGTGGCGAAGGAGATCGCCGCCCACGGCGCCGGCGGATCGACGTTCTCCGACTGGTGGGGCTACAAGATCGAAGCGCAGGACGCGATTCCCGGCAACGCCGCCGTCATGACGGCGAAGGGCGTCACCGTGTCGATCAACTCCGACAGCGCTGAGCACGCGCGGCGGCTCAACACGGAAGCCGCGAAGTCCGTGCGCTGGGGCGACATGAACGACGACCAGGCGCTGGCGCTCGTGACGATCAACCCCGCGAAGCAGCTGCGGATTGACAGCCGCGTCGGATCGCTCGAGGTCGGCAAGGACGCGGACGTCGTGATCTGGAACCACCATCCGCTCAGCAACTACGCGATTGTCGAGCGCAGCTACATCGACGGCATCGCGTACTACGATCGCGAGAAAGAGCTGGCGCGCGTGGACGCGGTGGCGAAGGAAAAAGCGACGCTGAGTGCGTCGACCTCTCGCGGCGCGGGGGCTGCGGCGCCGCCCGCTACCGTCACGCCAGGCAATCTGTTCAACATCGAGAGCCAGTCGCTCGATGTGAAGCTGAACCCGTCCGGTCCGACGTGGAGCATCACCAACGCGCGCATCGTGCCGGTGACGGGACCGGTGGTCGAGCGCGGCACGATCGTCATTCGCGCGAACAGGATCCAGGCGATCGGCGCGAACGTCTCGCCGCAGGGTCAGCCCGTGGTGGACGCGCGCGGCGCGAGCGTCTACCCCGGCTTCATCGACGCCGACACCACGCTCGGCATCAACGAGCCGGGCGTGCGGAACTACGACGACATGGGCGAGATGCTCGACTTCAACCAGATGCTGCGCACGCGCGTGGCGTATCAGTCGGACAGCATCGCCGTGCCCGTGGCACGCATCGAGGGCATCACCAGCGCCGCGATCATGATGAACGGCGGCGTCGTCACCGGTGACGTGCCGGTGATGAACCTCGACGGCTGGACGTGGGAAGAGAACATGCTGCGGCCGAGCGCCGGCCTGGCGATGGTCTTCCCGGCCGCGGCCGGACGCGGCGGGGCGGCGGGTGGCGGGGGGGGCGCCGGCGGACGCGGCGGTGGCGGCGCCGGACAGAATCAGCTCGCCGAACTCGACAAGATGCTGCAGCAGGCGCGCGCGTACGGCGCGAACGCGAATCGCGCGCCCGACTGGAAACTCGAGCCGTTCGTGCCCATCGTGACGAAGAAGCAGCCGTTCTTCGTTTCAGCGGCCACCGAAGCGACCATCCGTGAAGCGCTGAACTGGGCCGAAAAACAGGGCATCAACATCGTCATTCGCACGAATCCCGGCGCGGCCGTTTCCGCCGCCGCGGCGCTCAAAGCCAAGAACGTGCCCGTGATTCTGAGCAACGTGCTCACGCTGCCGCAGGGGGAAGACAGTTTCCACGCGGCCAACTATCAGGCGGCGGGCGAGCTGGCCAAGGCCGGCGTGATGTTCGCGTTCTCGAGCGGCACGTACGAAAACGTGCGGCTCGTGCCGTTTCAGGCGGCGATGTCGGTGGCGTGGGGCCTCGATCGCGACGAAGCGATCAAGGCGCTCACCATCAACGCCGCGAAGATCTTCAATGCCGACAAGGCGATCGGCAGTCTCGAAGCCGGCAAGCTCGCGAACCTCGTGATGGTGCAGGGCGATCCGCTCGAGATCCGGTCGCGCATTCAGAAAGTCGTGATCGCCGGGCGCGACATCCCGCTCGACAGCAAGCAGCTCGAGCTGTTCAAGCGCTACATGAATCGATAGGAGCGGGAGCCGACCATGACGACCAGACTTCGCCTTGTGCTGATCTCGCTGACGGCCGCGCTCGTTGCGGCGCTGACGTTTCCCATCGGCGCGACGCCGAACGCCGAGCCGCTCTATGCGATCACGGGCGCGCACATTTTTCCCGTGAGCAGCGCGCCGATCGACAACGGCACGATCGTCTTGCGCGGCGGCGTGATCGCCGACGTCGGCGCGAACGTGACCGTGCCGCCTGACGCCGTGGTCATCGACGGGGCCGGCATGAACGTCTATCCCGGCCTGATCGACATGGGCAACGACGCGCCCATCGACACCGGCGACCCGGCGGCCGCGCAGACCGGTGCGCGGGCTGGAGGCGGTGGCGGTGGGCGCGGCGGCGCAGCCACGCCGACGTTCGCGACGCTCGAAGAGGCGGAGCGCGCAAAGCGGCTGCAGATTCTTCGCCCCGATTACGTCGCGGCCGAGCATCTCCGCACGGAAGGCGCCGAGCTTTCGGCGCTGGCCTCTGCTGGCATCACGACGGTGCTGGCCGTGCCTGGCACGGGCATCTTCAAAGGCCAGAGCGCGCTCGTGAACGTCGCCGTGCCGCCCGACGATCCGCAGATCAGCGCGATCGCGGACTATCGACAGGGGCTCGGCGTCGTGAAATCGCCGGTCGCCACGCACATCAACATCGCGGGACGCGGCGCAGGGCAGGGCTATCCGGGGTCGCTGCTCGGATCGATCGCGTTCACGCGGCAGGGACTCACCGACGCCCAGTGGCAGCGCGACGCAGAAGCCACGTACACGAAGCTCGGCAGCAAGGGACCGCGTCCGGCCGTCGAGCCGGCGCTCGACGCGCTGAGGCCCGCGCTTTCCCGCGAGATTCCGGCGGCATTCGACGCGAGCCTCGCACGCGAGATCGATCGTGTGCTCGCGATGGCCGCCGAGTTCAACCTCGATCCGATCGTCGTCGGCGCCGCTGAGGCGGCGGATCGCACGAGCGAGCTGCAGAAGGCCAAGGCACGCGTGATTTTCAGCCTCAACTTTCCGACCGGCCGCGCAGGCGGGGCCGGCGCCGCGGGCGGCGGCGGTGGCGGACGCGGCGGTGCCGCGGCCGCGCCACCAACACTCGCGCAACTCAAAGCCGCGCAGAACGCGCCGAAGGTGCCCGCCGCGCTCGTCCAGGCCAACGTGCCGTTCGCGTTCACGTCGGGCGGCCTCGCGACGGCGGCCGAGTTCGTGCGCAACGCGGGCCGCGTCGTGAAGGACGGCGGTCTGCCCGCCGACGCCGTGCTGCGGGCGCTCACGATCGACGCCGCGCGCGTGGCCGGCGCCGCCGATCGGCTCGGCTCCCTCGAGAAAGGCAAGGTCGCCAACGTCGTCGTCACGCAAGGCGACATCCTCGACGGTGGTACCGTCAAACACGTGTTCGTCGACGGCCGGCCCGTGGACGTCGAGCCGCCTGCGGCCGCGGGCGGTGGCCGCGGCGGCCGCGGCGGAGACTGATTGCAAAGAGCAAAGAGCCTTACACCACGTAGGAGAGGTAGGGCACGTAGAAACTTTTTGGAAGATCAAGATCGTTCCTCGCAAGCAGGTCGTCGCGATGACGAAGGTTTTGATCTTCAATAAGAGTCTCCACGTGCGTTACGTGGTCTACGTGGTGTAAAGCTTTTTGACAACCGCCGGCCGTCCAAGAGCTTTACACCACGTAGAAAAGGTAGGGCACGTAGAAACTTCTTGGAAGATCAAGATATTCCTCGCAAGCGGCTTCGCGGGAAGAAAGGTCTTGATCTTCAATAAGGAGTCTCCACGTGCGTTACGTGGTCTACGTGGTGTAAAGCTTTTTGACAACCGCCGGCCGTCCAAGAGCTTTACACCACGTAGGAGAGGTAGGGCACGTAGAAACTTCTTGGAAGATCAAGATCATTCCTCGGAAGGCAGGGCGTCGCGATGATGAAGGGTTTTGATCTTCAATAAGCGTCTCCACGTGCGTTACGTGGTCTACGTGGTGTAAAGCTTTTTGACAACCGCCGGCCGTCCAAGAGCTTTACACCACGTAGAAGAGGTAGCTTCTTGGAAGAACAAGACATTACGTGCAACCGGGCTTCGCGATGACGAAGGTTTTGATCTTCAATAAGAATCTCCACGTGCTCTACGTGTTCTACGTGGTGTAAAGCTTTTTGACAGTATGGACATCAAGGACCGCGTCGTTCTCATTACCGGCGGCAAACGCATTGGCCAGGTCGTCGCGCTGGAACTTGCGCGGCGCGGCGCGGACATCGCGACGGCGTATCGGGGATCGCGCGCGGAAGCAGAGCAGACGGTGGCCGACGTGACCGCGCTCGGGCGGCGCGCGGAAGCGATCCAGGCGGACGTCTCGCACGAAGATCAGTGTCGCGCGCTCGTCGAGGAGACGCTCGCGCGTCTTGGACGGCTCGACGTGCTGATCAACATGGCCTCGATCTATCGTCCGCGGCCGTTGATGACGATGACCGCGAACGAGTGGGACGAGGATCTGAATGTGAATCTGCGCGCGGCCTTCATCGCCTCGCAGGCCGCGGCGCGGCACATGCAGGCCGGCGGCGGACGCATCGTGAATTTCTCCGACTGGCTTGCCGCCAGCGGCCGGCCCGCTTACAAGGACTTCGTCGCGTATTACGTTGCGAAAGCGGGCGTGAAGGCACTGACCGAAGCGCTCGCGCTCGAGCTGGCGCCGAAGATCCTCGTCAACGCGATCGCACCCGGCCCCATCCTGCCGCCGCCCGATCTCACGGCGGAAGAGAACGCCGAGGTCGCCCGCGCCACACCGCTCGGTCGCTGGGGCGGCGAGACGGAAATTGCGAAGGCCGTGCTCACGCTCGTGGAATCAGACTTCATCACGGGCGAGACGATTCGGGTCGATGGGGGCAGGCATCTCAGATAGCGGACGAAAACCGGTCGTGCGAGGTACGGGGTGCGGAAAGCGCTTGCCGTGCCGGCGGGCTCATGAAATGTGCGCGAATGAAGGCTGGCGATTTCCCACGACACGCCGGTGGAGGCTGCTCATGAGCGCCGCGCTCGCCGGGAGCCGAAGCCCGGAAGCCGGAAGCCGGAAGCCGGATCTCAGTCGGAAGTCCGAAGCCGGAAGGCGGACGCCGTCTTTCCCACGCCAATGATCGTCCCCGCAAGCACGAGAGCGGCGAGGGGAACGACGTGGCTCGCGAGCTGATGGGCGGGATCGTCTACCGGACACATGATGTACGTCGCGGTGGCCGCGAGAGATGTCGATGCGAGCGCCG
>Ga0111539_10003909_pt1 | contig 19592 bp, 18 predicted proteins | sample RhiMethybrSRZTD1_FD_79667 | JGI IMG/M metagenome (GOLD analysis project Ga0111539, IMG submission 79667) | Populus rhizosphere microbial communities from Tennessee, USA - Rhizosphere MetaG P. TD hybrid SRZTD1 (version 2) (version 2) | ecosystem: Host-associated > Plants > Roots > Rhizosphere >... | reverse complement strand
TTCCTTGGAGGTAGGCGAAGCGATATCGAGTCTTCCCGAGAGCCATCGAGCGCTCGACGAACCGGCCAAAGGCGAGCGTCGACGCGATCAGGTGCTCATCGCGGAACCGGCCTCCGATGCCCGGCTCGAATTCCTCACCCTGCTTCGCCCAGGGCGTGACCGCGCTCCATCCCGGAGGCAGCTCGAAGCGCACGCGAATGTTCCGGGGCGCGCCCCCGCCGATCGGGAGCAGGAACAGGTTTCGACCGCCGATCTCGGCGAACCGCTGTCCGACATATCCGTAGCGAACGCTGCTGAAGCCGACGTGCGCGTCACCCTCTCGGATGTCGGGATCGATCTCGTAGTGGATTCGAATCCGCGATGGAAGGGGGCCGCGGATCACATACCGGGGCACCGTGAGCGTGCGGCCGTCGGCGGCCATCGCCCCGACCGTGGTCCGGACCGGCAGTGTGGCGCCGGAGAGATCGGTCGCCTCGAAACCCGAAATCTTCAGATGGTCCGCCGTCTCGAATCCTCCGAGCACGAGCGAATCTCGAGGCACGGCGCTCCAGTCGGAGCGGACACGGATGGCGTGGGGCGTGGCCGGCGAGATCGCGACTTCGTAGACGATGGACGGCGCCGAGCCGCAACCGGCGAGAAGGGCGCCCATCGCGATGATGGGAAGGAGGCGGGGGCGGAGCACGGGAGTCAAAGCGACGGGCCGGCGGTGCCGCCGGTCCGCCGCGAAACGTCTGCTAGTGATGGTTGCAGGAAACGGTGGTGCACCCTCCGCCGAAGACGCACTTCGTACCGCTGCCTTCGAGGCACACATAGCCCGGCGACGCGAATTCGCAAGCGCGGTTGGCGCACCTCGCCGCTTCAGCCGTGGCGACTCCCACACTCTGGAGCGCGGACTGGTACGGCCCCTTGGCCACGGACTTGGAGCCGGTGGAGAGGAACATGCCGACGAGCATCATCGCGAGCACCAGCACGCCGACAAGGGCGCCCAGCTTGAGCCGTGATGTCATGTCTCCGTCCTTTTCGACCAGTTGGGGAACGGCCGCCCGAGTGGTCAGGCTCGGACGGGAGGCCGGCGGCACCACCGGCGCCCGCGACCCGAATCGCGGAAGACCGGAGCATAGCAAGCGCGGTGCGGTCGACAATGACGGACCTTGGGCGCTTGTTCCCGAATTCACAAGCGGCGGGTAAACGGGTCCCATTGCTGAGGAAGAATCTGCAGCCGCGCCCGAGCTAGGGGAGCATGCGTTGAGCCTGACGCGCCGCACGCCGCCCACTCTCGAGGGCCGCTTCCACCGTGCCCGTGTCGTCTCCCGCCGCCTCGCCGGCGAAGACGAGCGTGCGTCCCTCCGGACGGGACAGGCCTTGCCCGGGATCCTTCGCTCCAACCTGGACGTACGAGTAGGCGCCGCGAGCGTAGGGATCCTTCGACCAGTCGTGCCACCAAAGGCCGCGGATCGCGGCGCGGATTCTCTGAGGCTTCGTTCCGAAGGCCGCCGCGAGCTGGGTTTCCACGACCCGCCGCACTTGGGCGCGCGAGCCTTCGAGCGTCGCGGCCGTCGGTCCTCCACACCAAAGCACCGCCACGGGCCATCGGATCGGGTGCGCTGTCCAGAGGATCTGGAATGGCCCGTTGTGCAGGTGGACGAATGGAAATCGCGACACGCCATCCCATGGGAACGAGCGAAACCAGACGACGACGCGAGCGACGCGCCCCATCTCGATCCCGGTGAGCGCGCGGCGCATGCGTCGAGGCTCGGGGTCGAACGCGATACCGCCCGCGGCTGACGCCGGCGCCTGAAGCACGCCGATCGGAACGGTGACGACGATGGCTCGGGCCGTGAACCGTCGCCTGCGTCCGGAGCGTCCGTGCACGTCGACCGTGGCCCTCCGACCCCCCCACTCGATCCCGCGCACGGGCGACTCGAGCCGGAGCGACGACCCGAGATCGCGCGCGAGCCACGTCATGAGTGCGTCGTAGCCCAATGTCGGGCGTCCGATGTGCGCCGCCATCTCCGCCCCGGACTCGCCGGGCTCGGGTGCTATGGATTGGGCACTGATTCGCGTGACGTCGGCGGCGTGAAACCCTTCGACGAAGCGCCGCGTTTGGCCGCGCTCCTTCTCGAGCGTTTGGCCTCCCGGCCGCTGGGCGAGAAATTCGGCCACCGTTTCGTCCGGGGCGTGGGTGTCGATCCGACGAAGCACGCGATCGACCGAGAGTGCCTCGGCGAGGCGCCGCACCGTTCCGTGGTGGGCTTCTCCGTGGGATCCGGAGACATCGAGGGACGACAGACCGGCCTCGGCGAGGAGCGCGGTCGTGATCGGGGCATCGCCATGGATGAACTCCGCTCCCAGCTCGATCGGAAGAGGAACGCGCGGATCGTGGTGGGTCAGCACACGTCCGCCGATCCGGTCACGGGCTTCCAGCACGAGCACCGAGCGTCCGTGGGCACGGAGCTGGCGAGCGGTCTCGAGCCCGGCCGCGCCCGCGCCCACGACGATCACGTCGGTCCGTCGCGAAGCGTTCATTCCGTCGGGGGGATCGGCTCTTCCGCCGGGGCGGACTCCTGCTTGGCCCCGGGTCGTGGTCGGTGCTCGATCACGATGTACGTCACGGTGTCCCAGGAATTGCGGATGCCAATGAAGAGAAGGAGGAGCGCCGTGCCGCCCAGGATGAACAGCGCCGCCTCAGGGCTCCGCGTAAGCGCCATGGCCGCGAGCAGGACGCAGGCGTAGGCGAAATTGGGGAACACGTTGTGCCAGATCCAGTCCGAGGCGACGGGGCTGTACTCCTGCTGGCCCCGCGCCCTTCGGATCACGGCGACTCCATAGGCCAGCCCACCCAGACCGATGATCGTCATTGCCCAAGCCACGGGAGCCATGGCGGTCCACGGAGCGCTCAACACCGCCGAGATCAAAAGGGCCGAGCCGAAGTGAACGACCACAGGCGTGCCGAACGCCGCGAGCCCCCGATCCGACGCGGAGAGGGTCGAACCGGCGATCAGCGTGACCACGACGAACTGAAGTCCTGTCAGCGCGGCGGCGGACGAGCCGACGATGACGTAGAAGCTCTCCCAGTGCGACAGGGCCGGAATCACGTTGAAGAGTCCCCCCTTGAAACCAACGTCGCCGCCCAGCATCGATGATGATAGCGGCGTCGATGCGATGGCCGGCTGCCCGAGCTTGCGGCAGCGGCCGTAAGACTGCTAAGTTAATACATTCAGAGTACTTGCCACCTCGAAATCTAGCGGGAGGGCTGAGCCTGACTCCGACATGAGCTCCACGCCCGTCGTCACCCTCCGCCAGCACGCCCAGACTACCTTCCGCGCCCTCCGGCATCGCAATTTCCGCCTCTACTGGGGTGGACAGCTCATCTCGCTCATCGGTACGTGGATGCAGACCGTCGCCCAGGCGTGGCTCATCCATCGCCTGACGTCGTCGGCCTTCATGCTGGGCCTGCTCGGGTTCATGCAGTTCCTGCCCGTGCTCCTCTTGTCGCTCTGGGCCGGCGTGATCGCCGACGCGATGAACAAGCGAAAGCTTCTCCTCATCACGCAGACGGCATTTCTCGTCCAGGCGACCGTGCTCGCCACCGTGGTCTCGACCCACGTCGTGACCGCGTGGATGGTCCTCGTGCTCGCGTTCGTCTTCGGCACCATCAACGCCCTCGATCTTCCGGCGCGTCAGTCCTTCGTCGTGGAGCTGGCGGGGAGGGATGACCTGCCGAACGCGATCGCGCTCAATTCGGCGGCGTTCAACACCGCGCGGATCCTCGGTCCCGCGGTCGCGGGAATCCTCCTCGCAACGATCGGGGAGGCGGGCTGCTTCTGGCTGAACGCAGTCTCGTACATCGCGGTGATCACGAGCATCTGGAGAATGGATATCGTGTCGCGCCCTGCGATCAAGCTGGACATGAGCGAGGCGGTGCGTCACATGAAGGAGGGAATCCGGTACGTACGGAGCGTGCTCCCGCTCCGCAATCTCCTCACGCTCCTCGGGCTGACCGCGGGACTCGGATTCCAGTACATGATCCTGCTTCCCGTGTACGTGAAGGACATCCTGCACGCCGATGCCAAGGCGTACGGGGCGCTCGTCTCCGCCTTCGGACTCGGATCGTTGATCTCCGCCGCATGGATGACCCGGCCGCACGATCGATGGGCGCTGCGCCGGAACATCTTCATCGGTCTCACCACCGCGTCGATCGGCATGGGAACGTTCGCGTGGTCGCGCACGCTTCCGTTGAGCCTCGCGATGGGATTTCTCGCGGGATTGGGTCTCATCCTCTACGTGGCGACGACGAACACTCTGATCCAGCTCACGACGGACGACCAGCACCGGGGTCGCGTCATGGGGCTCTACACGCTGATGTTCATCGGGACCGCGCCCATCGGATCGCTCATCACCGGCTCGGTGGCGCAGAAGTTCGGCGCGCCCGTCGCCACCTCGATCAGCGCGCTCGTGTTGTTCGCCGGGGCGGTCTGGATGTTCCGCCGGCTTCGCGTCCTCGCACTCCGTGAGACCCCGCCTCCGACGATGGTGCCCGGTGCCACGGAGAAGCTCGGGTGAGGCCGGGCCGGTGGCGGGATGGGCCCATAGCGCGTACTATCGATGTCATGAGAGGCGCCGCCGCGTCCGGGGTTGCTCTGCTACTCGGGACGTCGCTGTGGGCATCGACGCCGCTATGCGCTCAGGAGGCTCCCGCAGCGCCGGACTCTCTCGCTGCCCCAGAGTCCACCGCCGCGCCGTTCATTACCCCGCCAGCCACCAAGACCATCGTCGTCGACTCGAAGTACAAGGCCAGCGGCTTCCACAGCTTCTGGCTCGGTGAAGGCTATCGCAACGTCTGGACGACGCCGGTCACGGTGCCGGTGCTCGACCTCCAGACCTACGCCGGCGGACTCAAGCCGGTTCGCGAGGTGGGCGCGAGGCAGACGCCCGGACTTGCTCTCGTAGGGGCCGACGGGCGCGCGTATACCTTCCGGTCGCTCCGAAAGGAGCCCGACCGCGCTCTCCCGGAGCCGTATCGCAAGACATGGATCGCCTGGGTCGTGCGCGACCACACAGCCGCGCAGCATCCGGGAGCGGCGCTCCTTCTGCCGCCATTGGCCGAGGCCGCGGAACTCCTCCACACGGAGCCCACGCTGTGCGTGATGGACGACGACCCTGCGCTCGGATCGTTTCGCGAAGTCTTCGCGAACGAGCCGGGGACGATCGATGAGTATCCGCGCGCAGCACCGGACGTGCCGCCGTTCCACGGCGCCACGGAGATCGTCAACACGCGCACGCTGTGGAACCGATGGCTCCAAGGACCGGAGAATCGTGTCGATTCGAGGGCATTCCTGCGGGCACGGATCCTGGACCTGTACGTGGAGAACTGGGATCGCCATCGAGGGCAATGGCGCTGGGTGAGGCTGCCTGGGAACGATCGATGGGAGCCTTTGCCCGAGGATCCGGACATGGCGTTCAACAGGAACGACGGATTCGCGACCTCGTTCTTGCGGTCCCGAAATCCCAAGCTCGTCCAGTTCAATCACCATTTCGACAGCCGCCTGGAAGGCCCCACGATCAACGGGTCCGAGATGGATCGCTGGCTCCTCACCGATCTCGACCGCGCGGCCTTCGAGGATGTAGCCCGAGAGACCGCGGCGAAATTCACCGACGATGTCATAGAGCAAGCGGTTCGGCGCCTTCCGGCCGAGTGGCAGACCCTCTCGGCCGATCTCTCATCATCCTTGCGTGCTCGCCGCGGGCTGCTCGCGAATTACGTGATGCACTACTACAGGGATCTCGCCAAGGACGTGGACGTCCACGCCACCGACAAGGACGAGGTGGTCTCGATCCGGCGGCTCGAGGGGGGAGTCGTCGACGTGGGCGTGTCCCTTGTCGGGGCCGAGCCTTACTTCGAACGGCGCTTCCTGCCCTCGGAGACGAACGAAGTCCGGGTCTACCTCCATGGCGGGAACGATCGGGTCGAGCGTAGCGGCCCTAAGGGTGGATCGATTCTCGTACGCGTCATCGCCGGCCAAGGTGACGACCTCGTGGACGATTCGAAGAGCGGAGGGACGGATGTCTGGTCGGGAGGCGGCGCTCTCGCCATTCACAAGGGGCGCGGCACCGACACACACGCCGAATGGCGGAATCCAGAACCGGATACCACCGCTCTGTGGCTCGAGCCCCGGAACTGGGGACGCTGGACCATGCTGGAGACTCAGGTCGCGTACGGAGGCGATCTGGGTTTCGTTCCGGAGGTCACCGTCCTCCGATCGAACTGGGGATTCCGCACTCTGCCCGAGGCCAAGAGACAGCACCTGTCCCTGGCCTGGTCCACGGGCGTGAGCCGGGGCCGCTTGGCGTATCAGGGCATCTTCCGCCGCCCCGGTTCCGGCACAGCGTTCCGACTGGACTTGCTCGCGTCGGGGATCGAACAGTTCAATTTCTTTGGATTTGGAAACGAAACTGTCTTGCCTGCTCGCGTCGAGGAGCATCGAACGGAAGAACAGGTCCTCTCCGTCCAGCCTTCCGTGCAGATCGATCCATCGCGCCTGCTCCAGCTCTACGCAGGACCCACGTACCGCGGGTCCTGGTCGCCCACGGACCGTGAGAACGTTTTGAACGCAGTCTCACCGTATGGCTTGGGGCAGTTCTCGGAAGCTGGACTGCGAGCTGGACTGGACTACGACAGCCGCGGGCAGGAGCGCGCGCCGTCCCTACTGGAGGAAATCTTGAAGGGGCCGGCCGTCGCATCGACCTGGCGGGTTCAAGGGTTCTATGTCCCTGCGATTCTGGACGTGGATCGTCCCTTCGGCGGAATCGAAGGGGACGTCGTGTCGTACCTGGGACGGGACGAATCCCGCGCTCAGCTTGCCGTCCGAGCCGGGGGAAGGCGTGTCTGGGGCGACCACCCGTGGTTCGAATCGGCATTCATCGGCGGACGTTCCAGCCTGCCCGGGTACAGCCGAGCCCGCTTTGCCGGGGACACATCGCTCTACGGCGGCCTGGAAGCGCGCACCTGGCTTTTCTCGGCGAGCCCGTTCCGTGTGGGTGTGCTCGGCCTCGCGGATGTCGGACGAGTGTGGCTGGAAGGAGAGAGCTCCGATCTCTGGCACAACTCCTGGGGCGCCGGCGGCATGGTCCAGCCCATTGCCACGAATCTCTTCCTAACCGGCGTCGTGGCCTGGGGCCACGATCAAACCAAGGTCTACTTCGCCACGAAGTCTCTGTTCTAGGCCGACATCAGCGACGCAGAGCCAGCCAATCGAGCAGGGCAGGCATGTAGCCGGGTGCCGTCGCCGGCCACCCACTCGGGCCCGGGCGAAGGCGGAAGGTGTGGTCAGCGCCCGGTAGAATCCGGACCGTGACATCGTGGTGGCCCGCTTGCCTCAACGTGGCTGCGATGCGGGCCGCGCTCTCCGCCGCCGGCACGCGCTGATCCTCGGCCCCATAGATGAGGAGGACCGGAACTCGCACCTTGGCCCACCACGTGAGTGGCTGGTAGGACGCGAAGAGCCGCGAAAAGGCCCAGTACTGATTGTCCGGTGCCGGTGGCTCGAAGAACCAGGGGCGATCCCGCGACGCCGCGACGAGTGCGTCGAGTCGCTGCCGTGGACGGCCGTGATAGGCGACATCGACCAGCTCGCTCACGTAGGCCCGCGCGCTCGCCGAGTCGGCGCCGGTGTGTGCGGACGGGTACACGGAATTCAACACGCTGTAGATCTCGGTGGAGTCTGTCGGCAGACCTGAAGCGGCCGAGGCGATCACAAATGCGACATTGCCCGACCGCGCCGCCACGAGCGGAGCCAAGGTGCCGCCTTGGCTGTGTCCGTGAATGCCGATACGGCGGGGGTTGATTCGCGCCTCGTGGGTGAGACTCGCCACGGCCGCCGCTCCGTCCTCCGCGAGATCCTCGGGCGTGGCCGTACGCCAATCGCCCGCGGATTGACCGACGCCGCGCTTGTCAGAGATGAGCGCCGCCACGCCGTGGCGGGCGAACTGCGTCGCCAGGAATCGAGAGGCCCACCGTCCCTCCGCGCCCGAGCCGTGCAGGAACACGACGGCGGGGAGCGAGCTCCCGGTCGCCGGGAGCAGGAGGGAGCCGGCCAGCTTCGTCGTGCCGCTCGAGAAGGTGATCGCCCGTTCCTCGAGCGGGGATGGTGCGTCGGGCACGCGGGAATACGCGAACCGGCCCTCGTCCTTGCCCTCGTGGAAGACTCCCGAGAGGGAATCGCCCTGGATCGTCCCACTGAAGATCGACGTCGTGCGATCCCCGCGAAGGGTCATCGTCACGTCGCAGCACCCCTTGAGCTCGACGCCGGAGAATGGAATCCCGATCACACGCAGCCGATCCGAGTCGAAGGTTGCGGCATACCGGCCCGGCAGGGAGTCGGGCTGCACGTGGAGCGTGACGGCCAGGGTGTCGCCGGCTCGGGTCCAGTAGCCTCTCCACTCACCAGAAAGCACAGTCTTGGTGGCGGGTGCGCTGGCCGCTTGCGCCGTGCCCAGCGACACGACCAAAGCGAAGATCGCTGCGTTCATCGTGCCGTTCACACGATGAGTCTGCCACTGTGGACGTCCAGGTGGCACGATCTTCTCGCCGGGATCTCAGCCGCTGCTTCCTGCCGCGGTCGAGGGGTCTGAGGCGCCGGCAGGCGGCGTCCCCGGCGGACGCACGAGCCAGTCCGTGGCCGAGCGATTCCACGCCCACCTTCGGTAGCTGCGCACCTTCCATACGAGGGTTTGACCCTCGAGCTGCAAGTCGAGGATGCACTGACCCGATATCGCGGTGTGCGGCTCGAAATCCGCGGCGGTGAATCCGGAGCCGCGGAGCGCGAGCCGCGCTTCGATCCGGGGCACGACATTGTTGGCCCAGAAGGTTTGCGCATGGATGCCGAGCTGTGAGCGCGCGAACTCGGCCGAGGCCAGGGCGTCGCCACGGAATTGATAGGAGATCTCGACCACTCGCACCGTGTTCCGGGCGATGGGGAGTTCCATCTCGGCCCAGATTCCAGGACCGGCTTCGTATCCATCGTCATAGATGGTGACTTCCTGGGGCACGCCATCAATGGCCATTGCGATCGTGCTGTCGAGTCCGGCGCACGTCCCATCCGGTGCACGGAGGTCGATGGCGACACGGTAGGTCCCGGTGCCGCCGCGGCAACGGACGCTGACCTCGCGACTGACGTCACATCCGTCCTGCCTGGGCGTGACGATGAAGGATTCGTGAACCAGAGAGAGCGCGCCGAGCGCCTCGACCGGGATCAAACCCATGGCCATGGGCGGTGATGACGAGCCCGGGTCTTTGGCCGGCGGGCTGGCCGAAGCGGGGCGAGCCATCGCGAGGCACGCGAGCAGGATCGCTGTAGCGGCCCCCTGTCCCGAGCCGCCCACTGCTCCCCATCGAGGCTCCGTCCTTCGCGATTCCATAGGAAAGATATCGGCCGGGACTAGGCCCCACTCAAGCGGACAGACGAATCCCACTCTCGGGCCAAGCCGCGCGACCCTAAGTAGGGGGGCGCTCACGACGTGGGCGCCCCATTTTCTTCAGGTCAGCGTGTAGGCGGTGAATGCAACTCCCGCGACGGTCGCCAGCGTCATGACCAACACGGTGAGCCAGTAGGCGGTGAGAGGATGAGTCCCGACCTTCGTTGCTGCTGCGACAGCCGCCGCTGCAAGGACCGGCAGGAGCATCGTGGCCAAGGCGAGACGCATCATGGAGCCCACGGTGGACGCGTATCCATAGGTGTCGACCAGGCGATTACCACCGGCCTTGGAGGCAGCCCAGCAGGCAAAGACGAGCGTCGCGAGGACCGTCAGACTGGTCAGGAGCCAGAGGGCGCGGACGCCCTTCTTTCGCCGGACCCACACCGCCGCCACCGGGAACGCGAGGAGCGCGATGGAGAAGATGCTCACCATGGTCTTTAGTTCGGCAGAGCCCGATGGAACTTCAGCCTCCCCTCGCCGTCAGGTCACGATCGCCCGATACGCCTCCTCCAGCTCCCTTCGATCCGTCTCTTCCAGACCAGGGCTGAAGTGCTGGATTCGATCCAGAACGTCGTGCCCTTCGAAATAAGCTGGGTAGCAGGTGAGATGCACAAACCCGCCGGGTGAGAAGCGGCCGGATTCGTAGAACGTGAGGCGGATTCGCCAGGCTTCGCGCTCGATGCGCTCGCGGCAGTGTCGGCACTTCGCCTGTGCGGTCGGGGAGCGCTCCGCCCCATTGACCCGCTCCAAACGCCGGTTCCCCAATGTCGCACGTGCTACGCGCTCCAAGCCCGCCTTGTCCTGGATGCCCTCAGGTGCCTCCGGCAGGGCTTCGAGCAAGGGCTCGGCACGCTTGAACGCCGCGCATATCGAGTGGAACCACTGCGTCATCTCGCCTTCGCCGTATGGATTGGGCGAACGCTCGCCAAAGCGCAGCTCGCCCTTGGCGATCGTCGCCCCGCAAGCCCGGCATTTGGCGCGCCCGGTCGGCGCGACTTCGAAGACGTGGGGCATGGCGCAAGAATACTCCCTGTCGACCCACGCGCAATCCATGCGTCAAGATGGGGTCACGCCCTGAGGGATAGCCATGTCCCATGCCGTTCGACTTCCATGTGATGAAGCCGCGATCCGGTGCGCGCACCCTGGACCTGCGTCCGCTCGGAGCGTCGGTCCCTGGGTGCTCGCGGCGACCATCATCGGCTCGAGCCTCGCCTTCATCGACGGAACCGTGGTTTCCGTGGCGCTCCCCGCGATCGCGCGTGAATTCTCCGCAACGGGCTCGGAAGTCCAGTGGGTCGTGGAAGCCTACGCCCTCCTTCTGTCCGCGCTGCTCCTCGTCGGCGGCTCGATGGGCGACCGATTCGGGCGACGGCGCATCTACGCCTGGGGCATCTTGCTGTTCACGGTGGCCTCGATCGCATGTGGCCTGGCGCCGTCCGTTTCGTGGCTCATCGTGGGGCGGGCGGTGCAGGGTATCGGCGGCGCTCTCCTCGTTCCCGGAGCGCTCGCGCTCATCTCGGCGTCCTTCGGCCCGGAGGAGCGCGGACGAGCCATTGGCACGTGGTCGGGTTTCAGCGGGATCACCGCAGCAATTGGACCGCTGGTGGGCGGCTGGCTGGTTGATCACTCCTGGCGGTGGGCGTTCTTCATCAACGTGCCGCTGGCAGCGATCGTGCTCATCCTTCTGAAGAAGGTTCCCGAAAGCCGAAACCCAAACGCGAAGCGCCTCGATTCCATAGGCGCCGCGCTCGTGACCGTTGGGTTGGGAGGGCTGGTTTACGGCCTCATCGAGTCGTCGGAGCAAGGGTGGGGAAATCCCGGCATCATCGCGGCGCTCGCCGTCGGCTGCGCGAGCCTCGTGGCCTTCGTGCTCTGGGAAGCGCGGACCAACCACCCGATGCTTCCTCTGTCCCTGTTCCGGTCTTCCGACTTCACAGGCGCGAACGCCCTCACCCTCTTTCTCTACGGCGCTCTGGCGTGCGTTTTCTTCTTCCTGCCTTTGGATCTGATCCAGGTGCAGGGCTACTCGCCTCTCGGGGCTGGTGCGGCGCTCCTTCCATTCATCGCGATTCTGTTCCTCCTCTCCCGCTGGTCCGGCGGATTGGTGGAGCGGTTCGGAGCGCGCCGGCCGCTCCTGGTCGGGACCGTCGTGGCCGCCGCCGGATTCTTCCTGATGAGCCTGCCGGAGGTCGGCGGTCGGTACTGGACCACCTTCTTCCCGGGAATTGTGGTGCTCGGTTTCGGCATGGCCGCGAGCATCGCGCCGCTCACGACCGCCGTCATGAACGCGGTCGGGGAAGAAAACGCCGGCATCGCGTCCGGCGTCAACAACGCGGTCTCGCGCGCGGCGGGTCTTCTGTCCATCGCACTCCTCGGGATCCTGCTCACCCAGGTCTTCGGCAACGAGCTGGAGCGACGGATCGATGCCCTCTCTCTGGATGCCGGCGTGCACCGCCAGGTGCTCGCCGAGCGGACGCGGTTGGCAGCCGCCGAGCCGCCGTCAGGAGTCACCGCGGACCAAGCGGCGTCCATCCGCTCGGCGATCCAGGGGGCTTTTGTCGCGGGATTTCAGGCCGTCGCTCGAGCGTCGGCGATCCTTGCTCTGTGCGCCGCCGCCTGCACGTGGACATGGATTGGAAGAAAGACGGATCGACCTAGTGCGGCCGCGTCATCGCAGCCACGTAGAGATCCCCGCTGAATGCCGACGGTTCCCTCGCCGTGACTCTTGGATGGGTGAGTCCCACCTCTGCGGCTACCGTTTCGAGGCGAGCTGGCGGAATCGGGTAGGGCACCCAGGGGTTGGCCGCCCGCCGGTCGTATTCCACGATGATCACCCGGCCCCCCGGACCGAGCTTGTGCACCCAGGCCTCGAGGATTCGCTCGGGATGAACCATGTAGTGAAGGGAATTGGCGAAGAGAAGCCCGTCGAGCGGGCCGTCGTAGTCCGGCAAATCGGACGAGTGGCTGAAATCGGCGAGTACCGGGATCACGTTGGTGTGTCCGGACGCGCGTCCCCCGAGCGTGGACAGGGCCCGAGCATCTCGGTCCACCGCGTAGACCCGCCCGGCGGGGCCAAGCAGCTCTGCGAGCGCCAGGGTGAACGTCCCATCGCCGCATCCCAGATCCGCCCAGCTCCCGGCTGTCCCCGAAATCGCGCCTTGCAAGAGGAGGAGCGCACGCCGAACGTCCATTCTGGCCTCCGGCGGGCTAGCGGGGGCGCTCCATTCACCAACGGCAGACGCCCCGAGCAGCCTACGCCCAGGACGTGAGCTGCAGGAGCACGGCGATCTTGACGAGATCGGCCAGAGAGCAGGCCTTCATCTTTCGCATCACGTGGCCGCGGTGCGACTCCTTCTTTCCGGTTGGAGGGAAGAGCATGCGTTTCCCCACGTTAGGTGGTCCAGTCCTTTCCTGCTGGCGTTGGGAAGATCTCAGCCGGAATCCGATACCATCGTCCGATTGAGCCTACAACCCGTCTCGTAGCATCCTATTCGAGGCGCGTTTATGCTCTTCGCGTTCAGCCCACACTCCTGAGGGAAGACATGAGTCACGGGACGGACGTTGATCGCCGCCGGTTCCTCGGTGGCGCCGCGATGGTCCTCGTCGCGACCCAGCTCGGCAGGCTGGTTTCCACGGACGCTGCGCCGGCCGAGGCTGTCGGAGCCGCCAAGCCGTCGGCCAAGCAACCGGCCAAGTGGGCAGAGAACAAGTCCTTGGGTCCCGTGCGCCAAGTCGACGCCGGGGACCTGAGCGTCGGCTACGTCGAGGCTGGCCCGGCTGATGGGCCACCCGTTCTACTGCTCCATGGCTGGCCCTACGACATCCACAGTTACGTCGATGTAACACCGCTTCTCGCGGCCAAGGGATATCGGGTCATTGTCCCGCACCTGCGCGGGCACGGCACGACGCGGTTCCTGTCGAGCGCGACGCAACGGAACGGGCAGCAGGCGGTGATCGCCGTGGACGCGGTTGCTCTGATGGATGCCCTCGGGATCCGTAAAGCGGTTCTCGCGGGCTACGATTGGGGAGCGCGCACGGCCTGCATCGTCGCGGCGCTCTGGCCGGAGCGCTGCAAGGCGCTCGTCTCTGTCAGCGGCTATCTGATCGGCAGCCAGGCGGCCAACAAGAATCCGTTGCCTCCCAAGGCGGAGTATCAGTGGTGGTACCAGTACTATTTCGCCACGGAGCGCGGGCGTGCTGGCTACGACAAGTACCGGCGCGAGTTCTCCAGGCTGATCTGGGAGACCGCGTCTCCGAAATGGAATTTCGATGACGCGACGTTCGAACGCAGCGCGGCCTCTCTCGACAATCTGGATCACGTCCACATCGTGATCCACAACTACCGGTGGAGGCTCGGCTTGGCGGAAGGCGAGAAACGCTACGACGAGCACGAGCGACGCCTCGCTGAGGGTCCCCCGATCTCGGTGCCCACGATCACGCTCGAAGGGGACGCCAACGGCGCGCCCCATCCGGATGCGGCCGTCTACGCGAAGAAGTTTACCGGCAAGTACAAGCACCGGGTCATCACGGGAGGCGTGGGCCACAACCTTCCGCAGGAAGCACCCCAGGCCCTCGCCGAGGCGGTCATCGAAGCGGACCGGATGTCATGACGACCTACCACGAGGTGGCCGGCACACGGGTCGACCGCATCGCGGGACTCACCGATGCGCTGTTCGCGATCGCCCTGACCCTGACGGTGCTGGAGGTCCGCGTGCCGATGCACGCAAGGGTCATGACCGAGACCGATCTGTGGTCCGTGATCGTTCCGCTCGCGCCCCGCATGCTCGCGTACCTGCTCAGCTTCATGACCCTGGGGATATTCTGGATCGGGGACCAGACGTTTCTGAACCATCTCCGGCGCTCCGACCGCTACCTGACCTGGCTTCACCTGGGATATCTCGCCACGATCGCGATCGTGCCGGTTTCGACCGGGTTGCTCGCCGACTACATCACCTACCGCACCGCCGTGTTCCTGTACTGGCTCAACATCTTGCTGATCGGCGTCATGAGCCTGGCCACGGTCTGGTACGCGAAGGGCGCGAGACTCCTGGACGGGCCTGCGGGGGAGGAGGCGGTCGCGGCGCTCGAGCGACGCCTCGTGACGGGGCAGATTCTATACGCGTTCGGCGCGGCGCTGGCTCTGCTCCACACCTACTGGAGCATCGCCTTCATCGTGATCGTGCAAGTGTGGTTCGCCGTTGGCCCTCAGCATCTGCCCTTTCGGAGATATCACGGGCCTCCGGTTCACCAAGCGGCGGCCTCAGCGGCGCCCCAACGTAAGGACGAATGATGGCATCGAGAGTCGAAGCTCCGGAAACGCAAATCCTCGGATCGCCGGAGAGCTTCCCGGTTCTGACTGAGGCTCAGCTCGAGCGCGCGACGACCGGTCTTCCGGTGCGTGCCTACAGTGCAGGGGACGTGCTGCTCGAGCCCGGACAGAGCCCGCCGGGCATCTTCGTGCTCCTGGACGGCGATCTGGAGATCATTCGGGTCTTGGATCGCAAGCCGACCGTGGTCCGCGTGCTGGAGGCGGGGCAATTCACGGGTGAAGTGGGCACCCTGGCGGGCCGGCCCGCGGTCGTTCGCATTGCCGCGAAAACGCCGGCTCGCGTCGTCTTGATTCCGCGTGACCTTCTCCTGACCCTGGTGCGGAACGATGCGGATCTGAGCGACGTATTCATGCGCGCCTTCGTGCTTCGCCGCGCGGACCTCATCAGCCTCGGATTCGGTGACGTGGTTCTCGTGGGCTCGGATCATTGCGCCGGTACGCTCCGGATCCGGGACTTCCTGGTTCGAAACGATTATCCCTTCGCGGAGATCGATCTGGATCGCGAGCGGGACGTCGAGGGGCTGCTCCAGCAGTTCCACATCGCGCTCGCGGACGTCCCGGTCCTGATCTGCCGCGGTACGATCATCCTTCGCAATCCGTCCAACCAGGAGATCGCGGATTGCCTGGGATTCAACGCCGCGATCGATGTGACGAAACCTCGCGACCTCGTGATCGTCGGCGCGGGACCGGCTGGCCTCGGCGCCGCGGTGTACGCGGCGTCGGAAGGACTCGACGTTCTCGTCTTGGAGACCACCGCCCCCGGCGGACAAGCCGGGTCCAGCTCGAAAATCGAGAACTATCTGGGTTTCCCGCTGGGCATCTCGGGGCGCGACCTCGCCCGGGCCGCATACGAGCAGGCGCAGAAGTTCGAAGCCAAGCTGATGGTGGCGCGCCGCGCGACGCGGCTCGACTGCGCGCGGAAGCCGTACGTGCTCGAAGTGGACCATGGAGAGAAGATCGAGACCCGGGCGCTCATCGTCGCGTCCGGGGCCGAGTACCGGAAGCTCTCGGTGTCCGGCATCGAGCGATTCGAGGGATCAGGGATCTACTACAGCGCCACCCCGATGGAGGACCGACTCTGCGCCGGTGAAGAGGTCGCCATCGTGGGCGGTGGCAACTCAGCGGGGCAGGCGGCCGTCTTTCTGGCCAAGAATGCGCGACAGGTCCACATGCTCGTCCGCTCCGATGGGCTCAGCGACACCATGTCGCGCTACCTGATCGACCGAATCGAGCACCATCCGAAGATACACCTGCGTACCCGGACCCAGGTCGTCGCCGTCGAGGGAGCCAACCACCTGGAAGGCATCACGTGGCAGGACGCGGAGTCCGGCGAGACAATGAAGCGACCGATCCGGCACGTGTTCGTGATGGCCGGAGCGGTGCCCAATACGAAGTGGCTGGAGGGATGCATCGCGCTCGACGACAAGGGCTTCGTCAGGACCGGAGGGGACCTTTCGATCGAGGATTTGATGGCGGCCCGCTGGCCCCTCGGCCGCTCACCGTATCTGCTCGAAACCACGCTGCCCGGCGTCTTCGCGGTCGGTGACGCACGGAGCGGAAATCTGAAGCGGGTCGCGTCCGCGGTCGGGGAGGGATCCATCGCGGTATCTCTGGTGCACCGCGTGCTTCGGGAGCAAGCGGCATAACCTGGTGGCAAGGAGATCGATCATGAGCGACGTCACGACCATTCAATTCGATGTGAGCCCCCCCAGTGAGGAGCAGCTTCAAAGGCTCGTCGCCGACTTGAGCAAGGACGAGCGCCGCGTTCTCCTGGAGCACGGGACGGAAGCGGCTTTTTGCGGGCTCTTCCTCACCGAGAAACGGGAGGGGATCTATACATGCCGCTTGTGCGGGCTGCCCCTGTTCCGGGCCGGCACCAAGTTCGAGAGCGGCACCGGCTGGCCGAGCTTCACCTCTCCATTCGCCGAGCGGTACCTTCGGGAGATTCGCGATCTCAGTTACGGGATGGTGCGAACGGAGATCGTTTGTGCCCGCTGCGGAGCGCACCAGGGCCACGTCTTCCCGGACGGCCCGCCTCCGACCGGCAAGCGCTATTGCATCAACTCGGTGTCGCTCGCGTTCACCCCAAGGGGGGAGCGGCTACCGGACATGCTGGGGCGAGGCGCACCGGAGGGCCAAGTATGGCAGGGCTGAAGTGGGACGTCTTCGTGACTCCGGGCATCCCCGTCGTGACCCGCGACCGTCCCAGGGATGTTGAGAAGACGCTGTTCCAGGCGATGGCGTCGACGCTCATCTACGGTGAGAAGGACGCCGTCTTGGTCGATGCATTCCTGACTGTCGAGCAAGCGAAGGCCCTGGCGACCTGGGTCGCCTCCAAGAACAGGAACCTGACGACCATCTACGTCACGCATGGGCACGGGGACCACTGGTTCGGAGTGGGCACACTCCTCGACCGGTTCCCGAGCTCCACCGTCGTGGCGACGCCGAGCACCGTCCAGGTGATGCGCGGGAATGTGGCCCACCGGGCGGCTTGGGAGGCGTCCTTTCCGGGGCAGATCCCGGCCGACCTGGTGGTGGCGAAGGAGCTCGAAGGCCATGCGATCGATCTGGAAGGCAACGAGCTCAGAATCCTCGAGCTCGGCCACACCGACACCGACAACTCGACCTGCCTGTACGTCCCTTCGATCGGACTCGTGGTCGCGGGGGACGCGGCCTACAACGATGTTCATCTCTATCTCGTCGAGTCCACGAAAGAGAAGCGACGGGAATGGATCGCCGCACTCGACACGATCGAGTCGCTCCACCCGCGCGCGGTGGTCGCGTCGCACAAGCGTCCGGAGAGGGACGACGATCCGCGAATTCTCGAAGAGACCCGGCAGTACATCCGCGACTTCGACCGCCTCGCGGAAACCAGCAACAACGCGCAGGAGCTCTACGACCAGATGCTGGCGCTCTATCCAAACCGAGTCAATCCCGGCTGGGCGCTGTGGAGCTCGGCTCGGGCCGTGAAATCGTAGGTTCGTCGTTGGCCATTGTCGAAAGGGGGGCTCTGACCATGATCCGAACACTAACCTTGTGCCTTGCTGGCGCCATCGCCCTATGCATGACGAGCTCCCAGAGCAATGCACAGAGCAAGGGGCACACCAAAGGCAAGACCGCCACGAGCGCGCACCAGGCGACGGCCACCAGCCCGAACGCGATCCGTCCCTACCGCGTGCACGTCACGAAGGAAGCCCTGGATGATCTCCGCCGGCGCATTGCGATGACGCGCTGGCCCGACAAGGAGACGGTGACCGATGGATCGCAGGGCGCGCAGCTCGCGAACCTGAAGGAGCTCGTGAAGTACTGGGGGACCGGTTACGACTGGCACAAAGCGGAAGCCCGGTTGAACGCCTTGCCTCAGTTCGTCACCACGATCGATGGCGTGGACATCTATTTCATTCACGTTCGTTCGCGACATCCCAACGCCATGCCGCTGATCGTGACGCACGGCTGGCCCGGCTCGGTGATCGAGCAGCTCAAGATCATCGGCCCCCTCACGGACCCGACGGCCCACGGCGGCAGTGTCGAGGATGCATTCGACGTCGTGATCCCGTCCCTGCCGGGGTACGGATTTTCGGGGAAGCCGACCGAGGGCGGGTGGGATCCCGAACACATCGGGAAGGCATGGGCGGAGCTGATGAAGCGCCTGGGATACACCCGGTACGTTGCTCAAGGAGGCGACTGGGGTTCCCCGGTGACGAGCGAGATGGCGCGCAACGCCGTGGCCGGCCTGCTCGGCGTCCACATAAGCCTGCCCGCCGCCATCCCACCGGAAGTGGGCAAGGCCCTCGCCAGCGGCGCCCCTGCTCCCGATGGGCTCACCGAGCAGGAGCGAGCGACCTTCGAGACCTCGCGCGGTATCGGCAAGACCGGCGCCCTGGCCTACTTCACGATGCTGACCGCGCGACCCCAGGCCGCCGGCTACGGCATGGCGGACTCCCCGGTCGGTCTGGCCGCATGGATCCTCGTGCATCCGGGGTTTGCGAAGTGGGCGTACGGCCACGATCGGGAGCAGACTCTGACGAAGGACGACGTACTGGACGACATCACGCTCTACTGGCTGACGAACACGGGAGCGTCGGCGGCCCGGCTGTACTTTGAGAACCACGGCCGCGGTCCGACGTCGGCGGCCACATGGAATACGACGGAGATCAAGCTGCCGGTGGCGGTCACGGTGTTCGGCGAGGATGCCTATCGACCGCCCGAGACCTGGGTCCGACGTGCCTATCCAAGCCTCATCTATTACCACCAGACGGAGAAGGGGGGTCACTTCGCCGCGTGGGAACAACCGGAGCTCTTCGCGTCGGAGATGCGCGCTGCCTTCAAGACACTGCACCCGACCGTGGCGACCCACTAGGAGGATCGACGATGAGACGAGGTGCCCTCCTTGTCTTGGGGATGCTGCTCCTTCCGGCAGCCGAACCAAAGTGGGGATCCGCGCCATGACGACCGCGACGACCGCCAGCAACATCACCGCTCCCACGAGGCTCCTTCAGGTGGGGAGCACGACCTACGCCTACCGGCGATTCGGCGAGGGTCCCGGGCTTCCACTCGTCTGCCTCCAGCACTTCACGGGGACCCTCGACAACTGGGACCCGGCGGTGACCGATCCCCTGGCCTCGGGGCGAGAGGTGATTCTGTTCGACAACGCAGGCGTGGGCCGGTCGACGGGCCGGGTTCCGACCACGATCGCCGAGATGACGAGCCATGCCCTGGCATTCCTGGACGGGCTCGGCCTCGCGAGGTGCGACGTGCTCGGATACTCGCTCGGCGGCATGATCGCGCA
>Ga0111539_10003908_pt1 | contig 19597 bp, 15 predicted proteins | sample RhiMethybrSRZTD1_FD_79667 | JGI IMG/M metagenome (GOLD analysis project Ga0111539, IMG submission 79667) | Populus rhizosphere microbial communities from Tennessee, USA - Rhizosphere MetaG P. TD hybrid SRZTD1 (version 2) (version 2) | ecosystem: Host-associated > Plants > Roots > Rhizosphere >... | reverse complement strand
CACATCGTAGAGCGCATCGTAGAGCGGGCGCAGGTAGGGATCGACCTTCTCGCGCATGTCGCCCGGCAGGAAGCCCAACCGCTCGCCGGCCTCCACGGCAGGCCGCGAGAGCACGATCCGGTCCACGAGCCCCCGCTCGAGGCACTGTGCGGCAAAGGCCACCGCCAGATAGGTCTTGCCTGTGCCGGCTGGGCCGAGGCCGAAGACGAGATCGACGCGCTGCAGGGCCTGAATGTAGACGCTTTGGTTGGGCGTGCGGGCCGTTACGATGCGGCGCCGCGTGCGAATCTGGGCTGCCCCGCCCGCAGGCGCGGTATCCTCGGTGGCGTGGCGGAGCAGTCCGTCGACATCCCCCGGCCCGATATCCTCGCCCTGGCGGACGCGCGCATAAAGTTTCTCCAGCACGTCGCGTGCGGTCTCACAGGCTTCCGGGGAGCCGGTGAGGGTCACCACATTGCCGTGGGCTTGCGCCTCGATGCCGAGGCGTTCCTCGAGCAAGGCCAGATGCCCATCGTATTCGCCGAGCAACCGGTTCAAGTGCCGGTTGTCCTCGAAAGGCACGACTACACGCGCCTGCGCAGCTCGCATCTGCTTGCCCAGACCCGTGGTCGCTGGCCCTCGAACGCCAGTCAAGTAGCCGGCCTCCTAAAGAATCGAAGGATCGCAAGAACGCATGTGCGTCACCCTAGCACAATCCCTGGTTCCCGCCATCAGGCTGGAACCGTCTCACCCACATAGACCTTGCCCGCCAGGCTGTTGGCCCCTGCGGCAACGATCGCGACGTCGGCCACCCGCCCGAGAAGTGCCGAATCTGCCGGCGCATGGACCGCCTGCAGGTAGGGGGAGCGACCGACGAGCTGCCCGGGATGACGTCCTCGCCTTTCGAACAGGACGGGCATGACCTTGCCGATGCAAGCCGAATTGAATCGCGTTTGCTGGCGATCGAGCAGTGCCTGGAGGCGGTGGAGGCGCTCGATCTTGGCCTCCTCCGGCACCTGATCGGCGAGGCCCGCGCCGGGTGTGCCCGGGCGTGGGCTGTACTTGAACGAGTAGGCCTGGGCGAAACCAACCCGCTCGATCAGCGCCAGCGTCTCGCCGAAATCCGCCTCGGTCTCGCCGGGGAAGCCGACGATGACATCGGTCGAAAGGGCGAGGTCGGGCCGAGCCGTCCTGATGCGGGCGATCAGATCGAGGTAGTCGGCAGCCGTGTGCCTGCGGTTCATCGCCGCCAGCACGCGATCCGAGCCGGCCTGGAACGGGAGGTGCAGATAGGGCATAAGTTTTCCCACATCGCGGTGGGCGGCGATCAGGTCGTCGCTCATGTCGCGCGGGTGGCTCGTCGTGTAGCGAATGCGTTCGATGCCGGCGATCGTCGCCAGGCGGGCGATGAGGTCGGCCAGCGACCACGGGCGGCCATCGGGTCCAACGCCGTGGTAGGCATTGACGTTCTGGCCGAGCAATGTCACCTCGCGCACGCCGTGCTCGGCCAGGCGCCGCGCCTCTGCCTCGATGTCGCGGACCGGGCGGGAATACTCGGCACCGCGCGTATAAGGCACGACGCAGAACGTGCAGAACTTGTCACAACCCTCCTGCACCGTAAGGAAGGCGGTCACGGCTTTCGCCGGCGCACGTTGCGGCAGCACCGTGAACTTGTCTTCCTCCGGAAATCCGGTCTCGACGATCTGGCGTCCGGGTCCGGCCCGGCCGACAAGCTCCGCCAGCCTGTGATAGCTTTGCGGGCCGACGACCACGTCCACGACCGGAGCGCGGCGCGCCATTTCCGCTCCCTCGGCCTGCGCGACGCAGCCCGCCACCGCCACCAGCGTACTCTTGCCCAGGCTCGAGCGCGCCGACTTGACCTCGCGGATGCGGCCGAGGTCCGAATAGACCTTCTCCGCCGCCTTCTCGCGGATGTGGCAGGTGTTGAGGAGGATGACATCGGCTTCCTCCAAGCTCGCCGTTTCGGCAAACCCTTCCGCGCCCATCAGCTCCGTCATGCGCTCGGAGTCGTAGACGTTCATTTGGCAGCCGAAGGACTTGACGTAGATCTTCCTCGCGCTCGTCATTTCACCTGTGGGCGCACGGGCCCCAATGAGGGGGCGGCGCACTTTCTTTGCTGGCGCCTGCATTGCCGATCCGTGCGAAAACGGTGCTGAGCCATTTGTCCCGGCGGAACGGTGGGCTGGTTATAGGGGAGACGCTTGTGCACCGCAACGCAGCCGGAAGGCTTAGAGGGCAAGTGCAAAGGTCAGCGCATCCTCCGGCGCGGCCCCACTGCGCTGGTAGTAGCCCTTGCGCCGCCCGGTCTCCTTGAAGCCCAGCCCCTTGTAGAGGGCAATCGCAGCCGAATTGCTGTGTCCGACCTCCAGGAACAGCCGCCGGGCGTCCGCTCTTTTGGCCGCGCGCACGAGAGCCTCGACCAGCCGCCGACCGACGCCGTGGCGCTGGCAGTCGGCCCGCACGCCGAGCGACAGAATCTCGGCCTCGTCGGCGGCCAGCTGCCCCATGATGAAGCCAGCCGCCGGCGGCGGCCCCTGCAGGCGGGCCAGAAAGGCTGTCGATCCCGGGTGATTCAGCAGCTGATCGATGCTTTCGACGCTCCATGGCGTGTCGAACAATCCCATGTGCAGCTGCGCGATCTCTGCAGCATGTTCGGGTCCGGCCCAGAGCAAGCTCACGTGGCGATAGTCGAGGGCGGTCATGAAGGGGCTCGCGACAAGGAATGCTCCGCCTGCGGTTTGACGTCCGGGGGCCGCAGATAAAGCGGTCTCGGCGGACTGGCCGGCGCCAGGCCTGCTGCCATCCTTGCGAGTGCTCGCGCATCCGGCTGCAGATCGGTCAACGCCGCCTTGGCATCCCCGCCGGCCGCCGCGACTGCAGCGGCTGTCATCTGCGCCGCCGGGCCGACAATCGTCACCGGCATCTCCCCCAGGACAGCGGCGACATCTTCCAGCGGGAGCAGCGTCGCCTCTCCTGCGCTGGTCGCGCCGGAAGCAAGAAGCTGCAGATAGACCATGCCGCGGCGCGCGTCGGCAGCGACGGCCAGGACCCGTTGATCCAATGCCGGCCCGAGCAGGTCGACGGCCTGGTGCATCATCACCGCCAGGCTGGTCGCGCCGACGACGGGAAGTCCCGACGCCAGCGCCAGGCCTCTTGCTGCCGCAACTCCGACCCGCACGCCGGTGAAGCTTCCCGGCCCGACCGTCACGGCGATCCGCTCCAGATCGCCAAAGGCGAGCCCGGCGTCCGCCATCACATCAGCGAGCATCGGCATCAGCCGCTCGGCCTGGCCGCGCTCCCGCATTTCGCGTAGCCCGCGTTCCTGCCATGCCCCGCCTGCGCCTCGCCAGCGGATCGCGGCGGAGACCGGGCCGAGGCAGGTATCGAATGCCAGGACATTCATGGCCAAAGGCCTCGGTCGGCAGCGGCTAAAGCGATTGCAATCGCGATGCCCGTTCCTTGTTTGCGGCGAGCTGAAACAGGATTGGTGCTCACGACATCAAATGATCTTGGCCATCTCCTCGAAGGCGAAGCGCGGGCCGCGCGGACGCAAGGCGGCGGGATCACCATAGCCGACGTTGCACAGGAAGTTCGATTTAAGGTCAGTTCCGGCGAAGAACTCGGCGTCCACGCCGGCATTGTTGAAGCCCGACATGGGGCCGACATCGAGGCCGAGCGCGCGGGCGGCAATCATGAAGTAGCCGCCCTGCAGCGAGCCGTTGCGCATGGCCGCGGTCAAGACGGCCTCCGGCGTGCCGAAGTCAGAGCGCTTGTCCTGCCCCTTGGGCGGATGCTCGTAGAACTTCAGGTCGTAGGCGATGATCGCCGTAGCGGGCGCCTTCATGGTCTTGTCGACATTGCCGGAGCTCAGGTGCGGCTTGAGGCGCTCCTTGGCCTCCGTCGACTTCACGTAGACAATGCGAGCGGGAAGGCAGTTGAAGGCCGTGGGGCCCATCTTCATGAGCTCGACCACTTCCCTGAGCAGGCTGTCGGGCACGTCCTTGGGCAGCCAGGCACGGTTCGTCTTCGCCTCCAGAAACAGCCGGCCCAGGGCCCCATCATCCAAGCGCATCGATGCCATCCTCGTCCCGAGAGTGCGTCAAGCCGCAACATTCATAGCCAAAACCCCGCTCGTTGCCGAGCGGGGTTCAAGGGGTCGGGTCGAAACGTGGGCGTCAGACGGGCCGCACTTCCTGCACGTCGGGGCAGAAATGCCGGAGCAGGTTCTCGATGCCGTGGCGGAGCGTCGCCGTCGAGCTCGGGCAGCCCGAGCACGCGCCGCGCATGTGCAGGAAGACGATGCCGTCCTTGAAGCCGCGGAAGACGATATCGCCGCCGTCATTGGCAACCGCGGGCCGCACGCGGGTGTCGAGGAGCTCCTTGATGGTCTTCACCGTGTCCTCGTCCTTGGCGTCGAAGTGCTCGAGCTCGGCCTCGCTGCCGTTCTCGTCGCCCTCGACGATCGGCGCACCCGAGAGGTAGTGCTCCATGATCGCGCCGAGAATGGCGGGCTTGATGTGCTGCCACTCGTCCGCCTCGCTCTTGGTCACGGAGATGAAATCCGAGCCCAGGAAAACGCCGGTGACGCCGTCGACGCCGAACAGCCGGCGCGCCAGCGGCGAGGTCGTCGCCTCGGATTTGTCGCGGAAATCGACGGTGCCGTCGCCCAGCACGGTCCTGCCCGGCATGAACTTGAGCGTGGCGGGGTTCGGGGTCGGCTCGGTCTGGATGAACATGGGTCGGCCTCCGGCGGTCGGGTGTCCTAACTTGGAATCATTCTAGTAGATGGGTCGTGGCGGGTCAAAATGCCAGCCTGGGGACGGCAGCAAGCCTCACGCCAGCGCCTTGATGTCCTCGATCGCCAGTTCGCCAGGCACGATGGTGATGGGGATCGGAAACTTGCCCGCACCGGCACCGGTCGCAAATCCCGATACCAGTGGACCCGGCCCGGCGGCCTCCTTGGAGGCTCCCAACACGAGCACGGCGATATCCTCGTCCTCATCGATCTGCTTGAGGATCTCGTCGATCTTCTTGCCTTCCCGGATCACCTCCTCGGTCGGCACGGAGTCGAAGCCGTCGTTGTTGAGCTTGCGGCGGAAGAGGCGGAACACAGCCTTGGCCTTGTTGGTCTCCTCCTCCAGCTGCACCTGCCGCACGCCTTCCCAGAACTGGTTCTCCGGCTCGATCACATACAGCAGCAGCACGCAGCCCCCGGCATGCATCGCCCGGCCTGCCGCATAGAAGAGAGCGCCCTCCACCTCGGGCGACTCGTCGACGATCACCATGAGCTTGCGCCCATGGCCAGGCTCGAAGATGCGTCGCTTTTTTGCCATGCCGCATGCTGCCATGGGACGAAGCCGCCAACAATACACGATGTTTACCAACGCGCTCCCTGTCGGCTCCGGAGGCAGCGCGTGGTGATTCTTGCGAGCGAGCGGCCTAGGGCCGCAGTAAGCCCACAATGTCCTTGGCCGTCCGCACGATGGGCGCTGCCAGGGCCTGGGCCTTGCGGGCCCCGTCCTGCAGGACGCGGTCGATCTCCACCGGGTCGGCCAGCAGCCGGCTCATCTCGGCGTTGACCGGCGCCAGGCGCGCCACGGTCAGCTCGGCGAGCGCCTTCTTGAAGGTCGAGAACTGCGCATTGCCGAACTCCTTGAGCACCTGCGGCTTGGTGGTGCGGGCAAGGGCCGCGTAGATGCCGACCAGATTGTCGGCCTCCGGGCGTGCCTCGAGCCCGGCCTCCTCGGTAGGCAGCGGGTGCGGATCGGTCTTGGCGCGCTGGATCTTCCTGGAGATGGCGTCGGCATCGTCCGTCATGTTGATGCGTGACAGATCCGAAGGCTCCGACTTCGACATCTTCCGGGTGCCGTCGCGCAAGCTCATCACCCGCGTCGCCGGGCCCATGATCACGGGCTCGCACAGCGGGAAGAAGTTGCCATCCTCGAAGCCGGCGCCGCGGATCGCATCGGCGAAATCGTTGTTGAACTTCTGGGCGATGTCGCGGGCGAGCTCCAGGTGCTGCTTCTGGTCGTCACCGACCGGCACGTGCGTGGCACGATAGGCCAGGATGTCGGCGGCCATCAGGACGGGATAGGCATAGAGGCCAACGGAAGCGTTCTCGCGATCCTTGCCGGCCTTCTCCTTGAACTGGGTCATGCGATTGAGCCAGCCGAGCCGCGCGACGCAGTTGAAAATCCAGGCCAGCTCAGCGTGCTCGGGCACCTGGCTCTGGTTGAAGAGCACGGTCTTCTTCGGGTCGACGCCGGCGGCGATGTAGGCGGCCGTGACCTGCCGGATCGAGTCCTTGAGCTCCTTCGGGTCCTGCCACACGGTAATCGCGTGCATGTCAACGACGCAGTAGATGCACTCGTGGCTCTTCTGCATCTCGACCCACTGGACCATGGCGCCCAGATAGTTGCCCAAGTGCAGGTTGCCCGACGGCTGCATGCCGGAGAACACGCGGGGCGCCGGTTTCTGGGGAAGCTGCATGGCCGATCCTTGTTGATGCGCGCGGGGTTATTGCGCGCCCGCGGCGGGCGCGCAAGGGGCGCAGAGCCCGCAGTGGTCAGGCCGAGCCGGCGGGCCGGCTGCGCCGCAACTGGCCGCGCAGCTGGCGCAGCCCTACGATCCCGAGAGCGAGAGCCGCGGTCGAGTAGACGATGAAGCCGGCGCCGACCAGCGTTGCCAGTGCCGCGGCCCGCGTGAGCAGGCCGCTGGCGGCCGCAAGCTGCGGTGCAAGCAGCCCCGCCAGAATCCACAGGACGAGCCCCATCAGCGCGCTCGCAAGCAGGATTCGCGGCAGGGCCCGCTTCAGCCGCGCATCGGCCACGAATTCGGCCCGCTTGGCGAGCGTGGCGTACAGCAGCCCTGCATTGAGCCAGCCGCCGAGCGTCGTCGCCACGGCGATGCCGAGGTGCGGCATCCATCCGAGCCGCCGGAACAGGAGGAACAGCGCAACCGAGCCCAGCGTATTGGCCGCCAGGCTGATGCTCGCAAAGCGCATCGGCGTTGCCGTGTCCTCGCGCGCGAAGTAGGCGGGCGAAAACACCTTGATCATCACGAACGAAGGCAGGCCCACGGCAAAGATGGCAAGCGCGGAGGCGGTCGCCGGCGTGTCAGCGGCGGTGAAGGCGCCGCGCTCGAACAGCACGGACACGATCTCGCGCGGTACCACCGCCAGCGCCACCGCGGCCGGCACGGTCAGCAGCATGGCGAATTCCAGGCTGCGGTTCTGGCTGTCCATGGCCGCCGCATGATCGCCGGCGCGCAGATGGCGAGATACGTCCGGCAGCAACACCACGCCGATGGCGATGCCGATGATGGCGAGCGGCAGCTCGTAGAGGCGGTCGGCGTAGTAGAGGTAGGACACGGCGCGGTCCTGCAACGAGGCAATCATGCCGCCGATGACGATGTTGATCTGGGTGACGCCGCCGGCAATCACGCCGGGAATGCCGAGCGTGATCAGGCGGCGCATGCCCTCGGTCATGCGCGGACGCCCAAGTCTCAGCAGCATGTCGTTGCGGCGTGCCCCATCGAGCAGCAGGATCAGCTGCAGGATGCCGGCTGCGAAGATGCCCCACGCCAGGATCAGCCCGGCGCCGCGGTCGTTGCCGTAGCCGAGCGCCATGGCGAACAGGATGGCGGCCATCAGCGTGAGGTTGAGCACGATCGACACCGACGCGCTCTCGACGAATTTGCCCAGCGAGTTGAGGAGGCCCGAGAGCAGGGCGACCAGCGACATGCACGTCAGGTACGGGAAGGCGATCTGCGACATGACGACGGCGAGATCGAACTTCTCGGGGGTTGCTGCGAAGCCTGGCGCCAGCACGAGCATCAGCCAGGGCATGGCGATCATGCACAGCGCCGACAGCACCAGCAGGACGAGCAGGAGCCCCGCCATCGCCTCCTCGGCGAATTCCCTGGCGGCCGACGGCCCCTCGCGCTCCAACCGGCCGGAGAACAAGGGAACGAAAGCTGAGTTGAAGGCGCCTTCGCCGAACAGGCGGCGGAAGAGGTTTGGAAAGCGGAAGGCGATGACGAATGCATCGGCCACCGGCCCCGTGCCCAGCAGTCGCGCCAGCAGGATGTCGCGCATGAACCCGAACACGCGGCTGACCAGGGTCAGTCCGCCGACGGTGGCGAAGGAGCGGTAGAGCTTCATGGGGCTGGAGCCCTAGCCGAGCCGGGGGGCGAGGGCAAGGCGGCCGAAACCGATAGCAGCGACTTTTGTCCGGAACGGACGGTGCGGCTCTCGTCGCGACAATCATCGATATGTCGGATAGGGTCTTGCGGCGAGCAGCGACCGCGACGGACACGACCATGCAGCTCAACGCTATGTTTCCGACCCGCGACATCGGCAGCGACCCGGCCAAGATTCGCGATTGGGCGCAAGCCGCCGAAGACCTCGGCTACTCCTACATCGAGGTGCCCGATCACGTGTTCGGAGCCACCGCGCGGGATGGCTGGACGCCGCTCTACAACGAGAAGGACCCGTTCCACGAGACGTTCGTGACGCTGGGTTTCCTTGCCGCCGTGACGAAAAACATCCGCCTGTCGAGCGGCGTGCTCATTGCGCCGCAGCGCCAGACCGGCGTCATTGCCAAGCAGGCTGCCGAGGTGGATCTGCTCAGCGGCGGCCGACTGCGGCTCGGCATCGGCGTGGGCTGGAACCACGTCGAGTACGAGGCGCTTGGTGAGGACTGGAGGACGCGTGGGGCGCGGCAGGCGGAGCAGGTGGAGGTGCTGAGGCGCCTGTGGTCGGAGGACCTCGTCACGTTCAGCGGGCGCTTTCACACCCTGAAGGAGGTCAACATCGTGCCGGCGCCGGTGCAGCGTCCGATCCCGATCTGGTTCGGCGGCGCCTCCGATGCCGTCGTGATGCGGGCCGCACGGCTCGGCGACGGCTGGATGCCGATCACCCCGCCGGACGAGAAGGCCGAGCAGAAACTGGCGCTCCTGCGCGAGGAACTGAAGAAGCAGGGCCGCGACGCTGCCCGGTTCGGCATCGAGGGCTGGCTGCGAATGCACGAGCCGGACCCACAGCGATGGGCGGCCGCAGCCGACGGGTGGCGCAAGCTCGGCGCCGACATGGTGATGCTCTATCCAATGTATCGAATCCCGAAGTTCGACGACCAGATCACTACGCTGCGGCGATTCAAGGAAGTGGCCGGCGGTTAGGCGGCCAGGGCATGCTGACCCAGATCTACGAGGTTTCGAGCGCGGCGGAGGCTGCGGCCATTTCGGCGATGGGCGTCGACCACGTAGGCGTGCTCGTCGGCGACGGCAGCTTTCCGAGAGAGCAGCAGCCCGCCCGCGCCATCGAAATTGCCGCTGCGATTGCCGCGCCATCGAGGTTCTGCGCCCTCTTCCTGTCGGCGGACGTCGCCTACATCGCGCGCGTGGCCCGCGAGTTGAAGCCGTCGATCGTGCACCTGGGTGCCGCACCCGAACTCCTGACACCCGAGCATGCTGCGCAGCTCAAGCCGTTGCTTGCCGACATGCCGATCATGCGCAGCGTGCCGGTCGTGGGGCCCGAGAGCCTGGCGATTGCCCGCGCATACGAAGGAATCGCCGACTTCCTGCTGCTCGACAGCTATCGGGCCCAGGACCGGCAGATCGGCGCGCTCGGCGTGACGCACGACTGGACCATCAGCCGGCGAATCGTCGAGGGCGCGCGCACGCCGGTGATTCTTGCAGGCGGCCTCGGACCCGACAATGTCGCCGAGGCCATTCGCGTTGTTCGTCCTGCCGGCGTCGATTCGAAGACGAGGACCGACAGGGTCGGCATGCACAGCAAGGACTTGGAGAGGGTGCGGTTGTTCCACACGAGAGCCAAGGAGGCGGCGGCGCAATGACGCCTACGCCACCGTGCCCACGCCGATGCGGCCGATGCCCGGCAGCTTGATGGCGGGGCGGCGGACGTCGAGGCCGGCGACGAGGCCGAGCACGTTGATTTCGACGCCTTCGACCCAGCCTACAGTTATGCCGAGCAGGCCGCCGATTGAGAGTTGCAGTCCGGTGCGGCTGGGTGTCAGACCGAGGATGCGGGAATCCACGCGCCAATCCTTGCCAACGGCGGTGGGCGGCAGGGTGATGCGGGCCTCCGGGATGGCGGCGAGCACGTAGGCCGTGAACGAGTTCGAGTTGGGACCCGGCCACACCGAATAGTCGCCGCGGTGGTTGTAGGGGTAGCCTGCGACAGCGGCGCGGATCTTGGGGATCAGGGCCTCCGCCACCCGCCCCTCGACCGCTCCGACGAGAATGGGGCGGTGGCCGTACCAGTTGGCGTCGGGTGCCCAGTTGTTGGTCTTCACAGGCTGCCCCCAGGCGACCTTGTCGTAGCGGGTGTAGGAGCCTGCGCCCTTCTCCTTGACGACGATCCAGCTGTGATGCGCGAACACGCCCTTCCAGCGTCCCGTCCGCGCCGCGTACACGTGCACGAGCGCCTCGGGCTTGCTGCGCGGGTCGGGAAGGATGTGCGCGCTCGACCAGTCGGCCCTGTTCCAGAAGACGGCCTGGTCGGTCGACAGCCACCAGGCGGCGTGCACCGCCAACGGAGTGAGGAAGGCGGCAAGGAAGGTGAGGGAAAACGTGCGCAGAAGGGGCATGGCGGGGATGAGATGGCCCCCGATTGCGCCGGGGTCAAGGCGCGAGGCCAAGTCGGCGGGGAGAACATGCGCTCCTAACACATCCCCGAGCGCTGCGGCGCGTCTGGTTGCTTGTGCTCGCCATATGTGCGCCCGGTCCTGAGCTTGTCGAAGGACGGGGGCGCACCTGAGCCGTGCTTCGACAAGCTCGGCACGGGGTTGGAGCGCGAGGAGCTGCGAGGCAAGCCTCGGGGCTCCTTCCATGTCATCCCGACCGGAGCGCGAAGCGCGCAGAGCCGGGACCCGGGGCCACGTCGGCGCTGCTCGCCGCAGCTATGGTCCCAGATATTCGCCTTCGGTGAATTCCGGGATGACAGGATGAAGGAGCGTAGGTTGGGTCGAGCGAAAGCAATGTGACAGGTCGCAGACGCACTGCTAGCCCTGTGCGGCCGCGGTCGTCGTCGCGCCGCCGGCGAGCACGGCCAGAAGCCGCTCGCGGACGGCCCTGTCGCGTGGCGCGCTCGTGATCTTCTTGTTGGTGAGGTCGGTGACGTAGAACACGTCCACCGCCTTCTCGCCGAACGTGGTGATATGCGCGGAGGTGATGTCGAGGTTCAGGTCGGAGAGCGTATTGGTGAGCTCGAACAGCAGCCCCGGGCGGTCGAGGCCAGACACCTCGATCACCGTGTATTGGTTGGACACGGCGTTGTCGATGATCACCTCGGGGGCCACCTTGAAGGCATCGATCCTGCCTTTGCGCTCGCGACGCTTGGCCATCAGGGTGCTCAGGCGGATCTCGCCCTTCAGAAGCTTCTCGATCGTCTCGGCGATGCGTCGGGCGCGGCGTAGCTCGTCCTCGTCATGGTCGAACTCGCGCGCGAGCAGGAAGGTGTCGAGAGCGAAGCCGTCCCGCGTGGTGGAGATGTGCGCGCCCGAGATGTTGGCGCCACAGGCGGCGCAAGCGCCCGCAAACAGCGCCAGCAGGCGCGGATGGTTGGGCGTGAACAGCGACAGCTCCGTGATGGCAGTGAACGCGTTGGTCGTGACGGCGCTCGCCAGCGGCAGGCCGGCGCTCTCGGCCGAGCGGATGAGCTTGGCGTGCTCGACGACCTTGCGCGTCTCTGTCTTGAGCCAGTAGTCGGGATAGTGCCTTTCGACGAAGCGAGCCACCTCCTCGCCCGGCCAATCGGCCACCGCCGCGCGGAAGGCGGCTTGCGCGGCGGCGATGCGATCGCGCGAGGCGAGCTGCGTGTGGCCGCCGGCCACCACCGGCTCCGTCTCGAAGTAGAGCTCGCGCAGCAGCTGGCCCTTCCATCCGTTCCAGGCGCTGGGCCCGACCGCGCGGATGTCAGCTACGGTCAGAACCAGCAGCAGCTTCAGACGCTCGGGGCTCTGCACGATGTTGGCGAAGTCACGGATGGTCTTGGGGTCGGAGATGTCGCGGCTGAAGGCGATGGAACTCATCAGGAGATGGTTCTCGATGAGCCAGGCGACGGTTTCGGTCTCGGCGGCGGTGAGGCCGAAGCGCGGACAGAGCTTGCGCGCGATTTTCGCGCCCAGCACGGAGTGGTCCTCCGGGCGCCCCTTGGCGATGTCGTGCAGGAAGGCCGCGACATAAAGGGCGCGCCGGTGCTGGATCGTCTTGAAGATCGACGTTGCCAGTGGATGTGGTTCGGCCGCAGCGCCGTGCTCGATGTCCGCCAGGACGCCGACGGCCCGGATCAGGTGCTCGTCCACCGTGAAGTGATGATACATGTTGAACTGCATCATCGACACGACCCTGCCAAAGTCCGGCACGAAGCGGCCAAGCACGCCCGCCTCGTTCATGCGCCGCAGCGTCGCCTCGGGATTTTTCTCCGAGCACAGCATTTCCAGGAAGATGCGGTTGGCCTCGGGATCGTTGCGCAGCTTGTCGTCGACGAGCCGCAGTGAGCGGCGCAGCAGCCGCACGGCGTTGGGGTGGAAGAACGCCCCGGTCTGCTCGGCCTTGGCAAAGAAGCGGATCAGGTTGACGGGGTCGCGCTTGAACACATCGGCGCCGGCGACGTTGAGGCGGCCGTTGTCGATGCGGAAGTCGCTACTGGCGCGGATGCGCCGGCGGGTGCGCCAGGAGAGCGGATTGAGCAGCTGCGTCAACCCCGGCGAAGGCTTCACCTGCTCGATCTCGAGCGCCGAGCACAGGATGGTCGTGAGGTCGCCGACGTCCTTGGCGACAAGGAAATAGTGCTTCATGAAGCGCTCGACGGCACGCAGCCCGCGGCGCTCGGCATAGCCGAGCCGCTCCGCCATGGCGGGCTGCAGGTCGAAGGTCAACCGCTCCTCGGGCCGACCCGCCAGGAAGTGCAGGTTGCACCGGACCGTCCAAAGGAAGTCCTCGCAGTGGCGGAAGGTGGTGAATTCGTCCGCGGTGAACACCTTGGCCTCGACCGCTCCAGCGCTGACGCCGTCGCCGTAGAGATACTTGGCGAGCCAGTGCAGGGTATGGAGGTCGCGCAGCCCGCCCTTGCCGTCCTTGATGTTGGGCTCGACGCGGTAGCGCGAGGCCCCGGCGCGCCCATGGCGCTCATCGCGCTCGGCGAGCTTGGCCTCCACGAACTGGCGCGCCGTGCCGTCGACGACCTCGCGCCGGAAGCGGCCCATCAGCTCGCTGAACAGCTCCGCGTCGCCCAGGATGAGACGCGAGTCGAGAATGGCGGTGCGGATGGTGATGTCGGCGCGTGCGAGCTTCAGCGACTGGTCGACCGTGCGTGTAGCGTGGCCGACCTTCAGCCCCAGGTCCCAGAGCAGGTAGAGCATGTACTCCACCACGCTCTCGCCCCAGGGGGTCTGCTTGTAGGGCAGCAAAAAGAGCAGATCGACATCCGAGAACGGCGCCAGCAGACCCCGGCCGTAGCCGCCGGTGGCGACGATGGCCATGCGTTCGGCGGAGGAGGGATTGGTGGCGCGATAGACGTTGGCGACCGTGTAGTCGAAGACGAGGCGGATCAGCTCGTCCTGGAAGGCGGCGAGGCCCTCGGCGCAGCGCCGGCCTTTGCCATCGGCGGCGAGCTGGCGGCCGGCCTCGATGCGGGCATCGCGGAGGAGCTCCTTGAGGCGTCCGAGCACGGCGGGCCGTGCTTCCAGCGGCTGGCCTTTCTGCGCCTCGATGAACTGCAGCAGCTCGCGGCCGACCTCGCCGGCATCGAAATAGGGGGCAGCCCTGGCGATGCTCTTGTCCATCAGAGCCCTGTTCAGGCGCGGCCGGCGCAACAACGTCCAGCTGCGGCCGCCGTTCCGCCCGCCTATATCACCGTCCGGGCCGCGCGACCACACGCTGCCTGACGATCCCCGCAAAGTGCAATTGGGGCGATCGGGCGGCTATTGGGGCATGGACCGGACGGAAGCGAAGGCGCAATCGGCCGACCTATTGCGTCTCGCTCCGCCGCTTGCGCTTCCCACGGGCGATCTCGGTTGCCAGAGCATCGAGACGGTGCCTCCAGAAGCCGCGGAACTGGCCGAGCCAGTCATCCGCCTGCCGTAGCGGCGTCGGGTCGAGCGCGTAGATCCGGCGCTGCCCGTCGACGCGAACGCTGGCAAAGCCGCTCTCACGCAGGACTTTCAGATGCTGCGATACGGCCGACTGGGTAATGCCGAACTCACGCTGGATCACGGCAACCACATCGCCCGAAGCGTGCTCGCGGCCGGCGAGCAGCTCCAGGATGCGTCGCCGCACCGGGTCGCCGAGAATGTCGAAGGCGTGCATCAGCCGGCTGCCGGAGCACTCCCGGTATAAAAAGCCGTCGTCCTCTCAGCTGCGGCTTTGGCCGCGACCCCGGGCGTGCCGGCCGCCATCGACGCGCGGCACCAGTCCTCGCTGCTGGCGCCGACGAATGCCTTGCCCTCCTCGGACAACGTCCAGGCCATGGCCGCCTGCGGGTCGACGGGCGCGCCGCTGGCGAGATGCTGGCCCAGACCCATCATGGCAAGGTCCCAACCGACGCCTGCGGCGCCCGGCCCGAACTGGTCCCAGAACTCCTCGGGCACGTGGGCGATATGCTCGAGCTCGAGATACGTGCCGCCGCCGGGGTTCTCAGTGAGCGTGACGTTCACCCAGCTCGTATTGCCACCGAACTCCCACGTCACGGCGACGACGCGCGGGGGCTCGCAGCGTGTGATCGTACCGCCCGCATTACCCTCGAGCTGGTAGCGGCCGCCCAGCCGCAGATCGCCCGACACGGGCAGGAACCAGCGCGGGATGCGCTGGGCGTTGGTCAGCGCATCCCAGACGTCCACCATCTCGGCATCGTAGCTGCGGGCGGCGATGATGACGCGGGCTGGCCGCCCTTCGTGCTCGCGGCCGGTTACCTCCCGCGTGACGGCGCCGATGCGGCTCGCGACGTCGAGCTTCATTTCAGTCTCCCTCTCCGTTTCGTCTTGGGCGCGGTCTTAGCAGCCGTCCCTTATATAAGCAATGACTAAAATAACAAGCGCGAAACGGCCTTCGCCAAGGCAGTGCAATCTGTCAGTCGCCGTCGCGGTTTCTTCGTGCCAGCTCTTTGAGCCGGTACAGGGCGTCGAGTGCCCCCTTCGGCGTCAGCTCGTCGGGGTTGAGGGCGGCGAGCGCGTCATCCACGGGCGAGGCGGCGGCAACGGACACGTGCGACTTGGGCCGCGCGGCAGCAAACAGCGGCAGATCCGTGAGAAGCGCCTCGCCGTCCGGGGCCTTGCTCTCACTCTTCTCGAGCAGCGCCAGCACCTCGCCAGCCCGCGTCGTGACGGGCTTCGGCAGGCCGGCAAGCCTGGCAACCTGGATGCCGTAGCTGCGATCGGCGGCGCCCGGCTTCACCTTGTGCAGGAAGACGATGTCGTCGCGCCACTCCTTGACGTCCATGGTGACGTTGGCGACCTCGGCGAGGCGGCCGGCAAGTGCGGTCAGCTCGTGGTAGTGGGTGGCGAACAGCGCGCGGCAGCGGTTGACCTCGTGCAGATACTCCACCACGGCCCATGCGATCGACAGGCCGTCGAACGTCGCCGTGCCACGGCCGATCTCGTCGAGGATGACGAGCGAGCGGTCGGTCGCCTGGTTGAGGATGGCGGCCGTCTCGACCATCTCGACCATGAACGTGGAGCGCCCGCGGGCCAGATCGTCGGCCGCGCCGACGCGCGAGAACAACCGGTCGACGACGCCGATGTGCGCGAGCCGGGCAGGGACGAACGAGCCCATCTGCGCCAGCACGGTAATGAGCGCGTTCTGGCGCAGGAAGGTCGACTTGCCGGCCATGTTGGGGCCAGTGACGAGCCAAAGGCGCGCCTCGGTCACCTCGTCGAAGCCGGTCGGTGCGGTCACTTCGGCCGCCGCCAGCACGCAATCGTTCTCGATGAAGGCGCCGGCCTTCGACGCCTTCAGGGCCTGCTCCACTACCGGATGGCGCCCGCCGCGAATTTCGAAGGCCGTCGTGGCGTCGAGCTGCGGACGCACGTAGCCCTGCTCAGCCGCGAGCTCGGCGAGGCCCGCCTCGCAATCGAGCTCGGCGAGTGCGGCGCCCACCTCGCCCAACGCCTGCTCCTCGGCTGCAATCGCCGCGGCAAGCTCGCCGAATATGTCCTGCTCGAGGGCGAGCGCGCGGTCGGCGGAAGCGACGATGCGGCCCTCGATCTCCACGAGCTCCGCAGTGGTGAAGCGCACGGCCCCGGCCATGGTCTGGCGGTGGCGGAACGTGGCGGCCAGAGGCTCGCTCATGAGCGGCCTCGACTGCGCCGCCGGCACCTCGATGTAGTAGCCGAGGATGTTGTTGTGGCGAACCTTGAGCGACTTGAGGCCGCTCGCCTCGACGTACTTGGCCTCGAGCGCCGCCATCACTTGCCGGCTGTCGTCGCGAAGCGCGCGCGCTTCATCCAGCTCCGCGCGAAAGCCCGCACGCACGAAGCCGCCGTCGCGGCGCTGGTGCGGAGGCGCGTCGATGAGAGCGCGGACGAGGATGTCTGCGAGGGGCGCTGAGCATCCGGTGAGCCGGTGCGCGATATCGGCAAGCGTGTCGGGCAGTCCGATGCTGCTGCCTCCGTTCTCAAGAATGCGCGTGCAGGCCGCAGCGCTGGCGAGGCCGTCGCGCACGGCGGCCAGATCGCGGGGGCCACCCCGTTGCAGCGCGAGTCGGGAAATGGCGCGGGCGATGTCGGGAGCGCCACGCAGTGTGCCGCGCAGGTCATGACGCAGGAGCTCGTCGCCCCACAGGTAGCCCACCGCGTCGAGGCGCCGGCCGATGGCGTCCGGCTCGCGCAGCGGACTGGAGAGGCGGGCGGCAAGCTCGCGTGCGCCCGGCCCCGTGACGGTGCGATCGATGGCGCCGAGCAGGCTCCCGCTCTTCTCTCCGCCGAGCGAGCGCAGCAGCTCGAGGCTGGCGCGGCTCGCAGCGTCGATGACGAGGCGGTTGGCAGGCGTGGCGCGGCGCGGCGGCCGCAGGCAGGGTGCCTTGCCGATCTGCGTCAGCTCGACATACTTGAGCAGCGCACCCACGGCCGCAAGCTCCGCCCGTGAGAAGGCGCCGAAGGCAGCGAGATCGGCGACACCCAGCCGCACCTTCAGCAGCCGCTCGCCGGCGAGGCTGTCGAAGGAGGCGGCCGGCACCGGCGTGGCCGCGGCGCCCGCGATATCGATCCAGCGGCGCACGTGTTCGTCACCCAGCAGCCGGTCGGCAGCAATCACCTCGCTGGGGGAGAGGCGCACGATCTCGCCCGGAAGGTCGGCAGCCGCGACCTCGCCGACCTCGAACTCGCCCGTCGATATGTCGAGCGAGGCCAGCGCCAGCATGACAGCGGCGCTCGCATCCCCGCCGCTGCCCCTGGGGCCGTCGAAGACGGCAGTGAGGTAATTGCGCGCCTTGGCATCGAGCAGGCTGTCCTCGGTCAGCGTGCCGGGGGTGACGAGGCGGACCACATCGCGGCGCACCACGGCCTTGGAGCCGCGCTTTCGCGCCTCCGCGGGGTCCTCCAGCTGCTCGCACACGGCAACGCGGAAGCCCTGGCGGATCAGCCGCTGAAGGTACTCGTCGGCGCGGTGGATCGGCACGCCGCACATCGGGATGTCCTCGCCCAGGTGCTTGCCGCGCTTGGTGAGCACGATGCCGAGGGCCTGGGCGGCGGCGACGGCGTCCTCGAAGAACAGCTCGTAGAAGTCGCCCATGCGGTAGAACAGCAGACAGTCGGGATTGGCGGCCTTGATCTCCAGGAATTGTGCCATTGAGGGCGTGACACCGGGCGCCGCGAGAGGCGGCTTCGTGTGGCTGGTTTCGTTGGGGGCGGTTTGCCTATGTGTGGTGACGGGCGGATGCGCCTCGGCCGATGCCGAGGGCCTTTTGCCCCTGCGCTTCTTTGCGTCATCCACCACGTTGCTGTCCCCGTTGCGCCGGCAAAGGGATAGCGTTTCCCGCGGCCGCGGGAAACCGTGCGCCTGGGTCCTTGGATGTCGCAACCCAATGCGATGCGGTCATCGTGCCTGAAGCCCCGATCGCAGAAGGCGCGGAGGACGAATCCGATGGGCTGCTGTGACCGCGCCCAAGCAAGCCCTTTGCTGCACTGCAGGCCGAAGGCCGGCCAGTACCTGTCGGCAATCGCGTGCAATGCTGGAAACCGAGGGTGCGGAAGGTATATTGGCCCCCTTGGGACATTCTCGCGGCCTCGGCCTTCGAGGATGCGGCCGCCCCGGAGACGCACCATCGTGCGTCTGTTCCGCGCATTTGCGCAGCATCAATTCAGAGAAGCCTAATCCTCTCGCGATGCGAAAGCGTCCGCCTGTTGTGCCGCTTCGACGCCGGCTCTATCGTGACAAACCTCGCAACGGAGTCCTGGGGGAACCTCGAACAGTCATGGCCATCAAATTTCCTGCCGCGCGGTTCACTGATCAGGAAGCTCTGCTCTTCCACAGCCAGGGCAAGCCGGGCAAACTCGAGATCACCCCCACCAAGCCGCTCACCACTCAGCGTGACCTGTCGCTTGCCTACTCGCCGGGCGTGGCCGTTCCAGTGCTGTCAATCGCCAAGGACCCGCAGCTCGCCTACGACTACACGAACAAGGGCAACCTAGTGGCCGTCGTCTCCAACGGGACGGCCATCCTGGGGTTGGGCAATCTCGGTGCCCAGGCCGCCAAGCCGGTGATGGAGGGCAAAGGCGCGCTGTTCAAGCGCTTCGCCGACATCGATGCCATCGACATTCTGGTCGACACGCCGGACCCCGAGGCGGTCATCAACTGCGTGCGCTACCTCGGGCCGAGCTTCGGCGGCATCAACCTCGAGGACATCAAGGCGCCGGACTGCTTCATCATCGAGGAGAAGCTGAAGGAGCTTCTCAACATCCCCGTCTTCCACGACGACCAGCACGGCACGGCCATCATCGCCGCAGCAGGCCTCATGAACGCGCTGGAACTGACCAAGCGAGACATCAAGGACTTCAAGCTTGTGGTCAACGGGGCGGGAGCGGCGAGCATCGCCTGCATGGAGCTGCTCGTGGCGATGGGCATGCCCAAGAAGAACATGCTCCTCTGCGACACCAAGGGCGTGATCTACCGCGGCCGCAAGGAAGGCATGAACCAGTGGAAGTCGGCCTTCGCCGTCGAGACCAAGGCCCGCACCCTGGCCGAGGCCCTGAAGGGCGCGGACGCCTTCTTCGGCCTCTCGGCCGCCGGCACCGTGACTAAGGAGATGGTAAAGTCGATGGCCGACAAGCCCATCATCTTCGCCATGGCCAACCCCGATCCCGAGATCACGCCCGAAGACGTGGCGGATGTCAGGCCCGACGCCATCGTCGCCACCGGCCGCTCGGACTACCCGAACCAGATCAACAACGTGCTGGGCTTCCCCTTCATCTTCCGCGGCGCCCTCGACGTGCAGGCCTCGACCATCAACGAGGCCATGAAGATCGCCGCCGCCAAGGCTTTTGCCGAGCTCGCCCGCGCCGACGTGCCAGACCAGGTAGCCGCCGCATTCCTCGGCCGCCAGGTCACCTACGGACCGGATTACATCATCCCTGCGCCCTTCGAT
>Ga0111539_10003907_pt1 | contig 19597 bp, 14 predicted proteins | sample RhiMethybrSRZTD1_FD_79667 | JGI IMG/M metagenome (GOLD analysis project Ga0111539, IMG submission 79667) | Populus rhizosphere microbial communities from Tennessee, USA - Rhizosphere MetaG P. TD hybrid SRZTD1 (version 2) (version 2) | ecosystem: Host-associated > Plants > Roots > Rhizosphere >... | reverse complement strand
GGCGCTCGATCGCGTGGAGGCGCTCGATCTCGCGACAAAGCCCCTCAACGAGATGTCTGCAGGCGAACGGCGGCGCGTGCTGATCGCGCGCGCGCTCATCACGAAACCGGACGCGCTCGTACTCGACGAACCGACCGCGGGCCTCGACCCCGTCGCGCGCTATCGCTTCATGGAGTCGATTCGTCGATTGGCGCAGGAGGGCACGACGCTGATCCTCGTCACGCATCACATTGACGAAATCATTCCTGAGATCCGAAGGGTCGTGCTGCTGCGGAAAGGAAAGATCGCCTTCGACGGAGTCGTCGAGGACGCGCTCACGTCGGATCGCCTCGCACACGTGTTCGGAGGGCCACTCGTCGTCGAGTCTCGTCGCGGCTATTACCACGTGCGACCTGGTTGAGATTCTTCCGCCTGAAAGGGCGGATCAACGCGTCGCCGACGTGCACTGCGCAGGCTTGCGAGTTGGGAATTGGGAGTTGGGAATTACATCTCTGGCACCCCTTTTGTGAGTACCTCGAGCGGAGGTACCCGATGGCGAAATACAGTCGAGGCGCGAGCAAGACGGTCGAGAGCGCGATGCGGCGCCGCAAGCGCGGCACGTTGAAGAGCGGGTCGGGCCGCAAGGTGAAAAGCCGGAAACAGGCAATCGCAATAGGGCTGTCGGAGGCGCGGAAGAAGGGCGCGAAGGTCCCGCGCAAACGGAAGGGCACCAGCAAGCGAGCCAGCAAGAAGCGGTAACATCGCTCGCCAAGCTGGCTGACGAGAGAGAGATTGGCGGGTTCGGGACGTGGGCGTCTCCCATCTCCGCGGAAACAATTGCGGCGCAGGGCATTCGTTTCGGTGCCGTCGCCGTCGATGGCTCCGACATCTACTGGATCGAAGGCCGGCCTCACGAGGGGGGGCGCAACGCGCTCGTCCGCCGGCTGTCTGACGGCACGATCGTCGACGTCGTGCCACCACCGTACAACGTGCGATCGCGCGTTCATGAATACGGCGGCGTCGCTTACGCGGTGGTTGCGGGCGACGTCTATTTTTCGAACTTTGCCGACCAGCGGATTTATCGAGTCTCTGATCTTCCGCCTCAACGCGGAAGCCACGAGGCGAGGGGGATTACGTTTCCGGTTCCGATTACGCCCGAAGGCAGGTGGTTTTTCGCTGATTCCCCCTTCGCCCGGGTGCGCAACGGCAGCGTCCGCTTCCCCGAAGACCATTCAGCGTCGGGCGAACCGGTCAACACCCTCGTCAGCATCCCGCTCGACCGCGGCCTGAACGCGGGCGAAGTCATCGCCTCCGGATACGACTTCTATTCAACGCCGCGATTCAGTCCGGACGGGTCACAGCTGTCATGGATCGCGTGGCGTCACCCGAACATGCCGTGGGACGGGACCGAGCTCTGGCTTGCCGATGTAACGGACTCCGCGGCACTGTCGGGTGCACGGTGCGTCGCGGGCGGGGAAGACGAGTCGATCTACCAACCGGGCTGGTCACCGGACGGAGTGCTGCTCTTCGTCAGTGATCGAGACGACTGGTGGCGGCTGTATCGATTTCGTGGTGACGCCACTGAACGCCTTCTGAAAAACCCGCCCCCTGATGCAGAGTTTGGCCGGCCGCAATGGGTCTTCGGGACATCCACGTGGGCGTTTGTCGGGCGGTCGCGGATTCTTGCGGCATACACGCAGCGTGGTCACTGGCATCTCGCCGACGTGGACGCGCAGACGGGAGAGTGGCGCCGGGTCGATACGGCTCTCCAGCCGCACGACTGGATGGCAGCCGATCCCTCCGGCTCGCAACCTGTCGCCGTCCTGATCGCCGCGTCGCCGACTCAGGCCGACGTTCTCGTCCAGTTGGACGTGTCGACCGGCGCATCCCTCGTGGTTCGCGCTGCGTCCTCTCTTCAACTGGATGAGAAAGATGTGTCGCGCCCGCAATCGCTGGAGTTTCCAACCGCGGACGGAGACGTGGCGCACGCGTTCTACTACGCGCCGGCCAACCGGCGCTACCATGCAGCGCCAGACGACCGTCCGCCGCTCGTTGCGATCAGCCACGGTGGTCCGACGACAGCGGCAAACGCGACCCTCGATTTGAGGATCCAATTCTGGACGACCCGCGGGTTCGCCGTCATCGACGTCAATTACCGCGGCAGCTCCGGCTTCGGCCGTGCCTATCGGAATGCGCTGCGGCACAACTGGGGAATCGCCGATGTCGAGGACATGGTGCACGCGGGGCACCATCTGGTCGCGACGGGTCAGGCCGACGAGTCGCGGCTCATCATCCGCGGCGGCAGCGCCGGGGGCTACACCACCCTGGCCGCGCTGACGTTTCATCCCGGCGTATTCAAGGCGGGGGCAAGCTATTACGGCATCAGCGACATCGAAGTGCTCGCCCGAGATACCCATAAGTTCGAAGCGCGGTATCTCGATCGGCTGATCGGCTCGTACCCGGATGCGCGCGAGCAGTATCGGGCGCGATCGCCGATTCACTTTGTCGATCGCCTAGCCTGCCCGATCATTCTGTTCCAAGGACTCGAGGACAAGGTGGTGCCGCCGAATCAGTCAGAGATGATGGCCGCGGCAGCACGCGCGAAGGGGCTGCCCGTGACCTATCTCGCGTTCGAGGGCGAGCAGCACGGGTTTCGGAAAGCAGACACGATCGTGCGATGTCTCGAAGCGGAACTGTATTTCTACGGTCGAGTGTTCGGCTTTACGCCGGCGGACCGGTTGCCGCCTGTTCCCATCGACAACCTTTGAACCACGACACCACGAATGGGCTTCGCCGTGCGCGGCGTTCGCGGTTGAAAAAGACGATGCCGATCGAAGTAGTCCGAGGCGACATCACGACGCTCGACGTCGATGCCATCGTCAATGCGGCAAACGAGCGGATGCTCGGTGGTGGTGGCGTCGATGGTGCGATCCATCGTGCGGCCGGTCCGGAGCTCCTCGCCGCGTGCCGGCAGATGCCCGAGGTGCGCCCGGGCGTCCGTTGCCCCACAGGCGAAGCGCGAATCACGCCGGGATTTCGGTTGCGGGCGCGGCACGTTATCCACACGGTCGGCCCGGTCTGGCGCGGTGGACGTCACGGAGAACCCGACCTGCTGGCATGCTGCTATCGGAATTCGCTGGCGCTCGGTCGTGAGCGGAGCGTGAATTCGATCGCGTTTCCCGCCATCAGCTGCGGAATCTACGGCTATCCGATTGACGAGGCGGCTACAATCGCGGTTCGTGAAGTGCAGACGTTTCTGGCCAGGGACGCGCTGCCGCAGATTTGGCTGGTGGCATTCGATGCCGACATTCATGAGGCTCTGACTGCGGAGCTGGGAAACAGACGATGAGTTCATATCGACGACCGTCACGCCGCGAATTCCTGTTGACCACGGTCGCGGTGCCGATCGTGGCGTCTGCGCTTGTCGACGCGCAGACCAAGCAGCCACTGAAGATCGCTTTTATCGGCTCGGGCCGCCAGGGCGGCGCGCTCGGCCTCCAGTTCGCGAAGGCCGGCCACGAAGTGATGTTCTCGTCGCGCCATCCGGAGGAGCTGAAGGATCTCGTCGCCAAGGCTGGCGCGAAAGCGCGAGCGGGTCTGCCGGAGGCAGCGGCGAAGTTCGGCGACGTCATCGTCATCGCCGTCCCGTACGGGGTGCTGCCGCAGGTGGGCAAGGACTACGCGCCGCTGATGAAGGGGAAAGTGGTGATCGATCTCGGCAATCCGCGCGCGGACCGCGACGGCCCGATGGCGAACGACGCGATCAAGAAGGGGACCGGCGTTGCATCGGCGGAGTATCTGCCGGGCGTACGGCTCGTCCGTGCGTTCAACGCGCTCAGCTTCGTGCAGGTCGAGCGCGAAGCACATCGTGCCGGCGAGAGGCTGGGTATCCCGATCGCAGGGGACGAACCGCCGGCAGTGGCGACAGTAGTGCGCCTTGTCGAAGACGACGGCATCGATCCTGTCGTCGTCGGCGGACTGGCGCGTGCGCGGGAGTTCGACACCGGCACGCCGGTGTACGTCAAAGGAATGACCGCGCGACAGTTGCGGGAGGCGTTGAAGCTCCCGACTCCATAGTCTTCTGAATACGCTCGTTCTCTATCTTGCGCTGCAGCGGTGGGCGCTGCCGGCATGGGTGCCTGCCGCCGGCCGAACAGCTGTCGGCGCGGTCACGCGGCTGGCTGCCGCGATCAGTCTGTTCGCCTGTGAAATGCAGGTGGCGACATGGTCATCGATCGGCACCCTCCGCTCGCTGTTTCTTCTCAACCTCGCTGCCCTGATGGTCGCCATCGCCACCCAGCGGTCGCGCGACGGCCGTCGGCGCGGAAGAATTGGTTTACAGCTGAAGGCCGATCACGGGGCAGCGATCGCCCTCGGCATCCTGGTGCTCGCCCTCAACATCACGCTCCCGTTGCAGGGGGCGGACCCGTACCACCTCGCGCGGGTCGGCCAGATCGAACGGATCGGGACGCTGGCCTACGACCCGTTCATCGCCGATCCGAAGGTCAACGTGCTCGGCTGGACCTACGAGCTGCTGCTTGCCGACATCGACCAGGTTCCGCTGATCGGGCACGGGCTCCTGCGCCTGCACGGCGTGTTCGGCATCGCCTTGTATCTCGTGGCGGTGGCCGCGGCGCGGACGTGGTTTCCCGGTGGACGGGCATGGTGCCGCGCGGCCGTCCTCGTCGTGCCGGTCGTTTTTCAGCAGTTCGTCCTGGTCAAGAACGATCTGTTCGGCGCGGTGCCTGCGCTCGTCGCGCTGGCGTGGGTCGTCGCCCGAGGATCGCGAGCGGATGCATGGGAGCTTGGCTGGGCGGCGTGGCTGACGGGTTTTGCGGTTGCGGTCAAGTTGACGAGCGTTCCGCTGGCCCTGGTGTTCGCAGTGCCGCTGCTCGTCGAGCGTCCCGATCGTCTGCGCGTGCTCGCGATCACGGCGGCGGGCGGCGTGGTCGGTGCCGTGTGCGGCGGGCTCGCGTTCACGCTGGTTGAAAACGCTCGTTGGTACGGGAATCCCATTGCGGTCCACGAAGCAGGCGGACTGTACAACCGCAACGCCACGATTGCAGACATGGCCAGCGGCGTCTTCCGATTCACGATCAGCCTGTTCGATCTCGGTCTGGTCACACGCCGGGTCTGGCCGGGCAGAGGCGGGTGGGGATCGACATTTGGCCTGCCGATGATCTGGGCACTCGCAGTGCTGGCGTTGCGCTACCGCGCTGAGCCGAATGCCCGGCGCGCGCTGTGGATCGCCGCTGGATACTTCCTGGTCTTTTCCGCTGTCTACACCGATGCCGACATCGCGCATCGGCTGGCGCTTGCGCCCGGCGTGCTGCTGATCGTTGCCGCGATCTCGATGAGCGACGCGGACGACCGGCTCTCGCGCCGTCTGCGCCTTGTCCTCGCCGTCGTCATGGTTCTATCGGCGTTGCAGATCCTGCGCAGCGCATACCTCTACCTCCGCGTGTAGCCCGGCCTCCGCGCAGCGGCAATTCACGCGCGCGGACACGGCGGCCGTCGTGGTTCACGGCGCCGCTGCTGCATATTCCAGCATCTGCGTCGTCAGGTCCTGCGGATAGGAGATTTTGACGTCGGTGATCTTGCCGCTCGCGTCGGTGACGGACGTGAGCTTCGGCATCACGAACGCCGTGAAGGAGGGCAGGTTCAGGCTGTCGACGCGCCTGACGATCTCGTCGCGCAGCCTGGGATCGAAATGGATGCCGTAGGCATCGAACAGCTTCGCCGCCGCGGCTGCATCGCCTTCTGACTTGATGCGCTGCACTTCGGTGAGCAGCCTGCCGACGCCGTCACGGAACGCCTTGGCGTCGACGAGCACGTAGAACGTCTTGCCGTCGCGGTGCCGTTCCTCGATCGCCTTCGTCTTCACCATCAGCCACCGGATGATCATCTGCCGGTTGCGCAGGTGCGCCTCTGCGATCTGCGTGCCCGTACGGACACGACGCAGCTGCACGACGGCGTTGCGCGTGTAGTACTCGTACTGCGCGCGGGCGATGTTCTCGCGATCGGCCTCGGGGACGACGCCGAGCTCGGCAAGCTTCGGATCGCCGATGAAATAGAGCGCGATCAGATCGGCGCGCGCTTCCTCGAGCGCCGAATAGTGCTCCTTGATCGCTTCGTCCGGTGAGCCACGAAATCCAGGGGCCTGCCGCCCGGACGCGTGTCCCAGCACCTCGTGCAGTTCCGTGTGAAGCTCGTCCGACACGGACCGGAACCGCCGCGCCCGGTCCGCTTCGGCAGCGTCCCACGCAAACTCGCTGTGCATTGCGTCCGGCGTCGACTTGTCGTTCGCCTCGGTCACGTTCGCCAGCGCCACCGACTTGCTGCCGTAACGTTCGCGAATCTGCTCGTCGTTGGGCAGGTTGATGCCGATCGGCGTAATCGGCCCCGACTCGCCAGTCTCGATGACGACGTCGATGGCGTTGGCGATGATGCCCTTGACGTCCGGCTTACGGTACTTCGGGTCGAACGGCATGTGGTCCTCGAACCACTGCGCCTGATCACCGAGCGTCTTGATGCGTGCCGCCTTCTGCTGGTTGACGTAGAAGACCACCGACTCCCACGCGCCTTTGCGGCCGCGTGGATCCATGTAGACCTCGATGAAGCCGTTGATGACATCCACCGGCGAAGAGTTGTCCGCGACCCACGCCATGTCGTACTTCACGCGGTCGGCCGTCTCGCCCGTCTGGTAGAAGCGGATCAGCGCGCGCAAGGCGGCGGCCATCGGCTCGCTCGCGTACGGAATCGCCGCCTCGAGGTGGCCGACGATGGCGGTGATCTCCTTCGAATACCTGCCGCCAACCTTGTAGACTTCCTCGACGAGGCGGCCGTCCTTCTTGACGAGGCGCGAATTGAGCGCGTGCGCTTCGGTAAATCCTTTGAGATCGCCTTCGGTGACGCCGCCGGCGTAGAGGTTGTTCGCGCTGGCACTGAGGATGTCCTGTCCCGGTCCCGGCGTTTTGTTCGTGACGATCGGATCGACATCGGGATCGAAGAACATCGGCTGCAGTCGCGTCAGCATGGCGTCGAGCGACTCGCCGGTCCTCGTCGGCGCGGTCGCCCCGCCGGCGACCGCGGTCTTCACCGCGTCTGCAAACGCCTGTGGCTGCAGGTTGAGCACGAACTTGCGGGCGCTGTGGTTGTTGTACGGGCCGCTGTTGATCCAGAACAGCTTCGTGTAGCGTGTGATTTCGGCCAGGCTCGCGGGCTCGATATTCCGCGGATGCGACATGACGGCCTCGAGCAGCCGCCGCATCTCGAGATTGTTCCGGTGCGTCTGGTCGTAGAAGATGTCGCGCCCGGCGATGGCTGCCTGGTAGAGATGCCAGATGAGCGTCTTCTCACGAAGCGGCAGCGATTCGAAACCATCCGCATATACCTGCGCCACCGCGACGTCGTCGACCCGCTCCAGCAGGTACTTGCGTGGCGACGACGGGTCCGCCGCCGTGTCATTCGTGCCCGGCTCCGGGCCGGAACACGCGGTAGCTAACGCAAGCGCCATGAGGCACAGAAGGACGCGGTCGACCCCCGACTTCCAACTGCCAGCTTCCAACATAGAACTCCCAATTTCGAGGCGCCTATGCCTTAGTCTACGGGAATGCACTATTTGCTCTTCTACGATGTCGTGGACGACTACATTGAACGGCGCGGGCCGCTGCGGGCCGCGCACATCGCGCTTGCACGTGCGGCGGTCGAGCGCGGCGAGCTGATCCTGGCCGGCGCGTTCGCCAACCCTCCGGACGGCGCCGTGTTCCTGTTCCAGGGCGATTCGCCTGCCGTCGCAGAAGCCTTCGTGGCGGCCGATCCGTACATGGCGCATGGGCTCGTCACCCGCTGGCGCGTGCGCGAGTGGACGACCGTGGTCGGACCGGATGCTGCCGTCAAGCTACCCTAAGATCTCGCACGGCGCACACCGCGTCATCTTCATCGACCTCGTTCGCGCGCTGGCCGTGGCCTTCATGCTCTACGGCCACACCGCCAGTGCGCTGCTTGCGCCCCGTTATCAGATCGGACGATGGTTCGACATCTGGCAGTTTCAGCGCGGGCTGACGTCGAGCCTCTTTCTCCTGCTCGGAGGCTTCGCCTTCAGTATTGCGACCAGCCGCCGCTGGGCGTCGCATGCGCGATGGTCGCCGGCGATTCTCAAACGCATCCGCCGTTTCGCGCTGTTCGTGCTGCTCGGCTATGCCCTGCACCTGCCGGCGAGCCGACTCGTCGAGCTGTGGTCCGTTGACGCGGAGCGGTGGCGTGTCTTCGTCGCCGTCGACGTGCTGCAGTTGATCGGTGTGACCTTCATCGGCATCCAGCTGCTGGTCCTGGCGACGCGCTCCCGCCGCGCCTTCATGTTTCTCACGCTGGCATTGGCGGCATTCGCCGTGTTCGTAACCCCGCTGGTCTGGAAGATCGAATGGAGTCGGGTTCTGCCTGCGGCGATGGCCGCGTATCTGTCGCCGGTGAGCGGATCCCAGTTCCCGCTTTTCCCGTGGATGGGGTTCATTCTGCTGGGCGCAGGCCTTGGGCAGCTCTACGCGCGCTGGGGAGCGGGTGACCTGACGGCCTTCGCGCAGCGCGCGCTGATTGCGCCTGGCCTGGGACTCCTTGCGCTCGCCGCATTCCTGCGGACGCGACCAGAGACATTCTTTGGTTCAGGGCCCGGAGCGTTCGTTCCGGGCGAAATGATGATGCGAATCGGCTCCTGTCTGACCATCCTCGCCGCCTTCGCTTACCTGAGCCGTCGTATTAACCGTCTGCCGCACGTGTTCGGCGCTGTCGCGCAGGAGTCCCTACTCATTTATTTCGTCCACCTCTGCATTGTCTATGGGTCCTTCTGGAACACCGGGCTGGTTCAGATATACGGACCGACGCGTAACCCGCTCCAGACGATCGTTTGTGTCGCGTTCGTGGTGAGTTCGATGGCACTCCTGGCGTGGTACTGGAACTGGTTCAAACACGTCCGCCCGCGCGGCGCCCGCTTGACGTCTTATGCAGTAGGCCTGGCGTTGTTATACCGGCTGCTCTAACGAATCGAACCGTTTCGAAGGCTGCCGCCGGCGATCATCCATACTGCTCAGCATGTCGGGCACCGCGAAACGAACCCCGAACTTTTGGAAGTCGGAAATTGGAAGTTGGTGGTTGGACTTAACAACTCCCGTCACGCTTTTGACATACATTCGTGATCTCCGGCGGCTGCATGTACAATCTGCGCCTCTAGCCGGAGGCGGCGGGCCGGTACGGCCCTGTTTTGGCCATGTTTGACAGGATTTTTCAAGCGCTTTTCAACTACCGTCCGGTCGTCTTTCAGCAGGGCGATTTCCGGTTTGATCCGTCCCCGGCGTCGCTGGCGGCGACGGTGCTCGTCGCCGTCGTTGCCGCGGCCGCGGTGCTGACCTATAAGCGCATTCGCGTCAACGAAGGACGCGTCCGCGACCGCATCATTCTGACGACGCTCCGGGTTCTGGCGCTGGCCGTCGTCCTGTTCTGCCTGTTCCGTCCGACGCTGGTCGTTCGCGCCGCCGTTGCCCAGCAGAACGTCGTTGCGGTCCTCCTCGACGATTCTCGGAGCATGCAGATTGCCGATCAGGCAGGGCAATCGCGCGGTCAGTTCGTCCAGTCACAGTTCGGCGCGGGCGGTACGCTGTTCAAATCTCTCAGCGACCGGTTCCTGGTACGCGTGTTTCGCTTCTCTTCGACAGCCGGGCGCCTCGGCTCGGCGGCCGACATGCGATTCGACGGGACACAAACCAAGCTCGGCCCGGCACTGACGAGCGCCCGTGAAGAACTGGCGGGGCTGCCGGTCGCGGGCGTGGTGCTGGTCTCCGATGGCGCCGACACCACAGACGCGTCGATTGCCGACGCCCTGCTCGGTTTGAAAGCCGAAAAGCTCCCGGTCTTCACGGTTGGCGTCGGCAGCGAGCGGCTGCCGCGCGATGTGCAGATCGACCGTGTGAGCACCCCGCGCACGGTCCTCAAGAACGCGTCGCTGCTGCTGGAGTTGACCGTTCGGCAGACGGGTTACGCCGGCAAGACGGTGACCGTCGATGTCGAAGACGAGGGACGGATCGTCGGTTCGGACAAGGTTGAACTGCCATCCGATGGATCGCCGGCGACGGTCCGCATTCGTGCGACCGCGTCCGAGCCGGGCCCGCGGCTGTTCCGGTTCCGCGTCACCCCGCAGGAAGGCGAGCTCGTCCCGCAGAACAACGTGCGCGAGGCGATCATCAACGTTCGTGACGACACCGAGCGGATCCTGTACTTCGAAGGCGAGCCGCGATGGGAGTTCAAGTTCCTGAATCGCGCAGTTGCCGACGACAAGAACCTGCTCAGCGTGTCGCTGCAGCGGACGGCGGACAACAAGTACATGCGGCTCCGCGGCGACGCGGACGAGATCATGGGCGGCTTTCCGAAGACGCGCGAGGAGCTGTTCAAGTATCACGGGCTGATCATTGGCAGCGTCGAGGCGGGTCTCTTTACCGGCGACCAGCTGCAGATGGTTGCGGACTTCGTCGATCGTCGCGGCGGCGGCCTCCTCATGCTCGGCGGACCGCGATCGTTCGGCGAAGGCGGTTACGGCGGGACGCCCGTCGCCGATGCGCTGCCGCTGCTGATTGACCCGCGGACGCGCGCATCCGATCCGGCGCCGCTCGCACGGCTGCACATTTCGCCGACAAAGCAGGGCCAGACGCACGCGGCGACGCAGATTGCGTCAACCGAGGCGGCGTCGCTGGCACGCTGGGGTCAGCTGCCGGTCGTGACGAGCGTCAATGCCCCCTTGTCTGCAAAACCCGGTGCCACGGTGCTGCTCAATGGCACCGACGAATCCGGTCGAACCCGCATCGTCCTGGCGTCGCAGCCGTACGGCCGCGGCAAAGGCATCGCGCTGACCGTGCAGGACACGTGGCAGTGGCAGATGCACGCCTCCATTCCGGTCGAGGATCAGACGCACGAAAACTTCTGGCGGCAGATGATGCGGTGGCTCGTGGACGGTGTCCCCAGCGTGGTGGACGTCCGCGCCAGCACAGATCGGGTCGATCCGGGCGAGCCGGTCACCATCGACGCGACCGTCGTCGACCCGCAGTGGGTTGAGCTGAACGATGCGACCGTCGTCGCTCAGGTGATGCGGCCCGATGGCAAGTCCGAAACCGTCCCGCTGCAGTGGACCGGCGAGCGCGACGGCCACTATCGCGGCACGTTCGTCAGTACGGGTACCGGCTCGTATGAAGTGGCCGTTGACGCCACCCGGGCGGGCGGTCAGCCGATTGGCAGCAGCACGGCCTACGTTCGCGCGGTGCCGAGCGAAGCTGAGTACTTCGACCCGACGATGCACGCGCAGCCGTTGCGGAGGATTGCAGAAGAGACGGGCGGCAGGTTCTACACGGCCGACGCCGCCCAGGGACTCGCCGAGGACGTGCGCTACGCCGGCCGCGGCGTCACCGCAGTGGAAGAGCGCGAGCTGTGGAACATGCCGATCGTCCTCATCACTCTGCTCGGCCTCGTCTGCGCCGAGTGGGGTTATCGCCGCGTGGTTGGTCTAGCCTGAATGCTCAAAGCCTTCCTCCTCGTCGTCGTCGGCCTCTCGGGCGATCCGGAACACGGCAAGGCATTTCAGAAGTGGGGCGCCACCCTCGCCGAAGCGTCCTCGCGCCTTGGCGTCCCGCCTGAGCGGCTCGTCTACCTCGTCGACAAACCTGAAGATCCAAAAAACGTGACCGGTGCCGCGACGCGGGACGAAGTCACCAAGGCGTTCGACAAGTTCGCAAAAGAGGCTGGCCCGGACGACGTGGTGTTCATCACGTTGATCGGACACGGCACCTACGCCAACGGCAGCGCCAAGTTCAATCTCACTGGTCCCGATATGTCGGCGGCTGACTTCAACGCGCTGATCAAGAAACTGCCGACGAAACAGATTGTATTCGTCGACACGTCGAGCGCCAGCGGTCCGTTCGTCGAGGAACTGTCAGGTCCGGGCCGGACGATCATTACCGCCACGCGCAACGGCGCCGAGCAGTACGCAACGGTGTTTGGCGGATATTTCGTGGATGCGTTGACGTCGGAGGCCGCCGACGCGGACAAGAACAAACGGGTCAGCGTCCTCGAGGCGTTCAATTACGCCAAAACCGAGGTGGCACGCGCCTACGAGCGCGCCGGGTTCCTGGCGACGGAGCATGCGCTGCTGGACGACAACGGCGACAAGGAGGGGAGCCAGGCGCCTGGCGTCGCCGGCAAGGACGGCAAGATCAGTCCTGATGGCAAGGTTGCCAGCATTGTGTCGTTCGGCGTCGCCGGCGATGCCGGGCTGCCGAGCGATCCGAAGCTGCGGGAGTTGTACCTCGAGCGGCGCGATCTGGAACGGCGGATCGAGGCGCACCGCCTGCTGAAGGAAGGGATGCCGGCAGACAAGTATCAGGCGGAGTTGGAACGGCTGGCGACGGCGCTGGCCCTGAAGAATCGCGAGATCAGGACTGCCGAAGGACAAAAGCCCTGACGCAGTTGACCACCGAAAGGAACCACATGGAGAGGACCTTGAACCCGACAGTGTCCGACGTTGTTGATCTGGATTCGCCGGACGACATCGCGCTTGCGGATCGGATGAACGCAGGCCGGAAAGCGATCGTCAGCGAATTGAAGAAGGTAATCGTCGGACAGGACGAGGTCGTCTCGCAGGTTCTGATGACGCTCTTCGTCGGCGGCAACAGCCTGATCGTCGGCGCGCCCGGTCTGGCGAAGACGCTGTTGATCCACACGATGGCACGGGTGCTCGACCTGCGCTTCTCGCGCATCCAGTTCACGCCCGACCTGATGCCGTCGGACATCACCGGCACCGACCTGGTGCAGGAAGATGCGACGACCGGGCGGCGGCAGATGGTGTTCGCGCCGGGCCCGATCTTCGCGAACATCGTGCTGGCGGACGAAATCAACCGCACGCCGCCGAAGACGCAGTCGGCGCTGCTCGAGGCGATGCAGGAGCATCGCGTGACCGTGCAGGGCAAGACCTACGCGCTGGCGGAGCCGTTCTACGTGTTCGCGACGCAGAACCCGATCGAGCTCGAAGGCACCTACCCGCTGCCCGAAGCGCAGCTCGATCGCTTCATGTTCCACATCATCATCGAGCACCCGCCCTACGATGAGGAGCTCGAAGTCACGCGGACGACGACGGCGATCCAGAACCCGCAGCTCGATCGGCCCATCACCGGCGACGATCTGATCGCGTTCCAGCGGCTGGTGCGCAAGGTGCCGGTGTCGGAGCCGGTTCTGCGGCACGCGCTCGACATCGTGCGCGCCACCCGTTCGAAGGGCAATCCGGGGGCGGCCGATTTCATCAAGAAGTGGGTGGCGTTCGGCGCCAGCGTGCGCGCGGCGCAGTATCTGGTGCTTGGCGGCAAGGCGCGCGCGCTGACGAGCGGGCGCTATCACGTCAGCTTCGAGGACATCCGCGCGCTGGCGCACCCGGTGCTGCGGCACCGCATCATCACCAACTTCCACGCGCAGTCCGAAGGCGTGACGACGGACCAGATCGTGGACAAGCTGCTCGACGTCGTGCCGCTGCCAAAGTCGGGAATGTGAGGAATTCAGAATTCAGAATGCAGAATTCAGAAATGGATGCTGCATTCTGCATCCTGCACCTTGAATTATGAGCGTAGAGATTCACGCTATCCCCGGCGCGCGCTTCATGGATCCCGTTGTGCTCGCGCGCATCGGGAACCTGGAGCTCGTCTCGCGCGCGGTCGTTGACGGCTTCATCAACGGACTGCACAAGACGCCGTACTTCGGGGCCTCGGTCGACTTCGCCGAGCACCGCGGCTACGTGCCCGGCGACGACATCCGCCGCATGGACTGGCGTCTGTGGGCGCGCACGGATCGCTACTACATCAAGGAGTACGAAGCCGAGTCGAACATGAACTTCTCGGTGCTGCTCGACGCCTCCAAGTCGATGGACTATGGGAGCCACGGCGTCACCAAGTTCGACTACGCGCGGATCCTGACCGCCTGCCTGACCAACCTGGTGCACCATCAGCGCGACCGTGTCGGGTTTGTCGCGTTCGACACCGATGTCATCGAGCATGTGCCGCCGTCGGCCAAGCACATGGAGACGGTGCTACACGTGCTCGACCGTCTCAAGCCGGGCCGGCCGGGCAATCTGAAGGAGCCGCTGCACCGATTGGCAGAGCACTTCGGCCGGCGCGGCGTGATTGTGCTGATTTCGGATTTGTATGACGACCCGGACGCCATCACCGACGCGATTTCGCCGCTCCGGTTCCGCGGCAACGATCTCATCGTCTTTCACGTCCTTGATCCGACTGAGCTGGACTTCGGCTTCACCGATGCCCAGCCCTTCGAGGATCTCGAAAGCGGCGAGCAGATGCCGGTGGTTCCGGAGGCGTTCCGCGCGGAATATCGATCGCTCGTCCAGGCGCACATCGACGCGTTGACGCAGGCGTTTTCGGCGGTCCGGGTGGATTACACGCTGCTCAACACGTCGCAGCCACTGGACTATGCGCTGTTCAAGTACCTCAGCGCGCGATCAAAAATGATGAAGTCCCGGTTCTGAGCCGTGCAATTTCTAGCCCCCCTGTTCTTCGTCGCCCTGGCCGGACTGGCCATTCCCGTGCTGCTGCACCTCACGCAGCGCGAGAAGAAGCAGATCATCCGGTTCCCGTCGCTGATGTTCGTCCGGCGGATTCCGTATCAGTCTGTCCGCCGGCGGAAGATCCAGCACTGGCTGCTGCTGCTGGTCCGCGTCACGGCGATGGCGTTGATCGTCCTGGCATTTGCGCGCCCGCTCATCAGCAACTCCAACCTGCCGGTCACCCCTGGCACCGGCGCGCGCGAGGTTGTGGTCCTCCTCGACACCAGCTACAGCATGGCGTTCGCGGATCGCTGGGAACGTGCCCGGGCGGCGGCGCACGCGGAAATCAACAGGCTTTCGGGAACCGATCGCGGCTCGGTGGTGCTCTTCTCGTCGGGTGCCGACATCGCCGTTCGCGCGGCCATGGAGCGCAGCCCGCTGGCGGCGGCCGTCTCCGCAGCGAAACCCGGAGCCGGAGCGACGCGCTATGCGCCGGCACTGAAAGTTGCGGGCAGCATCCTCGCCGAATCGCCGTTGCCGCGCCGCGAGGTCGTGTTGATCAGCGACTTCCAGAAAACCGGATGGCGCGGCGAGGAGGGCGCGCGGCTGCCGGAAGGAACGATCCTGACGCCCGTGCCGGTCTTCAACTCCGCGGATCAGGTGAACGTGAGCGTCACCGCCGTCTCGCTGGCGCGGTCGACCTTCTCGGATCAGGAGCGGGTGACCGTCACCGCCGGTGTCACCAATCGGTCGGAAAAGCCCGTCAGTGGCGCGACGATCACGCTCGACGTCAACGGCATCAAGCACGGGACAAAACCTGTCCAACTCGACCCGGGCGCCTCCGCGTCCGTGGACTTCGAGCCCGTGCTCGTCGGCACGCGCAATGCGAAGGCGACCGTGACCTTGTCGGCCGACGCGCTGGCGACGGACAACACGCTGTACTTCGTGATCTCGCCGACAGAGCCGGTGCACGTGACGGTCGTCGATCGCGGCAGCGCCGCCGCCGGCCTGTATCTCGCACGCGCGCTGGCGGTCAGCGAAGCGCCGCGCGTCGAGGTCGTCACGAGGCAGCCTGAAACACTGTCAGACGACGACCTGCGGCGCAGCGCGGCGATTGTGTTGAACGACGTCTCCGTGCAGTCGTCGCTGGCGCGGCGGTTGTCGCGATACGTCGAGCAGGGCGGCGGGCTGTTCGTGGCGGCAGGGCAGCGTGCGACGTGGCCGGCGGACGTGGACCTGCTTCCGGGTTCGATCGAGAACCCTGTCGATCGCTCGCGCGGCGATGCTGCCCGTGTCGGCGCGCTCGAGTACGCGCATCCGGTGTTCGAGCCGTTTCGCGCGCCGCGGAGCGGCAACTTCTCGGCGGTGCCCATTTACGGCTACCGGAAGGTGACGCCGGGGAAGGGGGCGCAGGTGCTGGCGAAGTTCGACGGAACCGCACCGGCGGTCCTCGATCGTCACGTCGGCAACGGCCGCGTGCTGCTGTGGGCGTCCGCGCTCGACAACTCGTGGAGCGATCTGCCGACGCGAGGCGTGTTCCTCCCGTTCGTCCATCGCTCGATGCGCTACCTGGCGAACTTCTCCGAGCCGAAGCCATGGCTGAACGTGGGCCAGGTGCTCGATGCCTCCACGGCCGCGGTCAAGGGCGACGCGGCGCAGCGCGTCGTGCTGACGCCCTCCGGTAAGCGGGTCCCGCTCGAGGACGAAGGCTCCGAGGTGATGGAGCTGACCGAACAGGGCTTCTACGAGCTGCGCGCCCGCGACCGGGATGTGGTCGTGGTGGCCGCCAACGTCGACCCGGCCGAGGCGGATCTCACCCCGATGGACCCGAAGGAAATTGCCGCCGCAGCGGGCGGCGGGCCCGGGGCGCGCGGGTCTGGGTCCGGAACGCCCCTCACGCCTGAAGCGCAGGAGCGGAGTCAACGGCTCTGGTGGTACCTGCTCGTGGCCGGATTGTTATTGCTCGGCGCCGACACGCTTATGTCGAACAGGCTGGCTAAAACCTAGTATTCTCTGTACGTTGCGGTTCCGGTCCGGCTGAAGCCGGGCACCACGACGGACTCCACTGCTAGATAGCGAGGGCTTCCATGCTCGACCATCGCTCCTCACCGCCTCAGGACCTTCTCGGCATCATTGCGCACGTCCGAAACCGCTGGCGCATGAAGCTGGCGCTGCGTGGCGCGGTGAGCCTGATGGCGGTTGCGTTCGGCCTGTTCGTGCTCGCCGCATACGGGCTCGAGTCTGTCCGGTTTACCAGCACCTCGATCATCGTCGCGCGCGTCGGGCTGGCGCTCGGGTTTGTGGCCGCGGTGCTCTGGTTCATCGTCCGGCCGTTGCGGCGGAAGGTCACAGACGAGCAGGTGGCGCTCTATCTCGAGGAGCACGAACCGTCGCTGCAGGCGACGCTGCTGAGCGCGGTCGAGTCGAGCCGAAGCCGCATCTCCGCCGAGTCCGCGGCGCTCGTCAAGAAGGTTGTCGAACAGGCGATCGAAGCGTGCGCGCGCATGGATGCGGCGCGTCGCGCCGACGAGGCGCCCTTGAAGAAGTGGGGCATCGGGCTGGCGGGCCTGGCCGTTGCCTCCGTCCTTATCGTCCTCGTCGGCCCTGCGTTCCTGCGCAACGCTGCCTCGGCGCTGCTGCTTGTGTCGAGAGACCTCGAGGCGGCGGCGCCCTATCGGCTCGAGGTCAAGCCTGGCAGCGTGCAGGTCCCGAAAGGCGCCGACCAGGTGGTGAAGGCGAAGCTGCTCGGCTTCAACAGTGACAACGTCGTCCTGAGGGCGCAGCGGAACATCGCGTCCACGGCGCCATGGGAAGAGATTCCGCTCGTGCGCAACGAGGACGGCACCTGGGACGGCATGCTGTTCGACGTGATGGCGCCGCTGAAGTACGAGGTCGTTGCCAACGGCGTCGAATCCGGTGAGTTCCAGCTCACCGTCGTCGAAGTTCCGTACGTCCAGAAGCTCGACCTGGAATATCACTACCCGGCGTACACCGGTCTCGAGACCGAGAAGATCGAAGACGGCGGCGACATCGCGGTGCTGCGCGGCACAGAAGTGCGCGTGCTGATCACGCCGACGATGAAGACGCCGGGCGGGCGGATTGCGATCAACGACCAGGAAAGCGCACCGCTGACGCTGCAGCCGGACGGCACGCTGACGGCGTCGTTCAAGGCGAATGCAGACGGCTTCTATCGCGTCGAGCTCGAGACGCCGACGCGCGAACGCGTCGCCGCGTCGCCGCAGTACACGATCGATACCCTCGAGGATCGGGCGCCGACCGTCTCGTTCCGCAAGCCGGGGCGCGACACCTCCGTGTCGTCGATCGAAGAAGTGTTCGTCGAAGCGAACGCGGAAGACGACTACGGCATCCGCAATCTCGAGCTGGTCTACTCGGTCAACGGCGGTCCTGAGAAGGTCGTGAAGCTGTTTAACGGCGACCGGCGCGTACCCGAGTTCACCGGCGGACACACCTTCTACCTCGAAGAGCTGAATGTGCAGCCTGGCGACGCGGTGTCCTACTACGCCCGCGCGATGGACAACGACGTGGTCGGCGGCGCCAAACAGGCGCAGAGCGATCTCTATTTCCTTCGCATCCGCCCGTTCAAGAAGGACTTCCGGCAGGCGCAGTCGCAGGGCGGCGGTGGCGGCGGCGGCGGTGGCGGCGCGGGTGGCCAGGTGGAAGCGCTCTCCGAACAGCAGCGGCAGATCATCTCGGCGACCTACAACGTCAATCGCCAGAAGAAGGGGCTGTCACCGCAGAAGCTGCGTGAGAACTCGAAGGTCGTCGAGCTGTCGCAGTCGAAGCTGCGCGAGCAGGTCGAAGGTCTGCTGACGCGCATGAACAGCGAGCTGGTGCAGCGCGACCCGGCGTTCGCGAAGATCGGCGAGATGCTGCCGCAGGCCGTGACGGCGATGAAGGAAGCGGAAGGGCAGCTGGCGTCGGCAAAGCCGGATACCGCGCTGCAGCCGGAAAACAAGGCGCTGCAGATCCTGCAGAAGGCCGAAGAAGAGTACGAGACGCAGATCAGTGTGCAGCGCGGACAGCAGGGCGGCGGTGGTGGCGGCGGTGGCGGCGCGATGCAGCAGGAGCTCGCCGAGCTGTTCGAGCAGGAGCTCGATCAGCTGGCCAGCCGCTATGAGAGCGCAACGCAGGCGTCGGAACAGCAGGCCGACCGTCAGGTCGACGAGCTGCTGGAGAAGCTGAAGGAACTCGCACGGCGGCAGGAACAGCAGGCCGAGAGCCTGGCACGGCGGCGCGCCATTGAAGGCCAGCAGGGTGGTGGTGGCGGCGGTGCGCAGCAGCGCGCGATGGCCGATCAGATCGAAGAGCTGGCGCGGCGCCTCGAACGCTTGTCGCGTGAAGAGCAGCGGCCGGAAGTGGCCGAAGCCGCACGCGCCGCGCGCGAAGCGGCGGACGCGCTTCGCCGCGCTGCCGCGGGCGACGCCAAGGCGCAGGCGCAGGCGGCTGCGGCGACGGACAAGCTGCGGCAGGCGCAGCGGAACCTCGAACGGTCGCAGGCGCAGCGCACGGAACGGGATATCGAAGACGCCAAGCGGAAGGCTGACGAGCTCGCCCGCGATCAGCGCGAGATTGGGGACATGGCGCGCCGCATGCCTGCTGGCGCCGGCCGTCAGCAGGCCGCCACGCAGATCAATGAGCGCAAGGCGCAGCTCGATGAGAAGCTCGGTCAGCTCGAAGGCGATCTCGATCGTGCGGCGCGCGACGCCAGCAAGGACGAAAAGGGCGCGTCGAAGAAGCTGGCGGAAGCGGCGGGCGAAATTCGCGACAACCGCCTGCGCGATCGCGTCCGCTACTCAACCGGGATGGTCAGCCGCGGCAATGATCGGCGGCAGCTGGAAGAGGCCGAAGCGTCGATCCAGGAAGGCATCGACGCCGTTGGACAGCGCATCGATGAAGCGCGGCGCGCGCTCGGCGGCGGTCAGCAGCAGCGCGACGGCAAAGAGGACCAGCTCGAACGCGCGCGCCGGGCGGCGAGAACGGCCGAATCGCTGCAGGAACAGACGCGTGAACGCGCCCAGC
>Ga0111539_10003906_pt1 | contig 19597 bp, 18 predicted proteins | sample RhiMethybrSRZTD1_FD_79667 | JGI IMG/M metagenome (GOLD analysis project Ga0111539, IMG submission 79667) | Populus rhizosphere microbial communities from Tennessee, USA - Rhizosphere MetaG P. TD hybrid SRZTD1 (version 2) (version 2) | ecosystem: Host-associated > Plants > Roots > Rhizosphere >... | reverse complement strand
CGTCTTTGCCAAGCTGCGCTCCGGCACCGACATCGCCTTCGTCGGCGGGATGATCAAGTACGCCATCGACCACAACCGCATCCAGCAGGAGTACGTGCGCGAGTACACCAACGCCTCGTGGATGGTCAGCGACGGCTACGGCTTCGCCGACGGGCTGTTTGCCGGCTTCGATCCCGCGAAGAAGAGCTACGACCGCGCGCGCTGGGCCTGGGCACTCGATGCACAGGGACAGCCGCGGCGCGACCCAACGCTCAGGCACCCGCGCTGCGTCTTCCAGCTCTTGAAGGCGCACTTCTCCCGTTACGACGTCGACACGGTGTGCCGCATCACCGGCACGCCGAAGGAAGCGTATCTGCGCGTGTGCGAGCTCTACACGTCGACCTACGCCCCCGATCGGGCTGGCACGTGGCTCTATGCGATGGGGACGGCGCAGCATAGTCACGGCACGCAGAACGTCCGTTCATACGCAATATTGCAGTTGCTGCTCGGCAACATCGGGGTGGCCGGCGGCGGCGTCAACGCCATGCGCGGCGAGTCGAACGTCCAGGGCTCGACCGATCAGGGGCTGAACAACGACATCCTGCCCGGCTACCTCAAGACGCCGGGGGAAGCGGACAAGGATCTGGCGACCTATCTCAAGCGGGTGACTCCCGTTACCGCCAATCCGCAGAGCGTGAACTGGCTTCAGAACATGCCCAAGTACGTCGTGAGCCTGCTGAAGGCCTGGTGGGGCGAGCACGCCCGCCCCGACAACGACTTTGCTTTCTCCTACCTGCCCAAGCAGGGCCCGGGGTTCCAGGGCCAGGGATACGCGTTCCTGGCGCTCACTCACGCGATGCTCGCCGGCGACGTGAAGGGATTGTTCTGCGTCGGTCAGAATCCGGCGGTCGGCGGCGCCAACGCGCGTCTCATCCGGGCAGGTCTAGACAAGCTCGACTGGATGGTGGTCGTCGATCTCTTCGAGCACGAGACGGCAGGGTTCTGGAAGCGGCCGGGGGTCGACCCGACGAAGATTCCGACCGAGGTCTTCGTGCTGCCCGCGACTTCGGCCGTCGAGAAAGAGGGGAGCATCGTCAACAGCGGCCGCTGGGCGCAGTGGCGCCACCGCGCGGTGAAGCCCATCGCCGCCTGCCGCCCCGATCTCGAGATCATCGACGGCCTCGCCAAGGCCATGAAGCGTGTGTACGAGAAAGACGGGGTATTCCCCGAGCCGATCCGTCACCTCGCGTGGGACTACGGGCACGAGGCGGATCCGCACAAGGTCGCGCGGGAGCTGAACGGACGTTATCTGGCGGATGTCACCCAGCCCGACGGGACGCGCATCGCCACCGGCAAGCAGGTGTCGGGCTTCGCGCAGCTCCGCGACGACGGGAGCACCATGTCGGGAAACTGGATCTACTGCGGCGGCTATACAGAGGAAGGCAATCTGGCGGCCCGGCGCGATGCGACCGACGCCGTCAACGGCATCGGGCTCTATCCGAAGTGGGCGTGGGTATGGCCGATGAACCGCCGCATCCTGTACAACCGCGCCTCCGTCAACCGGAAGGGCGAACCGTTCAACCCGCGCAAGTGGGTCGTCCGCTGGAACGCCGAGAAGAAGGCGTGGGAAGGTGATGTTCCCGATGGCGCCATGCCGCCGGGCGAGATGAACCCCTTCATCATGCTCGCCTCCGGGGTCGGACAGCTCTACGCGCCCGAGATGGTCGACGGTCCGTTTCCGGAGCACTACGAGCCGGTCGAGAGCCCGGTCCGAAATCTGCTGTCGAAGGTCCAGTCGAGCCCCTGCGCGCAGGTGTGGAGCTCAACGGAGTTCGACAAATACGGGACCGCCGAGGTCTATCCCATCGTCGCCACCACCTATCGTGTGTCCGAGCACTGGCAGACGGGCGCCATGAGCCGCAACATGCCGTGGCTCGCGGGCCTGGTCCCGAGCCCCTTCGTGGAGATCGGGACGGCGCTGGCCACGCGGGAAGGAATCAAGAGCGGAGACAGGGTAATCGTGAGCAGCGCCCGCGGCTCCATCGAAGTCTACGCACTCGTCACGGAGCGCTTCCAGCCATTCTTCGTCGACGGCCGGCTGATCGACGAGGTCGGCCTGCCCTGGCACTGGGGCTACGCGGGCATCGTGACTGGCGACATCGCCAACGATCTGACCGCGAGCGTGGGTGACGCCAACACGCAGATACCCGAGACCAAGGTGTTTCTCTGTAACCTCCGAAAGAAGAGTCTGGCATGACGACGCCTTCGGCAAAACCGAAGGCGATGATCCAGGACAACACCCGCTGCATCGGCTGCCGCGCGTGCATGATCGCCTGCAAGTCGTGGAACAACCGGCCGGCGGACCACACGGAGTTCTTCGCCGGCCCGGGGTATCAGAACCCGGTCGATCTCGACGCCAACAACTACACGCTCATCACCTTCAACGAGATCGTCACCGGCGCGCAGCCGGACTGGGTCTTCGGCCGCCAGCTCTGCATGCACTGCGCGCATCCGGCCTGTGCCTCGGCGTGCCCGACCACGGCGCTGACCAAGACGGCGCTCGGGCCCGTGGTGTTCAACGAGTCACGGTGTATCGGCTGTCGGGCCTGCATGCAGGCCTGTCCGTTCCTGATTCCCAAGTACGACTACGAGAACCTGAATCCGAAGATTCACAAGTGTACGTTCTGCGCCGATCGCATCGAGACGGGGCTGAAGCCGGCGTGCGCAACCGTGTGCCCGACCGCCGCCATCAGCTTCGGCGACCGCGACGACATGGTGGCCGAAGCCAAGCGGCGAATCGCGACAGCGCCCGGCACGTATATCCCGGAGATCTACGGCCTGGACGACGTCGGCGGGACCAGTGTCTTGCACCTGTCCTCGGTGCCGTTCGAGCAGATCGGCTACATCACCGGCCTGCCGAAGACGCCGATGCCGGACTTGACACACCGATGGCTCCGCGTCACACCGCACTTCTTCGCCCTGCTGTACGCCGTATTCGGCGCGCTCACCTGGATCATGCATCGACGCTCGAGCCGCGCGGAATCGAAGGACAAGGACCACACGACGTGAACTGGCGGGTCCGGCTCACTCGGTGGGACCTGATATTGCTGGCAATCACGGCGGTGGGTGTCGTGCTGGCCGTGGTGAGATATGCGGGCGGGATCGGCAGCGTCGCCAACATCAACAACGCCTATCCCTGGGGCTGGTGGGTCGGCTTCGGGATCATGACGATGATCGCGCTCGGCGGCGTCGGCTTCACGATCACGCTGCTGGTGGAGATCCTCGGCAGGCACCGCTACCACGTGCTCCTGCGTCCCGCCGTGCTCATGGGCCTGCTCTGCTACGCGAGCGCCATCGTCATGCTCATGGTGGAACTCGGCCGGCCGTGGAAGGTCTGGATGATCCTGGTGTCGTGGGCGCCCAGCGCCGCGCTGTACGAGGTCGGCTGGTGCGCCTTCCTATACCTCAACGTGCTCGTCCTCGAGTTCGCGCAGGTTCCGCTCGAAGAGCTCGGCTGGGGACGCGCGCTGAAAGTCCTTCGTGTGATCTACATCCCGATCATGCTGCTCGGCGTGACCTTGTCGCACCTGCATCAATCATCGCTGGGGACGCTGCTGACCCTCATCCCTCACAAGATCAACGCTCTCTGGTGGTCGGATCAACTCCCGCTGATCTTCCTGTTCTCGGCCATGATGGCGGGCCCGGCGCTGGCGATCCTGGAGCATCTGGTGGCCGCGCGGTGGCTCGGGTTCCCACCGAACATGGACATGCTGGCCGGTCTCGCTCGCATCGAGGCGTGGCTGGTCGGGCTGCTGCTGGTCTTTCGAATCGGCGACCTCGTCGTCCGCGGCGCCGTGGACGCCGCGCTGAGCGGGACGTCGTTCGCAGCGTCCTTCTGGGTCGAGATCGGCTTCGGCCTGCTGCTACCGCTCGTGCTCTTGATGATGCCCGAGGTGCGCGAGAGCCGGGCCGGGCTGGCGACCGCGTGCAGCCTCGTCGTGGCCGGCGTGCTGCTGCACCGGCTGAACGTGGCCGTGTTCGGATTGCGTGTCCGCCACTGGGAAACCTACGTCCCGTCCTTGGGCGAGATCGGCATCTCGCTGGGTATCGCGGCCGGAGCCGCGTTCGTGTTCGGCGTGCTGGTGCGCATTCTGCCGATCCATGAGGAGCTGCCGCCAACATCGTCGGCGCCCGAGTCTCGCGCCGCGGCGCCCGCCGCCGCCGCGTGGCACGGTGCTCGGGGTGTGTCCTGACGTGACGACCGACCGACCATCGCGGATCTCGGGCTTTCGCGTCGTCCTGGCACTCGTGCTGCTCGTCAACCTCATCCTGACGATCGCGCTGATCACGCAGGTGCGCGAGATCCAGCAGCGCGTCGCGCGCCTGCCCGCGGATCTGGCCACGAAGCGCGATGTCGCCTCCTTACGCCCCCTCCAGGTGCGTCAGATCATCCAGAAGAATTGTGTCGAATGCCACAGCGCGCGCCGGCTCGGCGTCACCGTATCGATGGAGCCGACGGAGATCCGCGGCACCGTCGAGCGCATGCAGACCCACCCGGGCGCCAACATCCCGGAACGTGAGCTCGAGCGCATCAGTGCCTCCATCATGGTGGTTCGGTGCGCGCGCTGTCACGACGAAGGGACGCTCAACCTGATGGTGCTCAAGACGCAGCCGGAGCGGATCGCCACGGTCCGCCGCATGGCGGCACTGCCCGGGTCGGGCGTGCGGCCGGATCAGGTGACTGCCATCGCCCAAGCATTCGAGAAGCTGCTCTCGCAATAGGTGGGCGCCGAGGGCCGCCCGGTCCTCAGCTGAGCTCCGCCATGAGCTCCCGGGCGCGGTCGAGCTCCTCCGGCGTGTTCACGTTCATGAAGACGAGGCGCGGGTCGCGAAATCGCGCGACGTCCGCCTCGGTGATCTCGACGACGCGGACCTTCTCGAAGAAGCCGATGATCTTCAGCTTTCCGGCAAGCAGCCGTTCCTCGATGTGAGGCAAGCATGCCTTGCCATACGCGGCGTGCAGGGTCTCGAGCTGATCACCGACTCGCGGGATCACGACGTCTCCCTCGCCCGACCGTTCGGCCACGAGTTTGAGGACCTCGGGGTGCAGGAACGGCATGTCACACGCCACCGTGAGCGCGGCCTGACCCGGCGCGGCCCTGAGACCTGAATAGATTCCACCGAGCGAGCCACGATCCGGATAGACGTCCTGAACCATCGGAAGCCCGAGAAACGCATAGAGTTGAGGCGTGTTGGTCACCACGAGCACATCGTCGACCACGGGCGTGAGCGCCATGAGCACGCGCTCGACCAGGCGCCGCCCGCCAAGCTCCATGAGGCCCTTGGGCCGCCCGCCCATCCGTACGCTCCGGCCACCCGCCTGGATGACTCCGGTGACTCTCATTCAAAGCTTCGCGTTGGCGGCGGAATCTCGACAGCGGTTACAGAAGGCCTCGCCGCTTCAGATCTCGCCGCCGTGACGAAGATGAGCAGCGCCGCGAGGAGCATCGGATGCGCGACCGTCATGAAGGCAACGAATTGTACCAGGTGACCCGTACGAGCCAGATGCGGTTGACTGTCGCCCGAGAATCCCCTACCGTCCAGCCAAAGTCGCGTGAGGAGAATGACATGCTCGTGAAGCCTGAAGAAGTCGGACTGTCGTCGGGGCGCCTCGGACGCATCAGCGATCATCTCAGACGCTATGTCGACGCCGGCAAGCTGGCCGGCACCCTCACCCTGGTTGCCCGTCGGGGAAAGATCGCCTACTTCGAGCCGCTGGGACATCTCGAAGTCGAGCGCAAGCGAACCGTCGCGCCCGATTCGATCTTCCGAATCTATTCGATGACCAAGCCGATCGCGAGCGTCGGGCTGATGATGCTGTGGGAGCAAGGGCGGTTTCAGCTCGACGATCCCGTATACAAGTTCATTCCGTCGTGGCGCGATCAGCGCGTCTTCGTCGGCGGCAACCACCCCGCGTGGAAGACGACACCGGTCGAGCGGCCGATGACGGTGCGCGACCTGTTGAGCCACACCTCTGGGCTCACCTATGGCTTCATGGAGCGGACCAACGTCGACGCGGCCTACCGCAAGCTCGGCGTCGCGGATCGGACGCGGAGCGGCTACACCGCGCGCGACATGGTGGAGGAGCTCGCGACGCTGCCGCTCGAATTCTCTCCAGGTACACGCTGGAACTATTCCGTCTCGACGGACGTCGTGGGGCATCTGATCGAGCTCATCTCGGGGCAGCGGCTCGATGCCTACCTCCGCGAGCACGTCCTGCAGCCTCTCGGCATGACGGACACGTCGTTCGTGATCGCGGAAGAAAAGAGCAGGCGCTTCGCCGCGAACTACCAGCGGCTCGCGGATGACAGCCTGAAGCTCGTCGACGATCCCGCCAAGAGGATCTACCGCGACGGCGCGTTCTTCTCCGGCGGCGGCGGGCTCGTGTCGACGGCCAACGACTACTTCCGGTTCGCCTCGATGATGCTGAACAAGGGCGAGCTCGACGGCATTCGACTGCTCGGACGCAAGACGGTCGAGCTGATGACGATGAATCACCTACCCGACGGCCAGGATCTGACGTACCTGGCGCTGCCCGGCATGTTCACCGAGACCGCTTATGCCGGCGTCGGCTTCGGTCTCGGCTTCTCGGTCATGCAATCGCCGGCGCGCGCACAGATCGCCGGCACGCCGGGTGAGTTCGCGTGGGGCGGCGCCGCCGGGACCGCGTTCTGGATCGATCCCGGCGAGCAGATGATCGTGGTGTTCATGACGCAGATCATGCAGATGGGCTTACCCGCGCCGTACCCGCTGCGTCGCGAGCTGCGCACGCTCACCTATTCGGCGATTATCGAATAGCCGGCGTCGCCGTCGTTGCCGCATGTCGCGCCTCAACACCAAAAAGCGAGCGCGTCTCCCGGACAGAGCCTTCGCGTACATCGACTCGCGCGGGCGTCGCCGGCTGCCGGTCCACGACAAGGCGCACGTGAAGAACGCGCTCGCGCGGTTCAGTCAGGTCATCTTCGAGACGGATGCCGCGCGAGAGCAGGCGCGCCGCCGGCTGCTCAACGCGGCCAAGAAGTTCCGCATCGTGCCGGTCGGATTCATCACCGGCCAGCTGCAATCCGAGCAGCAGGACGCCAGGACCGGTCGCCTCGTGATCGAGCTCGGGCGGAACCCGGCGCCGGGCGAGCTCGAACGGCGATTGCGCACGGTCCTTCGTGATCCGACCTTGGCCGTTCTGAACTGGTCCGATGCGTCGGGAGCCTACGTGGACGCCACCGGCAAGCCTGTCCCGCTGCCGGCGGAGGGGGACAAGCGCGCCGTGACGTTTCTCGAGCGCCAGGGACGCCCGATGACGGCGCTCGTACACAACCCGATGGCCCTCGACAATGCGAATCTTTCGGAAACCGTGCTGACGGCGGTGCGCTTCGTGGTCGAGAAGGAACGCCTGCGCGGCCAGATCCAGGCCACATCGACCGATGCCGCGGCGCTGCCAAGCGGGTTCGTCACGCTTCTCATGACCGACATCGAGGGTTCGACGGCTCTGCTTCGAAGACTTGGCGACGACTACGGCGCGCTGCTGAACGACGTCAGGTCCGTCGTCCGCAGAGCGGTATCACGCGGGAACGGCCGAGAAATCGATGCCCGTGCCGACGAGTTTTTCGCGGTCTTCGATCGCGCCGCGGCGGCGGTCGAGGCGGCGGTGGCGATCCAGCGGGCGCTCGGCAACCGCGACTGGCCGGACGATCTGGAGGTGCGGGTGCGCATCGGGATTCACAGCGGCCACCCGACACTCACTGATGTCGGCTACATCGGGCTGGCTGTCCATACGACGGCCCGCGTCTGCGCCGCGGCGCATGGGGGGCAGATCGTCGTGTCAGCCGCCACCAGAGCGGCCGCTGGGAAATCCGCGGCAGGCGGTTTCCGATTCCGGAGCCTTGGTCGACATCGCCTCGCCGGTCTTCCAGACGCCGAGGAGCTCTTTCAGGTTCAGGCGCAGGGTCTGCGCGTCAGCTTTCCACCGCCCCGCGCCGGCCGGCGCGCGGCGCCACGCCAACGCTCCAAAGATTCCGCTCCTACACAGCGACAGCTGCAGCTTCCTGAGCTCAGCTGAGCGGCGGCACGCCTCTTTTGCTACTCTCCGCCGCGAGGCCGGCCCGCTTGACGGGCCCGGTCGAATCATTCACGGAGGAAGAGGATGAGTGAGCCGAGATTCACGACGCTGACGCCCGAGACCATGACCCCCGATCAGAAGCGCGTGGCCGACGCGATCCAGTCAGGCCCGCGCGGCTCCGGACTGCGCGGCCCCTTCAATGCGCTGCTGCGAAGCCCCGAGCTCTGCGATCTCGTCCAGCGCGTCGGCGCCTACGTGCGGTTCGGCAGCTCGATCCCGCAGCGACTGAACGAGATGGCGATCATCATGGCCGGTCGCAAGTGGACGGCGCAGTACGAGTTCTACGCGCATCGCCGACTCGCCCTCGAAGCCGGATTGAGCCCGGCCATCGCCGACGCCATCGCGGCGAACCAGCGCCCTGGGGGCATGGCCAAGGACGAGGAGACCGTTTACGACTTCGTCTCGGAGCTCCTGGCGACAGGCAAGGTCTCGGACGCGGCGTACCAGCGCGTCAAGGACGCATTCGGCGAGCGCGGCGTCGTCGATCTCGTCGGCGCGGTCGGCTACTACAGCCTCGTGTCGATGACCTTGAACGTCGCGCAGGTGCCGCTGCCCGCGGGCGTGACGCCGCCGCTGAAGTAGTCGATAACCTCGATCAGCTACGCGCTGCACCTCTAAAGCGTTTCGGGGGTTAGCGACTCCTCGTCGCTAACCCCTGCAGAATTCCAGCTCACGTTCGCGCCGACCTCTGCGTCTACGGGGCGTGGATCGACAACGCCCGAGGACGAACAACCGATCAGAGGGAGGGGCACACCAATGTCGGAAAACAACAAGGCGATCGTCGCACGCTGGTTCACCGAATTCTGGGGAAACCCGTGGAACCCCGCCGTCATCGACGAGCTGGCAGCCCCGGACATCCGCTTCGAGTACTCGATGCACGCGCCTCGCCGCGGCCGCGAGGACGTGAAGAAGTTCGCCGCCGAGTTCCGCGCGGCCTTCCCTGACCTGAATTTCTGGGGCACCGCCGATCTCATCGCCGAGGGCGACTACGTGGTCGGCCGGTGGGAAGGCGGTGGCACGCATACCGGGAAAGCCTTCAGCGATCGGGCGTGCGTCGCGCACGCCCGGACGTCCTCGATTGAACACCGCACGATGCACGGGAGACCATCATGACGCGCGAGATCTTGTTTCTGTGGCCGGGTAGGAGAGCTCGAGGATCGGGAACCGGTCTACGCAGGCGACGGCGATTGGGGACTGCGCTGCCCCGCGTGCGGCCGCCTCGATCGTCTGGAAGCCTGGTCGGAGGCGGCCCGCGCCGCGACGTTGGCCGAGGCCGCACGGCGGCGGGGGATCACGGTAGAGTGGACGATCTCACGTTTGGAGCCGCCGGAGCGTTTATCAGTGCGATGAGCGCGAGCCTGCCGCCCTTCGAGGACATCGTCACCGCGCACGGACCGACCGTACTCCGGCTGTGCCGGGCCGTCCTCGGGCCGATGGACGCCGAGGACGCGTGGTCCGAGACCTTTTTGGCTGCGCTGCGGGCCTATCCGACCCTTCGACCAGGTAGCAACGTGAAGGCGTGGCTCATCACGATCGCCCACCGGAAGGCCATCGACCAGACGCGGGCTCGGGCCCGGCGCCCGCTCCTGGTCGACTCGCTCCCGGAACTGCCCGCCCCGAGCAAGAACGACCAGTGGGACGGGGATCTGTGGGCCGCCATGCAGGCCCTGCCGTTCAAGCAGCGCGTGGCGGTGGCGTATCACTACGTCGCCGGGATGCCCTACGCGGACGTGGCCGCCCTCACCGGCGGCAGTCAGGACGCCGCCCGTCGAGCCGCCGCGGACGGCATCGCGACACTACGCAAGACCTATGGGGAGGAAGGCACGCGATGAACATACACGACCCGCGCGAGCCGAACCGGAGCGACGTCTTCGTCACGCTGCCGACCATCGACGAGCAGAGGATCGAGGAGGAGACCACGCGCAGACTACACGACCGTCTCGTCCGCGAAGCCCAGGCGGCAGGACTCCTGGATGTCGCCTACCGGACCATCGATTCGCCCGTCGGCCCGCTCCTGCTCGCGGCGACCGCGAAGGGATTGGTGCGCGTCGCCTACCGGTGCGAAGGCCACGAGCAGGTCCTCGAGCGTCTGGCTCGAGACCTGAGTCCTCGCATTCTGCACGCGCCCGCGCGCCTCGATGCAGCGGCGAAGGCGATCGACGAGTACTTCGCCGGCCTCCGCCAGCGGTTCGACCTGCCGGTGGACCTGAGCCTCGCGCGCGGGTTTCGCCGCCTGGTCCTGACGCGCTTGCGCGCGATCGGCTACGGCCAGACCGAAAGCTACGCGGCCATCGCGGCCGCGGCCGGCAACCCGAAGGCGGTGCGTGCGGTCGGAACCGCATGCGCGACCAACCCTGTCCCGGTGGTCGTGCCCTGCCACCGCGTGGTGCGCAGCGACGGCTCCATCGGTCAGTACGTCGGCGGCATCGACGCGAAGCGAGCTCTGCTCACGATGGAGGGCGCCGCATGACCGCGCGAACGTACACGCTGGTCGGCCAGGACCGGCGGAAGTCCGCGGGCCGGCCGCGAGTACAAGCTACCGCTCAGGCGCTCGGCGTCTTCGCGACCGCCCTGGCCGCATTCGCATCCGCACCGCTCCAGCCGCCGCCCAGCGCCTTGTAGAGACTCACCGCGGCCTGCAGCCGGTTGAGCTGGATCTGCGCGAGCCCATCCTGCGCCGCGAACAGCGTGCGCTGGGCGTCGAGCACCGTGAGCAGGTCGTCGGCGCCGGCGCGATAGCGGATCTCGGCCAGGCGCAGCGCCTCGCGCGCCTGCGTCTGCACGTCCTCCTGCAGCTGCTCCTGCTGACCCAGGCGCGAGGTGGCGGCCAGCGACTGCTCGACGTCCGCGAAGGACGACAGGATCGCCTTGCGATAGGTCTCGACCAGCTCGCGCTCCTTCGACTCGGCGACGGCCTTCTGGGCGCGCAGGCGGCCGCCGTCGAAGATCGGCTGCAGCAGTGACGCCGCGATGCTCGCCGCCGCCGTCGCGCCCATCGTGGACACCGACGTCAGCGCGGCGGTGGCCAGGCCGGCGGTGCCCGTAAGGGTGATCGTCGGCAGCAGCGCGGCGCGGGCGGCGGCGACGTCGGCGTTCGCCGCAGCCAGCTGCGCCTCGGCGCTCGCCAGGTCCGGACGGCGGACGAGCAAGGTCGAGGGCAGCCCGGGGTCGATCGACGGCACCGCCAGATCGGTGATGCCGGTGGCCTTGACGTCGAAGCCCTCCGGCGGCCGGCCGAGCAGGATCGCGAGGGCGGCAAGCGTCTGGCGCTCCTGCTGTTCGAGCGGCAGCAGCGCCGCCTTCTGGGAGGAGACGGTGCCCTGCTGGCGCGAGACGTCGAGCGCCGAGGCCGCACCGTTGCGCGCGCGCGCCGACACGAGGTCCAGCACCTTCTGCGCCGTATCGAGGTTGTCGCGCGCGATGGCCAGGCGCGTGCGCAGCGCCAGCACATCGAAGTAGCTGGCGGCGACGCCCGAAACGAGCGTGAGCTGCGCAGTGTCGCGATCGAAGCGCGAGGCCGACGCCGACGACTGGGCGGCGCGCACGCCCGCGCGGTTCTTCCCCCACAGGTCGAGCTCGTAGCTCGCGGTGAGCCCAATGTTGGCCGCACTGTCGGTCACCGCGGTGGTCTTTCCGGCGGTACTGCCGCTGCGACGCCCCGAGGCATCACCACCAAGGTTCAGCTGTGGAAACAGAGAGGCGCCGGCAACGCGCACCTGGGCCTCGGCCTGGTTGACCCGCTCGGTGGCGATGGCCAGATCGGGGCTGTCAGCCAGCGCCTCGGCGACGAGCGAGGCCAGCTCCGGCGAGTCGAAGCTCGTCCACCACGTCGGCGTCACCGCCGCCGCATCGGCCGGCGACAACTCGTTCCAGCTCCCGGCCACAGGTACCTGCGGTTCGAGCTGCGGACTCACGATCGCGCAGCCCGAGAGGCTTGCGACCAGCGCCACGGCCATCGCGCGTCGAAACAAGCTCTTCATGGTCGTCACTCCGAGGCCAGCGCTACGACCGGGTCGAGCGCTGCCGCCTTGCGAGCAGGGAGATAGCCGAACACGAGGCCCGTGAGGAACGCACAGCCGAACGCGAGCACGATCGGACCGGCCGAAATCGTCACGGCGGTACCGAACAGCCGGATCACCAGCGCGCTGGCCAGGCCGCCGGCGACCCCGATGAGACCGCCCAGGCCGGAGACCGCCACCGCCTCGGTCAGGAACTGCTGCATGATGTCGCGCACGCGCGCGCCGGTGGCCATCCGCACGCCGATCTCACGCGTCCGCTCCGTCACGTTGACCAGCATGATGTTCATCACGCCGATGCCGCCGACCAGCAGCGAGATGGCGGCGATGGATCCGGCAGGATCGTGAGCGTGTTCTGCGTCTCCGTCGCCATGTCGATCAGCGAGGCCATGTTGCGGATCTGGACGTCCTCCTTGCCGTGCCGGCCGATGAGGAGCTGCGTGACGGCCGTCTGGGTCTCGTCGATCCGCGCCACGTCGTCCACCGCGACGGTGATGTTGCGCAGGTAGCGCTGGCCGAAGAGCCGCAGGCTCCCGGTGGTGTACGGCACGAACACCGTGTCGTCCTGGTCCTGGCCCGTCGGCGAGGCACCGCGCGGGCTCATCACGCCGATCACCTGGAACAGGACGTTGTTCAGCACGACGTGCTCGCCGATCGGATCGCGGCCGTCGGGAAACACGTTGTCGACCACGGTCTGCCCCAGCACGACCACCGGCGCGTAGCTGCGCGCGTCGGCCTGGGAGAAGAACGTCCCGCGCGCGATCGGCCAGCCGCGCGCCAGCGGAAAGTTGGCACCCGTCGCCGTCGCCTGGGTCTGATAGTCGAGGTTGCCGAAGCGCGCGGTGACGGTGCCGCCGAGCTCGGGCACCGAGGCCAGCACGTTGGGTAGCGCCGCCAGCGCGTCGGCGTCCTCTGGCGTCATCGTCGCGATGCTGCCGCCGGCGGCGCCGCGGTTGGACGTGGCCGGCCGCACCAGCAGGAGATTGGTCCCCATGCCGCTGATGCGATCCAGCACGGCCTGGCGCGCACCGTTGCCGACCGCGAGCATCGCAATGACCGAGCCGACACCGATCACGATGCCGAGCAGGGTCAGCGCGGTGCGGAACAGGTTCGAGCGCAGCGCGCGCCCGCCGGCCCTCGCGGCCTCGACCCAGTCCAGCCACCGCGCGCCGGTCCGCGTCGACTTGCGCCGCCATGGCACGCCGGCCACCGGTTGCGGGCCGGGATCGCGCACCACCCGGCCGTCGCGGATCTCGATCACGCGCGGCGCGTGGGCGGCGACCTCCGCCGAGTGGGTGATGACGATGACCGTGTGGCCCTGGCGCGAGAGATCCTCGAGCAGCGCCAGCACCTCCACGCCGCTCTTGCTGTCGAGCGCGCCGGTAGGCTCGTCGGCCAGGATGATCTGGCCGCCGTTCATCAGCGCCCGCGCGATCGACACCCGCTGCTGCTGGCCGCCCGAGAGCTGCGTCGGCTTGTGCTCGAGCCGATCGCCCAGACCGAGGGTTGTCAGCAGGGCGCGAGCACGCTCGTGGCGTGCGGCGGGCGGCGTGCCGGCGTAGACGGCGGGCACCTCGACGTTCTCGGTGGCTGTCGCCGCGCCGATCAGGTTGTAGCTCTGGAACACGAAGCCGAAGGCCTCGCGGCGCAGTCGCGCCAGCTCGTCGCGCTCGAAGCTCGAGACGTCTTCGCCGAGGAATCGATAGGAGCCGGACGTCGGGCGATCGAGGCAGCCGAGAATGTTCATCAGGGTCGACTTGCCCGAGCCCGACGCGCCGACGATCGCGACGAACTCGCCGGGATAGATCGCCAGATCGATCCCGTGCAGCACCTCGACCGCCAGCTCGCCGGTTCGGTACGTCTTGGTAACGCCGCTCATCTCGATGAGCGGTGTGCCGTGGGGCGCCGCGGCACCTTGCGCGCTCATGACCGTGTCCTCTTCCCTCATCGTCGCCGTCGTGGGCATGGCCGTTACACCCGCGGCATCAACGGCCGGTTGCCGGTGGCCGGCCTCGCGGCCGGCACCGGGGCGGCCGAGCGCTGCCCCACGACGATCTGCTCGCCGGGCTCGAGGCCCGAGACGATCTGCGCCGTCACCCGGCTGGCGATGCCCACGCGCACGTCGCGATTCTCGATCGTTCCGTCGGCCTTCGCCACGCGCACCACCGCGGCGCCGTTGGCCAGGTTCGTGCGCGCATCGACGGCCGCGCTATCGGTCGCCCGCTCGCCGCGGCGGCGCTGGCCGGCTTTCACGCCGGCCGGGCGCAGCGCGCCGACCGGGACCAGCACGGCGTTCTTGGCCTCGGCGCTCACGAAGAACACCTGGGCGGTCATCTGCGTCATCAGCGCGCCGTCGCGGTTGTCGACGTCGAACAGCGCGTCGTAGAGCACCACGTTGTTCACCGTTTCCGGCGTGGGGTTGATCTGGCGCAGCTTGCCGTACCAGCGCTTGCTGGCGTTGCCGAGCGTCGTGAAGTAGACCGGCATGCCCGCCTTGAGGCTTGACACGTCCGCCTCGGAGACCTGCGACTGCACGGTCATCGTCGTGAGGTCCGCGATGCGGACGACGATCGGCGCCTGCTGGTTGGCATTCAGGGTCTGGCCCTGCTTGGCGCTCTGCGCGACCACCGTCCCGGACATCGGCGCATAGATCTTCGTGTAGCTGAGGTTCGCCTGATCGCCCCGCAGGGTGGACTGCGTCTGCTCGATCTGCGCCTTCAGAACCTCGATCTGCGCGCGCGCCGAGCCCAGCGCGGCCTCGGCCGTCTGCAGCGCGTCCTGCGTGGTCGCGTTGTCCTTCATGAGGTTCGCCTCGCGCTGCTGCTGCTGCTCGGCCAGAGTGAGCTGGGCCTGCTTGTCCTGCAGCTGGGCCTGCTGCGTGCGCAGCTGGGCCTGGTCGGCTTCGACCCGTGTCTGATAGACCGTCGGATCGATCTCGGCGATGAGCTGTCCGGCCTTCACGCGCGAGCCGATCTCGACGTGCAGCACCTTGAGCTGGCCCGACACCTGAGTGCCGACGTCGACGTAGTCGCGCGGCTGCAGGATGCCGGTCGCCGTCACGGTGTCCTCGAGGTCACCGCGCTGCACGGTCGCGATGCTGTACTGAGCCTCCGCCGTGCCGCGAGCCGCCCAGGCGTAGGCGCCGTAGATGCTCCCGGCGGTCAGCGCCAGCAGGGCGCCGAGCGCCGCCGCCCGGGTGCTGCGCCGCCGGGGCATCAGGCCCCGGACACGACCGAGAATGCTCTTTCGCATGTTCGTCGTCTCCCTCGCCGCCTGCGTGATCTCCATGCCTGCTCATGTGACGATCGAAAAGCGCACGAAATGAGGAAGAATCGAGGAAGTCCTGCGTCCACAATTCCTCCACAATTCCGGGCTACGATCCGGACTGTGAGCCTGGAGCGGTTCGACCGGCTGCACGTGAAGCTGTTCCTGGTGATCGCCGGCGCGATCGCCGGGCTCACTCTGGTGACCTACCTGGTCTTCACGTGGAGCTTCGAGCGCGGCTTCGTGCAGTATGTGACCCGCGCGGACGACGCGCGCCTGGAGCTCATGACGGACCGCCTCGCCGAGGTGTATGCGCGCGAGGGCGGCTTCACGGCGCTGGCCACCGACACCGGCCGCTGGATGGCGATGTCGCGAGACGCGCTGGGGCTGCCGTCCTCGGCCGAGGCCGGCCAGCGCCGCGAGCTGCCGCTGACGATCGACCCGCGCCTGCTGTTGTTCGACGCCGGCCACCGGCGGCTCATCGGCAGCCCCGACGCCGAGGCCCGGGCGGTGCTCAAGCCGATCGACACCAACGGCCCGATCGTGGGGTATCTCGGCTACGTGCCGCGCATCGAGCGCGTGCAGTCGCTCGAGCGCGTGTACCTGCGGCGCCAGCACCAGGCCTTCGCCGCGGTGGCGGTCGGCATGGTGCTGGCGGCGCTCGTGCTGGCGGCCGGGCTCGCATACTGGCTGACCCGGCGCGTGCGGGCGCTCGTGCGCGGCACGAACGCCCTCATCCGCGGCGACTACGCGGCGCGGGTGACGCCGCGCGGTCACGACGAGCTGGCGCGGCTGGCCCGCGACTTCAACACGCTCGCCGCCACCCTGGCCGCCAGCCAGGAGGCGCGCCGGGCGTGGGTCGCCGACATCTCCCACGAGCTGCGCACGCCGCTGGCCGTGCTGCGCGGCGAGATCGAGTCCCTGCAGGACGGCGTGCGAGCGCTCGACGACAACAGCGTCACCTCGCTGGCCAACGAGACCGCGCGGCTCACGCGGCTGGTCGAGGACCTGCACACGCTCTCGCTCTCCGACAGCGGCGCGCTCACGTATCATCGAGAGCCGGTGGATCTGGCCGACGTGCTGAGGGACGCGGTCGCCGGCTGGCGCCGCGAGGCGGAGGAGCGCGGCCTGACCCTCGCGATGAACCTGGAGGACCACACGATCGTGCTCGCCGATGAGACGCGGCTGGCCCAGGTGTTCGCGAACCTGATGCAGAACAGCCTGCGCTACACCGACGCGCCGGGCCGCATCGCGATCAGCCTCCGGCGCGAACGCGACCACGCCGTCATCGACTGGCAGGACAGTGCGCCCGGCGTCGCGGCCGAGGAGCTCCCGCGACTCACGGAGCGGCTGTATCGCGTGGACGCCTCGCGCAGTCGCGTCAGCGGCGGCGCCGGGCTCGGCCTGGCCATCGCCCGCGCCATCGTCGAGGGACACGGTGGCCGTCTCGTCACCGCCGCGAGCCCGCTCGGCGGGCTCGCGGTCCGGCTCGAGCTTCCGCGGTGGAGCGATCCCGCTCGTGGCTGAGAAGATCCTGGTCGTCGAGGACGAGGTGAAGCTGGCCGCGCTACTGCGCGACTACCTCGCCCAGGACGGCTTCGACGTAAGCGTCCTGCATCGCGGCGACGAGGTGGAGCCGTGGGTGGGCACCCACGAGGTCGACCTGATTCTGCTCGACCTGATGCTTCCCGGCAAGAACGGGCTGGACGTGTGCAAGGCGCTGCGCGCGACGTCGCGCGAGGTGGCGATCATCATGGTCACCGCGCGCGTCGAAGAGATCGATCGCTTGCTCGGTCTGGAGCTCGGGGCCGACGACTACATCTGCAAACCGTTCAGCCCTCGAGAGGTCGTGGCCCGCGTGAAGGCGGTGCTGCGCCGCACGCGTCGCGGCGAGCGCCCCGCCGAGGACGGCGTGAAGCTCGACGAGGCGAGGCATCGCGCGACGATCGACGGCGCCGATCTCGACCTCACGGTTCTGGAGTTCCAGCTCCTGAAGGTACTGGCCGATCATCCCGGCCGGATCTACACGCGCGAGCAGCTCATGGACGCGATGTACCGCGACGAGCGGGTCGTCTCCGACCGCACCGTCGACAGTCACATCAAGAAGATCCGCCGGAAGATCTCCGCCGTGCTGCCCGATCGCGAGGTCGTGCACTCGGTCTACGGGCTCGGCTACAAGTACGAGTGGTAGCGTCGCGCGCCGCTCGCCGGCGACGCGGGATACCGGGCAGAGCCGCGCAGTCCTCTAGTGTGATCACCTGATTGCAGGGGTGCCGTATCGGCGCCATGCTCGAATGAGATGCCGGGCGCCGGCAACCTTTTCGTCTGGCAATGGCTGATTCGCGCGATCGCGATGGTCTCGCTCATCATGCTCACGGTCGCCGTCGGAACGCTCCACGGCCCCGCGCAGGGCGCAGTCGAGACGGGCGATGCGAGCCGCGGCAAGGAGCTGTTCGGCAAGCTGCCGTGCGCATCGTGCCACGACGTGACCAGACCGTGGCCCGGCGGCGACGTGTGCCCGAATCTCGGCAATATCGCGACCGAAGCCGCACGCATCGTGCGCCTGCCGCAATACCGTGGCAAGGCCAAAGACGCGGCTGGGTACATCCGCGAGTCGATCACCGATCCCAATGCCTACATCGTGCCGGGCCAGAACTATCGGACACCGGAGGGGCAGAGTGTGATGCCGAAGGACTTCGCCCAGACCTTGAATGCGAAAGACTTGAACGATGTCGTGGCCTTTTTGCTCACACGGAAATGACGCGAGTGCGAGACGTCCGACTAACTATGGAGGGAACCATGCAAGTCATCGGTAAGCGTACCTTTGCTCTCTTCGGCCTCCTTGCTGTCCTAGGCGTTGCGGCGGCCGTATCGGCTGCCGACTCGATGAAAGTGACGATGGCGCCGCAGTCTGGCTCCAGCGAGTCGGGCACGGCGACGCTCACGAAGGAAGGCGCCGACACGACGAAGGTCGTCGTCAACCTGTCCGGCGCCACCGGCCAGCAGCCTGCCCATATCCACAAGGGCACCTGCAGCAACCTGGATCCCAAGCCGACCTACCCGCTTTCGCCGGTCTCGAACGGCAAGTCGGAAACTGTCGTGAAAGCTTCGCTCGATGACCTGTCGAAGGGTGGCTACGCGATCAACGTCCACAAGTCGGCGCAGGACGTGAAGACCTACGTCTCCTGCGGCGAGATCGCCGCGAAGTAACGTTCAGCGCGAGACGCTCCGGGGCTTGGGGAGCGCGCGGCTCCCCGAGCCCCTTCTTTCCTTTGCGAAGCTGACGGCTCGGCGAGCTCGGGCGCCGCTCACGTGTTGGACGCCTCGAAGATGCTCTGAATGGACCTGTCCAGAAGAGCGTTGTACTCGGCGTCGGATTGCGTGACCGACAGCCCCTCGACCAGCGCCCGCGAGAAGCTCGCCACCACGCCGTGATTGCGGCGCAGGCGCCGGTTGCCTTCCTCTCGCGAATAGCCGCCGGACAGCGCGACCACCCTCACGACCCGCGGATGCTTGACGAGCTCGGCGTACAGATCGTCCTTCTCGGGCAGGGTGAGCTTCAGCATGACGAGCTGATCCGGCGCGAGCTCGTCGAGCTCCTCGAGAATGGCCGTCTTGAGCAGCTCTTCGGCCCTGCCCTTCTCCGGACAATGAATATCGATTTCCGGCTCGATGATCGGCACGAGATCCGTGGGGATGATCTGCCGGGCGACCTCGAACTGCTGGCGCACGACGTCCTCGATACCGGCTTCGTTGGCCTGCTTGATGAACGAGCGCATCTTGGTGCCGAAGATCCGCTTCGCGACGGCGCGGTCGAGCAGGGCAGCCAGCTCCGGCATCGGCTTCAGCCGCTGGACGCCGTTCTTCTCCTCCGTCAGCCCCTTGTCCACCTTCAGAAACGGCACGATCCGCTTCACGTTCCACAGATAGTCCGCGGTCGGCTGCCCTTCGATGGTCCGGTCCATCGTGTTCTCGAACAGGATGGCGGCCAGGATCCGCTGCCCGGTGAAAGCCGGGCTCGTGATGATGCGCGTCCGCATCTCATGCACGAGCGTGAACATCTGCTCCTCGTTGGCCCATGCGCCATCCTTGATGCCGTAGGCGCGCAGCGCGCCGGGCGTGCTCCCGCCGCTCTGATCCAGCGCCGCGATGAACCCGGGCT
>Ga0111539_10003905_pt1 | contig 19602 bp, 20 predicted proteins | sample RhiMethybrSRZTD1_FD_79667 | JGI IMG/M metagenome (GOLD analysis project Ga0111539, IMG submission 79667) | Populus rhizosphere microbial communities from Tennessee, USA - Rhizosphere MetaG P. TD hybrid SRZTD1 (version 2) (version 2) | ecosystem: Host-associated > Plants > Roots > Rhizosphere >... | reverse complement strand
GTTGCAGGAGGCCGACGGGGGAACCTTGTTTCTTGATGAGATTAATTCCTTGAGTCTCTCGGTCCAAAGCAAGCTGCTGCGAGTGCTCCAAGATCAGGAATTCAGGCCTCTCGGCTCAACGAAGAGCAAAACGGTCAACGTGAAGATTATCGCTGCCACGAATGCCGATTTGCGCCATCTCGTGGAGACGCGGCAGTTTCGTGAGGACCTGTTTTACCGCTTGAATGTCCTGTCCATTGCTCTGCCTCCCTTGCGGGATCGCAAAGAGGACATTTTGCTTCTGGCCAATCATTCCCTCAAAGTCTATGCGAAGGAATTCGGCAAGCACAACCTCGCTCTCAGTCACACGGCCAAGGGAAAATTAATGAGCCATAGCTGGCCGGGCAACGTCAGAGAGTTGCAAGGAGTGATTCAACGGTCTGTTGCACTGGGGTCTGGAGAGACGCTTGAAGCGTGTGATCTTGATCTGCCAGAGAAAGAAAAGCCGGAGCTAAAGGGGCCAACCATGGCGCTACTGACACGCGAGGGGGTGTCCGACAGCTGTAGCTTTCAGGATATGAAAACGAAGGTAATCGAAGAATTCGAACGCGCCTATCTCAGTGAGTTGTTATCGACACATCAGGGCAATATTTCGAAAGCGGCACGTGCTGCCAAAAAGGAACGTCGCGCCTTCCAGCGCCTGTTGATGAAGCATGGGCTCGATCGACGGGTATTCACAGCCGCTTAGGGCCTGAGTTCCTGAGGCAGCATTGCCGCAGAACGCTCTTCTTGAGGCTGGCAAAGCGTAAAAATGGCACGTTTTTGGGGTACGCCCCCTAGGTATTGAAATTGCTGACTTGTGTCGGTGATGGACAGGCCGGCTCTCTTACACACCGATGTTGTGGCATGGCTGATTCTCGGTTATCTCTATGCTAACCCCGATGCAAAAGATACGGTTGATGGAGTGGAGAAATGGTGGCTCAACGGTATGGAAATCAGCATCGATGCGACAGCGGTTCGAGGCTCGCTTGACCATCTAGTAACGTTGGGCTGGTTGATCTCCCATGAGCGTCGAGGTACCGGAATCGTGTACGGATTGAATAAAGATCGTCGAGATAAGCTGCGGCGGTTTCTTGAACGTCCTTTGGATGTGCCGTAGCTCAGGGACAAGACACTGCGCCCGTTGCTTGTGGCCCGCTGGGACTATTGGGCAAGCGAACAATCGCCTGTCGAGCTTGGCGTAAGTTCTCAGTAGCCTTCTCGTAATACTGGGGGTTCAGCTCGATCGCCTTCTCAAAGCATACAGCGGCCACCTTGGGATTGCCTATCGCAAGCAAGGATACCCCAAGATTATTGTATGCGCGGGGCTCATCCATAGCTTTCTTAAACGATTCCAACGCGTCGACGTAGCGCTCTCGATGGACATAGGCCACGCCCAGGTTGTTGTGCAGCTTGGGTGAATTGGAGCCCGCCGCAAGCGCCTGTTCAAAAAATTGGATGGCGGTCTCGTGATCGCCGCTCAGCGCATAGGCGAGGCCGAGATTGTTGAGCACGTTTGGCTCACGTGGACGAATGGCCAACGCCGCTTTGTAGGCTGCGATCGCATCGCTATGCCGCTGCTGCTGGTCGTAGACAAGGCCCAAAAGGTTTTGTGACACCCAGCTCGAAGGATCGAGCGCAATGGCTTTTGTGAGGGCGGCTTCGGCTTCTTGTAGTTTTCCTTGCTGCAAGTACGCTTGGGCGATTCCCTGGTGTGCTACAGCCGAATTGGGGTCACGCGTCAAGACGTCTTTAAACTGCGTCACTGCCGCATCAAATAGTCCTTGTTGAAGCATGAGTTGCCCGAGTTTCAAGCGAGCACTGTTTCTCGTCGGTTCGGCGTTCACCGCTTTGGTGTAATGTAGGCCGGCCATGGGGAAATTGCGCCGCTGCGCTTCGGTATCCCCGGCGCGTTCCTCCTCTTCCGGAGACAGTTTTGGAGCCGAACTCTCCGTGCTTTCCACTGCCGCCTGCTCATGTTTCTGCCGTTCCATTATCTTTCGGTATTCGGACATATCAAAGGACGAGGTCGTATCCTTTGATTCAGCACACCCACCAAGTGTTGCCGCACCGAAAATACAAACAATAATTAAAACTCGCATAAGAAGTGGCTGTGCTCCTATTCCATCCAGTTCATGCAGTTCATGATTGCCGAACCGTGCAGAATGGTCAAAACAAAAGACATTTTCATCTCCTCTTGTGATTTCGGGTCGCTCCCGGGGGCGGCTAAAGAACCGCACCTTGGCACCTAACCCGCGGTGTTGGAACCGCAGGCACCGAAGTGCTCATTCGGAACCCATTGATATCTCTTGCTACGTAGCTGCTCTCCTTAGGCCCGTCGTTTGCGAATAAAGGGCAATGGCCATTGTCAGAGCCCTGTCATCGAGCGGAGTAGATTATGTCACTTGAGCCAGACGAGTCTTTCCCGACAGCTCTCCTAAGTAAGACCGCGGAGGCATCTCTACAGCCGGAATTATCCATCGTGATGCCCTGCCTGAACGAGGCGGAGACTATTGGGACCTGTATTCAAAAGGCGCAGGCTTTTCTCCGCCGCTATGAGGTTATGGGAGAGATCGTTGTAGCCGACAATGGAAGCACTGATGGATCGCAAGAGATCGCCAAACTCATGGGGGCACGAGTCATCCCCGTGGAAGCCAAGGGATATGGCAATGCTCTGATGGGCGGCATCACCGCTGCGCGCGGACGTTACGTCATCATAGGCGATGCCGATGACAGCTACGACTTTCTTGACTTAGAACACTTCATGGACAAATTGCGAGAAGGACACGATCTGGTGATGGGATGTAGACTTCCCTGGGGCGGTGGGACGGTCGAGCCTGGAGCAATGCCGTTTCTGCACCGCTGGTGGGGCAATCCGATGTTCACACTTATGGCCCGACAATGGTTTGGAGCGCCCATTAACGACGTGTATTGCGGTCTGAGAGGATTTTCGAAGGCCCTCATTCACCGACTGAATCTTCGCTGCACAGGGATGGAATTCGCGACGGAAATGATCATCAAGTCTGCCCTATACCGAGAAAAGATTGCTGAAGTACCCATTACATTGCATCGAGACGGTCGGACTGCCCATCCCCCGCATCTCAAGACGTATCGCGACGGATGGCGAACGCTTCGGTTTTTCCTGATGTACAGCCCGCGTTGGCTGTTCGTCATACCTGGTGCTGCCCTGATGCTCCTTGGCATTCTGGGTTATGCGGTCGCTATGCCAGGCTTGACGATCAACGGCCTCACTTTTGATGCACATACCCTTCTATTTGCCAGTCTTGCGATCCTGTGCGGCTACCAGTCGGTTCTGTTTGCGATTTTCTCAAAAACATTTGCCGTTAGCGAAGGCCTCATGCCGGAAGATCCCAGGCTCACGCGGTTCTTCAAATTGATGTATCTCGAACGTGGGCTGATTCTTTCAGGAGCAGGAATGCTCCTCGGGCTTGGGTTACTCCTCGCTGCAGTACAGCAATGGAAGCTAACTGGCTTCGGTCACCTAGACTACGCCAAGACCATGCGATTGGTGGTTCCAGGTGCGACACTGACAGCGCTCAGTTTCCAGACAATCTTGTCCAGCTTCTTCGTCAGTATTTTAGGGATGCGTCGCCGATGATGCCCGAAGCGATAACACCTGTCGATTTCAATCAGTATGCCCACGAATACGACCAGCTACTTGAGCAGGGCTTGGCGGTATCCGGAGAGGGGAAAGAGTACTTCGCTCGAGGACGGATCGACTGGTCGAAGGTCTGCACGGATAAACTGGGACTGAACCCGCGCCGAATTATGGATTACGGCTGTGGAACAGGAATGGCCGCTGTATTGTTGCGGGAAGCGTTTCACGCGCAGTCCGTCATGGGAGTCGACCCCTCCGCAAAGTTAATTGAAATGGCGAACAAGGCATACGGGACCTCGACGATTAAGTTCCAACGGATTCAGCAATACCGGCCACAAGAGGAGATCGATCTCGTTTACTGCAGCGGGGTCTTCCACCATATTCCTATAAGCAATCGGCTGGCGACGGCGCGGTACGTGTGGCAATCGCTCCAGCCTGGAGGTATTTTCGTTTTTTGGGAAAACAACCCGTGGAACCCGGGCACGAGATATGTGATGAGCCGCATTGCGTTTGATCGAGATGCCATTACGCTGACCTCTTCCGAAGCGAAGAAGCTGCTCAAGGCTGCGGGCTTTGCCATTTTGCGCACCGATTACTTATTTGTCTTTCCACGCTTGTTAAAGGTATTGCGTTCTTTGGAACCGCTTATGTCAAGACTGCCCTTTGGGACACAGTATCAGGTCCTATGTCAAAAACCTCTGGAACAAAAAGAGGTATAGCGCAAAAGGTGGCAGAGTCTATGCAACCAACCACGATCAGTTCTCCATCCGGCCCAGCCGCTGGTCAGATACGGACCCTCCTATCCGCGAAAGTCACTCGCTTTCTCGAATACGAGGAAACGGCGCGACGGATTATCATTCTTACACTGCTGTTTCTACTTCCGGCATTCATGCTAAGTCCAGGAATTACTGAAACAGATTTCGGGTGGCATCTTAGGACCGCAGAGTGGATCGTGGAGCACGGGAGCCTCCCTAGCACTGATCCTTTCTCCGCGTACGGCGCCGGAAAGTCCTGGGTCGCCTATAGCTGGTTGTTTGAGCTGTTGATCTACGGTCTCTATCAAGCATTCGGCCTCTTCGGGATCATTCTCTATCAACTCCTCGGTACCCTGGCCGTCTCGGTTGGCGTTTACGGGTTCATTGCCAAACGCGAGCCCCGATTCGTCGTCGCCGTTGGACTGGCCGCTTTGGCTATCATTGCTGTCTTCAGGAACTTTAGCCCTCGGCCCTGGTTATTTACGATTCTATTTTTCACGATCACACTCCATGTCGTTCTGAGGCTTCGAGAGGGTAGCGGCAACAAAGCGGTTTGGGGCTTGCCTCTCTTGTATGTGCTCTGGGCGAACATCCATATCCAATTTGTTTATGGACTCACCCTCTTGGGACTGGCCTGCCTTGCCCCGATTCTCGATCGCGTAATTGGTGAAGACTATCCGGAAGGTGACCCAAGGCGGCTCGGATCATCGGGATGGTGGCGGACTATCGGCCTCACTGTGGCCTGTGCGTTAGCCACGCTTGTGAATCCCCATCACATACAGCTCTATCGGATTATCGTCGAACTTGGTGGGCAAACAGGCATGTGGCAATACACTCAAGAATTCCAGTCACCAACGTTCAGAAGCTTTGACGACTGGGTGTTGCTTGGGCTTATGCTCGCCGGCGCGATGACCCTAGGGAAGCAAGGACGTCGATCATCATTTGAGTATCTGCTTTTCATTGTCGCCATTTTCTTCTCTTTCCGGGCTATGCGCGACGCGTGGTTTCTTGCGCTCACGGCATTGGCAATCCTTATGCTTACCGTTCGGACTCGTGCTCCTGGCTTGCAAACACAATTTGTACTCACCCGAGCTAGGCTCGCGATAATTTCAGGACTGGCGATCGGTTGCATGATAATAATCCTCATAGTCCGTGACTTCTCGGCCGAGCACATTCGATTGGAAACTGGGAAAAACTTTCCCATGTCTGCTGCAGAGTTCGTGAACGAGAATAAGTATCCTGGCCCCCTCTACAATCATTTCAATTGGGGAGGGTATTTAATTTGGCGGCTCCCACATCTCCGGGTCTCGATGGACGGGAGGGCAAACGTTCACGGCGATCAACGTATCTGGAAGTCACTCTTGACCTGGGAAGGAGGAAGGGACTGGGCTTCTGATCCTGAGTTGAGCGCTGCCCGTTTGATTATCGCATCTCGTGATATGGCACTGGCATCGCTGCTTCACCTTGATAAGAGGTTTACAGAGGTCTATCGCGACGAAACTGCGGTCGTCTTTGTTCGAGCCGTTCACGAGCCTTCCCATCCGAAACTGCCGGACACACCGGCTGAGACTGCGTCCGTAAATTAAGCCCCTTTCTTCTTCTTCATCAACCACTGGCACACACGTCACGCCAAACCCCTCAAGTTCTGTTGCGAAGTAGGATCAATGTTTAACGTGAATCTGAGGCTTCTCGGCCGCAGCGATAACCATCTCTAGGACGATTGCCTGAGGGCATTCAGCCGCAGTCCCAATACCGCGAAGACAAATGAATAAATAAACCCATGACTTGCGAGGCAAGCGTTCTGGCCGCCGCTTTGCAATGTCCCTCAAGCAATGCGAAGCCGACCATTAGCAGCGAAAACCCGGGGTAAAGGAGGTGAGGGAATTCCCGCTTGAGCGCATTCGATCGCGCAATGGTTGAAACGCAATAGTTTGCAAAATAGTTCAAAGAACAAAACCATCAACATAGAAACAAGGAAGGTTACGACCATGATGCACGTAATTCGTCAGTTCGTGAAGGAAGAAGAGGGTCTCGCGGCGGCTGAATATGCCATGTTGCTGACATTGATCGCCGTGGCTTTGGTTACCGCGATTGGTCTTTTTAGGGCTGCCATTCAGGCTGCCTTTACCACCGCTACCACCGCTTTAAGCTAATCGGATCGTAGCGTGAAGAAATCGGCTGGCCCGATTCTCAATCGGGCCAGCCCCTCGCTGAGGGTGCAAGTGTGAAGCCGATGGCGGAGTGGGTCGAAGCTGGAGCCGTGATGTCTGTGAACAATGACCTGTGATGATAGAGCGAGAGGGATAAGGAACAGATAATGGATTCGGTACTCGTCGTGGCACTAATGATTGTTCTCCTGATAGCGGTTGTCACGGACCTCCGCTCATCTCGAATCCCGAATTGGCTCACCTTTCCCGCGATGGGCTTTGCACTTGCCGGACATGCCTGGCTGGGCAGTATGCACGGGGTCATGTTCAGCCTGGTCGGCCTTGGAACCGGTCTCGGACTCTTTTTCTTGATTTATCTCGCAGGAGGTATCGGGGCGGGGGATGTGAAACTCATGGCGGCGATCGGGGCGTTCGTGGGCGTGTATGGCGTCCTGTCCTGTGCGTGGATCGCCATGATCATCGGCGGGCTCTACGCCATCGGGGCGATGGGCTATCAGTGGGGCGTGGCCGCCGCTGGGCAGCGCCTGGTCTATGCTGCCTACGGCGCAATCATGGTTGGCGGGAGGGCATGGAGTCGAGAATTAGCACTCCCCTTTAAGTTGCGGTACGGGTTGGCGATCGCGGCAGGAACCCTACTTTTTGAGCTTGGGCTCCATCCCTTTGGGGGATAGTCGTTTAGCAGGATACAGCTAGACTTTTTACATAGCGTCGGGTGCGGATTCTCAGGAAGTCGAAGATTTCACAATTCGGAATGATCGCTGAGGAGATGAAACAATGAAGCGGTACCGGCCTCTAATGTTCTTCGGGATAGCATTATTGCTCGCTCTAGTGACCAGCATTTTGGTCTTTTCCTGGCTCCAGAATGAAAAGAACCGTTTGATGGCGGCACCCATCCCCCTCACAAAGAATGTGCAGGTGGTCGTCGCCAATGGTGACTTTGCCTGGGGGACCAAACTCACACCTGAAATGGTGCAGGTCCAGGAGTACCCGTCTGGAGTCGTCCCGGAAGGGCATTTCACCAGTGTGGATGCCATCAAGGATCGGGTGATCATGGTTGATGTGAAGCGGAACGAGCTGTTGATCGAATCAAAATTAGCGCCAGTGGGGGCGACCTCGGGCGGCGTGGCGGCAGTAACCGACGTTAACAAACGTGCCATGTCGGTCAAGGTGGATGATGTCATCGGTGTGGCAGGGTTCATTAAGCCGGCCGATCGGGTGGACGTCATGGTCACCATCGAGCCGGAGAAGGAGAACGGCAAGCAGGGAAGCACGATGTCCAAGATGATCCTCGAGAACGTGAAAGTCCTTGCAGCAGGCACGCAGATGGAGCGCAAAGGCAAGGACGAAGAGCCGAAGCAGGTGCAGGTGATTACCGTCGAAGTCGATGTGGAGGAAGCGGAGAAATTGGCTCTGGCGTCGACTCAAGGGCGATTGAGGCTGGCGTTGAGAAATCCGCTGAACCAGGAGCATGTCCTGACCAAGGGCGCCAATGTGGGAGCGCTGCTGAGCTCGTACCGCCCGAAGCAGCAGCCGGTGAAGCCGGCGAATGACGGCGAAGGCTTCGTGCGCATCGAAGTGATTAAGGGTGACCAACGCAAAGAAGTCCGCTTCTAGGAAAGATGGAGGAATCAAGATGAATTGCAACGGTCAGTCGACACCTCATTCTAGTCTGTGGATGTCAGCGCTGCTGATTGGCGCCGTTATGGTGGCCGCGGCCGGAGTGGCATCGGCCAATGAGTCGATCGTCCGGAAAGTGAGCAGCGTACCGGATTCACAACAAGTGAACCTGGTAGTCGGCAAGTCGATGGTCGTGGATCTGACAGTGCCGATCAAGCGGGCGTCGCTGGCTGACCCTCAAATCGCTGATGCGATTGTGCTGAGCCCCAAACAGATCTATGTCACAGGAAAAGGCTATGGGACGACGAACCTGACGATTTGGGGCAGAGAGGATCAAGTGATCGCCGTTTTCGATCTTGATGTTGGTGTGGATCTGGTGCGGCTGAAGCAGCATCTCGCTGAGCTGTTACCCGACGAGACCAATATTCATCTCAAGGGAACGCATGATCACGTGACGATCTCTGGAACCGTCTCAAGCGAGGGACGAGCGCACCAGGTACTGGCTGTGGCGGAAGCCTATGCACCGAAGAAGGTTTTGAATTTTCTCAAGATCTATCCCGAGCCGATCGGCAATCCTGCCCCAGACGTTCAGACGGTAACTGTGGAAGTGATCAAGGGCACGGCGGTGGGGTCGGTGAAATTCTAGGGTGGACAATTTAGTAACGAGCAATAGACGTTGGGAGGAACATGTCGATGAAACAGCGTAACGTGATGATGGCGATTGGATTGCTCCTGGGTATCTCCTGGGTTCCTGCGATCCATGCGGAAGAGGTGGTTGCAGGGGGCAGCCAACAGCGGGAAGTCCAGAAACTGGAATTGACCTCGGGGAAATCCATGGTCTTGGACCTACCCGTTGCGATCAAGCGCGCATCGCTGGCAAACCCGGAGGTGGCCGATACGGTCGTGCTTTCTCCGACCCAAATTTATCTTACTGGGAAGGCCATGGGGGTGACCAATCTGACGCTCTGGAATGAGAGCGGAAAGATGATGGGTATGTATGACGTGGTGATTGCGCCAGACCTCACCCGTCTCAAGGAGAATCTCCATAAGACAATGCCTGATGAGAGAAACATTTTGGTGATGTCTAGTCATGACAGCATCACCTTGTCAGGAACCGCTACGAGCGCCACCAACCTTTCGCGAGCGATGAGTATCGCCGAAGCCTACGTGCCAAAGAAAGAGAAAGTTATCAATTCAATGCAGGTCGGCGGAGTGCAGCAGGTCATGCTCGAAGTGCGAGTCGCGGAAATGAATCGTGAACTGGTCCGCCGTTTGAGCATTAACGCCACGGCCATGACGCCTCAGGGCTTCGGTATGACCGCGTTGAATCAGCTAACGACCATGCTTGGAGGAAACAGCTTCGCCGGGGTGAGCGGCGGTGTGACGACTGCATTGACGAATACGTTGAATCTATCGCAACAGGCGAGCCAGGCAGTTAACGGCGCATTTCAATTTCAAACGGGCAATATTACCTGGTCAGGCTTCGTCGATGCCTTGCAACAAGAGAACATTATTAAAGTGTTGGCGAAACCGACGTTAATTGCATTGAACGGCCAGGAAGCGGCCTTTCTCGCTGGTGGTGAATTTCCGATCCCTGTGCCCCAAGCTTTCGGGTTGGTCACCATTCAATTCAAAAAGTTCGGAGTTGGGCTGGTGTTTACCCCGAACATCATGGACAAAAAACATATCAGTCTGACCGTGGCGCCGGAGGTGTCGGAGTTGGACTTCCAGAATGCATTACGGACACAAGGCTTTATAGTGCCGGCGATCACGACCAGACGCGCCACGACAACGATTGAGCTGGCCGACGGGCAGAGCTTTGCTATCGGTGGGCTCATGCGGGACAACGTTAAAGAGATCATCAACAAATACCCGGGTCTCGGCGATATTCCGATTCTCGGCGCCTTGTTCCGAAGCACCTCTTTTCAGAAAAACGAAACGGAACTTCTCATCATCGTGACCGCGCATCTGGTGAAGCCACTGGATATGATGGCCCAATCGCTCCCAACCGATTACTACGAAGAGCCGAATGACTTCGAATTTTACTTGATGGGGTATGCCGAAAAAGGAGGCTTCGGCGGTAAAGCCGGACAAAAATCCTCCGCCGCCGAGGTGCTGTCCAATCGGGTGACGAGAGGTCGCGCCATGGAAGGACAAGTCGGACATATTGTTCCTTAAATTCGATTCCGCGAACGAGCGGATTAACGACGAGAAGGAGTACGCAATGAAATCTCTGAACATGACAATCGCAATCGTCGGCATCGCGCTGGTTGTCGGAGGCTGCTCCCGTGCAACCATTAGCCCGAACTGGGGAGTCGCGTACCAAGAGATGCGAGCCAAACAAGTGCTGGACCCCGCAGCCGGTGAAAACCTCGCTCCTGTCGAAGGTCAGGACGGCAGTGTGAATGCGACAGCCATGGAAACCTATCGGAAAGGTTTCGAAAAGCCCGATATCGACCTGGGCAGGTCCATGGTGTCGAGCGGCGTGAAAACACAGTAGCCGAGTAGGGAGCGTGATTCCAATGAAGAAGTTGAATGAGCGCGGGGCGGTCGCAGCAGAGTTCGCGATCCTTCTTCCTGTCCTGCTGCTGATCGTCTTCGGGACAATTGAATTTGGCATGATGATGTACGGTCGCGAAGTCGTGACCAATGCGACTCGCGAAGGAGCACGGTATGGGATCGTCGCCCAAGCGCCTCCCGTATCTTCAGCAGCAATGATCACGCAGGCGACAAACTATCTCACGGGGACTGGCGTGAGCACGGGAAGTGTGACATTTTCTGCCCCTGCTTGCTGCGGAGCGACAGGGACTCCTGTCACTCTCTCTGCCATTTATCGATATCCGTGGTTGATTCCCTACATCCCAACGATGTTGGGACTGCCTTCGCCGTTTCCCATCTCGATCACCACGACCATGCGACATGAATAACAAATCGGTTATGCAACAGGATTGATCATGAATAAAAAGATCTCTAGAAGAATAGTGATGACCCGCCTCAACGATCAACAGGGCGTCATCGCCGTGACGGTGGCACTGGTAGTAACGGTCATGTTAGCCATGACCGCTCTCGCCTTAGATGTCGGACACGCGTTAGTGGCGAGAAATCAGTTGCAGAATGCCAGTGATGCGGCGGCATTGGCCGGCGCACGTGCGCTGGGGGTGATCTATGGGGGCATGTCCGGCGGCTCACTTACCGGCTACACGGTGACCAGTGGTGACGTCGCCAGCATTGTGAGCGCTGCGTCCGTTGCCGGTGCCGACAACCAGGCCGCGGGTGTGACCGTCACGGTGAACGCTGGTGACATCGCGGTTGGGAATTGGGACTCGGCCACGCGGACATTCACTCCCACAACGGTGCTCCCCAGAGCTGTCCGGGTGATCACGAGACGGGACGGCACGGCGAACGGTCCGATCAGCACCTTCCTGGCGGGCGTCATGGGATTCACGAACGTGAGTGTGACCGCCGTTGCAACGGCACAACTGAACCCGGTCAGTGTCATGGCTCCCGGGGACATGGATGCACCGTTCGGGATCTCGGAGTTTTTCTTTAATTCCGGCTTCGGCTGTGGGAGCACGGTTCAGTTTGCTCCCAGCGTTCCCGGAAATGCTCAAACCTGCGCTGGCTGGCAGAGCTTCGATGACCCGTTCAATGCTAACAACATGAAGAGCATCGTCGAAGGGATGACCAACGGAACCTATACACCTCCGGGAGGGCAGGCCGGCCAGACAACATTGAACTTCGGTAATGGCAACATAGCATCTGTCTGGTCCAGGCTGGTAACCCTCTGGCAGACCAGGACTGCGAGTGGTCCATGGGATGCGTACGTGCCAGTCTATGCGGGTAGTGACTGTTCGCCAACCGGGGCACAGCTGATCATCGGATTTGCTACCGTACGGATTACCTACGTTGGAGAGCCTGGCAACCCGAATAACGCACTCAATTGTACAGGCTCGAATCCATCGACTGGCTGTTTGTCCGGTGTCATTCAATGCGACGTGTTCCAGGGGAACGGTGGGAGTGGCGGAGGTGCCTTTGGAACTTTCGGAACCATTCCCGGCCTCGTTGAATAACGCCAAGGTACTGGAGGAATCCACGCATGTCTCGATTGATCGCAGTCTCGATAGATTGTCGAACCGAAGCGGTGCGCCAGACGTTCGAAGAAATGCTGTCCAGTCGCCGTGGCTATATGGTGACGAAGGGCCAGGGGACAGGGTCGATGGACATGCTGGTCCTCGAACTGGACGAAATCCGTCCGCAACAGACGTTTGCACGCGTTCGCGAGTTGCTTAGCACGTCACCGAACCTGGAAGTGTTTCTCACCGCATCGCGAATTGATCCGCAGCTCTTGTTGGAGGCTTTTCGTGTTGGCGTCAAGGAGTTTTTGTCTCAACCGTTGACGCGACAGGAAATGGAACCGGCACTTGCACGGTTTGAAGTGCGATTCAGTGCAAAGATCGCTCAATCCGATCGCCAGTTGGGCCGGGTGGTCAGCGTGATCGGAGCCAGAGGCGGCGTAGGCGTCAGCACGGTGGCGACCAACATGGCGACGTCGGTTCAACAGGCCGGGAAAAGCGAGTCAGTCGCGCTTATGGATCTCGACCTGCACGGAGGCGAGCTGGGACTGTTTTTGGATCTGCATGCTTCGCAAGGGCTGAAGCACCTCGCCAAGGACCTCTCCAGGCTTGACGAAACCATTCTCCTCAGTATGTTGCTCCAACATGGCTCAGGACTGCAGTTGCTGGCCTCAGGCTACGAAGCGTTTGAAGATACTGAGTATGTGCATGGCAGCACGATGCGGGTGATCGGCCTGCTTCGTTCGATGTACCGCCATATTTTTATTGATTGCGGTCATATTCTCGATCCGGCGGTCAAGGAGGCTTTGGACTATTCCGACCAGGTGATCGTCATCACCACATTATCGCTGCCCGCTATCCGTCGCACCAAGCGGCTATTGGAAGCGTTCACCGCCGCGCAGTATCCGACGGACAAGGTGATAGTGGTGGTGAACCGGTATACGAACGATCAGAAGGATTTGTTAACTGAAACGGAGTCGATGCTTGCCGTTCGCATGGCAGGTTTGATTCCCAACGACTATGGGACGGCCAGCGAGGCTATCGATCACGGGAAGCCGTTCACGATCATGGCGGCGCGAACGTCAATCGGGCAGTGGTACTTGCGCGGATCCGGTCAGCTCATCAGCGGGAAGTCGGGCAAGAATGGAACGCCAAAAGATGAGGGGAAGAAAACGTCGTTTTTTGGGCGCTACCTCCCGAATCTCACCTTGGAGATGAAAGGGAAGCCCTCGGTCGGGTGAAAGCGGAAGCGAATTAACAAGGCGAATAAGAAGTTCTGAAGGAGGGGCACACAGACTATGCTTACGACGCAACAGGTGAACGGGACGGAACTGGCGGCACACTATCAGACTCTGAAGGACCGTCTCCATCAACAAGTCGTCGAATTGCTGGATTTGAATGCCGTGGCCACCATGTCGTCAGAAGCGGTGACGATGCAGCTGACGAAACTCATCGAGCAGCTTCTGCAGCAGGAATCGGTTCCGCTCAATCAGCGGGAGCGGGCGCAGTTGACTCAAGACATCATTCACGAAGTGCTCGGTTTGGGTCCTTTGGAGCCCTTACTGGCGGATCATACGGTGAACGACATCCTCGTGAACGGACACAAACAGGTGTTTGTCGAGCGGGCTGGAAAGCTCGAGCTGACGCCAGTCCGTTTCAAAGATGACAGCCATTTAAAGAAAATTATCGAAAAGATCGTCTCACGTGTCGGACGCCGTATCGACGAGTCGGTACCCATGGTCGATGCTCGCCTGGCTGACGGCTCACGCGTCAATGCGATCATCCCACCGCTGGCCCTCGATGGGCCGTCGCTGTCCATTAGAAAATTCAGCAAAGATCCGTTGCAGCTGCATCATCTGGTTGACAAACGATCGCTGACTCCGGAAATTGGCGAGCTGCTCAAGGCGATCGTGCAGGCGCGATTGAACGTGTTGATTTCCGGAGGAACCGGCACCGGCAAAACGACGATGCTGAATATCCTTTCCGGGTTCATTCCTGACGATGAACGAATCGTGACGATCGAGGATGCTGCCGAGTTGCAGCTCCGCCAGGAGCATGTCGTGAGGTTGGAGACGAGACCGGCCAATATCGAGGGGAAGGGTGAAATTGCCCAACGTGAACTCGTCAAGAATGCGCTCCGTATGCGACCGGACCGCATTATCCTGGGCGAGGTTCGAGGGGCGGAGAGCCTGGACATGTTACAGGCAATGAATACCGGTCATGACGGCTCGTTGACGACCGTTCACGCAAACTCCTGCCGCGATGCCTTGACCAGAATCGAGACACTCGTGTCGATGGCAGGACTCAACCTGGCGACGAAGGCCATGCGCCATTATGTCTCTTCTGCATTGGACGTCATCATCCAGATCGCTCGTATGTCCGATGGGTCGAGGAAGTTGATCAGCCTGCAAGAGGTTGTCGGTATGGAAGGCGATCTCATTACGTTGCAGGAACTCTTCGCTTTTCAGCAAATCGGGCTTGATGCGAATCGGAAGGTCAAGGGCCGGTTCAAGGCCACCGGTGTGCGTCCAAAATTCGCTGAGCGGATGGCCGCCAAGGGCGTGGCTCTACCACTTGAACTCTTTGATCCGCAAAAGGTCTACGAATGTTAAACGTACTGATTGCTCTCGGCATCTTTGCCACGATTATCCTCTTTCTACAAGGTTGCGCAGCATTGCACCGGGCGATGACTCCAAGAGGAAAGGATCGTGCGATTGAGCGTTTGCAGAAGTGGTCGGCCCCTGAATTGGGGACGCAACTGGAGATCGTACGGAAGGAATCGTTCAGTGACATACCGTGGCTACATGAACTGATTGCCACCATGCGTCGGTTTCAACCTCTGCGCGTTCTTCACCGGCAGGCGGATTGTCGGATACCTCTCGGGAGTTTCGTCCTGGCGATGCCACTGTTGGGGCTACTAGGTCTGATCGGTGCGATGTATATCATGCATTTCCCATTCGTCCTTGCGCTTGTTCCTGCGGCGCTGCTCGGAGCGGTGCCCCCAGGCTATCTGTACTGGCTCAAAACCCAGCGGATGAAGCAGTTTGATCGGCAGTTGCCGGAAGCGCTCGAATTAGTCTCGCGGGCGTTGAGGGCGGGCCATGCTTTTTCTGTTGGCTTAAAGCTTGTCGGTGAAGAAGCCGCTGATCCTATTGGACTCGAATTCCGCCGCGTGTTCGACGAGGTCTCCATGGGCGTGGCGCTTCCGCAGGCGCTCCAGAACATGACCGAGCGACTGGAGTCCGTCGACCTGCGATTCTTCGTGACATCGGTTTTGGTGCAACGGGAAACCGGTGGCAACCTGGCCGAGATTATCGACGGGCTGGCTGGATTAATTCGCAAGCGGTTCGAGTTACAGCTGAAGGTCAGAGCGTTGTCGGCGGAAGGGCGGTTCTCCGGTCTCATCTTGTTCTGTCTCCCGATTCTCCTCGGGGTGCTGCTCTATGAGTTGAATCCTGAGTACATGGGCTTGCTGTTCACAGATCCGATGGGCCATACGATGCTCATGATTGGAAGTTTTCTCATGGTGACAGGGGCCTATGTCATGAAACGCTTGATCGCGATCAAGGTCTAAGGAGTCACGTATGGATGTTCCTCTGCTTATAGCGCTATTCACATTTCTGGCGGTCTTACTGGCCAGTTCTGCAGTCTTTCTTTATATGAATTCGAGGGAAGCATTGCAGACCTGGCGGCGTCGTGCTGACGGCACCCCCTCGGTCACCGAATTAACCGGCGCCGGCGAGCAAATGATGGCGCAGTTCCATGCCCTGCTCGAGTGGTTTGCCAGAATGAACCAGCCCTCGAATGTCGACGAGGTACGAGCGACGCGCCGTAAACTGATCACGGCTGGCTATCGCTCAGCGAAGGCACCGGTGTTTTTCGCTGGCACCAAGCTGTTTCTTGCCGTCCTCATGACATTACTGATTGCACTGGTTCCGGCCAAGACCTTGGGGTTTCCGACCTTTTCAAATCTCGTTTTTTATTATGTGTTGGCGGCTACCTGCGGGTATTATGCACCTATCCTCTGGTTGAGATGGGCAATTGCGCAGCGAAAGGACGCGCTCCAGCGTGCTATTCCAGATGCTTTGGACCTGATGGTGGTCTGTGTGGAGGCGGGGCTTGGCTTGGATCAGGCGATTACCCGGGTGGGTGAAGAGGTCAAGCGGACTCATCCTGCGTTGAGTGATGAATTGAATTTGTTGACGATGGAATTGCGCACCGGCGTATCCCGTCAGGAAGCGCTCAGAAATTTTGCACATCGAACCGGCCTGGAAGAGGCAAGAAATCTGGTCGCCCTCCTCATACAGACTGACCGGTTCGGAACCAGCATAGGACAGGCACTTCGCGTCCATGCAGATGCAATGCGCACCACTCGTCGTCTCAGGGCCGAAGAGCTCGCGGCAAAACTGCCCGTTAAATTGTTGTTCCCGCTGGTCTTCTTCATTTTCCCGAGCATGTTCATTGTGCTACTCGGGTCAGCCGTCATCCAGATGGTGCGCGTGTTGTTCCCAACGCTGAATGGTCAGTAACTAAGGCGTGCAAGGCACTGATGTCTCTAAATGGGTCGCTTGGCAGTGAGCTAACCCGCCGAGCGCTTCCCGGAGGCGGTTACACCGACCGTCCTCACGGCCTATTCCGATCTGATGCCACGGCCTGGGGGATTCTCACTGCCAGAGCCTTGGGGTTGAGCCTAGAGGACATTGACACGAACTGTGGCCGGCTTGTCTTAGAACAAGGGCAAGACGGTCGGGTTCGCATAAGCCCACACTACCCCGAGTGTTACTGGCCTACTGCTTTAGCCATACTCGCCTGGCAGGGTTCACCTTCGAATCAGGCAGCACAAAGTCTTGCTATCCGATTTCTTCTAAATACCACGGGAATCCATTTTGCCAAGAAGTCCGAGAGTCCGTCAGGGCATGATACAGCGTTAAAAGGATGGCCTTGGATCGAAAATACCCATTCCTGGGTCGAACCTACGGCGACCTGTGTGATGGCTTTGCGCATGGCCGGATACGGAGAGCATAATCGCGTCCACGAAGCGGTTCGAATGTTGCTCGATCGGCAATTGCCCCATGGAGGGTGGAATGCCGGCAATACGATTGTATTTGGTCATGAACTCCATCCTATGGCGGAAGGAACCGGGTCGGCGCTTGCCAGCTTAGCCGGTGTGGTAGCGGAAGGCCAAGTCGTCCGCAGTCTCGATTATCTGCAGGGTGAAGTGGATAGGTTGCGCACGCCAATCTCGCTTGGTTGGAGTCTCATTGGGCTTGCCGCTTGGGGCCGATGGCCGGCCACGGGACCAGCGCTTGTTGAACGATGCTTGTCGAATCAAAGTCGATATGGCAGCTACGATACTTCATCCCTTTGCCTGCTGGCTTTGGGGGGATTTGCAGGTGATCCCAAAACTTACAGTCCATTCTTTCAGCGCCTAAACCTCAATCCAGCATCGACGATTGTGTCTTCATAGGAGAGTTGTGTCAGATTCAACTGATCAGAGATCGTCGGCTGGGTTGACGCGTCGCCAGTTGCTCCTTCTCGGAGCGGCAGGACTTGCGATGGGCTCCGCTTTGCTGTTGGTTCCGAGGCGTTTCTTTCGAATGCCTCAGCGTGCACAGGCGTTTGTCGCACAGGTTGACGATTATCAGAGGGATATTGCCGATGCCATCACCAGGAGCATTAGGGAGTTGGGTGTCAGTCCCGAAGAATTAAAAGGGAAACGTATTCTCCTCAAGCCGAATCTCGTGGAAACCGCATCCGGCGCCCCTCACATCAACACACATCCTCTGGTCATCAGGGGTGCGGTTGAAGCATTCCTCAAGTTGGGAGCCTCTATGGTCGTTGTTGCTGAAGGACCTGGCCATCGTAGAGACACACTAGCGGTCTTTGAGGAGTCGGGGTTGGCCGACGTCCTGACCGAGGATCGTATCCCCTTCCATGATCTCAATTATTTGACGGGATATGAGTTGCCGAACGCCGGGCGGCAGAGTCGGCTGAAGACACTCACATTTCCCGCGTTGTTCCAAGAAATTGACTGGATCGTCTCCATGGCAAAGATGAAGACGCACCATTGGGCAGGGGCTACCTTATCAATGAAGAATCTATTCGGGGTGATGCCCGGGATATACTATGGTTGGCCAAAGAACGTGCTACATCAAGTTGGGATTGACAACTCTATCCTAGATATCAACGCGACGCTGAAGCCGCACTTCGCCATCGTCGACGGGATCGTAGGAATGGAAGGAGACGGTCCTATTATGGGTGATCCCAAAAAGGCGGGTGTTCTCGTCATGGGACGGAATCTGGCAGCGGTTGATGCCACGTGTTGTCGAATCATGGGCATTGACCCCTACCAAGTGTCGTACTTGGAGCGGGCAGACAATTGGCTCGGTCCCATTGCTGGAACGTCAATCGAGCAGCGTGGTGAGACCATTGCGACGGTACGGACAAACTTTAATTTGATAGACACGATACCGGCTCATCGAGGCTTACGACTTGTGTAAAGGTGAGACATGAGATTATTGGTGTTTTGTGGTTGCTTGCTGTTTTCAGCTGCCGCTTATGCTGCAGAGGCAGATAAGTTGCCGCAGGTGACTCAGGAGCCGTCTCTTCATGACCATTATGTCTCTTTAAAACTGATGCAGGAACGTATGGCGGGGCGTACCCTCGAAGAGCAGGCGAAGCTGCAGCCTCAGATTCAACGTGCGCAACAAAAGGCATGTCAACGCCTTCGAAAGGACCATGAAGAACGAGTCTCGAGGGAGGAATATCGTAGGCAGGGAGGAGATGAATTCCTTGTTTTTTCTTGGGAGCTCGAGCAATGGTGCGCAATCGCTCGCTAGAGCCTGACTCGATGTAACACCTTGGCCAATAAGACGATAATCGCGCGGTCCCCTCCCAGTTGGCGGCCAGAAATACCTGCTACACTTAAAGATGCAGGTAGGCGAATATGTGGCGAATTGTAATGTTGTCTATACTGTTGGTTGCTTGGGCCCTGATAGGATCCGTCGACGGATCGTCGTTCGCTGCCCAAACCAAACCGCTGGGTCAAGATGCATCTGCTGTTCCTCTGAAAAGCCAGAAAACTTCAGCCACCGTCTTGGAGAAAATTGTGGCTCCTAAGTTAACTAAAGCGCTCCGGCCTTCCATGAAGGAGCCAAAGGGAGCAGTTCTACGCCGGCCATCCTTTACGGCAAATAGTCATCGTGCGATCAAAGCCCATAAAAAGGCCCTGCCCAAAGCCGTGGTGCAGCCGCGGACAGACCTCATGCATTATGGGGTGCTCGAAAATGCCCAGCGCTATGATCCCCGTCCTAATCCTCACAGTGCTGGCGTGCTCAATCCACAGACTCCTG